>Ga0207684_10000072_pt1 | contig 185716 bp, 194 predicted proteins | sample KBSK5501metaG_FD_184342 | JGI IMG/M metagenome (GOLD analysis project Ga0207684, IMG submission 184342) | Corn, switchgrass and miscanthus rhizosphere microbial communities from Kellogg Biological Station, Michigan, USA - KBS K5-50-1 metaG... | ecosystem: Host-associated > Plants > Roots >... | reverse complement strand
GACCATCGACCCAACCCGCGACTACCAGCCCCTCAACGGACGGTGGCCTGTCCATAATGTCTTGCGACAGGCGTCCGGGATCTCTTGAGACAGGACAATTTTTAGCCGCTGACCAACCGAACCTTCGAGAGACGCTTGTCATCCGTGAGATCCACGATAGCGCCGGTCAAAATGCCTTCCGCGTACTCGCTTCCCGGATTCACGATGGTCGTCGAGCCGAGGCGACGGCTACCTCTCGACTCGTGGATGTGCCCATGCAAGCCGAGGAGCGGCGCGTATTTCAAGATGGCGTCTCGCACCGCGGTGCTGCCCACGGGGACCATTTCGGGTGCCCCGGAGCCTGAGGCAATGACGCGCAAATTCTTGTCGAGCTTGGGCGCATCGTCCAGCCCGCACCCATACGGCGGGACATGCAGGTTGAAGATGGCATGGTCCATCTCCCGCACGGAACCGGCCAGGTCATCGATCCGTTGCCCCAGCTCTTCTTCAGAAATATCCCGTGGACAGTTCCATGGCGTGGGATTGGCGTAGCCGACGCTCAACATCTCGAAACCATCCAGATCGATCACGCGGCCCTCGGGAACCTCGATGGTTTCCGACTGGCGCAGGTAATCGTCGACCTCGAAGTAGTCATCGTTGGCTCCGCTCACCAAACAGCGCACCGCGGAGCCTTTGAGGCGGCGATCGGCGATTTCCACCCACCGCTCGACGCGCTCGAGCACGACGCGCTTGAAGAGCGCGTCGATGCGCGATTGGTCAGTCTGGTAAAAGGCGTGCTCCTCGGGCGTTACCTCAACCCAGTATTGCCCGGCATTGGCAATCTGGGTCTTGAGCTTCTCCAGCGCCTCGGGTGAGTCGATCGTTCGCCTGACACCAAGAAATTCGGCCGTCGCCGCGCCGTCGGTCGTCTTGAAGATCGGCACGATGAACTTCCCGGTAATGTCACCGCCGATCATCAGGATGTCCGCCTCGTAGTACTTCGCTGCCGACAGGAACTTCAGCCAGCACTTGTCCGATCCGTGAATATCGGAGGCGAAGTAGAGCCGCGTCACGCCCTTGCTATCGCTCAACTTCTCCAACCTCCTCGTACCAGGGAAGCCGTGGACCGATTGCCGCCCGCATTCGCCAGCGAAGACTCTTGGGCTCCGCTTGGATCCGGCTTCGTATCGCCGAGAGCCTCGACCGCACGGTCGACACGTCGTCCGGGTCAAGGCCATGCAGCCCCTCGAGCCAGGTTTCAACGAGAGCCAGGTTCCGTGAGGCGGTGTGGCAAAAGCCCCAGTCCTCTCGCAAGCGGCTGAGGAGGTAGGGGACATCGATGGTATCCCCCGACCCTCCCAAGTCGTGCACCAAGAGGATGGCCACGATGTCCTTGAGATCTTTCTCGGTGATGCGGAAAACCTGCAGCTTGGCCAGAACCAGGTCGACAGGCGCCACCGTCATCGCGCGCCCTCCGAGACGATTCTTGAAGTCGATGGTGTGCGACATTCGCAAAACGTCGAGAAAGATGTCGATCTTGACGGCGCTCTCCGGCGCGTAATAGATGAGTCGCTGGATGCCCCACTCCTGGCTCTGGACGATGGTGGGATCGATCCGATAACCGAGCTCTTTGAACATCCGCCCGATCAGTCCCTGCTGCTTCAGGTAGCCCACCAGGTCAATGTCAATCGGCTCTTCGCGATCAAGCCGCACGAAGACGTCAGGTCGACCAGCACATTGCTCGCGGACGGCAATCGAGCCCAGCAGGCGAAGCGTGATGCCGCGGGAGCTGCCTTCCTCAACCAGCTGCCTTGCGAGCTGCTGCAGGGAGCTCGCCGCTTCTGTCATCCTTCGCTGCTCCACCCTTAAACGGCTCCGGGCCTAACCCCGGCCCACGAACGGCATCTTGGTCGCCATCAAGGTCATGAACAGAACATTGGCATCCAGCGGAAGCGAGGCCATGTAGAGAACCGCCTCGACGACGTGCTTGGTGTCGATCCGCGGCTCGACCGCCATTTGACCGGATGCCTGCATGATGCCGGACGAAAACTCCTCCGTCAGCTCGGTCGCCGCATTGCCAACGTCAATCTGGCCGCAGGCAATGTCGTGCGCCCGGCCATCGAGCGCCGTTGATTTGGTTAGCCCGGTGATGGCGTGCTTGGTCGCCGTATATGGCGCGGAGCGCGGCCGCGGGGAGTGCGCGGAGATGGAACCGTTGTTGATGATCCGACCGCCATGGGGCTGCTGCGCCTTCATGATCTTGATCGCTTGTTGCGTGCAGAGGAAGGCGCCCGTCAGGTTCGTGTCGACGGTCGACTTCCATTGCTCGTAGGTCAGATCTTCGAGCGGCACCGACGGCGCGACCTGGCCGGCATTGTTGAAAAGCAGGTCGAGGCGACTGAAGGCCTCCGTGACCTTGCCGAAGAGCCTGCTTACTGACGATGGGTCGCCGACATCGGCGGTGACGGCCAGCACCCGGCTCCCAGACAACGATCCCTGGCGAGCCGTCTCCTCGAGGGGCTCACGTCGCCGGCCAGCAACGACCACCGAGTAGCCATTGCCGCAGAGGCCGAGCGCAACGGCGCGGCCAATTCCAGAGCCGCCCCCGGTGACGACGGCCACCTTTTCAGCCATGCCGCTTCGGTCGTCCCCTCCCGGTTAGCTCCTGGGCACCCCGCCAGGTTTGTGTTTCCGCCAAATTCTATCCATTGGCGAGCACCGAATCAAGGGGCAAATACCGAGGCGAGCCTAAACGTTGATGGCTCCGCCGACGAGTCCGAGAGGCTGCTGTTGAATCTCCTCGTCGGGAAGCTTGCGAAGAAAGTCGAAGTCGCAGCCCTGATCCGCTTGCAGAACACGCTCGAGGTAAAGGGCGCCGTACCCCCGTCGGTACTTTGGGCTTGGTGGTTTGAATCGAGCCCTGCGCGCTTGCAGCTCCCCGTCCGGTACCTTGAGGTCCACCTTGCCGGCCTCGATGTCAAGCTCGATCCGGTCCCCGTTTTCGACCAACCCGAGCGGACCTCCGACAGCAGACTCTGGCGTGACATGCAGGACGACCGTCCCGAAGGCCGTCCCACTCATCCTCGCGTCGGAAATGCGGACCATGTCGGTGACTCCCGCCCGCAAGAGCTTCGCCGGAATCGGGAGATGACCCCATTCCGGCATGCCGGGCGCGCCCTTGGGACCGCCGTTCTTCAGCACCATTACGGAATCTGGCGTGATCTCCAATTCCGGATCGTCCACCCGGCGGGCGAGGTCGTCGATGTCGTCGAAGACGACGGCCAGCCCCGAATGCTTTTCGAGGGCGCTGGTCGCGGCGCTTCGCTTGATGACTGCACCGCTCGGCGCCAAGCTTCCCTGCAGCACGCCGATTGCGCTTCGGGCCCGCAATGGCCGACCGAGGCTCGCGATCACGTCGCGGTCGTGGACGTTGGCAGCCGCCACGTTTTCGGCCAGCGAACGCCCGGTGACCGTCGGAGCGTCGCCATGCAGAAGCGGAAGCAACTCCTTGATGACGGCCGACACACCCCCGGCCCGCTCGACATCCTCGAAGAGATGCTCGCCGGACGGGCGCACGTTCACGATCATCGGCGTGCCGCGGAACAGCTCGTCGAAACGGCGGAGACTTAGTGGAACGCCGACTCGGCCCGCGAGGGCCAGCAGGTGGACGATCGCGTTTGTCGATCCGCCCAGTGCTCCAAGGGCAGTGATTGCGTTGTCGAAGGCCTCCGCGGTAAGGAGACTCGACGGCCGGAGGTCTTCCCCAGCGATCTCAACCGCGCGGCGCCCGGCTGCTTCGGCGCCGGCGGCTCGCCGTGCGTCGACGGCGGGCAGGGCGGCAGATCCGGGAAGCGCCAGGCCCAGAACCTCGGTCAGCGTGCTCATCGTTGAAGCGGTTCCCATTTCCGAACAGGTGCCGACCGACGGGACAAGGGAGGCCTCCAGCTCGTCCCACTCCGCTTCGCTCATTCGTCCAGCGCGGTAGTCATCGCTATAACGCCAGACGTCGGTGCCGGCGCTGATCTCGCGTCCACGGAAGAAGCCTGCTTGGGCCGGGCCGGCTGTGACGACGATCGTCGGCAGGTCGACACTCGCCGCGCCCATGAGCGCCGCTGGGATGGTCTTGTCGCATCCGACGAGCAGCACCACGGCGTCCATCGGATAGGATCGGATGCTCTCCTCCACATCCATGGCCATCAGGTTTCGATAAAGCATCGTGGTCGGCTTCATCAGCACTTCGCCGAGAGAAATCGTGGGAAATTCAAGGGGCAGGCCACCAGCTTGTAAAACGCCGCGCTTAACGGCCTCGGCCAGGCCGCGGAAGTGGAGATTGCAGTTGACGAACTCTGACCACGAGTTGGCGATGCCGATGATGGGCCGGTTGCTGAGGGCCCGCTGACTTATGCCCTCCGCCTTCAGGTATGCACGGTGGGCCATGCCCGCTTCGCCGGGAGCTTCGAACCAGGCGGCGCTGCGCAGCTGGCGACCCTTTCCATCCATTACGACGGGATTATTGCAGTCCGGCATCGATTACCTTACGGCTATGACCGGAGCGCGGTGATGGGTCAGTCGACGCCTTTGGTCCAATTCGTGACTCGTCCGGGCGTCATCGACCTGGCCTGGGGACACCCGGATCCCGACCTTTTACCGGTAGAAGGCCTTCGGAACGCGTCGGCGCGCGTCTTTGAACGCTATGGCGCGGACGCCCTCAATTACGGCTACGCTGCCGGTCCGGGACCACTAATTGACTGGCTCTGCGGCCGGCTATCAGACGTCGACGGACGAGCCGCCAGACCGGATCAGGTCGTTATTAGCGCCGGCACCTCTCAGGCGTTAGACCAGGTGACGACGCTCTTCACGAAGCCGGGTGACGTCGTGCTCGTTGAGTCGCCGACCTACCACATGGCGGTTCGCATCCTTCGCGACCACCCGCTCGAACTCGTTCCCATTGCGGCGGACGAGGACGGCGTACGAGTCGACGCGCTCGACGAGCGGCTGGCGGATCTGAAGCGAGGTAAGCGCAGGGTGGCGTTCCTCTACACCGTACCCACCTACAACAATCCGACAGGCGCGTCACTGGCCATGGACCGGCGCCGGCAGTTGGCGGAGTTGGCGTCCGCGGAAAACCTCGTCATCATCGAGGATGACGCCTACCGCGAGTTGTCCTACGACGGATCGGCGCCGCCGTCGCTGTGGAGCCTCGCCGAGCCCGGTGCAGTGATCCGCCTCGGATCCTTCGCCAAGTCCTTAGCGCCCGGTCTACGTTCCGGCTTCATCACAGCAGATGTCGCGAGCATCAAGCGAATCCGCGAATCGGGCGTGCTCGACTCCGGCGGCGCCATTAGCCATTTCAGTTCCCTTGTCGTGGCCGAATTCGCCAGAACGGGCGAATACTCACGCAATGTGGAACGGTTGCGAGCAGCGTACCGGCAACGACGCGACGCCCTTCTCGCCGCGTTATCCGAACACCTGAAAGGTCTGGCCACTTGGGAGCGGCCTGCTGGCGGATATTTCGTATGGCTGACGCTTTTGGCAGGCCGATCAGTAACCGGCGCCATCGGATTAGCTGAGGCTGAAGGCACCGCCTTTATGCCCGGCACGGCCTTTTATCTGGAACCCAGCGTAAGGGTTTACTCGCTGCGCCTTTCCTTTAGCCGCTACCCGCCTGAAGCTCTGGCAGAAGGGGCACGGCGCCTCGGGAACGCCCTGCGCCGTCAGCAGGCTGACGTCCGATGACTCGTGACACTGGCCGGTATCGGGTTAGCCTTCGCAGCATCGTAACCCTCTGTACCCGCCCGTGTGGCGTGGGGCTTTAACTCGACTTAGCCTTGAGTTCAACTAAACTCATCCTGGACTCGTTCTATTCTTTAACTCTTCCTCTACTCCCCACTACAGTATTTCCAGTGCGGACTCCCAAATCCACCTCATTTTGGGACTTGTGAGCCCCTGAACTTCAATTCGCTTTGAACTCGCCTTCCACTCCTCTTCAACTCTTCTTTAACGGAACCCTGTTTTTGGAAATGCCGTAGCCTTCGGCCAGGAAATGCCGCGACCTCTTATGCGCCGCTTTCCAGCGCTGACTTTTAGCCCTTCTTCGCGGCCGCGCGCTTTGCTGCTAACACGGCACGCGCCTTGGCGAGGCCTGCCCGGCGCTTGGCGAGCGTACGGGGGCTCGTGATTCTTCGACGGCGGCGCGGCAGGCCAACCGGCCGTGATGAGGCTGTGCGGCTACGTTTTCTGCCAGCGGCATGCGTGGACCCTGACCTAATTCCCTGTACGGCTCGGCTGATTGTATCAAGTGAGGCTTGCAGCTGACGATTTTGTTTCGTTAAAGACTCGTTCTGCTCTACCAGCGCGGTGACCTGGGAAAGCAATGAGGCTGCCACGCCATTAGGCCTTGCTATTTGACTCGCAGATCTCCTGCGACGGCGCTTCTTAGCCGCGGTTCGTGGGGACATGGTTCCGATACCTCCTGTTTGTTACACCGCACCTGCCACGACAGTCTAACTGTCGGTTGGCGCGGGCAGCTGTATGTTACTTCAGGAACCAATTTTCGGCTTCGTGCCCAAACCAAGTGCTGCCTGATTTGTCAACGGCGCGTCGCTCGTTCAAATCCGCCCGTGGGACTACTGTCCTACCATCTCGCTCGAACAAACTAGCGATGGGGGTTTACAGCAAGCTTATGGACCCATGTAATGGATGTTGCGAAAGTCGGTTATTTACGTACCAGCCCATTACGGCCGCCCGTATTGCTTCCTCGTCGGTGTTCCAACCGTCAGCTTCCTTCAATCGCTGAATTAGCTTGTAGTCTTCGTCTCCCAGTTCCACCTCGACTTCCTCAAATTTCAGTGGGAAGTTGATGAAGTGGGGCTGGTAATGCGGGACCCGCCGGAGCTCCCTATCCGTAGCCGAGCCTTCAGGGATCCGTTGGTTGGTAAGGGGTGGATATCGTCTACTAACGCCCTGCACAACTTCTTCTGTTTCGGGAGACTTTTCAAAAACCTGGAGCCTTATGGGTCCATGTCCCCAGCCCAGTGGCGAAATATCATTAATACCGCACTGGCAGCATGCCACCAGCACGTCCATCAATGCGAGTAGGTCAACATAGTCACCCTTCTTAACCAGCTTGTTGTCTCGCAGCACGAAATGTCCTAAATCGTCCCAACCAAGTCGATACCAGAAGCACAGCGCAGCATGAGTTTCGTCCGGACCTAAGCCGTATGCCGCGATGGCCTCTGCGAGGCTATCCTGACAGTTCGAGTGTGTGGTCCCTAACACTGCTTCACACCAAGCCGCGCTGCATCGATGACCCAGGGTGCCGGTGACACAAGTGGGAGGTTGAGCGAATATTTGCATCATTAACCGTTCGCGTGGAGAATCGCTTATTACGAAACTACCTGTTTGAAGATTAAAGCCCTGTCGCCTCATAATGCTGGTAGCCATCCGCTCTTTATAGTCATGAAGATTAAAGCAATTGAAATCTACGCACTGCGGGACAAGATCGTCCTGTACGATTCGCAGAACTTCTCCTCGATATAGTGGCAACGCCTTTCCCGACACAGGCTCCACCACGAAATCCTCGCGCAAGCGGCCATAGGTCGCCATCAGATTCGTCCCTTGCCGAACGCTTCGCCTAGGTAAGCGTGCAAGACAGCCGCAACGATGTCGCTACGGCTTTCGAGCCCATCCCTCTTCAGCTTATCGAGCAGCTCAATTTGCTGCTGGCTGAACCTAACACTTACTCGAACTTTTGTCCCCTCGTGTACCGATCGGACCGCATGCTGGCCATGTTCAACACGTCCGTCTGTTTGCATTTCGGAGCTACCTCCCGCTTCGTTCCGGGCCCAGGCCGATCCAGGTTACCCAGTCGTCCGCAGATGAATCTTAGACGTACCAGCGGCAAACGTCCAGCAAATGTCGCCGATCCCGGTAACCGTCGGCCTTGCACCCTCCACGCGATTTGACTCCCGCCAGCGGCCACCCAAAGCGCTGACCTTGGCGGACCCTGGACCTCAATGACACAACCAGCGGAGGCGTATCGGCTCGATTGGGTGAAGCTGACCATCGTCAGCGGCCCGACGCGATGGCCGACTTGTCGGTAGCGTTGCCGAGCACACAGACAGCGTCGTGCTGTTGGTTCACTAGCGCGGGCCTCGAGCTGGTGCTCGAAGCCCTCATCTGCGTTGCTTCCCTCCCCAACGCCGAGGGCGCAATGACATCACCGACCGTGATGATCTGATCGCAGAATATCATTGGACTAACCGAGGATGGTATCCTAGCTTTCCTCATATGGCCGCCGGCACACGTATCGTCGCCTGCGCCTCTCCGAACAATACAGACGAGAGTGGTTGCTGGCTCGGTGGCACATGCGCCGGCCCAGGATCAGCGCCGAGCCTTCCGTCCTTCTTAGGCCTTTCTCGGGTTGCTCCGGCCCGGCACTAGCACTCACGTCGCACGGATGATTGAGGCGTGGCGGGATAGAAAAGTAACAAGAATGCAAAATCGCACTGAACCAAACGACAGTTCCTCGATCGGAGTGTCAGGACCGACGCCAATGTTAAAGGCGCAAGCCCAGACCTTGAAAAGCATCCTGCGGTTTTCACATATCGAGCGTGTGTCGCTCGGAAATATCCTCGCAAACTACGGTATGTGGCTTGCCCTAGTCGTGATGTGCGCGGGATTCAGCCTAGTGTCGCCAGCTTTCCTAAGCCCCGACAACATGTGGAACATACTTCTTCAAGCTGCGCCGTTAGCAGTGGCAGCCATAGGACAAGCAATTGTACTTATAGCCGGAGGTTTCGATCTGTCCGTAGGATCTATTGCCGCCATGAGTGGTCTTGTCATGGTCCTATCTACCTGGCGATTCGGTACGATAGCCGGGTTAATCTGCGGGGCCGCGGCAGGAGCGGGGCTGGGCGCGATTAACGGTGCTCTGATTGGACGGTGGAGGCTCAATGCTCTCATTCTCACATTAGGTAGCATGACTGCAATTCGCGGCGCCTGCTACCAACTAACAGGAGGACTTTCTCTGAGCGGCAATATCCCAAATAGCATGCTTCTGTTGGGCAATGGCTCCGTCGGCCCCGTACCGATTCCAGTTATTGTTGGCGCCTTGAGCTTCCTATTCCTACAGTTCTTTTTGACACGCACAGTACTCGGGCGAAACATGTTTGCAATGGGAGGTAATCGAGAGGCTGCTCGCCTCGCCGGAATAAACTTGTTTGCGGCCACTCTTTTGGCGTTCACCTTTTCCGGCTTCTTCGCTTCGTTGAATGGGCTTATTCTAACGTCTCAACTCGCCGCAGCAGTGCCCCAACTGTCTCCAACTCTGATGCTGGACACGGTGGCGGCAGTCGTGATCGGCGGGGTTTCGATGTGGGGAGGCGAGGGAAGCGCTGCGCGCGTGCTAGCCGGTGTGCTCTTTCTGTCAATTCTGCGCAACGGTATGGACTTGCTAGCGGTGTCAAAATTTCTAGAAGATATAGCGACCGGCCTGATCATTGTCGCTGCTGTAGGTGTCGATCGATATCGGCATACTACGCTCAGCCGCTGAACTAAAGAGGACACTTTCTGCATGAGCGAGTCCGGCAGCTCCGCCCTATTGAAGGTGGTGAATGTAGACAAATCGTTTCCTGGTGTCCATGCACTGGCGGGAGTCGACTTTGAGCTAAGGGCTGGAGAGGTTCATGCGCTCCTAGGTCAAAACGGAGCTGGCAAATCTACTCTCATCAATATACTGTCAGGCGCCATACACCCAGATAGCGGTGGCATGGAGGTCCGTGCTACTTTGACAACCGCCCTCGATCCGCGTAGTGCTCGGCAGTTGGGCATTTTCACAATTTACCAACAACTCGCTTTAATCCCACAACTGCGCGTAGACGAAAACATTTTTATCGGAGCACTCCCTGGGTCGCGCGGACTGGTCGACTGGCCGACGGTATACCAGCGGGCTGAATCCGCGCTGACAGAGCTTGGCGTCACCTTGAACCCTAAGTCACTAGTTCGCGACCTGACCGTTTCCGAGCGCCAATTGACTGAAATCGCGAAGGCCTTGGCTCAGAATTGTAAGATCCTAATTCTCGATGAGCCAACGTCGGCGTTAACTGAGCATGAGACGATGCGATTGTTCGACATAATTCGTGGGTTGAGGGCCAGGGGCGTGGGAGTCATCTACGCCACTCACAAACTAGATGAGGTAGTCCGAATAGCCGACAGGGCTACCGTTCTTAGGGATGGGCATGGCGTCGGGACCGTCTATATAGCCGATGTATCAATGGATAAACTAATCCATATGATCGTTGGCAGAGACATAGCCGACCTATTCAGCCAACACGAAGCCATACGCGGGAAGATGCTCCTCGGGGTCGAGCACGTGAGTCACCCGACCGGTAAGTTTAAGGATGTGAGTTTTGAGCTGCATGAAGGCGAAGTCTTGGGAATGACGGGGTTGATGGGAAGCGGTTTCCACGACTTCATTCGTTCTATGTCCGGCATAGACCACGCAAACGCCTTCGAGATCGAGCTGTTTAACGAAAGACGAAAGCTGCGATCTCCAGCTGAAGCGATTCAAGCCGGCGTTCTATATCTCCCTGCGGATCGCGCGGCCGAGGGGGTGATACTTCCCATGTCGGTGGCGCAAAACATAACGCTGGCAACGCTTCGACAGTATGCCACCGGCGGCCTACTATCCTTGGTTAAAGAAGAATCTGATTCTCGACGATTGATGGACAAATTAAGTATCAGCAGTCGATCTGTTCACACACCGGTTCGTTACCTTAGCGGTGGCAATCAACAAAAGGTCGTCATCGCCAAAGCGTTATGCGCGAACGCAAAGATCTTTCTATTCGATGAGCCGACACGAGGAATCGATATCGGCGCCAAAGCTGAAGTATACCGCCTCATAGAGCAACTAGTCGAAAAAGGTGCCGGAGTAATCCTTGCTAGCTCCGAATTGCCCGAGATTGTACGTATGGCGGACCGAGTTCTGGCGTGGCGTGGCGGTAGAGTCATTCAGCAGTTGTCGCGTGAACAGCTTAGCGAAGCGGTCCTAACTGAAGTCATTGGCGGCTAATCCTTCCGCGAGAACGCCGAGGTGATTATATTGCAACACCTATCAGGTCAATTTCGACGATCGGACCTGGAAACATGGCGCCCGTTGTCGGTACCAGCGCCAGAGCAGGCCCAGCCGTAGGCGCTGGAAAGTACTGTTGCCAGGCCCGTAGGAACCCGCGATAATCTCGACGCGGTGCCACTAGAAAGACTCGAGCAAGAACCACGTGCTGCCAGTCACATTCGTTGGCTTCAAGTTGGTTGCCGAGTAGACCCAGTGTGAAATGTACTTGCTCCTCGATGTCTGAATAGTGATGTGGTAAACCCGAGGGAGCTGCGTGATAGGCTTGCATGTCGGGACTGGCCACCATCCCTGCGAAGAACCGCCAATCACCGACCTTAAGCACTGGAGAGAAATTAACCTCTCTCACATCAATGGGATGAAACGCGATTCCTGCGCGAGATTCCACCTTCTGGTGGTCGGCATCAGGGACTAAAACGGTAAGGCTGGTAACGAAAGTTGCGCCGGGGACAAGCAATCCGTGGACTCCCATCGAGCTACGGGTAGGTGGCATCGCCATATACTTACCCCAAACTCGATCCACGTCGTTGAAAGTATCGAGGTCTGGCTCATATAATTGGGCCTTGATTGCCATGGCCAGCGAAGTCCCAGCCCGCGCGAGGACTCTGTTGAGGTTATCGAAGAGAAAATGCGCCTGCATTTCGGCGTCACTGCCGTAGTAGGGATGCTGAGGCCGTTTGCCGACAGCCAGACCGGACCCGAAATCGATAGCGCAGAACCCCGAACTGAACACAAACGGCCCTGCCTTGACGGCCCAGGGAGCCCACTCGGCAGGCATTGGATCCGGTACATCCGGTGACGATAGGGTTTCCAAACGGTATCTCGAACCTGAAGCCAAAGCGACTGCATCGAGGCTCAGGAGCGCCCCCGAAAATGGAAATACATCTCCCACCTCCAACGTTGTCCTAACAGGTGGCTCGCTCGGAAAGTATTCCTTCCAAACGAGTTTGAAGTCATAGAAATCGCTCGCACTGGCGAGTTGTACATCAGCCTTGATCACAGCCTCAAGAGAGCTTCCGGCGCGCTCCAGTACCTTCTGCAAGGACGTGAGGCAATGTCGACTCTGGACGGTTATCGAGTTGTCCCGCACATATTGGAGCCCTGGATCAGCAGTTACTGCGATGCCGAGTCGATCAACCGGGTACAAGGACGAGACAAAAACGAAATCTCCCACCTCAACGGCGCATGGAATGAACTGCAGAGGCGAGTCGCGGTCAGCCGTCACTAATCTCTTCACTGCGAGCCGCCTCTCCGACCACTTCTCTTGAGAACCTCGGCTCTCGGCGACTATGTCCTTTTCAGTCATGCGCAGCCAGTGAAAAGTAAGCCTGGAGGCGCATGATCGAGTGGAACCGCGCAGCCCTGGATTGAATCGAGTGTCTGCGTCAAGAGCAATGCTTTGCACGGTATACGAGCCGACGCGGCATCAATTGCTTGCTGTGTCCCATAGACAATATTAAATCCTTCAGTGGCCGCATGAACGCGACTAAGAAGTAGGCTCGCTACCACTTTAAGGTCGGAAATGCCGAGCGAGGCAATCATGGGACATCTAGCTGCGTCAGAGCGCGACGACCGCAAGAGTTTTCGTATTCGACCATTATTGAACCAACTCTTTATGAAGGTTACCTAGCAGTCCGCATTTGCTTGGCAATTTCGACGACCGTGTCGTGGACAACCGCGAACGCCCCAGAAGGATGATGAGGATCGGAAACGAGCCCAATGGCATAGTGTGGTGCGCGCGGCTTAAGGCTCAGAGAGTGCAACGATCCTGCTTTACACTGCTCGGCAAACGACTCTGGGGGCATGAGGCAAATTCCATATCCGGCTTGGACAAAAGCTATCATTTCGCCCAGAGAAGTCACCTCTGCAGTGATTCTTGGAAGAAAGGACGCCGCCAGACTTAAGCGCTCAAGCCATTGCCTTCCCGGGTTAGATCGTGGAAACGTGACCCACGACTCCTCGCGCAATTCGGTCATGTCTACCTCATCAACTCGCCAGAGTGGATGGTCAGTGCCTACGACTAATCCCAGGCGACTCTCCAGTAGCGGCTCTAAGACAAGATCTGAAGCCTGCACCGGGAGAACCACGATTGTCAAGTCCAGTTCACCTAAACGCAAACGTTCGAGCATTTGTTCGACGATACCCTCGTGCGTGTGAAGCTGTATGCCGGGATGGGTCTGGTGCAGCCGGCGCAACAAGGGCAAGAGTAGAAATGGAGTGACCGAGGGCGGCAGCCCGAGATGGATCCTGCCCTTTGATAGACCTCGAAACGCAGCCATCTCCTCTTCTGCCCGCCTAATGGCGTTCAGCGACAGCTGGGCATGACGCCAAAACGCTTCGCCGGCCGCCGTTGGCTTCACCGGACCGGGGCGACGCTCGAGTAACTGGACACCAAGTTCCTTCTCAAGCCTCGACACCGCCTGTGAAACGGCTGACTGTACAATATGAAGGTGCCTTCCGGCGTTGGTGAAACTGGCCAGATCGACTACGGCGACAAAAGTCCGGACGTCTCGAAGCTCCATAATCTAGACGCCTGATGAGTGAACGGATTCGGAGAAAAGATCAGCCACCCGTCAGCCTAACCCAGAAAATGCTACACCTCACCTCTGGTATCAGTGTTCCCTTATGCGGCATTGAATCAACCCAGAGGCTTGTTCGCACAACTCGACCCTGTCAGGATTTCGCCCATTCCCCACGCCAGGTGGCTTGGCGGCCTTGCTGAACCATCTATGCCCACACTTACACTACTTGAATGTGCCAATCAGAATTTCTGACGCCAACCGAACTTTGTTCAGCTCTCCTCGTACCACTTCCGCTTGCGCGCGCTGCCAGAGCCATATGGGCCGCCACCCTCCGGAGCCACGTAAATTATCTGGCCCTCATTGACCAATGCCTTTCCCCGGAAGCGATCCAAGAGCCAGTCGCAAGATAGGGCATGAACGTCCTCCAGCCAAGTCAGCGCCTCGGAATTCGGCGCGGTCAGAGAAACCTTATGGTGCTGGTCGGCAAAAACCCAAAGCTCAGCCGGACATCGTAAATCATCGAAGAAGGTTAGCACCTCATCGATTGGGCTGCGCGGATCGAATTCTCCCACAGTTAACAAAATCGGGCAAGCGATGCGTTGGACAATACGACGTAGGTCCATCGACAATACTAATTTGTCGAATTCAGCCTCGCTCGGAGCCCCAGTCATGTACGTGAATAGTTGTTTGTACCTTGGCGATTCTACGCTCATAAGATATCTGAGGTCGCAACATGAAGCCCACGGAGCGGCTACGGCGCAGAGCCGGGAGTCCTTCGCGGCTATACGCAAGGCCCAATAAGAACCAAAGCTCAGTCCATAAACTCCCAGGCTATGCGGATCGATCTCTGGCCGAGTAAGTAAGTAATCAATCGCGGCGCTCGCTGCCTCCTCGTAGTTTGATAGTGTCAACTTGATCCCACGTAGATTGCTCTCGCCTTGACCAGGCCCGTCAAACGAGAATAGGTGCATGCCCCGCTGCAAAGCCTGGTTCATGCGCGGGTGAGGATACATCTCTTTGGTCATGTCGCAGCCGGGTACGAAAAAGATACATGGCGCGGGCTCTGCGGTCGGTGCAATGTGAAGATTTCCTACCACGGTTACCCCTTCCCACTCGATCTCAATCCGCTCAATCCGGTAAGGGGCTAGCTCGCGGACTCGATCGTAACACTCGACTGAAGCACGGTGTAGATATGACTTCTCGTCATTGTTAGCAAATATGACGTGCTGGGCGTTTCCGAAAAGCTCAGCTGCGGCAAAGTACAAGTCCATCGCGGTAACGAGGTGGCCCGCCGACTGTTCCTCTCGGGCCAATTGGCGCATGCGTCTCGCCGCGATACCTAGGTGTTTGCTGATCATCGCATGGCTCCGGACCGACCGAGGCAACCTTCCGCGGCCATCAGTCTGGAAGTGGAACACCTTTCCAGTCTCTTGGATCATCCGATCAAAGACCCATTGCTGTCCATCGCGAGCAAGGTGGATCCTTGGCTTAGTAGGCCGGTTAGCCATCGGACCATAACCCCTGGCCAGACCCATCTGGATGCTGGACGAGGGTCCCATGAGTATCGAGTGGGGTCCCATGAGTATCGAGTGGCGATACGCTCGGCGGGCGGTGGCCCATCCAGGAAGAGCTTTGAGTCAGTCCGGATTTAAGCGATGCTCGACGACCCGACAGTAAGTGCGAAAGCGGCAACGGATACCTCGCTATGGGCGGCTACTGACTACTTTCATATTGCTCGATCTGCAGTGTTACCATCGCAACTGCAAGGCGTCCTTTGTGTGATATGAATCCACGGACATTTGGCTTAGCAAGGAAGTCCGCGTGACTAAAGTGCAACGTCACCTCGGGATGATAGGAACGAGGAGATGCGATAGCCTATCGCCACCGCCATAAACGGTGATGGTACTGTCGAAGAGTTCAGCCGGTCTGTCCCGAGGTTCGTCATGAGGGTGGAATCCACACCCACGCATCTCGAAGCCAAACGGGGATGGGACACCTGTCTTCCCGTGATCGTAGTCCCTCCCGAGGATTGTAAGCCCCAAGCGATAGCCACGCGGCACAACGATTGAGGTTGGCCAGATCTCTACATCAAGCTCGTACGGTTGTTCAGGAATTAGCGGCTCTGTTTCCAAATGAGGGTGATACGGTTGCCAAGGCGTCGACCGTTGAAGGTCTAGCCTTCGGTGTGATGCTCTGAGCCAACCCTGCGCGATCGGAGCGCTCCTCTCGGTTGCTCCAATAAAGAGCACCTCCTCTCCGCTAGCGTCAAACAGGCGGACGACCAAAAAGATATCGGCGTCGGCCGAGGTGGAAGAGATCCAGAGCTTACAAGCAAGCGGCCCAGTAATCTCAATATCCTGATCAGCTGGTGCGGCCAGCACATTAATTCCTTCGCCTAAAGCGCTATGGCTGCGGTGGCTTGCGTTGACCGCAGGTTCCATCGAAAGCGTTAACGCACTAGGATTAATAAATAACTTAGTCCACCTAGTGCGTGCGAGTGGCCATTCCATCTCAGCCCTCTGAACAAACTTCTCGCCGGGATGGCGCACCTGCAACTGGACCCTGGGCTGGCGATCCCAATCGCCTTCCCCCTTAAGGAAGTAATTGAAGAATCTTAACTGCAGACTGCGACCGTAGTCAGTGTAGAAGATCGTCCAGTGCTCACCACCATGAACCTCTAGCCACTTCTGGTGTGATCCCGCCAGCATGAAACCGTTGATGTTTCCACGAAGATGAAGGCCGTGGCCGCCCCAATTCCCACAGGAGAGGAGTGGTGTCTGGACTTTGCTTAGATCCGGAGTGCGAGCTTCGTAGTACCCGTCGTCGAAGGGGTGCACGATGAGCTCCTGGCCAATGTCCGCGCGATTACCCTTCAGAGAACCTTCGTCAAGCTCCACGTCGCCAGACACAGACATGCTAGTAAGAGGGTTGCGCCTACCGCGAGCGCCTACACCATACTGGACCGATGCCACCTGGACAGGGAACCAACGGCCGAGGAAGGTGCAGAGAATGCCGCCGTGCCGAGCCGCTTCGCGATAGAAATCTGAGAAGCCCTCCCACACACATATCGCTGCCAGGCTGGGGGGCTGTCGTGCAGCTACCAACCATTGGTTGGCGGCATAATACGAAATGCCATTGAGACCCACTTTGCCTGTGCACCAAAATTGGACGGCAACCCACTCAATGCAATCATAGAAATCCTGGGTCTCGCGCGGCGAGAAGCAATCGATTACGCCGGGGGACCGTCCCGCGCCTCGAGAGTCTACGCGAATCACGGCGTATCCTTCGGGTACCCACTTTTCCGGATCGACAACCTCCCAGGACTGATACTTATTAGTCGATCCGGAGGCTACATCAGCATATTCGCTAAGCGTGATTTTCCATTGCCACGGATATCCATCCTGCAACAACAGGTTTTTGCCATATGGCCCGTAACTCATCAACGCCGGATAGGCCGCATCATCAGGCGGACGATAGACATCTGCGCGCAGAACAACCCCATCACTCATCACGATTGGAATATCCCAATCGATGCGCATATTGTCACGAATCTCGCTACGCAACGGCCTAACTCCATGCTTAGGCACCACCGAGCCTCGCCCAAAATTGTACGGTGTACTGCGTACTGGACTGTTACATCCCTTTTCTTGTTAATTCGCAGGCGTTCGGTAGCTAACTCCATCGCGATCAGCACGATCCTCAGGTTGAGGTAGCCAGCCGTATGCTCGTTCGTACGTTCGGACAAGTCCGAGGATGTCCGCGTCGTGAAACCGCCTTCCAACGACCATAACCCCAACGGGCAGTCCATTCTTTGCCACGGCTGCCGGCATACTCAATGCAGGATGTCCAGTGATATTGGTTGCCACGGTATTACCCAGATTGCTCCAACCGCGGCGGACCCGATCGGACAGAGGAAGAGAAGGTGCGTACCTATGAGCGTAGTGGGTCGCTGCAGGCATCAAGATGAAGTCGACCGTATCCAGCACGCGATCATAGGCCCGGCACAGGGCTGCGCTTAGATTTTGGGCTTTTGCATAGATCGTGCTGAAATACTGCTCGCGCAAATAGGTTCCAAGGGTTAGTGGCACCTTTACAGTCGGGGGCAAGTCCTGTGCGAAGGCCTTCAGTGCTTTACCGAACTCGAGGGCAAAGTGCGGAGAATATCGTCCAACCCAATGATATCCATTACCGAATCCTGTAAAAGTCGCTGTGAGTCCTTCGACAAAAATTGCGAAGGCAAGGGTTGGTGCGAATGCATGTTCCGGAATCGAAACCTCGGTGATAGTCGCCCCTAATTCTCTAATCCGTTCAATCGCTACCCGCACGGCTCCCATAGTCTCGGCGGTTCCTTCAGGCGCCCTCTCCGAGTCGAAGGCAAAACCTTCTGTTAACACTCCCAGTCTGACCCCCGAAAAATCCTTTGGAGCCTGTTCTACAGCCTCCGAATATCGTTCTGTACTCACGCCACAATGTTGCCGTGGATCGGATGAGTCCCTTCCCGCGACGGCGTCTAGCGCCAAGGCGATGTCTTCGACAGTACGCGCCAGCGGCCCTACGTGATCAGTTCTTTGATCACTAGATGCAATGCCGGTGTATGGAATGAGGCCATACGTCGGTTTTAGCCCTAGCACTCCGCACCAGGATGCGGGCAGGCGAATCGAGCCGCCTTGGTCGGAGCCAAACGTAATGTCTATCTTCTCGTAGTACAAAGCCGCCGCCGAGCCACCTGATGAACCTCCGGCGGTGCGTGATAAGTCCCAGGGATTCCTGGTGACCCCATAGTCGCTTGTCTCGCCGCTTCCAGAACAGAAAAAGGCATCCATGTTTAGGATTGCGACGATTTCTGCGCCTTCTGCCAAGAGGCGGTCGACGAGTAAGCTGTCAGTATCAGGGACGTAGCCGTACATGACGCGAGAACCGAGGCTCATAGGAACGCCTGCGACGGAGATCATGTCTTTAAGCCCGACTCGTTTTCCGGTCAATTTGCCTTCTCCGCCTGTCCCGACATTGCACCAGCGCACTATCGCATTGAGGGGATCTTCTGGAGACGTAGGACGTCTACCTGCGTCGCGCCTGGCATTGCGGTTAAGAATGGTGTTAGGTTCCATCTGATCAAGGGTGTCCAGTATGTCAAAGAGGCTATCGCTAACAGTGTGGAATTCATCGAGCTCGACATCCGTATCCACCTCGAAACCCGCCTTGCGAGCGTACTCTTGCAGTTGAGGCTTCCCTAGTCTCCGTATCACGCTAGCGGTCTCCGTTCTGTTTATCCGGCGCTAGCCCGATTGTTATGCTAGCTTTACTCATTCATTGCGCTCCGCGTCTTGAGGGCGGAAAAGTCGCTGGTCGACGCATGAAGCTAATGGCACAGGATGGGTGCGGGCTTCTCGTCTCTAGAATCAGCGTCAGCATAGCGAGAGCCTGCCAGTGCCTGTAGGCGTCAGACGATGCTGGTCAATCGACAAGGAAATAGAAGTGCCTTGCAAATACCGGAGAGCTAACATCGGTCACTCACAATGGCGTGAGCACCTCCCGGACCGCCGCGACTATCTTATCCTTTGTTGGATAGAGTGGTTTCTCCATTGGCGGACTGAACGGGATATGAACATCAGGAGTTGTAACGCGGCAAATCCCGGCTCGAAGGCAACTGAATGCTTCCTCGACCACGATGGCAGAGATCTCACTAGCGGCACTGCACGTGCGATTCGCGGGATCGACAACTACGAGTCGCCCTGTCTTGCCGACTGAATTTAGGATGGCGTCCCGATCCAGCGGGACGAGACAGCGGGGATCAATCAACTCCGTCGATACGCCCTCTTCTGCAAGTTGTGCCACCGCTGACAGCGCGTGCCTCACCGAGCCGGCGATGGCTACGATAGTGACATCAGTTCCCTCACAGACGATTCTTGCTTCACCGAATGGCACGAAGAACTCGATATCCGGAAGCTCCTCCTTCTGCATCCATAGGGTCGCATCCTCGAATATGACGACCGGGTCGTCGGTGCGAACGGCAGTTCGCAAGAGGCCCTTCGCGTCGTGGGGGCACGCCGGGGCGAGGATCTTCAATCCCGGAACGTTCATCAGCATAGGATAGGGCCGGTCTGAATGGTGGGCAGCCGTCGAGGACCCGTAGAACATACTCGCTCGGTATACCACCGGAATCTTGGCTTGGCCTCCAGACATGTAACGGCTCTTTGCAGCTTGATTGATCAGTTGGTCGAATGCGAGATACATGAAAGATGCGTAGGTGAGATCTACAATTGGCCGCAGGCCCGTCATTGCGGCTCCGACGCCCATGCCCGCAACTGATGCTTCCGAGATAGGGGTGTTGATGACGCGATCCGCACCAAACAGCTCCACGAAATTGGGCGCTGTACCATAGAGATTCGACCGAACGTCCTCTCCCATTAGAATGACGCGGTCATCCTCTTCCATGGCTTCCTTTTGAGCGGCGCCAATGGCCGCCAAATAAGTGACTACAGGCATTGGTACGGCTCAATGACTAAGCGGAATGGGCTCACTGTATAGGTCGCTGAACGCGTCCTCGGCGTTGGGAAACGGACTTTGCATCGCGAACCTGAGGGCCTCCTGGACTTCCGTTTGAACCTCGATGGCCAAGGCGTCAAGCTCGTTCGAATTGGCCATCCCTTCCTCCTGCAAGCGCGACGCAAAGAGGAGAATTGGATCTCGCCGACGCCAGAATTCCATCTCTCCTGAATCACGGTGAGCGCCGGAGTGGCGTAGTCCCTCTGAGTGATCCGAGTACCGATAAGTAAGCACCTCGACAAGAGTCGGCCCTATCCCTCCTCGCGCCCGATCGGCAGCCTCTGAGACAGCGTCGTAGACATTGAGAACGTCCTGTCCGTTCTCGATGGCAACACCAGCAACCCCAAACCCTGCTGCACGTTTTGATATGCGTGGCTCCTTTGTGACCTCGCGAAGGGGGGTTAGGGATGCGTATTGGTTATTTTCGCATAAGAAGATGATGGGCAGGCTCCACACCGCCGCCATGTTGAGGCATTCGTACAGAACCCCCTGCCCAGCCGCACCGTCACCGAAGAAACACAGGACGATCCTCCTGCTCCGCAGCTTCTTGCAACTAAGGGCTGCGCCAGTTGCAACTGGAATAGCCGATCCGACTACTCCTGATTCTCCGAGACTGCCTCGATCGAAATCCGCCAAATGCATCGAACCGCCCTTACCCTTGCAGATACCGGTCTGCTTACCCAATAGCTCGGCCATAAGTCTGTTCAAGGGAGCTCCCTTTCCGATGGGATGTCCATGGGATCTGTGGTTACCGGTTATATAATCGCCATCGGCTAACGCCATACATGAACCGACAACCTCAGCCTCCTGACCTATGCTCGTATGAACGGCTCCAGGGAGCTCACCGCGTGAAACGAGGCGCTTAACGGCTTCTTCGAACTTGCGTATCCGCAACATACGGCGCTGGATTTCGATAAGCCGGCTCTTCTCCAGGGTGACGCTCTGCGTCATAACCGTCGACCGATTATCCCACGTTCTCGTCGGCCACGTCGATTACGGCCAGAGCCGTATATATAGGGACGGTTTCGCCTTCTGAGACCAAGATTTCTGTAAGCACGCCAGTCTCAGGAGACTCCAACTCGACCTCAACCTTCGCCGTGACGATCTGTGCAAGAGCTTCGCCCTCCGCGATGTGCTCACCTACACGCTTGCGCCACCCGACAACCGTTCCCTCGGACATGCCCATCCCCCATTGCGGCAATCGAACCTCAACCAGCATGTAACTTCACGGCCGATCGACTCTGCATTTTGACTGATGCTCGGAGGTTGCGGCCTGCGGCGTCCCGATTAAGCACAGAGGATAGCGGAACAGCAAGATTGGAACAGGAATCGCACCGGATTCTCAGGCATTGTTGCCATCGCTCTCCTCCGCACTGGAGAGCAAGTGTCGGCTACTGAGACGATTGATGCGAGCGACCGGATATTCGCAGTCCCGTTGTAAGGAGAGCCCTAAACACAGTTGCGATCGCTCCAAGCTCGACACGATGGCCGACCAGCAATTCTGTCGCACCGCCACAGTTAGCACGATTCTTACTGATTTGGATCGGAAGTGAGCGCCTTTGAGCTGAATCTGCGATCATGAATGGACATTACGCCCGTAGGGATAGTTGATGCCTGGCCGTGGGGTTCAATGTTCCAGCTCTTCGCCATGCGGTTTCCGCCTGCAGTAAGGCAGAAAAAGGCAGCCAATTCGACTATCTCTGCTAAGGTGTAATACTTCTTTAGCTCAACGTAAACGGCTGCATCCATGCCATCGTCCAGGACCAGTGTTCGGGCATAGTGCAGCGCAGCCCTCGTCCTCGGATCCGGATGTTCCCAGTTCGGAAGAGCGCAGCTTTGGATCTCCTCAGTGGTGAGATTGATTGCAAGAGGCGACTTCTGGCGAGCACAGAAGTCGCAACCGATCATTTGCGCAATTGCAAGACGGCCCAGCTCTTTGATGTCGTGGGGAACGCTACCACCGCGATGGAGTAGATCCCAATAGGCCGCGAATTCCTTTGCCACCAACGGGTTGTGCGCCATTGTGAGATACCAGGCAGGGGGTGGGGTCTTGGTCGACTCGGCGCTTGCGATAACGCGAAGGAGCTCGCTATCTCCTATATCGCGCCGGGGGACCTGAGGGACATTAGCTGTGTGCGAATCGCTGCTCATGTTAGATATCCATCCATGACTCATAGGTTAACCAACATAGACATCATTGTCCAATGCTTATCGATAATAGGGGAATCATTTTGCACGATGCGACCTGACGGCATTTACCTATAGGCAACAGTTCTAGGTAGCAGGATAGAAAAGGTAAATTCCCGTCACTCTTCGCAGGTGCACCCGTGGGGTTCTCTAGAGGGTTCAATTACCATCGCGTCCAGATGGGTCATAGCAACACGTTGATTCCTTGACGGGCGACTCTCCTCATCAAGTTGCTCAGCGTCACCTAGGGTGTGGCGGGTTCAGAAGTTCCAGGTGCCCCTCTTCGCCTGGAATTACATGGAGTAGCCGCGGATACTTAGGCTGATACGATACATGTAGAGGTGTTGAGTTCGGATCGCACTGCTGCCGATTGACTATTTTCCTGAGAAGCGTATGAAAGTCTTCGTTAGGTTGGGTATCAAAGTCCACGATCAGAGCTCGGCCTGTGGCAAACGGTGAGAGAACGCTAGCGTCAAACAGTGTGTGCTCACTCAATAACCCCATAGTAAGCGCGTGTGCCGAAGTGACCTTGCCGACTTGTGAATCAAGATCGTCATTAGCAGTAGTGTCCGGTCTGACTATTACCAGATGACGAACCGGGTCGAGAAGCTCATCAGTTGCCTGATCGCCGTGCGTGGGGCGATGCGAAAAGTTAGCATTGGTCGACTCAAACGAATCACGTACCCTTTGGTATAGGAGTCCGTGGTACGGATCGCGGAAGTAACGCTGCACACCTTCTTTTGAAGCGAATTTCCAGGTGAAGGCCAGATGCCACGGAACGGCCATATCGCGACTGCACCAGCCGACACTGCCTCCACAGATATCGCTGATGAGCGCAGGCAATGTAAGGACCTCCGCCTTAACTCGGCGGCGTCGCTCATCTGTAACCCCGTCATGGAAACGGAGAAAGGCTGCGTAGGTGACACGATGCCAATCCGCCGAAATCGGTGATGGGAACACTCCATCGACATCCACAGCAGCCTGCCAACCTGAAGCTAACTCCAGTAATCGACCGCTCGCATACGCGATGTCCGGGTGTCCGGCTGCCTCTTTGAGTCGTTGGTCGTCCGAGAATTCGCCAACCATGCATAGCTGGGCTTTGTCACCAAGAGGTTCGTAAGCTTGCCCCCAGCTCCAACTGCGCAAGCTCGGGACCTTTGGACCCAACTCATTCGCAATCCTCTCCAGTTCAGGGAGGAAGGCCGGCGCCTTGGGGCTAATCGCAGCTAGCCAAATTAGCGACAAATTCCATCTTCCACAGCCGCTAGAGATCTGTCTCAGAAGTCAGGGCATATGGCCTCCAACCGCATATGTCGATCACCCGGCATGTCGGATACTCTCGGCCAAAAAGCGCCGCGATTACACTCGCCGTCACCGTCTAATCAAAGCTTGTGGACGCCACATCAGGGTCTCTGCTCGCTTAGGTAGGTCCCGAACCAGTCTACGGCGCTCTCGAAAAAGCTGTCAAAATGGGGCGCCCCGTAAGCCTGAAAGTGACTTGCGCCTTTAAAAATCATCAGTCTCTTTGGCTCTCTGGCTCCCCCGTAGATCAAGTATGCATGCTCAACGGGGACCAGGTCGTCGGCTTCTCCGTGACCGACTAAGATCGGCGGCAGTGCATCCGCTACCTTGAACGGCTTATACGCAGCGATCATCTCTACGCTTGCTAAAGGCATGTCTCCTGCTGCTGCAGGGAAATTCTGGTACATGGCGGGAAATTCCCTCCCAGTCTCTGGGTCGGGGAGCATAATTTCTAACGGATCAACCATCTCGCCTACGCCGTTAAGTACTCGGGAGTCTCTGTCTCGCTTCACCCGCTCCCAAAGGTCTCGCCACTCCCATTGCCGCCGTAGCTTCCGAAGCCAGTCCTCTCCATCAGCTATGGCGCCTATGCAGACGACACACTTTACGCGGCTATCAGTTCCGCCTACGTAGACTACATGTGCTCCACCAAAGCTGCTGCCATACAGTCCGATGCGAGTGCCATCGACTCCTGCTTGAAGGCTAAGAAACGTGATTGCATTGCGGATGTCCTCGGCCTGCTCAAGAGGAAACAGGCGCCGCTTACCTTCGCTCCTGCAAAGGCCGCGATAGTCGAGGATTAATGTAGCAAAGCCGCGCTCGGTGAAGCGCTTGGCGACTTCAGAAATGCGACCATCCTTAGGGGTCATGAATCCCTGGCAACAAACAATTCCAGGATAGGAGACTTGATTTTGGCCTGCTTTAGGCAGCCTGACTACTGCATTAAGAGCATACCCATCAGAATAGAATTGGGTAGCAACTTCGGTCAGCATCTGGTCGACTTGTTTATCAACCTCATGCTATCCAGGCAGCTCCGTCGCAGTTGTGACCGACGGCAGCTCGGCTGCCGGTACTTGTTAGGAGGGTTAGCGCCCGGGGGGCCTCGCGGTGAGCCGCCGGAATTTGGTAAGAGCCACGAGCCCTCGACTCGACCGTCTCTGATCGAGGGTGTGGTCCGGTCCTCAAATGCGATTTACCCGAAACAGTATCCATGAATACTAGGTCGCCCTAAGCTTGGTGGAGTCCGCGCTGAATTAAATGACGCACAAACAGTCCGGCGCAATGCCCACCTTGTCACTGACCGCACGCCCACCCAAGTGGTACTGTAACGCGACCAGAAAGTGCTTCGAATCTCTTGGATTCGTAAGGGGTACGCTAAGCGATATTGACCCAGCGGCCCCAAGCCCGAACGTTGCGTCGACTAACCGTCTACTCAGTGGATCCTAACTCAGCTGCTGGTCATTTCATTGTTGCCGGCGGCGTCCAACCGGCAGGCGCAAAGTCATAGCCTTCCAGCTGGTTTTCGAATTGTGCGAGGGTCGCAGGCGTCACCATGTCGGTAACGTTGTATAGGTTATCTGGCACCTGGTTTCCCTCGAGCATATGAACCAGAAGCCATACGGCGTATCTTCCCCATTGCGATGATCTGACTCGCTGTGCCATTGTGAACCAGCCCTCTTGCATAAGACCTAGGTCTTGCCGGCTGAGTGGGTTGCCAGTTGTTTGAACCGCTCCAGGCTTGTAGCCCGCAGTCCTGAGAGCCGCTATAACTCCTTGTGCCTGGATGTCTGCAAAGCTTACGAAGCCTTGGACGTCGGGATGCGCCGTAAGAATGGATCTAGCCAAGTCTGTTATGACCGTGATGTCTAGATCATGATTGTAGACCCCCAGGATCTTGATGCCTGGTGAGGTCTTTAGACCTTGCATTTCTCCGTCAGTAGCTTGCTTCCAGCCTAGCACCCCACCCGGTCCCCCAAGAACTGCCACCTTGTCATTAGGACGTTGTTGCGCATAGAACTTCCCTATCTGAACTCCAGAGCCGACGAGATCCACACCGCTGAACGGCGGTCGTTGGTCATTGGCTGTTAACGCCACATAGGTGACAAAAATGCCCGCGTTCCAGGCTCTCTGGATGGGGGGCGACATCCCGACGTTTGAGACGGGCCCGATTACGATCCCATCGACCTTTTTCGAAATAAAGTCGTTCATCGTGGTGAGCTGTCCCTGGACATCAGCGTAGGAAGCCGCCGGGCGAAAGTCGATCGTAACCCCCAGTTCAGTAGCGGCCCTGGCTATCCCGTACGCGACCGCAACAAAGTGAGGATCCACTATGTCAGGTATGGTAGCCCCGAGGTGCCACCTTTTTGATGCATGTGGTTTCCACCAGTCCAACTCATGCACGTCCTCGCCAAGGGAAAAGGTGCCCTGGGGTATCTGCCCATACTTTGCCCAATACTGTTGTGGCGTGAGGTGCGTTGAAGCGGCACTAGTGGTTCCACCGTTCGAACTAGTTGAGCAGGCTGCAAGGAGGGTGGCCCACCCAGAGCTGGCCACTCCCACAGCACCTGCCTTCAGCACGGTCCTCCTAGTCAGGCCCTCTCCCGATATGCCTTCACCCATCACAGCTCCTCCCGGAGTTAGGCTCAGTGTCCTTAGGTTTAGCCCCTCAACCAGTAACTGTAGATCAGATACGCGAAGGAATCCAATTCCAATCGCCGATTCTCCTATTACGTTGCGTGATGACCGTATGGGGCGGTCGCTAGCACGCTCTCACCAAAGAAGCAGGCACCGTGCGGTTATCGACATGCCAAGGTTCGCGGGTTCCCTTCGCGAAAGCAGGGATGGAAGGATGGGGCGCGGGAGGAGGGCGTGGCCGCCGTTGGACATCAGGACCGGCTAGCCACTTATCGGTCCAACTACTGCAAGCGAGCTCGATTCCAGCTCACTCGTAAGACTCGAGTAGCTGCGCCAAGGCTGTCGGTGCCCAGGCCAATGCGCGCTGATCGGCGCTGGCACGCGACAACAGGAACGCCTCGAGGATCAGGTGGCTTGCGCCTAAGCCGGGGCGCGCCTCGACCCGGGGCACCCAGAACGCTAAAGGAGATCTCACAGGGGGCCAAGCCGACCTGCAGACCATCATCAGTAGTCCGAGCGCGACCGAACTGCGAGATATGAGACAGGAGGACGATATCCAGTTCGTACCTGCACACGTCAATAACATAGCTAGGATCGCGGTTTATGACGCGATGGAGGTCACTCTTCACCCGCTGCGGACCGGCGACCTACCTGGGCCTTGCTGAGGAAGGTCGCGTTAGCTTCGCAGATACAGTTCTGGTAGAAGGCCTGGATAGAAATTAGCGAGACAAGTCTCGCGGTGGCCAGATCAGCCGGAACATCACGGGCTCTGTGAAGCGGTGGGCGAAGTGTTAGCGTATTTCCACGCATCCTAGCCGGCCGTCAGACTCGGGCGGCGCCCGTCTGGGACGCCTCGAGGGCGGGTTCGAGGTCCACCACTTTGTTTGCCCACACATCGACCAGCCCGAGCGAACAAATCTTGAGGTTGCCGATCACGACCGGTAGACCCAGGAAGGCCAGGGTGTGGAAGGGAGCCGACAACGGGCTTCCCAGGGACCGAACGGCGGCGACGGCATCTTCAATCTGCTGAACCACCGTTTCGGCCGTCGCGTCCGAAAGCAGGCTGTACAACGGCAGCGGAACGCGGGCCAGCACTTGACCGCCGCGGACAACCGCGAAGCCACCTCCCATGTCCGCGACCACGTTGGCCGCAACCGCCATATCGGCATCGTCGACGCCGATCACCAACAGGTGCTGGCAATGCGGGTTGTACGTCGATGCGACCGCCCCCGACAAAAGCCCGTAGCCGGAGACGAACCCGAGGCCGATCTTGCCCGTCTTCCCGTGCCGCTCGAAGGAGGCAACCTTGGCGACTCCCGCCGATGGGTCAGCCTGGAATGCACCGTTCACGATTGCGAGATTCAAGATCAGCTCATTCGTGATCAGCGAGCCATCCTGGACTTCGATGACTCGGACGGCTGAAGAATCTGCTGACCTCACCGGAACCCGGAAGCTGGCCGCGGTGGGGCGCGCTGATAGCTTGACTGTGTTCCGCGCTTTGGCGGGATACTCGGGAATCGCGGTTGTACCGATATACGCGGCGTTCTTGACGACCAGCTCGCCCTTGGCGATGACGTCGGTGATCCGGAACTGGTCGAGCGGAGATGACACGAGGCAAAGGTCCGCGTTCTTACCGGGGGTCACCGATCCCAGCCACCGTTCGATGCCGAGCGTTTCGGCCGCGTTGAGGCTGCCCATCCGGATCGCATCAAGCACGGGAACTCCGGCCTGAATCGCCAGGCGGATGCAGTAATCAATGTGGCCTCGTCGCCAGAGGTCCAGCGGCGAGAGCAGGTCGGCGCAGAAGCAAAACCGGCGGGAATCGACTCCGGTCCGCGTGATGGCAGGGAGGCAGTTCACGACGTCGGACACGCCCGACCCTTCGCGCAGGACGATGCGGACGCCGGCGCGCGCCTTCTCAACCGCCTCATCGGGATCGACGCACTCGTGGTCATCGAGGTAGCCGCCGTAGGCAGCCCAGGCGGCCGCGTCGAGTCCCCGCACCTCAGAGGCGTGGCCGGTCAGGAGCTTGCCCTGGGCTCGAGCCTCCTCCATGAGCCCGAGTAGCACCTCGTCGCCGCGTAGTACCACTCCCGCAAAGCACTCGTCCAGGCCAACACACTCTGGCCACGTCAGCATCTCGTGGTAATCCTCAGGCGTGACCGACCCGGTATGGAGGAATGGCAAATCTTGATACAACGCCGGCAGCGGCAGCGTCCACAAGAAATTCATCGGTAGGGTTTTGATCGCATCGAGCTGGGCGCGGATCGCGTCCCGTCCACCAACGACTGCCTCACCATAGAAATCGGTGGCGATGGTCGTCGTCCCATGGGTCAACGCTGCTGGAGCGAGACCGGCCGGCGTCAGGTGCGATTCGTAGGTGTGGAGATGTGCGTCGATCAACCCGGGAACGATGTACTTGCCGGCGGCGTCAACGCTGAGTGTGCCGCGACCCACCATCCGATCGACGGATCCCGTCCCGGCGATTTTGTCGCCCACGATGGCAACGTCACCGGGATAGATCTCGCTGGTCAGCACATTGACCAGGTTGCCGCCCCGAACGACGACGTCAGCGGGACGGCGGCCCAGCGCTACGTCGAGGACAACGGACCTCTGCACGCGTTAAGCGATAGGATCGCTGGCGGTGACACCCTTCGTATCGGCGAACAGGACGCGCCCGATCAGGTCCAACCTGGACCGATTACGTGCCCGCAGGTACAGCATCCAGACGATCCCGATCAGCGCCCACGCGATCGTGACAAATCCGATGATGTTCAAAGGCGACGGCGGTGCTGGGTAAACGCTGGTGATGAAGGCGCCGATCATGAGCAGCGTGGCAACCACGGGGAATACGCCGTGCAGCCACCAGGAGAACTGGGAGCGGTACCGCGTCCAGATTAAGGCAATCAGCGCAATGTTGGTGGCAACGTAAAGCGGCAAAATCGCCAGCGTCGAGAAGAAGCCCAGGTTGCCGTAAGCCACGAATGGCGTCCAGAGCACGGCAAAGAACGCGGCGAGAATCAGGCTGATCAGACCGTAGGCGCCGATCGAGATATGCGGTGTCTTGTACCGATCGTGCGTCCGCGCAACGGCGCGAGGCAGGACACCTTCACGTGCAAGGGAGTAGAACAGCCTGCTGCAGGAATTGAACATCGCGATCAGCAGCGCGCAAATCGCGGAAAGCGCCGCGAGGTCGACCAGCACCCCATACCAGTGGCCGACGTAGCGCGTCGCCAGGTCGGCCACTGGGGAGGTAGCAGACGTCAGGTCATTGAGATGCTTGGTGCCATACCCAACCAGAATCGCGTAGATGCCCAGGACGAAATAAACGCCAGTCAGTGCGATCGAACCGATCAGCGCGATTGGAATGTTCCGGCGTGGATTGCGCGTCTCCTCGGCGATCGTCGTCACCCCTTCGAAACCGAGGAAGGTGAACACCACGAAGATCGCGCCCAGGCCGATCCCCGAGAAACCCGTCGGCGACAGCGTCGGCGTAAACGCCTGCGGGATCTGGCCGTCGGCACCACCCCTGAGCAGGATGAGCAGCAGCAGTGACCCGACGATCACAACTTCGCCGATGACGAAGGCGATGTCGAGCTGCATCGAGCGGCTGATGGAAAACCAGGTGAGCGCCGTCATGACGGCCGCAATGAAAATCATCAACACGATCCAGGGCACGGTCAGCCCGGCGTCGCGTTTCAGCGCGTCCGCCGCAAAGAAGCTGAACAGGTTGAGCCCGATGGGAGCCTGGAGGATGTAGGCGAGGAAGAACATCCAGGCCATCACGAACCCAGTCGACGTTCCAAGGCTTCGCGCGATGAAGGTGTAGAGGCCTCCGGCCGATGACATCCTGGTGGCGAACTGCGCCAACGTCGAGGCGAACAGAAGCATCCCGATGGCGCCGACCAGGAACGTGAATGGCCCGGACGCGCCGGCTTTTCCGATGATCAGGCCGCTGACGAACAACAGGCCGACGGTCGGAGCGATAAACGCGATGGGCAGCGCCAGTGCGCTCGGAAGTCCGAGAGCACCGGGTCGCAGCTCTCCGTAATCACGCAGCCGCTCTACGGTCTCAACTGGCGGGTGGTCAGTTGTCTTCATGGTTCCCCTCCATGACCCGTATGTGGGCAGGTTGTGCACAATATATAATTTCGATCACAGGCCTGTCAATGAGCCCCCTCTTAGACAGGTCTTCCCGTATCGAGGTACACCCACCTCGTTCGAAAACCGAGGTCCTGCGTTTTCAGAGAAGCAGCCGGTCGTCGAACCGGGTACGGGACAGTGCCCGGCCCCCGTCTCGAGTTACCAGGATGGTGTCTTCGAGGCGGACCCCTCCGCCGCCTCGCACTCCGGGGACCCAAATCAACGGCTCCACGGCAAAGGTCATTCCCTCCTGGAGTGCCACCGTCTCCGCGCCCGGCAGCTCCTCCCCGATGTATGGCGGTTCGTTCGACCCGATCCCAACCCCGTGCCCGATGAAGAGGCTGATGAAGTTGCCCGCCAGGCCGCGCCGCCCGGCGACCTCACGGACCACGCTCGCGACATCGTCGTTGGTACGGCCGTGCGTCAGGGCCTTTGTCCCCTCGATCAGCGCTTCATGCACCGCGCTGTAGATCTCCTGCTGGCGCCGGCTAGGGCGCCCGCAGATCACGGTGCGACCCATGTCGCAGAAGTAGCCCGACCACATCGCACCGATGTCGATGAATACAAGATCGCCCTCGCGAATGATCTTGTCGGATGGGATTCGGTTCGGCGGCGACATGTGCTCGCCGGAGGCAACGAACGGCGTGGTTGTGTGAGACATCTCGCCGCCGAGCCTGTAGAGCGCGTGCATCGCTTCCGCAACTACGTCCGTTTCCCGAACCCCCGCTTGAACAGTTGCCATCGCTGCCTCGGTGACGGCTTCGGCGATGGCGCTCGCCTCCTCCATGAGCGCGATCTCTTCGGGCAGCTTGATGAGGCGCGCCGCCTGCATCACGGCATCCCCATCGGCAAGCCGCACTCCGGGCAGGATCTCCCGCATTGCATCGACGAACGAGTAGGGAGCCTGGTCTAGGCCAAGTTTCGACGCGCTGAGACCATGGGTTTTCATAACTGGCGCGATGACGTGCTGCACCGCCCCGCGGACGAGGCCGGGTGCCTCCATGATGGGGATCGCGTGCAGCTCCTTGATCCAGGGCATGACGACCTCGATCCGCTGCACTTCGCCGCCCGACGCGAATAGGATCGTCTCGCCATCGGGAAGGAGCAGGCAGCCATTGAGGACGGTGCTCTTCCCAGCCAGGATCTGCGGTCGCAGCCCGGTCAGATAGCGGACGTTCTCGTCCTTCCACAGGAGCAGCGCGTGCAACCCCGAGGCGGCCAGCTTTTCGGTCGCCCGCTTGACACGCTTGTCGCGGAGCAGTCCTGGGTCCGGTCGATCCTCATAATCGACCCTGAACTGGCCGTGCGCGAATGTCCCCAGGTCGCGACGCGCCTTGTGCCCGTTCATCCTTCGGTTCCGATCATACGGACCCGCTGGTTGGTTGCTACAGTCAATTGCATAATGCATCGCTCTGGAGGGGCCGGCTGATGTCAAGAGTGACGCTGACGAGCCGACCCGAGGCGTCTTCGACGATCCAGTACCTCACGGCCCAGGCTGCCGTGGTCGAGCAGCTGCGTCGCGAGATCGTGTCGGGGGCGCTGGCTCCTGGCACTCGCCTGCTGCAAACCGAGCTCGCCGAGCGCATGCGCCTCTCGACGACGCCGATCCGCGAGGCTCTGCGGGAGCTGGCCACCGAGGGGTTGCTCCGTGTCGACCCACACAAGGGCGTGATCGTGCACGAGCCGACGCTCGAGGAACTGGTAGAGATGTATGAAATTCGCATCCTGGTCGAGCCAACATCGATGGCGCGCGCCGTACGTCGAATCACGCCCGACGAGCTCGCCTCTGTGACCCAGCTGCTGAAAGACATGGAGCGAACGAAGGATCCCGGTGATTGGGCACTCCTCAACAGGGACTTCCATGGCCGATTCGTCCTGGCCTCGCGCAGCCCGCGAATGATCGCGCTCCTGAACAACCTCGGCAACCTTTCGGCCCACTATGTCGCGATTTCCTTGAAGGCATCACCCCACCGAATCCAGGAGGGTAACCGCGAGCACCGGGCCATCCTGGAGGCCTGCCGCCGGCGCGACACTCGCCAAGTCACGACCCAGGTCAGGCACCACCTCGAGTCGACCGTGGACCTGCTTCGGTCTCGGTTGAAGACGGAGACACGCGCCTGACTCCCCACTCCTCCGTCGAAAATATACAATGCACAATCAAGGCCGAGAAACCTGGAGGGGCTGTGATGAACAACGAACCGTGGAAGAGCGCAGATTGGTTTTCCTCGCCCTGGAACTTCCAGCCTGAGGTCACGGCCTCCTTCAAGCTGCCGTCCACCGTCAGAGTCCACGACGTCACCCTGCGCGATGGCGAGCAGCAGGCCGGGGTCGAGTTCACGGCGGACGAGAAGGTCCGGATCGGCGTGGCGTTGGCCGAGGCCGGCGTGGCGCGGATCGAGGCTGGACTACCAGCCGTCTCCCCTGCCGATGCGCAGGCGGTTCGCCGCCTGGCGGCGATGGGTCTGCCGGCTCGGATCGTCGCCTTCTCGCGCTGCATGGTGGACGACGTCAAGCGGGCGATCGATTGCGGTGTATCCGCCGTGGTCATGGAGATCCCGTCGTCCGATCACATCGTCGAATACGCCTACCGCTGGTCGATGGACCGGGCGATCGACCTGTCGATCGAATCGACTCGATTCGCCCACGACCACGGCTTGCAGGTGTCGTTCTTCCCAATCGATGCAACACGAGCCGAGATTCTGGCCTTCCTGAACCTGGTCGAAAGGATCGCCAAAGAGGGACACATGGATGCCCTCGGTTTGGTCGACACGTTTGGTGTCCTCTCGCCGCACGCCGTCGATTTCCTGGTGCGCAAAGTGCGGGAGCGGATCAGCAAGCCGCTCGAGACGCACTTCCATATGGACTTTGGCCTTGGCGTTGCCAATACCGTGATGGCGGTGGCCGCCGGCGTCGAGACGATCCAGACGACGGTCAGCGGCATCGGCGAGCGCGCCGGAAACACGCCGATGGAAGAGACCGTGATGACACTCCTGACGATGTACGGGATCGATGCGGGCGTCAAGACGCAACACCTCACCTCGCTCGCTCGTCTCGTCGCGGATCTGTCGGGCGTTCATCAACCGTCGAACCGGCCGGTCACTGGCAAGCGGCTGTTCAACGTCGAGTCCGGGATCATCGCGAGCTGGGTGAGAAATGTCGGCAGCGAGCGCCTGACCGAGGCCTTTCCCTACCGCCCGGGGCTCGTTGGGCAAGCGCCGCCGGAAATCGTCTTGGGCAAGGGGAGCGGCGTCGACTCGGTGGTCGTCTGGCTGGATCGGCTCGGGATGAAGGCTTCCGATGAGCAGGTGCTATCCATCCTGCAGGAGGTCAAAGCCAGGTCGCTAGAGAAGAAGCAGCTGATCGATCCTGATGAGTTCGTAGCGATCGCCGAGAAAATTCTGGGTCCCGCCCCGCGCCGCACAGCGGAGGCCAGTCCAAGCCTCGAGCGATCCGCCGTCGATTAGTCAGCGTCGCGCGGTCGCGGGCCAGACCAGGGCACCACGCCCTAAGAGCGTGCCGTTTCGCAGCTCGTCGTGCATGCTCTCGAGCGCCGCCAATGGTCCCTGCCGGCCGATGATTGGACGGACTTTTCCCGAGGAGACGAACGCCGCCGCGAGGCCGACCTCGTGTCGATACGCGTAGCGCGACCCGAGAATCGCCGATTGCGACAGCACCAGGGCGCGAGGGTTGGCCGAAAACTCCACGTCCCGAAAGGTGGTGAGCAGCACGAGCCGGCCGCCCGTGGCTAGCGCGCCGGCCGACCAGCTGAGGCTGGCGCGACTCCCCAGCAGATCGATGATGACGTCGGCGCGCTGATGCCAAGACGATGGCAACCTGATCTCGCCAAAGTCGCTCGAATCGATCGTCGGAATGCCCAGCTCCGCCTCGAGAAAGGCGCGCTTTTTGGCCGAGACCTCCAGCCCAACGACGTCGCCGTCGTAGAGCCTGGCGACCTGGCCCATGTGAATCCCGACCCCGCCGCCGGCAGCGATGACCGCAACGCGGTCACCCGGCCGGATGTTGGATCGGATGCTCACGTGGACCGGCGTGGCCACCGCGTCGGGAATGACCGTTGCTGCGATCGGGTCGATGTCCCGGGGAATCGCGATTGCATTCGGGGATGGGAGCGTCGCGAACTCGGCATAGCCGCCGTCGCGATCGACGCCCAGGAATCCGGCGAGATTGTCGCACAGCGACTCCTGCCCCGCCAGGCAATGAGGACACCGCCCGCAGAACAGATAAAAGTAGGCGATCACCCGCTCGCCCCGGCGATCGCCGCTCACTCCGGCGCCAACCTCGACGATCGTCCCAACGAGCTCGTGTCCCGGAACGCGTGGCAGATTCGAAGGCTTGGTGCCCAGGTCTCCGCGCATGTAATTGAGGACGGTCAGACCGACTCCGCATGCCTCGACCTGGACCAGGACCTCACCATCACCGGCCTGCGGCCGAGGCGTCTCCTCGAACCGCAAACCTCCTCCCCATTCGTGGATCCGCGCCGCGTTCATCAATCGGTGTCCCGGATCATTTGCGCGATCCGGATTCGGTGTGAGTCCTGGGCACCGTCCGAGTGCAGGAACGATAGGCAGTCACGCAGGCATTTTTCCACGGCGGCCTCCCGCATCATGACGCCGAGGCCGCCGAAAATCTCGAGCGCCGACAGACAGACCTCAACGGCGACGTCCGCGGCCACCGTTTTGGCAGCACTGCCGAGCCGGTAGTCATAGTCGGGATCGTGCTCGACGGCCCAGGCTGCCCGCCATACCAGGCTTCTCGCGGCTTCCAGCTGGCTGTACATCTGCGCGATGCGACAAGCGACGTTTGCATGATCGATGAGCGCCGCGCCGCCTTGGACCCGCGTCCTCGCTCGTTCCACTGCCAGCTCGTAGGCGGCTCGCGCGGTTCCAAGCGTGGTCGCGCCGGCCTCGATCGCGCTCTCCCTCAGGATCTCGCGAGAGCCTGCGTAGCCCCGGTGCTCTGGGCCAACCATTCGCCAGGGCTCGACCGTGACGTTGGAGAAGCGCAACGCCGCGTTGTTGATGCAGCGCTGCGAGATCTTCTCGTGTATCGTCTCGACCTCGAAGCCGGGATGACCGGGCTCCAGGAGAAACGCGCTGGTCCCGCGATCTGCGCGTTTTGTCCAGTCGGTCGAGGCGAAGACCAGGTAGTAGGCCGCGTCGGCTCCATTTGAGATGAAATGCTTGTATCCGTTGAGGATCCAGCTGCCGTCCGATGCTCGCTCGGCTCTCGTTTGGAAGTGAAAGTCCGGCTTGGGGATGATGTAGTCCGACCCCGTCTCTGGCTCCGTGAAGCAGATCGCCAGGACTGCCCTCGGATCGTTCAGGAATCCGCGCAGAAACCGCTCACGTAACTCCGCTCCCGCGAGCCGGGCAATGATTCGCTGCACCTTGAGCGTTTGATCCAGCATGACGGCGAATCCCATATCGCCATATGCCAGCTCTTCCGCCAGAACACACAGCGCAAGCACACTCGCTTCCCCGCCGCCATCGCGCCGTGGCAGTCCCATCGTGCGCCAGCCGTGCGTGGATGCTTCTTCTACCAGGTCCCATGCGACACGGTCGAGCGGATTGGGCTCCCACTCGAGGGCGGCCGCACGGGGCCGGAGTTTTTCGATCGCAAATCGCCGGGTGTCCTGTTGCAGGTCGATAATGTCCGGCGAGAGCGCAAACCTGGGGTCAGCCATCCCTTGACGCTTGACGCAAGTCCTAGAGCATGATTCGGCCGCCGGCAACGTCGATCGTTACGCCGGTTATCCAGGCGGCAGCGTCGGAGATCAAGAAGAGCGTGGCCATCGCCGTATCCTCGGGCCGGCCCAGGCGACCGAGCGGCGACATCGCCGCCAGCCTTTCCTGTTTCTCGTTCGTCATGATCCGTTCGACTCGCTCGGAAAGCGTCGTCGCCGGGGCGACGCAATTCACGCGAATCCCGTACTTCCCCACCTCGATCGCGACGTGGCGAGTGAACATCGCGATCCCTGCCTTGGCTGCGGCGTAGGAAGCGGTGACAAGCGAGTCGAGGTATCGCCCGGAGCACGACGACATCGTGACGATGGTGCCGGATCGCCGCTTGATCATGCCAGGAAGGAAGGCCTTGACGGTGAGGAAGGTCGAGGTCAGGTTCCAATCGACGACGGAGTGCCACTCGCGTTCGGAAATATCTTCGATCGGCGTGTAGCCCTCGAAGCCGCCGGCAAACGGCAGCAAGATATCGGTGCCGCCGAAGCGGTCCTCCACCTGCTTCCTGGCCGCTTCCACCTCAGGCCATTTCGTGCAGTCCGCTCGAATGCCGATGATCTCCTGGCCATCGGCCATCTCGCCCATGAGCTCGTCGATCCCATCCTGGGAGCGGGCTACGACCGCGAGTCGGACCCGGTTTTCCAGAAGGGCGCGGCAGGTTGCGGCGCCGATTCCCTTAGTGCCGCCCGTCACCACCGCGACCTTGCCCGCTAGATCGGCGTAGATGGGCGTCTTCAATTCAGCCTCGACACTCACCATGGCCGCGGAGGTGGGAGATCGAACATCGCGAGCAGCCCGGCCCGAGCCTGGAGGACTCGCGGGATCGTATTGACGACCAGTGCGGCTGTCGAGACGTCACCGTGAAGTCCACCGGGAATGGTCATCTGAATGTTCGGCGTGCCGCTCAGGATCACCTCGTCCCGAGGTCGTTGCGCCTCCCTGCTGATCTCGAGCGTGAGCCGAATCACCTCATGCTCGCCAACCGAGGCGCGGATTTCTTGCCGCAGTCCACGCACGACCTGCGACTGTGAACCCGCGCGCAATGTTGAGGCGCCGGCATGAACCGGGCGCAGCGACGTCCGGAGCCGGGTGATTTTCCAGCCGAACGCCGCAGCAAGCGACCGAGCCGACTCCCTCAGGCCTACGTGACCGATGGCTCCGGATTTGACCCGGGTCTTGAACTCGGCATCACTCAAGCCTGCACCAACTTTCCGCTGAAGCGACTGGCGGCGCGTGCTGGCATCCTGAACGCGGGTGACTCGCACATGTGCCACACGCTGAGCGCACGCTGAGAGCGCGATGGGTAGATAGTCCATCGCAAACCCCGGATTGACGCCCGTACCAAGCACCGTCACGCCCCTCCCTTTCGCGGCGTCATCGACTTCCCGAGCGAGCTCTAGATGATCCTCCCATGGATAGGAGAGCTCCTCACACGTAGATATCACATGAAATCCTGCCCGAATGCAACCGAGCACTTGCGGCACAGCCTCGACGAGACGCGAGGTCGTGCAATGCAGCACCACAGCCCCTGGATCGGAGCGAAGTCCGCCGGTGGGAGAACTGACCTGTACAACGGCGTCGCGCCCTGGCCGCCCGAGTACCTCATCCAGGCTCCGTCCAATCAGTTCCGCGTTGATGTCGATGGCAGCAACGGAGCGAAGCCCGGCGCGGTCCCGAACGAGGCGCGCGACCTCGACACCGATCGCTCCCAGCCCGTAGTGGATGACGGCGGCGTTCGGCGCCGACCCACCGATGCTTTCGAGAGCTCTCGAAAGCGGTACCGAATGCGACAGCAATCCTGAGTTGCCCCCGGCCGCCGGCTCTATCGCCAAGTCAGGCGTTCACTCATGGTCAACCGTGGCCCGGTCCCAGTTAGCGTCCATCCGCCTCGCGAAGGTCAGCGACCAGTAGCGAGCAGCTTTCCCGCCGTCGTTCGACGTCGCGTGGGGCTCACCAGCGTGAATCACCAGCGCGTGTCCCGCGGTCACCAGGGTCGACTCGGGCGCGTTGTAGCCCGCGCGCACCGTCAGCTCTCCGTCGAACACGAGCAGAATTTGATGGGCCTCTTGATGGACATGCTGGCGTGATCCGCCGTGCGGTTGCATCTCGCAGAGTTGAATGGTCAGGGCCTCGTCCGGCCAGCGCAAGACCTGGACAGCGTCCATGTCCCAGTGACCTGCGGGCACGGTTCCCGGCAAACTCGAATACTCGATCAGTTTCATCGGCGAGTGTCGTTTCCCCTTCTCTTCACCAGGATCCACCCTCGTTGCGATCGAACTCGCGCGAGGCTGTGCAAAATATATAGCATTCTTCCTGCGTGTCAAACGCAACGCGCGTGGATCACGCCTTTCCTCGAAACCCATAGATTCGCCGTGCGTTGTCACCCATCACCTGGTCTTTCATTTCGCCATAATCAGGGAGCGCCTGCTCCAGCGTTTCGACGGGATTGGGGTCCGCCATATCAAACGGAAAGTCGCTTCCAAGTACCACTCGTTCCGCCCCCGCCCATTCGATGAGGAAGCGCAACGCACGAGGATCGTGGGTGATGCTGTCGAAGTGGAACTGATCCTTGTACTCCATTGGTGAGCGCTTCGGCTGTTTGAGTTCGGGCCTCACGGTGGCAGCGTGTCGCAGCCGCCCGAGTTGGTAGGGAAAGAATCCCCCACCGTGCGCGAGCCCAACAACGAGCTGCGGATGGCGATCGAGCACGCCACCGGCGATCAGGCGCATGCCGGCCACCGTGGTTTCGACAGGATTGCCAACCACGTTGGTCAGATAGAACTGCTCCAGGCCGGCTCGCAGACCAACGTACGAGGGATGAATGAAGACCGGCACATTCAGCGCCTCCACGGCCGCGAAGAACGGCTCGAACGAGACGTCATCCAGCGATCGGCCGTTCACATTGGTTCCGATCTCGACTCCAACGAGGCCGAGCGATTGAATCGCGTACTCCAGCTCCTTTACGGCGCTTTCGACGTCGTCCAGCGGAACGACTCCCAGGCCGCGAAGGCGTTCTGTGGACCTAGCGCAAAACGCGGCGATCCCCTCGTTTGCCGCCCGCACGATTTGCTCCGCATGCTCGCGATCGAGCCAGTAGCCGAAGAACGTCGGGGAAAGCGAGACAATCGCCCCGTCGATGGACGCCCGTTCGAGCCGATCGAGTTTCGCGGCTGGATCGTGGAACTCGGCTTGCAGCTCGTACTCATAACCCTGGGCGTGCCGGAGCCAGGTCAAGGCGCCTCGTCGCTCGACGGCAACCTGGTACCCGGCGGGATCGCGTCTCGCCAGCTCGAGACACGAGGTTGGGATCACGTGGTTGTGGGCGTCAATCCCCGCGGTCATCGAACCTCACCGAAAGCGATCAGGCCGCGAGCTTGAGTGCCCGGCTGGCCACCTCAACGGTTTCGTCGATGTCGTCTTCGGTTGCGGCCAGACACAGGCGCCGGTCGATGAGGCTACCGACCGGTTCCAGTATCCCGCCCGCGAGCAACGTAGTCCGGTAGGCCTTGGCTCGGTTGTGATCCTGGTCGGCCGCCTCGGGATAGTTTCGTGGGAGGTCGCGGCGGAAGTAGACGATGTACTCGGACCCGAATCCGGCGACACACGCCGTGACGCCCGCATCGTGGATGGCCCTGCGGAGCCCGGTGCGCAGGCGCTCGCCGAGTTGAAACAGCCGATCGATCCCGCCTGCCTCGAGAATCCGCAGCGTTTCGTGTGCGGCGGCAATCGACTGCGGCCAGGCGTTGAAGGTTCCGTCCATGGCTGCGTTGTTTGGCGAGGCCGGGCCCAGCCGATCCATCAGATCGTGGCGGCCGGCGATCCCCGCGATCGGATAGCCATTCGCGATGGCTTTCCCGAAGACCGTGAGGTCGGGGGTAACCCCACAGATCGCCTGGTATCCCCCGAGGTGGTGGCGGAAGCCGGTCTTGATTTCGTCGAAGACGAGGACGACCCCATCACGGCTGCACAGCGTTCGCAGCTCTTCGAGAAACCCGGGAGCAGGCGGCACGCAACCGAAACTATGAACGTACGGTTCGCAAAAGGCCGCTGCCAGCTCATCTCCATCCTCACCAAAGGCCTGCCGCAACGCATCGAAATCGTTCCATTCGATGACCGCGACATCGTTCATCGCATCGGGGTGAAGGCCTGCTCCATGGGGCTGTCGGCTGGTCCCGTCTCTGCTGCCGCCATAAGCGAACCTGGCTCCCACCCCCAGATGGTCGTGCCACCCGTGGTAGGCGCCGTGAAATTTGAGCAGTCGCCGGCGGCCGGTTGCCGCGCGCGCCAGATGGACGGCGTGCAGCGTCCCCTCGGTCCCCGAGCCGCAAAACGCAACCTTTTCGGCGGACGGCATCAGCCGGGTGATGTCTTCCGCCAGCTCGATCTCTCCAAGCTGGGGGCCTACCGCGGTGATGTCGCAGATCGCCGCGATCCGAGCCGCTGCGACATTGACCTGAGGGTGACAATGGCCGAGCACAATCGGGCCGTACCCGAGGACGTAGTCGACGAATCGACGCCCATCGGCATTCCAGACGTACGCACCCTGCGCGCGGAGCATGACGTCGCGGTAGGCAAACCGCCCGCCTGAGGACACGCCGCTCGGGATCACGGCATTGGCGCGCGCCAGGAGCGCCTGGCCTTCGGTCAATTCGTCGACACGGTGCTGCTGGACGCTCATGGTTTGCCTCCTCAGTTCAGTCGCTCCGGCGCTTCAGACTCGTACCAGTTCATCGGCTGCTCCGCCAGCGGGACCCAGACACTCTTCACCTCAGTGAACATGCGCACCGCCTCGTAGCCGTTCTCACGTCCATAGCCCGAGAAGCCGAAGCCTCCCCATGGCGACGCCGGGTCGATGCGGTGGTAGTCGTTGATCCAGATCACGCCGGCCCGCAGCGCCTCGGCAACGCGATGGGCGCGTGTGACATCCCGTGTCCAGATCGAAGCGCCGAGACCGAACTTGATGTTGTTTGCGATCGCCACGGCATCCGCTTCGGTGTCAAACGGGATAAGGCTGACGACCGGCCCGAAGACCTCCTCCTGGGCAATCTTCGACTCGGGATCTTCCGTCCATAGCAGCGTGGGGTTGTAAAAACCGTCAGGGGAAAGGCCGGCATCGAGGTTGCGCGGCGGCGTGCCACCGAGTAACAGCCTGGACCCGTCGTTGAGGGCGGCTTTCACGAAACCGTCGACCCGCTGAGCCGCGGCAGGCGTGATCAGTGGACCCATCTGGGTCGCGGGAAGGAGCGGATCACCGACCCGGATCTTCGGAATCTTTGCCGCCAGCCTCTTGCTGAAGCCTTCCACGACGGAACGCTGGATCAGCAAGCGACTTCCCGCAACGCACGACTGCCCCTGCGCGATGAATCCAGCGAACATGGCTCCCCGAAGGCTGCGATCGAGGTCGGCATCCTCGAAAACGATATTGGCGGCCTTGCCGCCCAGCTCCAGACCTGTGCGCTTGAGCGTGTCCGCCGAGGCTTTGACCACGGCAATGCCGGTCGCCGTCGAGCCCGTTAGGTCGATTCGAGCGACGTGCGGACTCCTCGCGAGGGCCTCGCCCGCGCTACGCTGGCCGGTGATCACGTTCAACACCCCTGGCGGCAACCCCGCCTCGATAGCCAGCCGTCCCAGCTCGAGAACGGAAAGCGGTGCAAGTTCTGAGGGCTTGACCACCACCGTGTTGCCACACGCCAGGGCTGGGGCGATCTTCTTGCTTGCGATCAGGAGTGGGTGGTTCCAGGGCGTCAATGCGCCGCAGACGCCAACCGGCACGCGGCGGGTGTAGTTCAGATAGGGACCGTCCACCGGGATGGTCTCACCCTCGATCTTGTCGGCCATTCCAGCGAAGTAGCGATACCACTTCGCGACGATTCCGGCCTGCGCGTGCGTCTCCCGAAACGGACGGCCGTTATCGGACGATTCGAGGCGGCCGATGTAGTCCTGTTCCAGCTCGAGCAGATCGGCGAGCCGGTTGAGGAGCCGGCCGCGTTCCGATGCATCGCGATGAGCCCAGCTGTCTAGCGCGTCGCTGGCGGCGCGCACGACAGCGTCGACGTCGGCAGCGGACGCCTCGGGCAGCGTGGTGATCACGGCGCCGGTCGACGGATCGCGGTCGGGGAACGTGGCACCTGAAGCCGAGGCGACCCAACGGCCACCGATCAACATTCCCTTGGTCCGAACCTCGGTGCGTTGCTTTAACATGTCGAATCACCCCGGTGCGACCAGGATGGACTACAGAATAGCCGGACGGGAAATGGAAGTTGAGTCGCGTCGCCGCTAGCTCGACCACGCCGCCGCGCTCCGTCTGGATGGATGGGAGCATCGTTCCGTGGTCGCAGGCCTGCCTCCACGTCGATACGCAATGCGTGCAGGGTGGACTCAACGCCTACGAAGTCGTCTCCGGTTTCTGGTCGGATGACACGAGCAATCTATACCTATTCCGGCTGAACGAGCACCTCGAACGCCTCTGGAACTCGACAAAGGTCATGCGGCTCTACCCTCCGTTTTCAAAGGAGGAGCTTCGCCGGGCGATGCAGGAGCTGATCGTTGCCAATGGATTTAGGGAAGACGTCCTTGTTCGCATCACCTGCTATCTCGGGGCCGGACCGCTCTTCAGCCACGAACCGGAAGAGATCGACACCGGGCTCTTCATGGTCGCAAAACCGGCAGTTCCGAACCCGAAGGCCGCCGCCGGCCTTGCGGTGTGCACGAGTATCTGGAACCGCCTGCCCGATGTCGCCGCTTCGCCGCGGGTCAAGAGTGGGGCGAACTACCAGAACGTGCGGCTCGCCCAGATCCAGGCCCACGTCGACGCCTACGACGACGCCGTGATCCTCAATCAGGATGGCAAGGTCTGCGAGCTGCCGCTGGCGAACATCTTCATGGTCCGCAATGGTGCCGTCGCCACGCCGAACGTCACCAGCGGCATCCTTGAAGGCATAACCCGGCGGACGGTTCTCGATATCAGCCCAGAGGTCGGCATTCCGATCGTTGAGAGAGAAATCGACCGGTCCGAGCTGTACATGGCCAGCGAAGCGTTCGTCTCGAGGACCTCCGGCGGAATCTGGCCCATCCTGTCGATCGACCGATACCCCGTGGGCGATGGGAGCGTCGGCCCGATCACGAAGCAGTTTCGGAAGCAGCTGGACGCGCTGCGCCGGCATGATGGCGGACATCCCGAGTGGTTGACCCCGATCTACAGTTGACCGCCGGCTAGACCAGCACTCCGACTTTGCGTGGGGGATCCGTCAGCAGCAGTCCCTCGTCGGAAATCTTGATGGCGCCCATCTCGCCGCAGGCGCAGCAGAATTCGAGTTGCGAGAAGGGACTCTTCAACTGGCATCCAAGATCTGCAAGGACCCGGAACGCCCGATCGAACTTCTCGCTGACGACGTTCATCGGATCTTCGGAAAGGAGTCCGAGCAGGGGAAGCTCGATGAGCGCCAGGATCCTGCCGTCTTCGACGATCACCTTTCCACCGCCGATCTTGGCCAGGTGGTTCACGGCGACGGCCATGTCGTGCGCGTTGGTGCCGACGACGACGAGGTTCTCACAGACGGCGTTGACAGACGTAGCCATTGCGCCTCGGTGCAACCCGAAGCCCTGTACCAGACCCAGTCCTATTCCTGTTCCCTTTCCGAACCGATCTACCATCGCGATGGGCAGCACATCTCCCTCGACGTTCGGCACGATCCTGCCCTGATCGATCTTCACCCGTGCCCGACGCTCTGTCGTCAGCAAGTTTCCCTCAGTCACCCCGATCACCCTGACATCGGCCTCCCCATCGGCGGTATCGACCTTGAGCGTGAGGTCATCGGCCGTCACGGGGGATGCCAGGACAACCGTCTGATAGAAGTCCGTGGGATAGGTCGTGGCCGGCAATTGCGCCACGAATCGGCCCTCTTTGACGACCACCTGGCCGCCGACCAGCACCCGGTCGATGGAAAACCGCGCGAGATCGTCGACGAGCAGGATGTCGGCAAAGCGTCCGGGCGCAATCGTGCCCACGTCCTGTTGGGCATAGAAGATTTCGGCGACATTGATGGACGCCATCTGGATGGCGGTTACTGGATTGACGCCATTCGCGATTGCGGCGCGGACATTCTCATCGAGCGCACCCTGACCGATCAGCTTCTCCGGGGAGGCCACGTCAACGCAAAACGCAAAGGCCCTGGGATCGGCCCGAAGTTCGGTGTGCGCCCGCATCAACTCCGGGAGGTCGACGCAGCCGGAGCCTAGCCTGGCCAGGATCTTCAAGCCGGCTCTGGCTTTCATCAGCGCGTCGTGGTGCTCAAAACTCTCGTGCTCGGTATACGCGCCCATGGCCACGTAAGCTTGGACCTGGCGCTCATTCAGGCCCGACGCGTGCCCCGTCACAACTTTGCGCCGGGCGAGGGTCTCCTCGAAGAGCCTCAGGAACGCCTCGTCTTTCTCGATGATGGGCAGTGACGGCGGCTCCTCCAGTCCGTAGCATCCGGGCCAGTCCAGCATCTCGAACATGTCCTCGACGCTGATGCCCTTGACCGGCGTCAGCCCCAGCTCGCGGTTCTGCAGATACGCGAGGGTGGGCACCAGGAAGATCAGGCGAATCGGCATTCGCTCAAACGCCTCTTTGACGAAGCGCACGGCGTCGATCCCACCTACGATCCCCTGGCCGTAAAACCCGTCGGCCGTGGCGGTCACGCCGTGGGTGAGTAGGCCCTGCACGAACTCGTTGACGCCCAGGTAGCTGTGGTAGCTGTGAAGATGGCCGTCGACCAACCCCGGGACCAGGTACCGGCCGTCGGCCTGCGTGACCTTCGTTTGCGGCCCCCTGGTATAGGAGACGTCGCCAACTGCGGCGATGCGATTCCCCTTGATGGCAATTCCAGCCGGGTACAGCTCTGCCGTCAGAACATTGACGAGCACGCCGCCGTCGATGATCTGATCCGCAGGCGCCTTGCCCATGGCCACGTCAATCAGGTCACGTCTTGACATCCGTCTTCCCTCCAGTCCAGGATTGTGCACAATATAATCCCAACGGCCTGCCCACAGGAGGGAAGCAAGCATGGTCACTCAGGGGGTCGACCACTACCGTCAGGACTTGCGTCGCGCGATCGGCCTCATCGGTAACACATCGATTACCCTGTCCTTTCTCACGCCGACGGCGTCGTTGTTCCTCACCGCGTCCGTCTTGCTGACGTTGAACGGAAGCGCCACGTTCTTGAGCTTCGTGTTCGCTGGTGTCGCGGCCCTCGGCATGGCGCTCTGCTTCGCGGAGATGGGATCGGCCTTCCCGGTCGTCGGTGGCCAGTACTCGATCGTGATGCGCGTCCTGGGGCGGCCACTTGGTTTCCTCGCGTTCGTCCTGTTCGTCGTTCTCGGCATCTTCACCATCAGCGCGACGTCCCTGGTGGTCGGCATCTACTTGCAGGTGATCTGGCCCGACGCGAATTCCGCGCTCGTCGGCTCGCTGATGATCGCCGGCGCCACCCTGGTAGGCGTGTTCGGGATACGGTTCAACGCGGTGGTGACGGGATTGTTCCTGCTCCTGGAGCTTATCGTCGTCTTGATCGTGAGCGTCACCGGTCTGGTGCACGTTCACCAGCCGGTCAGCACGCTGTTCGATCTCCGTTCGTTCGACGCCAAAGGAAATCCGATTGCCATCGGCTTCGGCGGCATGGTGGCCGGGATCGCCATCGCCATGTTCGCCTACAACGGTTACGACACCGCGATCGTCTTCTCCGAGGAGACCCAGGGCCGTCGGACCATGATCGCGCGCGCCGTGCTCACCTCGTTTTTCATCGCCCTCGTTGCCGAGGTGGTCGCCGTGACAGCAACCCTGCTCGGTGCGTCCTCCCTTGTCAAGGAGTTCAATTCGAGCGCCCCGATCTCGTACATGCTCACCGCCAACGGCGGCACCACGCTCAACACGCTGGTCAGCCTCGGCGTTGCCCTGGCCATCTTCAACGCCGATATCGCCGCCGTGCTGGCGATTGGCCGGGTGATCTACAGTTCCGCCCGCGATCGGGCCTGGCCCGACGTGATCAACCGCTGGGTGGGTGACGTCCATCCCAGGCTCAAAACCCCGTGGATCGCCACCACCATCCTGGGGGTGGCCTGCACCGTCCTGACCGCAGCATCGAATATCGCCACCCTGGTCACCTTCGTGGGCGTCGTCCTGATCGTCCTGTATGCCATGGTGGCGATCTCGGCCTTCGTCAGCCGGTTCACGCAGCGGAACATCGAGCGTCCGTTCAAAATGCCGTTCTGGCCCCTGCCCATCGTGATCGCGCTCGTCGGGATTGGCATGGCGCTGTCCCAGCAGAAAGTGGCCGACCTGGTCATCGTGGCCGGCATCCTGCTGGCCTCGGCGATCTACTACGTCGCATATCTGCAGCCGCGATCGTCAACGCACTGGCTCAAGCTCGATCCACTCCCGATGGAGGAAACAGCACCCGTGGCACGCGTTGCGCCGGTGCCAACGGTGTAGGGAAGATCTGCCCATGGCGCGAAATCTCACGATCACGCACCCCAGCAAGCTGGAATGGGCTAACGATACCGATGTCCTTACCCTAGGCCGCGGGCTGCAGGTAAAAGTCCTCCACCACAACCCCGAGACCGAGGAGCTCAGCGTGCTGGTCAAGTTCCCCGCCGGCTACCATGAGCCTGCGCACAAGCATCACAGCAGCCACTCGTACCTGGTGCTCGAGGGGACTCAGATCGTGGACGGCGAGCGGCTCACGCAGGGCGATTTCGTCTACGGCGGCCGCGAGGTCCAGCACGGACCCTTCGACTATCCAGACGGGTGCGTCGTGTTTTCCGTCTTCAAGGGACCGTCCGCCCAGCACCGATATCCCGGCTCCCCCGGCGGCGAAATGTAACTGGTCAGAACCTCGACGCTTAGCTGGCCACCAGCTTCTTCTCGAGCTTGGTCAGCGGCTCGCAACCGCCCTCGGTCACGAGGACGGTGTCTTCGATTCGGGTCCCGCCGAGTCCGGGGATGAACAGGGCCGGCTCAATGGTGTTGACTTCGCCGGCCGACCAGGTGCTCTCGTCGTACCAGTAATCGGGTATGTCGTGGATGTCCAATCCGACCCCGTGCCCGAGCAGGCCGCTTTTGTATTCCTTCACGCCCTCCTGGTCGGCGATCTCCTCGGCCAGGTCGTTCAGGTAACGTCCGGACACTCCGGGGCGAACCGCCTTGATCACTTCCTGGCTAATCAGCAGGTTGACGTCGTAAAGCTTCTGCAGCCGCGGAGACAGCCGTTTCGGATCTCCCGCCACCCGCATTCTGGAGATGTCGGAACAGTAGCCATCGACCCGAGGACAGATGTCGAACATGACCCACTCGCCCGACTCGATCTTCTTCTCGCGGGTCGGGACCTGGGTCCCGCTCGCGGTGTTCACGCCGCATCCGGAAATCGTGTGGCCGCCGACGTTGAACTCGCCGCCCTGGATCAGGTTGAACTCCGCGACCAGCCCAACCTCCCATTCGGTCTTTCCGACAGCCACGGCATCGACCGCCGCTTTGGCCGCGGCGTCGCCGACCTGTGCGGCCCGGCGCATGATCCCGATCTCCGCCGGGCTCTTGATCCGGCGGACTTCGGCGAGCAGGTGCGTCGGCATGAACTCGACATTCGGCGCAGCTTCGTGCAGTGCGACATAGTCTCGCGCCGGAAAGATGTACCAGTTGTCGATTCCAACCCGCTTGTAGCCACGCGCCTGGATCAGCCGACCGAGGTCCTTCCCGATGGTGGCGCTGAAATCGGTGTCCGGAAACAAGGACACTTCCTTCGCTCGGGCCAGGTCCCACGGCTGATCGGTTCGAACCGCGGGCTCGCCCTGGACTGGAAATAGGCAGGCGCACGCGCCGAACATGTGGTACGAGCCGTCCCGATTCGATTGCATTCCCGCCCAGCGAACGAAGTACGACGTCAGATAACGCACGTTGGCCTGAACCTTCGCCGTTGAGTAAGCGATTACGGCATCAAACCGCTCCTGCTGAGCGGCCTTCCTGACTCGTTCGTGTCGTTGCCTGTATTCGTCGCGCGTTATCTCACTCACGCCGTCTCACCTCCACCGTGTCACAGCCCTCCGACGTGGCTGCACCATATCTCCCAAACCACGGATCGTCAAGCTTTGTTATCCGCAGACGGTGATTTCGTTGATCGGAAATTTCGAGACGATCTCGTAACCGTCAGCGGTGACCAGCAACATCTCCTCGAGGCGAACCCCCCACTGAAGCATCTTGCCGTGCTGCGTCTCCAACGCAAAGCTCATGCCCTCTTCGATGGGGATCGGATGATCGAGCGAGTAGATCCTCGAGACGATGGGCAGGTCGTATTGCGCCAGCCCGAGCCCGTGGCCCCAGAGGTTGGCGGCCGCCTGGTCCTCTTCCTCGTAGCCCCAGACCTCCTTTGCCGACGGCCATTTCGACGCGATGTCCCGGGTCGTCACGCCTGGCCTGACAACTTCGATCGCGTCATAGAGCCACTTCAGCGCCTGGGCATAGATGTCTTTCTGTTCCTGAGTGGGTTCGCCGCCGGCGCAGTAGGTGCGGTAGTAGCAGGACTTGTAGCCGTTCCAGGTCAGGGCCGCGAGGTCCATGAAAACGATGTCGCGCGGGCGGATGATTCGGTCGGAGAAGGTCCGCCAGTTTGGCCAGGTATTGGGTCCGGAAGAGACGATGACGTCCTCGACGTCTTCCACGCCGGGAAAGTTGTAAAGGAACTCCATAGCGAAGGCCGTGACTTGGTTCTCGGACAGGCCCGGCTTGATGAATTTCGACACCTCGTAGTGGCAGGCGTCACAGATGGCCCCGACCACTCGCATACACTCCTGCTCATCGACGCCCTTGATCGCGCGCGCCTCCATGAGGGGCGTCATTCCATCTCGCCACTCGACGCCGGCTTCCTTGAAGGCGGTCAGCATGTTGATGTCGACGAAGTCGACGCCAAGCGGCCGGCCGGCGGCTCCGTGCTGCTGAAGATCTCGTCGAATGGCATCGGTGAACTTCTTGACCTGGCTCTTCGACGCGGGCCCGGCGGCGCCCTTGACCCACGCGTAGGAGTAGCGGATGTTCTCTTTCGGGATCCATGGCGAATGCCGCTGGATCTGGAAGCCGATATCGCCCTGCTCGTAGAGGATCGGCTCTTCGCCTTCGATCAACAGCGCGTAGCGCAGGCCAGGCTTCAGCCGGCACCAGCCAGGTGTAAGGGTGCTGCTGACATAGCGGATGTTCTCGTCGTACATGCAGAGCAAGGCCCCCAATCCGTGCCGCTGCATGGCGGCGCGAGCCCGTGACAGCCGATGATCGCGAAGGCGGCCCCAGTTGATTCGCTCCATCCAGTCGACGCCGACTGTTCCGAACGATGGCATATCGTCCTCCTTCCCCTTCCTGCCGCCGACGTTGCGGCAACATGCTAGCATCGGGTGGCTCTTCGTACAACGAGAGATCTCGCGCAATCATCGATGCCGACTCGCACTTCCGACCAGGCAGGAGGTTTGATTGCGCAGCACAACTGGCTACTCCGGTTGGCAGCGCGAGGCTTCTCCTCGCTCGATGCGCTGTGGATCACCCCTGCGGCGTATCGGCGTCATCTGAAGGCGGCTCGGGTATCGCGCCTCATCAGCAGCATGGTTATCCACCGCAAGCCCGACTTCGATCGGCTTGTCGCACGAAATCTTGCGGCGATCCTCTCCACGCCAATGGACAAGCGGCGTGTCGACGCCGTGACTAAATTCGTGCAGGCGAGCTCGTCGTATGCGCTGACCATCCTCGCGGGCAATGCCGGCTTGGTCGTCCAGTCGATGCCCGGCGCTGATGTTGGCGACGGGATCCGCCTGAGCTGGGCTTCGCCCTGGCGCGCACTACTTGGAACGTTGCCAGGCAGCGGATCTGGATTCAAGGTCCCGGACGTGGCCGTATTGGTCCAGGCCATCCCTAAGCATGTCACCGCGAGCGGTGTCATTCGTCCGGGACGAGATCGGGACACCCCAGACGTGCTTGTTGCTCTCGGCTCAATCGCAGGTGGTACGCTCAAACGCCTTCGCACCGCCTATGGTCGCGTTGCCCCGGACGTGGAAGTAGAGTGGCTCTTGGCCGACCGGCTGTACGTGCTGAACGCGAGAAGAGTTGAGTCCAAGATGTTCACGGGCATCCCCATCAGCCCAGGAACCGCTCGGGGAGTGGCCCGATTGGTCCGCACCACGGACGATGCCGCATCACTGCAAGCCACCGACGTGATTGTGAGTTCGAACCTCATTCCCGAGCTGACCCCGTGTGTTCCGCGGGTAGCCGGCGTCGTGATCGAAGCGGCAGGAAGCACCTCGCACGCCGCGATCGTTGCCCGGCAGTTCGGCGTACCCGCGGTCTTTGGCGTACGTGGAATCGTGCGCAGCATTGGAAACGGCGCCATCGCGATGGTCGACGGAACCCGCGGCGTCGTCGTCATCGACCAGGGTCAGCGCCTAGCGCGTTATTGACACGTCATCGGCCAGCCGAGACAATACTGTTCCGCTGCTCGGAACCAGCGACACACGTCATTCACAACGGAAGTCTGTGGAGGGAACTAGCCCGTGAAGACGCTCACCAAGGTAACCAGCCCGGATCTCGACGCCCTTCGTCCATACAAGGCGGCGCACGATCACATAGAAGGCCACGCCGGCGAGTACATCGAGGAAGTCCGACGCTTTCTACGGATCCCCGGATTCTCGGACACGGGTGAAGGAATTCGGAAAAGCGCTGAGGCCGCGCTCGATTACGTGAAGCTGCCCGGAGCCGCGGAAGCCGAGATCGTCGAAACCGAGGGGCATCCAGTCGTCTACGGCAAGTTGCTGTCGAAAAACCCGAAAGCGAAGACGATCCTTGTCTACTGTCTCTACGATCAGACACCCGTTGACCCAGCGGAGTGGACCGTTCCTCCGCTGGGCGGCGAAATCATCGATCCACGGCGGCTCGGCCTGCCGGCCGAAGTCGGCAGCATCATCTGCAATCGGGCGACCTACAACCATCGGGGCCCGATGACGTCGTTCCTGCTGGCCCTCCAGACGATGAAGGAGATCGAGGGTGACATCCCGGTCAACGTCGTTTGCGTCTGGGAAGGCGAGGAAGAGATTGGGAGTCCCAGCCTACCGGGCTTCGTTGAGCGGTACCGAGACAAGCTGCGCGGATGCGACGCCATGTACATGCCGTTTATGCAGCAGAGCTGGGAAGGCCCGATGACGATCTGGAGAGGTTTCAAGGGCGGCCTGCTGCTCGAGCTGGAGTGCAAGGGCGGCGAGTGGGGCGGCACCGTTGATGGGCGTCACACCTGGGCCGGCCATGCGCCATGGGTTGACGCACCGATGATGCGCTTGATTCATGCCGTCGGATCCCTGTTCGACGCCGACCACAACATCGCCGTCGAGGGCGTCAACGAGCTCATCACCCCACTGAATGCCGAAGATCGGGAACAGATCGACATTTTGCGCAAAACATGGACGCCCCACGATGACGAGATGTTCAAGGCGGCGATTGCGGTCAGCAAATTTCGAGGCGGCAAGTCGAGTGCCGAGCTGCTCGAGCGTTGGGTCTCGTCCGTGTCGATCAACGTCCAGGGCGTGGTCGGTGGTTACATGGGACCGACTTTCTACACGCTGCTGCCGCAGAAGGCTGTCGCCAAGCTGGACGTTCGGCTTCCACCCGGGGCTACCAAGGAGAAGGTGCTCGAGCTCATCCGCCGGCATCTGGATCGTAGAGGCTTTACCGAAATTCAGATCGGAAGCCAGGGTGGCTACCACGGGCACAGAACGCCAACCGACCACTGGATTATTCAGGCGGGCATCAAGGCCGCGGCCTTGCACGGAGTCCCGACCGTCCTGTGGCCAAACTCGAACGGCTTTTGTCCAGCATCGATGTTCGGTCGGGCTCCACTGAACTTGCCGTCGAGTTTCCATGGGTTCGGCCACGGAGACCGCCCGCATCAACCCGATGAGTACATCCAGGTCGAGGCAATCCCGCGGTACATGCTGTACACAGTGACCTACCTACACGAGCTCGCCAAGGCTTAGTTCCGCTGCGCGGAACCCAGTGTTGATAGGCGGAACTGCCGAAATTAGGTAAGCGCCTCTAGCAGACATCTATATATAAGGATGTAAGTGACCGGCTGGGCCCCAAGCGGTTGCTGAGGTCGGAATCCTGTTCCGCAGCACGGAATAGTTCGCGCCTAGATCATGTAGCGGCCGCCGGCGACGTCGACCGTGATTCCGGTGACATACTCAGCGCCTTCTGAAGCCAGGAAGAGGATCGGGCCAACCTGATCCTCGGGTAAGCCCAGGCGCCCCAACGGCACCTTGGTGGCCAGCTCTCGTTTTTGATCGGCGTCGTATAGGCGATCGATCCGGGCCGTCAACGTCACGCCGGGAGCAACCGCGTTCACCGTGATCCCATACGAACCCACTTCGTAGGCGAGGTGACGCGTGAGTGCCAGCACCCCCGCTTTTGCTGATGCGTAATGCGAAGCTGTCAGGTGAGTAACAACGCGGGCAGCGCCGGACGAGACGTTGATGATCCGTCCCTGTTTGCGCTCGATCATGGTGGGCAACACAGCCCGGCAGCAAAGAAACGTCGTCTTCAAGTTCGAGTTCAGGACGGCGTCCCAATCTTCCTCAGGAATCAGCCAGGTAGACAGTCGGTTTTTGAAGCCGCCTGCCGCATTGACGAGCACGCGCACGTGGCCAAACTGCTGAAGACATGCCGCCACCATCCGCTCGGCACCGGGCGCCTGCGTCAAGTCCGCCTCAACGGACATCGCCGTGCCACCCGTCGCCGCGATCTCGTCCGCTACCGCTGCCACGTCCGGATTTACGTCCGCAAGGATGACTCGAGCGCCGCGTGCGGCGAAGGCGCGGGCCGTGGCCTGGCCGATCCCGGCGGCCGCTCCGGTAACGATGACCGCCTGATTCGCGAAGGTCAGTTTGATGATCCGTCTGGCACGACAACGAGGCGACCGGATACGTGACCGTGCTGCAATGCGTCCAGCGCCTTGTCCACCTCGCTCAGCGCCAGGACGGCGTCGACTTGTGGGCGAACCAGCCGGCGGGCAACCATGTCGACCGCCTCGGTGAGCTCGTCGTACGAGGAGCTTCTCGAAGCGAGAATCTCTTTTTCGTCGAGGACGAGGCCGGCTGAATCGGCTGAAATCGCAACCCCTGGCGAATATCCAAGGAGAACCATTCGGCCACCTGGGCGAAGCATGGGGACGTCTGTTTGCAGCGCGCCTTCTGCCCCCGAGCAATCGATCAGCGCATCGAGACCACCATCGCTCCAGCTGCGCGCCTTCTCGACCAGGTGGTTATCCATTGCATCGGTGGAGCTGAGCTCAGTCGCCAGCATTGCGGCGTCGGCGCCCACGCTTACGGCCCTCTCCAGCTTGTCTGGAGACACGTCGACCGCCAGGACTCGAACCCCCTTGGTCTTGGCGATTTGAATCGCGTTCAGCCCCAGGCCTCCGCACCCGATCACGGCCAGCTGTTCCTCTGGAGTGAGCTGCAACTTCTTGATGCCGCGCCAGCAGGTCGCGACCGAATCCGGTATGGGTGCCGCCTCCACTAGCGAGAGCGAGTCGGGCAGTGGAATCAGGACGTGTGGTGGCAGCGACACGTAGTCGGCAAAACCGCCATCGCGGGTGAACCCAGTTCGGCCACGTCCGCTCGTGCACAGAGAATGCCTCCCTGTCCGACACGCCTTGCACGTACCGCAGAACTGATTCGGGTGCGCCAGCACGCGCTGACCCTGCTTGAGGTCAGTCGTCGTTTCGCCCAAATCCGAAATGATGCCGGCGATCTCATGTCCTTGCACGATTGGCGTCCGGACGCCCGGGATTCTCCCGTTTCGGATCTTGACATCGGTGCCGCACACCCCGCACGCACCGACGCGTACTTCGACGACGCCGTCATCAGGAGGCACCCGGCGCCGCCGCCGATTCGTTAACGGCTCGCCGAACCGTTCGGTGACCATGGCCTGATAATCCGGACGCCTTTCGGAACTCATGCTGTCACCCATGTCCACATGCCGACTTGATCGCGTTGAACGAAAGAATGCAGCAGACCTGTATCCTACGATGTACCGTGCTTGAGTCCGTCGATCGCGTACTTCGGGTACTCGAAGTTTTCGGCCCGTCGAAGCCAACGCTCAGTCTGTCCGAGATTGCGATCCAGTCGGGTCTTCCGAAGAGCTCGGTCCATCGACTGCTGGCGACGTTAATCGCTCGGGGATTCCTGGAAAGAGATCTGGCGACATTGCGATATCGCGTGGGAATCCGGCTATTCGAGCTCGGCTCGACGGTCCTGCACGAGCGCGGGCTTCAGTCCTCCGGGATGGCCGTGGCAGAGCAGCTGGCGGCAGCCACCCGCGAGACCTGCCACCTTGCGGTTCTCTCGGGCGTTGAAGCTGTCTACGTCTCCAAGTTCGATGGTGCATCGAGCATCATCATGTCGTCCAAGGTTGGCTCCCGCGCCCCGAGCTACTGCACCGCAATCGGAAAGGTGCTGATCGCCTGGGGTGGCGATGAGCTGGTCGAGCAGGTCGTCGCGTCGGGCCTGAGACCGCACACGAGGAAAACGATTACCGAACCGTCAGAACTGGCGAGAGAGCTCGAGCGCGTACGACTACGGGGTTATGCACTCGACATCGAAGAGCTCGAGGATGGTTTACGCTGCGTCGCGGCGCCGGTGCGCGATTTCACCGGTGCGGTGGTTGCGGGAATCGGGATCGCCGGACCCGCTGCTCGATTCAGCGAGGAGCTTTTGCCGAATCTAGCCCGCCGCGTGCTCGACGCTGCCGTCTCGCTCTCGCGCAGCCTCGGTTATGTAAATCGGGAAGCCATTCCAGCCAGCCCTTAGTGAGCGCCCCAGCGCTGGACGACCAGTCGACGGTGTGTGCCGAGATCGAATCGCGCCTGCGTGCTGCAAGGGGAGCCATGGTGGCGAAAGGCTACTCGGCCCTCATCGTGTACGGCAACAACAAGCTGGTAGGAAGCCTCCGCTACCTCACTGGGTTCTTCCCAGACAGGGCCGGCTGGATTTCGCTGGGGCGGGACGAGATCTTTCTGTTTGAAGGAGCGGCGTTGGTTTTGCCGATCGACCACGAGCCTGTGCTCCTCGTGGAGCCCGGCCTGACGTTGGCCCAGGAACCGTGCATATCGGACGTTCGCGTGGGGAGCTTTACCTCCAGCTCGAGTCAGGGGTTGACCCCTCGGAATCTGGCCGGCGTTCTCAAGGACGCCAGTGTCAGCGGGACGGTCGGGATCGAGACGTGGGAGAAGTTTCCGGTTCCCCTGTGGCTCGAGTTGACCCGTCAGTTTCCGGGCGTGCGATTCGAGCACTCCGTCATCGTCGAGGAACTCCGGTTGGTCAAAAGCGCCTATGAGATTGAGATCCTGAAAAGAGCCGCGTTAGTTGGCGACCTCGGCCACCAGACGTTCGTCGAGGCGTTGCGTTCCGGGATCGGCAAATCCGAGCTCGAACTCGTCAGGATAGCGGAGTACGCGATGCGTGCTGCTGATCCGATATACGAGGACTCGTGCACGAACTCCCCCAGCCTGATCTGTTCTGGGACGAAAATCGGCGGGAATCTCCTCCACGCGCCCCAGCAAAAGAAAACGATCAAGTCGGGAGATATCGTCCACTGGGACATCTGTACGAGGCACCTGGGCTACGACATCGATACGTCGCGGACGCGATCCGTAGGAAAGCCAGCACCTGATCACGCGCGTGCCTACCAGGTAACGCTCGACATCATGAACGAAGTCGTGAAAGTCGCGAAGCCCGGGCGACCCGCGGCGTCACTGGTGGATCTCGCCGAGAAGGTCGCCGGTGGCGCGGGCTTCACCGTTTGGGAGCGCTTCCTCGGCCACGGGCTGGGGCTCGACGCCCACGAAAGACCGGACATGGGCGCCGAAGGCACTCCGCTGGCGAAGAACATGGTCCTCGCTATCGAGCCGCGCATTGTCACCGATGATGGATACTTAGTCGGCAATGAAAACATGGTCCTGGTTGAAAATTCCGGCGGGACCATTTTGAATAAGTTCCCGATGACCCCGTTAGAACTCTGATCGAGGGGTGGCCACAGGAGGAGGGTAGTTGGTTAAGAATCAGAATCACACCGTAATCAACGCGAACGACGTGAAGCCAGCTCCCGTAGGGCCGAAAGATGGTTGGGTGAAGATGGATATTCGCTTCGTCCTCACCGAGGACGTGACCGGCTCAGACAACTTGACCTTTTTCAGGACCATCTTTCCGCCCGGCGCCGCACACGAGCGACACACTCACCCCAATGCCGATGAATTCCTTTACGTCATCAGCGGGAATGCAGCCATCGGATCGGAGAAGGAAGAGTATCCGGCACCGGCGGGCACCGTCCAGTTCATTCCGAAAGGCAAAGTCCACTGGCTTCGAAACCTGGATCCCGGCGAACCGGTCGTGCTGGTCGGAGGATATCTCGGCGCCGGCAACCTATCTCGAGCCGGCTATCAATTCGTGAGCCAGATTACCGACGAGTATCGACAGGTCCGGTAAGTTCTTAGCCCAAAGCGCTTGACGAACCGGGGTGCCAGTACTACACTCGTTCCCGCGTGAAGAACGCGGTTCCGCCCAGCGGAACGGCCCGGCCACGAGCTTTTGAAGGAGGGGAAGCGTGAGGCAAAACTCGACTAGCGAGTGGGAGCCAGCGGGCGGGGGCACGAAATCCCGGCGTGTAAAACGCTTCAGCGTTCATTTCCTCGTTACCGGCGCACTCGTCTTTCTGGCCGCGTGCGGCTCGACCAATGCCGCGCAGCAGGCTACCAGCAACCCCGGGTACAACCAGCTGCCAAGCAACATCAAGAGTTCGGGTACGATCACCGAGGCCGCTGATCTCGACTATCCGCCGTATGAGTTCCTGGACGCGAACGGCAATAAGACCGGATTCGAAGTCGAGTTGGCACAGGCGTTGGCAGCGGACCTTGGCGTGAAGTTGAACATCCAGAAAGTCGTGTTCGACTCGATCGTCCCCGGCATTGCAAGCGGTCGATATGATATGTCGATCGCCGGCATCACCGATACCGCTGCCCGCGAGAAAGTGGTGGACTTTGTCGATTACTTCAAGCTCGCGGAAGGACTGATCGTCAAGGCGGGGAACCCGGGCAATCTGAATACCCAGTTCCCTGGATATTGCGGTCACAGCTTCCTCCAGGTCGTTGGCAGCGTCGAGTTGGATCGCGTTCACACGATGTCCACCCAGTGCACCACCGCGGGAAATCGTGCGATGTCGATCTCCGCAGCGCCATCCACCGCTGAGCAGATCCTGGGTCTGCAAGCGGGTCGCGCGGAGGCCGCGCTTCAGAGCAAGGCAGCCAATGCCTACGCGGCGAAGCAGACGAACGGCCAGCTCGAGGCCCTGCCCGGGATCGTCCTGACCGGCACCAGCACGAGCGCCGGTCAGGCCGGCATCGCGATCAAGAAAGGCAGCTCGCTCGTGCAGGCCCTGAAAATCGCGCTAGACGATCTAATCAGAAACGGCAAATATGTCGCGATCCTGACCAAGTGGGGTGTGAGCGAGGACGCGGTCACCCAGGCCACTGTCGACCAACCTTCAACCGGATAGTCGCAAGGAGACCGAGTTCGTGTCATTAACCATCGAGAAGCAGCGCGAGAAAGCGCTGGAGCCTTATGCAGCCGTCTTCAACCATATCGACCGCCACGAGAACGAGTCAGTCGAAGCCGTGCGCTCGTTTCTTCGGATACCAGGCTTCTCTGATACAGGCGAAGGCATCACCGAAAGCGCGAATGCGGCGCTCTCCTACCTGACGCGGATCTCGGCGGTCGATGCCAAGCTGGTCGACACTCCGGGTCACCCGGTCGTAACCGGTAAGTCGTACTCCAAGAATCCCAATGCGAGGACGATCGCTGTCTACTGCCTCTACGACGAGACGCCCGTTGATCAGTCAGAGTGGCGCGTGAATCCGATCGGCGCCGAGATCGTCGACGCGCCGTACATCGGGCTGCCGGCCGAGATTGGCAAGGTGATCTGCTCGCGGGCGACCTACAACCACCGAGGCCCGATGCTATCGCTGATCCTCGCCCTCAAGGCGATGCAGGAAGTCGAGGGCGACATTCCCGTGAACATTCTGTGGGTCTGGGAAGGCGAAGAGGAGATCGGAAGTCCGAACCTCCATGTCTTCATGGATCAGTACGAACGCGAGCTGCGGCAGTGCGAGGGGCTGTACCAGCCCTATATGCAGGAGAGCCCGGAAGGGACGATGCTGATCTGGCGAGGCAAGAAAGGCGCGCTTCTCGTGGAGCTCGAGTGCAAGGGCGGCGAATGGGGCGGCACCGTCGACGGCCGGCACACCTGGTCCGGAGCGGCGCCCTTTGTCGATGCCCCGATGATGCGCTTGGTCCAGGCGGTCGCATCACTCTACGACAAGGACCAGAACATCGCCATCGATGGTGTCAGTGAGATTGTGCCGCCCCTCAACGAGGAAGACCGGGTCGAGTTGCGCCGCCTTCAGGAGGGCTGGAACGACGATCTCGATCGCATGATGAAAGCACAGCTTTCAGTGCACCGGTGGCGTGATGGCAAGTCCGTTCCCGAGCTACTCGAGCGCTGGGTCACATCGGTCGGCATCAATCTCGAGGGCATCGTCGGGGGTTATACCGGACCGCAGTATTACAGTATGCTGCCGCAGACCGCGCGCGCGAAGTTCGATTTCCGGCTGCCGATGGGCGTGACACCGGACAAGCTCATGGCCCTCATCCGGGCGCACCTCGATCGGCGCGGGTTCCGAGAGATCCAGATCAAGAACGCGCGCGGCTACGAAGGCTACCGGTCCCCCATCGACACGCCGGTCATCCAGGCCGCGATTCGCGCCGCAGAGGCGCACGGTGTGCCAACCTCCATTACGCCAACCTCCAATTCGTACTGCCCGGTGTCCGTGTTCGCCAAGCCGCCCTTCAACCTGCCTTCCTGTTCAACCGGCCTCGGCCACGGCGAGCGCCCCCATCAGCCGGAGGAATACATTAGCGTGAGCGCCGTGGGCCGGTACATGAAGTTCGCCGTCGCGTACCTCCACGAGCTAGGAAAGATGTAAGACTGTTTTCGGTCGCGTGAGGGCCCGAACTGATTTAAGTAGACTCTCGTTGGGCCTTCGCGCACAGCCCGCCCAAAGAGTCAGAACGTGGACACCATGACGATGAGCGAGGCAGCGGCGGCCCAGTCCGAACGGCCTGAGGCCATCCATTCGATCCCAATCCGCCACCCCGGTCGCTGGCTGGCGACCGTGTTCGTTGTCATCATCGCGGCCGCGCTCGCCGACGTCCTGGCGACAAACCCCAACCTTCAATGGGGAGTGGTCAAAGAATACTTCTTCAGCTCCGAGATCCTGAAGGGCTTGCTTCTCTCGCTTGAACTAACCGCCCTGGCCATGACGATCGGGATTACCCTCGGCGCGATCCTGGCCGTGATGCGGCAGTCAACGAATCCGATCGTCTCGATAGGTGCGTGGTTGTACGTGTGGTTCTTCCGGGGGACACCGGTCCTGGTCCAGCTGATCTTCTGGTTCAACCTCGCATTCCTGTTTCCAAGGCTCATCCTGGGCATTCCATTCGGTGGGCCGACGCTGGTTTCGTGGGACACGAACGCCATCATCACGCCGCTGGCGGCAGCGCTGCTTGGGCTTGGTCTGAACGAGGGCGCGTACATGTCGGAGATCGTGCGCGCCGGCATCCTGGCTGTCGATCCCGGCCAGACTGAGGCCGCCAGGGCCTTCGGCATGACTCGCCTTCAGATGATGCGGCGCATTATCTTGCCACAGGCGATGCGGATCATCGTTCCGCCGGCGGGTAACGAGACCATCGGAATGCTTAAGCTCAGCTCGCTGGCGAGCGTCATCACCGTCCAGGAATTGCTGCAGTCCGCTAGCATCATCTACTCCCGCACATTTCAAACAATCCCACTCTTAGTGGTCGCCTCGCTCTGGTACCTCATCGTCACGTCGATCCTGACATTTGTGCAGGTTCATGTCGAGCGGTACTTCGGCCGCGGCGCAACAAATCGCCAGGCAACCCCGACATTTCTGGCGCGACTGTTCCAGTCACTCGCTGGTCTGGTGACTCGCAGACCGACATTCCAGGCTGCGCCTCCGGCCAAGCCTGTTCACCTCGAACGCCCGTCCGCTGCCGAACCGATCACCGAGCCAGCCGGCATTTCCGCAGCCGCAAGACCGGCTCCAACGGTCCCGCTTGGCTTGAGCCGAGAGAACAAAGTGGCGTTCTCACAATCAACGCAACCTATGATCTCCGCGAAGAGAGTGTGGAAGTCTTACGGGCGCACAGAGGTGCTTAAGGGTGTTGATCTCGAGGTTATGCCTGGGCAGGTCGTCTGCATCATCGGTCCGTCGGGGGCCGGAAAGAGTACGTTTCTGCGCTGCGTCAACCATCTCGAACGAATCGATCGCGGGACCATGCACGTCGAGGGCCGCCTGATGGGCTACCGGCTGCAGGACGGAAAGCTCCACGACCTCAAGGAGACCGCCATATGCCGCCAGCGCGCCGAAATCGGGATGGTGTTTCAGCATTTCAATCTCTGGCCTCACATGACCGCCCTCCAGAATGTCATCGAGGCGCCTATCTTGGTGAAACGAGAGTCGCGGAAAGACGCCACCGAGCGCGCACTTCTGCTGCTCACCAGAGTGGGACTCGGGGATAAAGTCAATCGATATCCTCGCCACCTTTCTGGCGGTGAGCAGCAGCGCGTCGCCATTGCCAGGGCTCTGTGCATGCGACCCAAGCTGATGCTGTTTGACGAGCCGACCAGCGCCCTCGATCCCGAGGTCGTCGGCGAAGTGCTCTCGGTCATGGCGGATCTCGCGCAGCAGTCGATAACGATGATCGTCGTCACGCACGAGATTGGATTCGCCGGCGAGGCTGGCGACATCATCGTTTTCATGGATGACGGGGTCGTCGTCGAAGTAGGATCCCCCAGGGAGGTCCTGGCAAACCCCCGGCGGGAGCGCACCCGAGCGTTTCTCAGCAAAGTCTTGTAGGGTTCCAACCGCCAAGGCCAGGCCGGCCCCTTCTCTCAGCCAGAAGCGTTTATCGCTGAGATCGCGCAAGGCAGGTTCCAGGTCGTTCGCAGAAATACGGAGCACCCTGGGAAAACCACTTTCCCAGAGAGGCTAGGGCGGTCCATCCTTCTGGGTGCTTGAAACCTGAGAGGAGGACCGCTGTGGCTAATGATGACCTCTTGTATGGCCACCCCCTCCAGCTGTCTGCGCTCGCCGAACGGATCGGCGTGCTGAACTGGCGATTCTTGCAGTACCGTGCACGGTTAGGTCCGTAAGTGCGGACTTGTCAGGACGTCCGGCGCGCCTTGACAACCTCTAGGCCAGCAAGATCTTTGACTGCCGCGAATACGCGGCCGCCATGAAAGCGACACATGTGTTGGCTGAAGCGGCGACCAACCGGTGTCGAATGCGCCGTGGCGGCTGTTCGAAAAAAGCTGCTCACCCGATGAAATCACCCTCGCCCTATTAAGGCTGTCGACTACGTCGTTGCCCGCGATCGTTCGGCCGTCGAATAGCTAGATCTCCGGGCTTATCGGATGAGGTTAGAGGCCGCCCTAGATTTGGTATCGCCCAATCGGTGCGTTCGGCCGTCCGCGGCGTCTTCGATAGCCCAACCTTCGCTCCGCAACTCGGCCGCCGCTACCGCAAGTTCGTCTGGCTTCACCGTCGCCTAGCCGACCGGCCTGAAACTTAACCCAGGCGCCTGCGCGTTCAACCGCATTGGTTCCTGCCGCCGCCCGGAGATGTAGCGTCCATAGCCCCGCAGGCCGACGACCTTGCCATCTTGCGCGATGACTGTCCCACGCAGCATCGTGAGTACCGGTCCCCCGCGAAAACGCCAACCGACATATGGCGTCCAGCCGACCTTGGTGTAGGTGTTCTTGTCACTGGGAATGACCTCCTTCTTGAGGTCGACGAGGACGATGTCGGCGTCGGAGCCCACCTGGATCGCCCCTTTGCGTGGGTATGCGCCGATGATGCGCGCCGCGTTCTCGGACATCAGTTGGACCACCCGTGGGAGCGAGAGCCTTCCGTCGTTCAGGTCGGTGAGTACGAGTGACAGCATGTACTCGTACTGCGGGCTTCCGAAGGGACCGGTCCACGGGTCTTTGAGGAAACGGTCCAGGTCGTCGAGTGTGTGCGGTGCGTGGTCACTGTCGATCGTGTCGAGGGTGCCGTCGGCCAATGACTCCCAGATCGTCTTCATCCGGTCGGCATCTTCCGTCACGTATCCGCCGGGTGCGGCCCTTGGCCCTTGCTTCTGCACGTCGGCCTTCGTCAAGTGGTAGTACTTCGGGTCCACCGTCGCCGTGACTCGCTGCCCTCGGGCTTTCGCGGCTTTAATCAGGCGCAGGCTGGCGGCGGCATGGGTATGCAGCAGGTGCAGTCGCACGCCGGTGACCCGCTGCAACTCCAGCAGCACCGCCACTGCTGAACTCCAAATGATCTCATCGGTGTAGATGGCCGAAAACGTCGCCATGTCGTGCGGCTTCCCCGCATCAATAGCTTGTCGGGTAAGCACGTCCATCAGCGGCTGGTTGAACGGGTGCACGCTGCAGTGGAGCCCAGTCCTGGCGATGGCTTGGAACGCTTCATAGACCTTCTCGGAATCGCCCATCGCGATTCGAGGATCGTGCGGATACCCGCCGCTCACTTGGAACATCTTGAAGCCGGTGACGCCTGCCTCGGCTAGCTTGGGAATCTCCGAAAGTTTTGAGGGCGAGGCGAGGTGACCCCAGTCGACGATGCAGTCACGCGACGCTGCTTCGCGCTTCGCTATAAGCAGCTCGACGCTATCCGTCGGCGGGTCGACGTTTGGCATATCGGTAAAGGTTGTGATGCCACCGACGGCCGCCGCCTGCGAGCAGGTATAGAAGTCCTCCTTGTATTCGTAGCCCGGCGTGCGGGCGTGAGCGTGAAGATCGACCAGGCCAGGCAGCACATGGAGTCCCGTCGCATCGATTTGATTGTCCGTCGACGTTTGGTCCTCTCGCGAGACCAATCCAACGATCTTCTCGCCGGCGATCAGGAGGTCGGCCTCCACCGGGCCGCTTGGGGTATGGACAGTCCCGCCGGCAACGCGCACACGATTAGTCATTCAGCTCTCCTTCCGAAAATCCGCAAGTCTTGCAAATGTGACCTTATTCGACATCCGCCCCCGCCTCTCCTGGTCTCGACTCGCGCCCCGAAAACGTCTCAGCGGTTGACTCTCGCGAGGACGCGATGGCCACGATCGCCGTTTGGAAGACTCGTGCCCTCATGGAACTGCTCCTCTATCCTGAAATGCTTCGGCGTTCCCGTTCGGGGTGCGCGATCCGATTGACGCCGTGATTCCGCGGTCGATGGGGATCAGCTCCATTTTCGGCGGAGCCTCGGAAGGACTTCCTTGCCGTAGAGACGCAAGAAGCCGGCCTGGTCGGCACCGGGCGCATGAAAGACAAGGTGGCGAAATCCCATCTCGAGATATGGCCGGATCTGATCGACGTGCTCATCGGGGTCGTTGGAAACCAACCAGCGACGATGGGCCTGGTCGGCGACCTCCTCCGCCTTTCGCTCCATTTCGCGCGGGTCGTCGATGCCCACCTTGGCATCCGGCGGCAGGGCTAGTGCGGCCCAGATGCGGGTATCCTTCAGGGCCTGCTCCCGATCGGGGTTGAACGAGACTTTCATCTCGATCGTCTTTTCGATCGTGTCCACATCCCGGCCGGCCTGACTCGCCCCTTCTTTGACGGCCGGAAGCAAGGTATCGACATAGAGCTCTCTGCCCTTGCCTGAGGTGCAGATGAAGCCGTCGGCGACCCGCCCGGCCAGCTTTGCCGCTACCTGTCCCGACGCCGCGACGTACAGGCGAACGGGGTGCGATGGCCGATCGTACACGGTCGCGTTGCGCGTCCTGTAGTACTGGCCCTGGTAGGTGACGAAGTCCTCAGTCCACAGCTTTCGCATTAGTTCGATGGCCTCTTTGAGGCGGCCGAACCTCTCCTTGAACTCCGGCCACTGGATGTCAAGCACGGGTACCTCATTCATCGATTCCCCGGTCCCGACACCCAGGGACACGCGACCCGGATTCAGACAGCCGATGGTGGCCATCGCCTGGGCGACGATCGCGGGGTGATACCGAAAGGTCGGGGTGACGACGCTGGTCCCCAGTTGAATGTGGCTGGTGCGTTCTCCCAGCGCCGCCAACCAGGCAAACGCGAACGGCGCATGGCCGTCGGTATGGCGCCACGGTTGGTAGTGGTCACTGACGAAGACACTGTCGAAGCCCTGCCGCTCGGCCTCGACGGCGAATTCCAGGAGTGGGCGAGGAGCAAACTGCTCCGCCGAGGCCTTGTAGCCGAGTCGCAGCCGCTGGGCCGCTTCCCGCTGGCTGGCCGCATCAGCCGCCGTCGCGGTTGGCGTGATCACCCGACTCCGACCGCGCGGACGGCTGGCATGATCTCACGGCTGAAGAGGTCGAGTTGCTCGAGCAGATGGTCGACGTTTCGGTAGATGAACTTCATCTCGTAGTGGCTGACCCCCGCCTCGACATAGCGACGCAGTTTCTCGACCACCTCGTCTGGCGAACCGATCAATCCGGCATCGCGAACGGCGGCGGGGGTAGCATCCGCAGCGAAACCCTCGGGGAGGATGCCGAGGGTCCGCGCGGCGTTGCTCTGGGCGGCCTGGCTGGATCGGTCCACGCAGACGTAGACTTCGGTGGCGATATCGAACTGGACGTCGCCACGTCCTTTTTCTCTGGCCTTCGCGTAGAGCGACTCGATTCGCGCTGGATATTGATCCGGCGGGATCCAGGGCGGAAGCCAGCCGGTGCAGAATTCGGCCGCAAACTCCACCGCCTTATCGCTGGCACCACCAACCCAAAGCGGTGGGTACGGCTTCTGAACCGGCTTGGGGTTGATCTCCGTCTCGGGAAAGCTGATGAACTCACCCTGGTATGCGGGCCGGTCCATCGTCCACACGGCCTGCATCGCGCGCAGATAGTCGGTGGTCACCTCGTACTTGGTCTTTCGCGACACGCCGAGGACTTCGAAGTCGACATTATGGGTGCTCTTTGGCGCTCCGGTTCCGATACCAAGGATGAGGCGACCGTTGCTGAGTACGTCAATGTTCGCCACCTGCTTGGCGGCAATGATCGGGTTGCGGTAGGGCAGGCAGAGGACCGCGACGCCGAGTCGAATCCTTTCGGTAATGCCGGCCAGGAACGCGAGATTGGTCAGGGATTCGAAAAACATGGGCGGCTTGTTCGCCGCTTCGACGGCTTCAACGGAGCCGCAGGACACGTGGGTCCTGTCCTGGAACCCAGTCCAGCCGATGAAGTCGTGCACCCACAGGGCGTCGAAGCCGAGCTGCTCGGCGCGCTGGGCGGTGCGTTTGACGGCAGCGGGCGTCGCCAGCGGTCCCGCGACAGGTAAGCGCACGCCAAACTCAACTTTGCTCATTGCTCCCTACAGTCCCTCCTCCTGAGACGGCCTGGCCGGTCGCTGTTCCTTCACTGAAGTGAAGCGGCGGCTTCAATATCGTGAGGAACCTACAATATAATGAACAGGGCGAGCTTGCAAGAGGTGTTTTAACGGGGCTATGAATGGTTGTGCGGCGTGAGATGAGGCCGGTCAAAGCACCGACAAATTCGGGCCATCACATCGGATCCCTGGGGGAGGCGATCCGGCAGTCGCGACGGGGACGGTTCACCATCGAAAAACTGGCGAAACGAGCCGGCGTGAGCGTCGGCCTGATCAGCCAGATTGAGAAGGGCAAGGGCAACCCATCCTTCGTGACCCTGATGAAGCTGGCCTCGGCACTGGACTTGTCACTCGGCGCCTTTTTCAACTCGCAACCACTGCCGCGGGAGTCCGACATGGTCGTCCGCCGCGGTGAGCGTCGAAAGCTCGCGCTCGAACAGGAAGGTCTCGTGTACGAGATCTTGTCCGCCGACAGCCAGCAGGCGTTGCGCATGGTTCGCTTTCAGCTGCCGCCGGGTTTCGACAATAGCGAGCGGCCCTTCTCTCACGCCGGCCAGGAGTGCGTTTTTCTCCTTTCCGGAAGGATCGAGGCGCACATCGGCGGGTCGGCGTTTACGCTCGAGGAGGGTGACGCCATCAGCTACGACTCCACCGTTCCGCACTGGTGGCGCAACCTGTATGACAAACCAGCCGTCTTAATACGCGCCGCAACGCCGCCGCCCTTCTAATGGACTCCTGCTGAGTCGTCTTGTCCGCTGCACGCGACCGAACGTAAACCCTCGGGGAAGGCAGATTCGCGGAGCGCATTGGAGTGGCATCAGAAACGACTACGGAGGGTTAGGCATTGGTCATGGATGTTGTCTTGAAGGGCATCGTCGGTGGTGTAGTAACGGCCTTGATCGTATGGCTCTCTAAACGCGGCAATGTCCTGCCTGGCATCCTGCCGCTATTTCCCACGTTCGGCGTGATAGCGCTTCTAGCGGTCGGATCCAAGGGGACCGTCCAGGGCTTTCGCGACACGTGCGTGGCCAGCGGAAAGACAATCCCTGCGTACCTCGCATTTTTAGTTGTTTGCTAACTCGCCATCGGCCGCATGAACTATCGGCTCGCGGTGGCAGCGGCCCTTGGAGCATGGCTGGCAGTGGCACTCGCGGTGTTCCTTGCTTCCCGGCACATCTAACCAGCGTCCGCTGAGCCTTCGTAACTCGCGTGTCAGCACGTGGGCAAGCCTCCTGCTTTAGGCCGAGGTGTGAGTCCGACGTCATCAGCCGGAATAGCCCCGAATTTGGCCGACGTCGTTGGCAATAGCCTGGGTTGGCTTTCTAGCCTCTTTCACGGGCGGGCTACCGATCCCCACGCCGAATCACCCCACCTAATAACGTCGTTGCTAACTCGCTGCAACGTCTAAGGCCATCGGTCCCTATCCACGCCGTCTTTAGGGCTCGAAGGGTCGTACTCCGGATGGAACCGTGATTGTCAACCTCTACCTCCGCCGCCCAGCGGGGCGTTGGCACCGGCTACTCAAACTTCCAAGCTACTCCCACCTTCGACCGGCATTTCAGGACCTACCCGGCCGGCACGAATTTTCCTGACCCTGGCTTGGCTAGAACCTTGCCGTGATCCATCACAAGCCGCCCGCGAGCGATCGTGTAAACCGGCAGGCCCTTGACTTTCTTTCCTTGAAGTGGCGTGTAACCCATCTTGGAGTAAACGGGGTATGACTCTCCCAGAACAGCTTCGCCCTTCATGTCGACGATTGCTAGATCAGCATCGGATCCGACGCGGACCACGCCCTTCCGAGGATAGAGGCCCAAGAATCGGGCCACATTCTCAGATGCTGCGCGCGAAAACTGCCGCAGGCTCAGCCTGCCGGCATTTACCTCGGTGAGGTAGATGGAGAGATAGTGCTCGCAAAGCGGGTACGCCACGATGACCGATTGGAAGGCGTTTTGGGTGACAGCCACCTCAGCTTCCTCTTTCGTATGTGGTGCATGGTCCGACGCGATGAGGTCAACCGTTCCATCTCGCAGCGCTTCGAAATTAGCCTCGGTATCTTCCGGAGTAATGATTCCGGTTGGGTCAATCCGAACGATGGCCCAGGGATTTGTCTCGCAGACAAACTTATAGCCAGCACCCTTCAGCATCCTTACCACCCTGAGTTGCTGCCTCCCTTGAATGTGCAAAATTCTGAGTTTTACGCCAGCAGCCTCAGCGAGAATCGGGAGCATCGCTATCGGCGTGGTTTCGATGATGTCGTTATTTCCATAAGTGACACGGTTCCAATCCATGAGAGCATGCCGACCTTCGCGGGTCCAACGCTCAGTCGTTGCCTTCCAAATCGATTGATTATGTGGATGCACCAGGCACCGGCTACCGGCGGCCGCGATCGCCTGGAAAGTGTCAAAAATTTGCGCATGGTCAACGATTGCGACGTCGTCGCCGTAGGGGTAATGAGCCGACTTCATGAAGAACTTGAAGCCGAAGGCTCCGGCTGCAACAATCCTGGGGATTTCCTCAAGCACAGTCGGCATTCCCCAGTGATTGAAGTCAATGACTGCTTTCTTTTCTGCGAGTGCTCGGTGTTCTAGGAAACGCTCCAGCGTGTTGGGCACCGGATTAGTGTTCGGCATGTCAATAAAGAAGGTAATGCCGCCCGCCGCCGCGGCAGTGGAGGCAGTCAGAAAATCTTCTTTGTAAGTGTAGCCCGGCTCTCGAGCGTGGACGTGAGTGTCGATGACGCCAGGAATCACAACCAGGTTCTTAGCGTCGATGACCTGCGCAGCTTCGGGCAGCCCTTGATTCTGGGAGAGGCCCGTTATCTTGCCTTGGTCAATAATGACATCGGCACGAACCAGGTCATCGTCGACCAGAACATCTGCATTGCGAATTACGATGTCAGCCATTCCCTAATCCTCCATTACCAACAACCGTTTTTGCGTAACGGCGACCGCCGGCTCGACCAATCCCTGAGTTGGGGTAGGTTCGTTAAATTGAAAGCGCTTGTTACCATGCTTACAGCCCGGTCGACCGAGCAATCCGGGCGCCGCCCGAGCACACGGCCGTCCAACTCACCGGCCGAAGCGCCAAGGTGCAGCGATCCGCTCGAGTAGGCTGACAATTGTGAATGACACCAGGCCCATAACCACCATTGTCACCAGGGCCGCGAAAAGAAGGGGTGTCTGCAGGGTGCCGGTTGCTACCAAGACACGATAGCCAAGACCAGCGCTCGAACTCAAGAACTCGCCAACTACTGCCCCTATGATCGCGATAGCCGTCGCGACCTTCAGACCGGCAAAAAGGCTCGGGAGAGCAGCGGGAAGCTCTATCTTGACGAAGGTCTGCAATGAACCGATCCCCATCGAGCGGGCCAAGCTTCGCGTCTCCGGCTGAACGCTGCGCAGCCCAACGACAGTGCCGACGACGATTGGGAAGAAAGTGATCAAGAATGCGACAATGACCTTAGATTCGAGGCCGTAACCAAACCACACGATTAGTAGCGGCGCGGCCGCGAGAATCGGAACCGATTGGCTAGCAACCAAAAGGGGATAGACCGTTCGGGAGAAGAGAGCTGATTTTGCCGCTAAGATACCAAGGGGTATCCCGATAACGATGCAGGTCAGGTAACTAACAACGACTTCAAACCCGGTTACCCGGGTGTCATTAATCAAGACCATCGGTTGGGTCACGAACGCGGCTACCACGTCACTCGGGGCCGGGACCAGATAGCTCGGGAGCGCAAATAGCCTCACAGCCAGCTGCCACAATCCGATAAGTACCGCAAGCGTAAGGATTGGACCGCTACGCTGAGCCAACACCCGTGTCAATCTCAACTACTGATCCTCTCGCAGAACGCCGCTGGCGAACAGCACCTCGCGGATCCGAGCGACATACTTCGTGAACTCGGTTCCTTCGCGCATCGCCAGACGCCTCGGTCGGGGCGCGTCGATCGGGAGGTCGAGGCTAATGCGTCCGGGCGCGGGCGACATGACCAGCACTCGGTCTGACAAGAACACTGCCTCGACAATGCTGTGGGTCACAAAGAGGACGGTTTTCTCGCCCCGTCTCCATAAGAACTGCAGATCCACATTCATTTGATCGCGCGTTAGCGCGTCCAGCGCGCCAAAGGGTTCATCCATGAGAATCGTTTCTGGGTCATGGAGAAGGGTGCGACATAGCGCGACTCGTTGTTGCATGCCACCAGACAGTTCATGAGGACGCTTGTGCTCGAATCCCGCGAGGCCAACCGACGCCAGGAGCTCACGCGCTGCCTTCTCTGCAGCGTCCTTAGGCATTCGTCGAGCCTCGGCCTGCAGTAGTACGTTTCCCAGAGCGTCACGCCATTCGAGGAGAACCGGGCTTTGAAACATAATGCCGAGTTGCGTCTGCGGCCTCGTCACCCGCGAACCACCAATTAGCACGACGCCACCCGACGGTTGATCCAGGCCGGCGACGATCCGAAGCAGTGTGCTCTTCCCGCAGCCGCTTGGACCCAGCAGCGAGACGAACTGGCCCCGAGCGATTGACACAGAGACCTTGTCCAAAGCGTGAATGTCACCAGTCGGGGATGAATATGTCTTAGCGACCCCTTGAAGGTCGATCGTTGCGGCGGAAGGCCTCGCCAAGCGGATTGCCGGCCCCTTATCCCCACCAGTTTCGTCGACCATTTGAATGGGATGCTTCGCCAGGGCCAGCGCGTTTAGGCGGTCCACATTGTGCCCGCTTCGACTCCACCCGTGTGCCAGGGAATGAGTAAGCGCTCGGCGAGAGTGACTAAACCATAAGCAACAAGGCCCATGGCGGTCAGCACCCCGAGCGCGGCGAAGAGCAGGGGGGTTTTGAGGCCCGCGCCCGCCTCTTCGGTGAGGTGTCCCAAGCCAGCCGCGGCACCGACGAATTCGCCGACCACCGCACCAATAACGGCGAACGTGCTCGCGATCTTAATGCCTGCGAAGATGCTTGGCGCAGCCGATGGAAGTTCAATCTTGAGAAATGTTGCGGTACGCCTTAGGCCAATCGATCGGGCGAGCATACGACTGGATGGTTCCACGGAATCAAGTCCAACCGCGGTGTTGAGGACGATCGGAAAGAATGCGACCAAGAAGGCCATCGCAACCTTGGGTTCTAGGCCGAACCCAAACCAAACGGTAAACAGCGGGGCGACGGCGAGCTTGGGAAACGATTGGGTCGCGACCAGCAATGGATAAACAGTTGAACGAAACAGTTGAGACCGGGCGCCCGCAAACCCAGCACCCAAACCAACGATGACGCTCAGGCAGAACGCGATGAGGACCTCCACAGCGGTGACCTCAAGATTGCGAAGGAGCGACGCCGAACTTCGCACCGCAACCGCCAATATCTCCGTTGGTGCGGGGAGCACGTAGCTTGGCAAGCGTAGGACGACAACGGCGCCTTGCCACAGCAGCGCGACAACGAAGAGTGTGAGAAGGGGCGGCCCAAGATTCTGAGCCGCCCGCTTAATCATCGTTTGAAACGGTCGCTTCACGACAGTCTTGCTTTACTCACCACCTCTTTCTTTCTTAGCAAGACGGCTTCGGCGCCGGATTCGGTAGGAATTGGTTGGTGTAGTAGTCAGAGGGCGCTTTAGTACCGGTCAGCCCGGTGTACTGCGTAAGCAAGGTCAAAGTCGCCTGGATTTCTGAATCGCTACTCGGAAACAGCGTGCCCTGCTTAATGGGAGCCGCGATCACTGCATCATAGATCGCGAATGTGGCGACGGTCGCACTCTTATCGCCCATAGCGTCAGGATAGTATTTCGCACCAGAATCTGCAGCCTCGCCCGGATGACAGAAGGAGTAGACCACGCTCTTAATCAGTGCTCGGGTCAAGCGGGTCACAAGACCAGGATTCTGACTGATTATCTTCTGGCTCGCCACGAGTCCCTCGCCTGGAGCGTAGACGACGCCATTGTCAGAGAACTCCATGATTTTCGTGTCAATCCCAGTCGCCGACTTGATCCCTGGCAGGTCAAAAGCGTAGGAGACGTAGCCATCAATTTTCCCCGTGGCCAACGCTGCAGGCAACGCATCTGCGTTGATGCTAATGAGCGGAACCTGACTTGACGTCAAATTGTTTTTGGCCAAGAACGCCGGCCATATCGAGGCCTGTTCCGTTCCTGGCGGCATACCGATCTTCTTTCCCACTAGGTCGCTTGGGCTATTCAAGGAGGAGCTCTTCTTGGAGATGATACCGATCGGGTTGACATTTAAGAAGCTGGCAACCATCTTGATGGCAGCACCTTTCGATATCGCCCGAATAGCAGCACCAGAGGCAATAGATACGCCAAAGTCATACTGGCCGTTGGCGATCAACTGTGAACCGCTGCCCGAACCATGTCCTTCGTCGAAGGAAACGTCCAGACCTTCGGCCGCATAGAAGCCCTTGTCAATCCCAAGAAGATACTGCGAGTAGTATTGGCTCTGAGCCCAGAGGTAACCGGTCAAGATCTTGACCTTTGTGAGGGGCGTCGACGCTGCGGTATTGTTGCTCGATGATGCACCGCATGCTGATAGGATCAGAGCGGTAGCAACACATAAGACCAACGCACCCCTCCGACTCGTTCGATAAGTGACGGATGACATGTGTCCTCCTCCCTCGTTGACCTTAAGATGCTGGGGCGGCAATCGCTTCGATTTCGATCATTGACTCTGGGTGGTTCAACCGAGTCACCTGGACGGTCGTGCTGGCCGGCATGTGCGTGGGAAAAAACTCGGCCCGAGCAGCCTGGACTTCACTCCAACGGCTCATATCCGTCACGAAGTAGGTCAGCTTAACAACCTGGTCAAGTGACGCACCTTGCACTGCAAGGAGGTCGCGAATTGTGCTAAATGCCTGTCTTGCTTGGGCCTTCAGATCTCCGGGAGCAACATCGCGGCCCATTTCGTCCACTGATACTTGTCCGGAAAGGACGATAAGCGGCCCAGCGGAAATCACGACGCCCTGGGCGAATCGAACACTTTTGTCCTTTTCCCAGGGCTTTCCGGAACCGAACAGTTTGAATCGAGGGTTTTCCTTACTCTTCAATATTCCTCTCGCTTCCGCACGTCTTCGATATCCTGCTGAGTCATGTGTGCAAGGTAACTCGCATCCAACTTCGAAGCGGGAATCGCAACGTAAAAGAAGAGCCAAGGCTCATCGCTGACGCCCCTGCCCTTGATGTGGCAGCCGCGGGCAATGTATACGGTATCTTTCGGTCCCAGTTGATAAGTCGCGACTTCTCCAGTCGCACGGTCGGTTACGATGGCTTCGCCGCGGCCTGCGCGGCCTACCCAGAACTCGTCGTACCAGAAGAAGGTATCGAAGCCCTGGCCCTTACTCAGTTTCGTGTGTCCGGCTCGGAATCGCAACAGGGGGTCGGTCACGAACCGCTTCATGCCACCACCGTCGTGGAAAAGTCGTGGTAACAGCTGATTCGGATCGCCAACCTTGTCGGCAACATCGTCAGGGTTTACTTGATAGACAAGGAACCGATCCACGATCTACCTCCTTAAGCGAACAGCACGGCCAGCGTCCGCGTGGATGGCAGCGTTCATCACGATGCCGTTAGGTCGAGAACTGCCCTGCGCGATTGACCCCTCTTCGTAACAACGTCCCTCACTCGGATCATTCCCCAACCCCAATGGATGTGCCTCTTTTTGGGGACCGCGACGGCCGAATCATACGGCAAATCGTTTGGTGTGTCAATCGTATCGGCCGGCGGCGCCCTCGTCATCATTGGGCAATTCGGTTGGCCGCCGCGCCCATAAGGCGCCTTCCTGGCAGACTCCGTGGAGGCTGGGATGGCACGACGGTCTGCGGAGAGGCGGTGGAATCGCGAACGATTAGCTGCGGCGGCAGGATTGATGATTTGGGCGATTCCCTCGGATCCTCGATAGCCGCCAGGGCGGTGAGAGCGGCGATTCGGCCGATTTCTCGAGAGTTGAGCCGAATCGTGGTTAACGCAGGGAACGTATGATCCATCAACGGGGCGTCGTTGTAGCCAATAACGGAGATGTCCCGAGGGCATCGGAGTCCCGCAGCTGATAAAGCCTCCACCGCTCCTAAAGCCATCAGATCGTTCTGCGCGAAGACTGCGGTCGGGAGAGGCTTAACCGATGACATCGTTTTCAGCATCAATCGGCGCCCCTCGGAAGCGCTCGGCACTTGAGCAGCTTCGTCGACTGTCACATCCTCAAGGCTCAATTCTCGTGCCCGAGTGGCGAATCCTCGGGTACGACGCGCAAACGGCTCGATGTCTCTTGGGCCTGCAAGCTGCGCCACCCGACGATGTCCAAGATCAGCAAGATGGGTCGCGGCAATTTGACCCCCTCGCACATCATCATGAACCACCATCGGCAGCCCACTACCATGAAGCCCGCGGACAGCCAAGACTACGGGTGTTCCCGACGCGTGCACTGCCGTGAGCGCTTCCGCGTCACCAAGACGCGCGGCGCTTGTGATGAGTGCGTCGATCCGCCGGACCAACAACCGGTCGAGCAATCTGACCAGTCGGTCGTGGTCATCTTGAGTCTCGACGACCAGGGCCATGTAGCCTTGGCTCTCCAAGGCATCAGCAATGCCGTGGATTACCGGCGTTATGTAGGTGTTTTCCAGATCTGCGACCAAGACCCCGACCGTGCTTGATCGACCGCTCCGGAGACCGCGTGCGACCACGTTAGCCTTATAGCCCATCTCTCGCGCTACGGCGGCGACATGCGCGGCGGTCTTCACGCTGACTTTCCTTGGAGAGTTGCTGTTCAACGCTCGCGAGGCCGTGGAAACGTCCACACCAGCCTTGTCCGCGACGTCTGCCAGTTTGATGATTCGCCGAGCACGCCTCGTCATCGACATCGGCGCCATGTGGCGAGCGGGCGCCGGACCCTTTCGGTACGCACCCTGTTGGGACTAACCCGGTCCGCAGGTTGGGCTGGAATGGCGAACCCGCCTCGCATGCGCTCTTCAGGGGTCACCGATTATGGCCTAACTCGTTAGCTCGTCGGTTTTTCTCGATCGACCAAATCGTCGCTTTCGAGCGCGTACCCAGCCTCTTCGAGGCTGGCCGCTCCCCCGTAGCACCACACCATGCGTGCGTTTCCGGTCTTTGAAGCGTTTCGGAATCCGTGATAGGCATTGCGGGGGACGAAGACAATCTCACCGGCTCGAAGCACTACTTCGTCGGCGCCGATGCGGGCCACCCCTTCGCCCTCGACGAGGTACTCGGTCTCCTCAGCATGTGGGTGGCGGTGAACCTCGTGGCGGCTTCCCGGCCGGAAGTCGGTGATCGCGAAGACCGTGGATTGAGATCCGACGCTTGACTTGGTTATGAGCCATTTGATCGCCATGTCGACCCAACCGCCCTCCGGGCCGGTTTTCGGCCCGGAAGGGATGAAATCATCAACGACCAGTTTCAACGGATGCCGGTCCGATACCACGGAGGTTTCTCCTTTCGGCGGAATGGCTTGGTCCATTTGCACCCGCTTGTCCTTCTACGGTGTGGCTGCCCACAGGCGAATCGGCCGAGCGATGCCATGCAGTTCCCGAGTGACGCGCAACCAAGGAACGGTCGCGGCGCCCGCAGCCAGAATCGCCAGGTAGCCCTCCTCGTACCGTTAAACGACCCATCAAGTTTGACATGGCGGCTCCTGCTAGTCAAACGATTGGCCAAAAAGGCGCGTCTGCAAGATCGGTCGCACACCAAACCGGCAAAGCGAAGGCCGCAGGAACCCCACCCTGGTGGCGCGGACAACAGCAGAGAGTCGCGGCCCATCACGGCCTCGGTAGGCAATTCATCAGTCTATTCATCGGGCATGGAATCGGGATCGGCACGAACGACCTCCCAACATGGGTGAGGACCTGCCAGCGTTGAGGCGGGCGTTTTGAGAAAGGTATGACGTTCGTAGTCGAGCCTCTGATGTGGATCCCGGGCGTGAGGGGCCGCGGAGGCGTCCGCCTGCAGGACCATCTCGGTTGCCAGCAGTGATGGCCGGCCGCTTTCACGTACCCGCGTCCATAGGCGGCTGCTCCTTTAGGTTGGTTCTCGAACGCGAAGCATGGCCTACGCTCGCGCCGTACGCTTAGAAAGCACTCGTGTGCCACACTTACGGGAAATGAACACGACTGCCAAGTCTCCAGAATTGCTGCTATCGCTTCCGGAAAAAGTCGACCCACGAAACGCCGCCGTTCTCGTAATCGACGTCCTGAATGACTTCATCGCGCCAGGTGGCTTTGCGGATAAAGTTGGCTGGGACCTGACTGCAAGCGTGGCGGCAACGAGTGCCATCGAAGGATTCCTATACGAAGCGAGGCAGGTAGGTGTCCCGGTGGTATTCATTCGCTCCATCTACGACGACATTTATCTGAGCGGGCCAATGCTCGAGCGAAACATACGAAGGCGGCTCGAAGTACCCCGATGCAGAACAGGCACATGGGGCGCCGAGTTATATCGCCTGGCACCGCTACCTAGCGAGCCAGTTGTGACGAAGCACCGTTTGAGCGCATTCGTAAACACGGATCTCGAGCTCATCCTCCGTAACCAAGGCGTACGCAGTCTTCTCTTGACGGGCGTGTTCACTGAAGCCTGCATCGAATCGACGGGCCGCCACGGATACTTCCTGGACTACTACGTTGTCCTCGTGTCGGACTGCTGTGCTACAACGAACCAGGAGGTCCACCGGGGCGCTTTAGAGCGGTGCGAGCGAGAGTTCGGAGTTGTAGCCAGCAGCGATGAGATACGCTCAGTCTGGAGTCACCATTAACCCAGCAGAGTTACGGGATGAGCCCTCGCGGCGGACTCGAAGAACTCGCGGAGCGCCACGCCGATTGCCCACGATCCAGGGCCGCACCGTGCAGTCCACGGAGAGAATAGGGAGGAGCAAATGAGTCAATCCAGGCCAATACGAGACCTCATCATTCCTCCCGAGCAGGGCATTGCTTTCCAGGTCCTCGCCGGTCAACTATTGCGAATTACTGAGTTCGACGGACCACAGACATGCGATCTGAATCTCTTTGTGCTGCCAGATTTCAAGGAGCGATTCTCAGCTGGTAGAACCCGCGCATTCACAAGCATCCACCCCACTACCAACGATTCGCTGTGGTCAAACCCACCGCACGACCGCCCACTCTTCACCATTGTGCGTGACTCAGCGAAGGAAAACGATCTGCTGTATCCACGTTGTAGCGCCGTTCTCTATGAGCGCGCCGGTTTTCCGAATCATCGAAGTTGCCAGGAGAATCTTGCCGGAGCGATCGCGCCATTCGGACTGACGGCGGATGATGTTCACGATACCTTTAATATTTTCATGAAAACGGGAGTCGATCAGGCGGGCAGGTTATACATTGCCGAACCCTCCACGCAGGCGGGTGATCTTGTCGAGCTTGAGTGCCATGTCGGTTGCCTCGTCGCATTATCAGCGTGCCCGGACGGTCCGAAGCACGGCCGGGCAAACCGATCGTTAAAGGTATCAGTCTCTAGCTAAACAGATTCGCAAAAGGTAAGGGACATTGAAAGCGGCCATGTATTACGGTCGTGAGGACATCCGGATCGATGAGGTTCCCGAGCCTACCGCTCCGGGGTCGGGTGACGTTCTTGTCGAGGTGAGTCGAGCGTCCATCTGCGGCACCGATGTTACCGAGTACCTCTCCGGCCCGGTTCAGATCCCACTTAACCGGCGCCACGTAGCAAGTGGTCATCAGGGGCCGCTTGTCCTCGGCCACGAATTCGCCGGACGCGTCGTCGCAGTCGGCTCCTCCGTCGAGGAGATAAGGCCAGGCTTGCGGGTAGGTCTAGGCGCTGGAGTTTGGTGCGGTGTGTGCGAATGGTGTCGTATCGGCCGAACGAACCTCTGCGCTTCCTACTACACGCTCGGTCTCCAAGCGCATGGCGGCCTAGCTGAGCGGGTTGTCGCCCCTGCGCGAATGTGCCGCCCTGTGCCAGACGAGCTAAGCGACGACCATGCATGTTTGAGTCAGCCCCTGGCTGTGGCTTTGCACGCCGTGCGCCGCGCCCACGGCGAGCCTGGTCGTTCGGCAATCGTGATCGGAGTTGGAGGCATCGGATCATTCATACTTGCAGCCGCGCACGCCGCTGGCCTAGGCCCTCTCCTAGTCGTCGACGTCTCAAAGCGACGGCTCGAGACGGCCACGCGGATCGCACCCATTCAGACGATAAACGCATCTGACCAAGACGCTAAAAGCGCTGTCCTCGACCTAACGGACGGCGATGGCGCCTGGCTTGTAATCGAAGCGTCCGGATCGTCGAGTGGGCTCACACTTGCGACGAGAGTCGTCCGCCGCGGCGGCCGCATCCTTATAGTCGGTATGCAGGAAACGCCGCAACCCCTCGACCTACGGGACTTGGCGCTGCGGGAGGTGGATATGGTCACCACTGTCGCTCATGTCTGCGACACTGATCTTTCCCAGTCGTTGACGATACTTGCTCGGTCCGAATTGGGCAAGCTCGTGGTCGACCGAGTGATCGATCTCGATGACCTAGTGCCGTTAGGAATTCGCCCCATGGTGGAGAAGCAGACTCACGGCAAGGTTGTGGTTCGGACTCGTCAGTTGGAAGAGACCTAAGACGCAGGCAGTTGTCAGCGGCGCGTCGACATCTCTGTTCGGCTCAGAGGGGGATCGCCCCCAAAGAGTTCAGCACCCAAAGACACGCCAGCCGTATACTTCACTGCACGACCTTGGTCGCTTCGTTATCAACTACGTGGTCGCCTAGCTGAGCGCCAGATTTCGGCCCGGGTTGTCCATGGTGCGTTGGAGCGAGGCGGCCTACGGCACTCCTGTCACCTAGCGATCCAACCACCGTCCACAACCATCGATGCCCCGTGCACGTAGCTGGCTCTTTGAGATGCTAAGAAGAGAACACACGGCACTATGTCGGCTACCTCACCGATGCGGCCCGCTGGCGTGTCGGCCAGCATGGCCTCCGTGTAGCCCGGCTGCGCGAAGAGACCTGCGTTCATTGGTGTGCGGATGTTGCCGGGTGCGAGCGCATTGACACGGATCCCTTTTGGTGCCAGCTCAATCGCCAATGCTTTACTGAGGAGCTCCTCGCCGCCCTTGCTGGCGCAATAGCAGACGGAGTTTGGGAAGCCGATATGTCCAGCTATTGAGGTGATGAAGACGATCGCACCATCACCACGAAAGCTCAACAGCAGCCTCTGGGTCAAGGCGAAGGGAGCCCGGACGTTGGTCCGCCACTGACGATCGAAGCTTTCCAGTCGACTCTCGAGAAACGGCGCAGGTTCGTAAATTCCGGCAGCATGAACCAGGACATCGAGTTTAGGGGTGGCCTTGCGTGTAGCTCTTACGATCTTCTTGACATCGTCGTCTTTAGTTATGTCGGCTTGAACGACGACTGGCGCCGGCGCGCGGACGGGGAAGCGTTCGGCCACCATCCTCAGCTTCCCTCGGTCGCGGCCGACCATTACAACGCGCACTCCCGCCTTAGCGAAGCCCACAGCAATCGCAGCCCCGATGCCGGAGCTCGCACCTGTCACAACCGCCGTTTTACCTTTGAGTCCGTCGCTGGTCACGACCGAAATGGGTGAGTCACCCACCCCTGAAAGAGGTTGGTAATGGCTTCGTATCTTATCCGAACATGCGCGAATTTCCACTCGCCATCGACCTTCCGATAAGTGTCCTCATACTTCGCCATCTGAAGCACAGGCTCCTTCTCGTTCGGGTTATCGTGACTGGTCATGGTGCATGGCTGGAAGAGGTACCAGAGGCCCGTCGCGTGCGCGCCACTCCCGTCAACCTCGATCTCGGGGCCGATCATCAAATGGAAGGCCCACGGGATTTGATGGCTGGCTGACGCGAAGAACTGCCTGATCTGATCCTGGCCGTGGAAGACCCCGAAGGTCGCTCCGTCCCAGACGGCATCTTCCGTAAAGAGCCTCCCCAGCTCCTCTGGGTTGTAGCTCTGATCGCAGAACCGAGCGTATTTGGCCTTTAGACGCTTGATTGCCTCGACATCTTCCAGCCGCTGCACATGGCGCTCTAGCTCCGAAAGTTGAACGGTGAAGCTCGTCTCACTCGCCATCCTCGGTCTCCTACGGCCCAGGTACTTGCGGGGCTCTGTACCCCAGTAAGCTGTCGTAGACATCCGTTCGGCGATCTGCGATTGGATCAGCGAGAGCGGTCCAATGGTGGCGGCGCGCTGTGCTTAGGTTCACGTCAGACACCAGCAGCTCAGGACGTTCGAATGATGCCGGACCGGCTACGAAACCCGACGGCCCCACGATACAGCTGTTGCCGATGAAGGTGCAGCCGCGCTCGACGCCGCACCGATCCGCGCAAATTATGTAGACGTTGTTCTGATGTGCCTGTGCCATGTGGACGAATGCGGAAAGCGGACTCTTTGCCTCGATCAGCCCTGGCACGAGGACCCAGCACGTTGGATCACAAATGACGTCGGCACCCTGCAGTTTCAGAATCCGAGAAGACTCGGGGAACCAGCCGTCATAGCAGATCATGACGCCGACCCTACCGAACGGAAGCCTAAAAACTGGAAACCCGAGGTTACCCGGCTCGAAGAAGTACTTCTCCTCATCCCACAGATGAACCTTGCGGTATGTTCCGATGTAACCATCGGGCCCGAGTAGCGCAGCCGCATTGTAGAGCACGTCGCCATCACGCTCACATATGCCGGCGCAAACATACAGGTCGCTGCCCTTGATCGCTTGCAGAATGGTCGCACACGTGGGACCGTCCGGGACCGCCTCGGAGAGGTCGAATGCCTCCTTGCGTGAGTTCATGACGTAACCGGAGTTGCCCAACTCAGGTAGCACCAGCAGCTGGACCTGCTGATGAATCGCTTTCATAATCAGATCGACTGCCGCCGCAACATTCTCGTCCTTATGGCCGATCCGCGGATGGGTCTGCGCCGCCGCCAGCCTCACCGCCGACTCCACGTTCGGGATTCGCTCGTCGGTTACTTCATTGCTGCTTTGAACCGTTTCGGGCTCGCTGACTTTGGTCGCCATGGTAGAAACTCCTTGTAAATCTAACCGTGGTTAGCTCACGCAATTATTGACCGAAGGGCTCCGCCGTATCAGATTATGCGTCGCAAGACTAGATCAGCACGCTTAACGAAACGACGTGACATGACACCGAATCGGCGGGCCAAAAAATGACACCAGAACAATTCCCCTATCTGCAGGTCGACCCAACCTATTCTTGGCTGCGCAGGCGGTGCCAGTCTAACGCGGTCAAACTCGGCGCGTGTTTGAACCACCGGCGGCCATCGACCGTACACATGTTCGGATACTAGCAAGGATGATCGATATCAGCCGGGCGGCCCGAAAGGTGCAGTGAGCATTGTCGACGATCGCTCGAGATCGTGAACAGAGTTGCGCTCGATCACTAGCCGATAGAGATCAGGACGAGCTTGGTTCGGCTCTCAAGCGAAGGCCGATAACGCCCTACCCGGCTATCGCAATCGCCTCAACCTCAATCAAGTACGGTAGCTCGCGCTGTAGTAGCAGCTTGGAAACCTCGACCACGCTGCTAGCGGGGTGATGGACTGGAAAGAATTCGGACCGCACCGCAGCGACAATTGGCCACTGCTGAGCATCGATTATGAAGTAGGTCAGTTTGACGACTTTCTCCATCGAGGAGCCTGCCGCTTCCACTAGGTCTTTGATATTCGTGAAGACCTGCCTGGTCTGCGCTGAGAGGTCTTCTCCTCCGACTAGCTTTCCATCTGCCCCGAGCGCCACTTGCCCCGAAAGAAAGAGTAAGGGGCCGCTTTGAACCCGGATCGACTGGGAGTAAGGAAGAGCCTTCTCCCAAGGCTTACCGGCGTCAACGATCTGTAGTCCGGCGGGCAAGGCTCGTATTTCCTCCTAATGCAACCGAAATTCGAGCGTCATCTTACACCAGAGGGAAAATGCGCAGAGACTCGAAGGTTTGAGAATCACACGGCTCGGGATGACGCGAGCAGATCAGCGCACCTTTGACAAGGCATTCGCGGAACCCTAGGATGGTCTGCGGCGCACACATGCGTCTGCTCGAGCGAGCGCGGCTGTGTGCGGCTTGGGGAGACTAAATGGCACGAGCTGAATTCGGGATAAGGTTGCCGGCCGGTGGTCCGTTGGCCAGTCCGAGGGCCCTGGGCGCATCGGCGATACGAGCGGAAGACTTGGGCTATGACGCCGTCTGGGTTCATGACTTCATCGTCTGGACCAAGATGCAGGACAAATTGCACGTCTCCTGTGGCGCGGTTGAGATTGTGGATGAGGAATCGCCCCCCCTGTTCCTTGAGTCGCTAACTAACCTCGCCTACTTGGCTGGGATAACCAAGCGGGTGCGGCTTGGGATCGCCGTCCTATGCCTCCCGTACCGGAACCCGATCGTCGCCGCCAAGCAGATCGCCAACATCGACCAACTCAGCAACGGCAGAGTCATTCTTGGCGTGGGACCCGGCGGTGCCAAGGACGGTCACAACCGCGACTTCGAGGTGCTAGATATCAAACGAGCGGATAAATGGGCAATGACCAAAGAGTATATCCGGGTCATGCAGACGATTTGGACCCAAGAAAAGCCTTCCTTTTCGGGAACGTATGTCAGCTTCGAGCCTACTGACATCAACCCTAAGCCCGTGCAGAAGCCGCACCCCCCGCTCTGGGGCCCAGGCCATATCTGGAAGGACGGGCGGCCGCCGAGGTCGCTCGACATAACTGCCGAGTTGTGCACTGGCTGGATTCCTGGCTACATCACCAGCCAGGAATACCCAAGCCGGATCGAGGAGTTGAAGGATATGGCTCGGCTCGCTGGACGGGGCGACGTCGATTTCGTGATTGCATTCGAAGTGCCGGCTTGCATAGCGCAGACAAATGCCGAGGCGGATGAAAGAAGCCGGCGCACGCTGTCGGTACTCCCGGAGGGGTTTCAGGCCCACCCATCTCTTGATCGTATCCAGGCTGCTTCACTAATAGGCTCACCGGCACGTATGCGTGAGAGGGTTGGAGAGTTCATTGAGGCTGGCGTCACTCACTTCGAGCTGAAGTTTATATACCAAACAGTGGACAACCTCCTGCAGCAGATGGAGCTGTTCGCGGAGTCCGTCTTCCCTGCCTTTCGATGAACTCCGCTCAGCACTCGGCCTCGACCCACAGGACAAGCAATCACCGTTGCGGTGTCAACCCGAAGGGCCGAGCCGCCACTAGTTTGAACAGCTGAGATCGCTAGACGGGCGGTCGAGATCTGCCAACCGATGGCAAACCCGCCCCCGCCGAAACTAGGACCCCCTTAACTGTCAACACCGCGCCTGGGAAGCTACAGCTAGCGCCACTGGGGAATGCCTTCGATCGTGCGGGCACAAAAGCGCTCGCGGCGAGGTCCCATTCTACCTAACGCTTGGACGCAGACCTCTCGAGCACCAATGGAACCGGGCGTTTAGCCAGAGTTGAGAGAAGCCTGGAGCCGATCGCCTTGACTGGCGGCTCTTTGAGATACTGGAAAATGGCGTACGCCGTCGCAAGGTTGCTACTGAGAACTGGCTTACCTAGACGCGTCTCTAACTGCCCGACGACATCCACCGTCAGCAACCCCGTACAACTGATTAGCAGAAGGTCGGCCTCAGGTTCATCTCCCCTAAGATATGCCTCGAAGCGGGTCTTACGGTCGGTCGTTTGGAGGTCAAAGTCTCGAAGGATTCGTTCGCCGAACATCTGCCGCATCGACACAACTTCGAAGTCCCACTCCCGCAGAAACGCCTCAAGTCTCGCATTCACAAAATGCGAGTAGGGAGTTAGTACCGCAACACGGCGCGCTCCCGTTGCTTGCATCGAGTCGACGATCGCGGTCGCCGGTGTTAGCGCGGTCGCGCCCGAAGCATCTTCAAGACGTCTTTCGAGGGCTGCGTTGCCGCTCTTGCCCTTTAGGAAGCCACTGCTGGTGCAAGACCAGACGACAACCTCTGGGCGTATCGGCCGAAGTAGCCGCACGGCCGACTCAAGATGCTTCTCAGCATGGGGGAGGATTTCCTCCGTAATCCCGTCCGGGTGGTCGACCCGCGTTACGTACGTATCGATGGTGGCGGGCATCAAATGCCGCATCTCGCGTTCAGTGGTCATGTCGCTCGCTAGTACCGCAATCCCGACCCTGTGGTGCACTGTCTTCTGAGTCATCTCGCCCTTCGGATTCGCACCTGCTCCGATCTGGATTTCCCTGACCGGTTCGAGGCGACTGTCGCTATCGGACGACAGGTTCGGGCTTCGCTCAGGCAGCATGTCAGGATTCATTCCTGGTAGTCAGTTAGGTTGTACCAAGCCCTTGAGCAACAACTATATACCCGCCCTTGTACGGGCCGATTAGACGACGCAGCCCCAAGGACCGGGTAGGACCTGTGGCGATAACGGCGTCGGGTTCGAGAGTGACATGTTCAAGAAGTCGAGCCAAGAAGTCGGCGCAGCGATGGATTCGCGTACCGGTCCGACGGAAATGGAACAATGGCATCTTCCACCGAGGCGTAACCACGGCTGCCGCCAGCATTACAACTCCAAGAGCAGCTACGGCTAGCTGCGGCTTACCCGTCTGGCCCAACCGATGCAAATCGTCAGCCGACGGGAGGTAGCCGTTGATGGGAATGGTCTCCGCGGCCGGATGCGGCCCGGATCCATCGAGACCACAGGATCCTCCGAGGAGCAACAAGCGGTCAGTCAAGGTTTTATCCGTCCTTAGGACTATGTCGGCTACCGTGCGCAAGGATCGAGTCCACGATCGTCTTCGAGCTCGGAAGGAAAGCATCCTCGAGCGTCGGGCTGTAGGGAATCGGGGTGTCCGCCGTCGTAATCCGCCATATGTCGTCGAGCTGGTCCAGCACTTGCTCGGAGATTCGCGCAATCACCTCCGCCGCCCAGCCGCCGGTCTTCGGCCCCTCCTCGACGACGACCAGGCGGCTCGTTTTCGCCACCGACTCGAGCACCAGGCCGGTATCCATCGGTCGGAGTGTCCGTAGGTCGATCACCTCAGCCTCGATCCCACGCTCGGCAAGCTGGTTCGCAGCCTGAACACAGTCATGCACGGTCTTCATCGCCCCAACCATCGTGATGTCACGGCCCGGGCGGACGACGGCGGCCTTCCCGATCGGTATGACGTCGCCATCCACCTCCCCCTTGAGGCTGTACAGGCGCTTGTGCTCCAGGAAAATGACCGGGTTGGGATCACGGATGGCTGCCTTGAGCAGGCCTTTGGCATCACGTGGGATGGCCGGACAGACGATCTTCATCCCAGGGACGCCGAGGAACCAGGAGATCGGTGTCTGCGAATGAATGGCGCCAAAGCGACCGCCGGCACCGATCGCCGAGCGGACGACAAGTGGCACGCTTGCCTGCTCCTTCGAGATGTACCAGTACTTGGCCGCCTGGTTGACGAGGCTATCCATCGCCAGCGGCAGGAAGTCACCGAACATGATCTCGATCACTGGCCGCATGCCGCAGACGGCGCTGCCGAAAGCCGCGCCGGTCAAGGCTAGCTCCGAAATCGGCGTGTCGAAGACTCGGCCCGGATACTTGTCAACAAGGTCGGGGGTGACAACGAACACCCCGCCCGCCGCGGCAACGTCTTCGCCAAATAAGAGCACGCGCTCATCGCGGGCCAGCTCTTCGTCGAGCGCATCACGGATGGCGCGGCGGAACTCGACGTCAGCCATGGTGGAACGTCTCCATCTGCCGGTGCATCCCGGCGGAGTCGAACCAGGCGGTCTCGCGGGCCATGAGACTATCCCGCCGGTCGAAGACATACAAGACCCGAAAGACCCGAAAGCTGACCGGCGCTCCCCAGGCCGCCATGCCCACGAACTCATTGGCAGCCTGCAGGACCCCACCGTCGGCTTCGGTGTTTGCACGCTTTCCTCGGAACGAGGAGCGAGGCCTAGTGCCGTCGTCCCATAGGATGTCGCCGCAATATGCCCGCAGCGTCGCCTCGTTGTCGTGCGCCTTCTCGGTGCCGAAGTGTCGATCGATCAGATCCGAGGCCGCGTGGTCCCGTACGCTCGACCGAAGCTCGCGATCAGCCATCCTTGAACTCTCTCGCCGAGGCATCCGCCTCAGGGAACGGCGCGGCGATCGCGTTGGCCTGGACCTGTTCGATGAGCTGGGCGACCTCTCCGACGATGGCGTCCATCGTCGATTCCGGGACCCCATGTTCGTCTACGAGCCGGCGCCGGGACAGCACCAGCGGATCTCTCGCCCGCCACCGGTCGAGCTCACCCGCCGGACGGTACTTCCCGGGGTCGCTACGGGAGTGGCCGGCGAAACGGTAAGTCAGCGCTTCTATGAAAACCGGACCGTGTCCCGCCCGCGCCCGATCGACTGCCCGCTGCGACGCTGCACGCACGACCCAGAGATCGTTGCCGTCGATCGTCTCGGCCGGGATTTCCATCGCCTGTGGCCGGGCGATGATCTTGCCCGCCGTCGCAGATGCCACCGGCGTGAATTCCCCGTAGAGATTGTTCTCGCAAAAGTAGACGACCGGCAAGCTATTGACCTTCGCGAAGTTCAGACATTCCAAGAAATATCCCTGGTTGGTGGCGCCGTCTCCGAAAAAAGCAGTTGCGACCTGCCCGCGGTTGCGCAATGCGAGGCCGGCTCCGGTCGCCGCGGCAATGCTCCCACCGACGATGCCGAAGCACCCGATCAGACCGTGCTCCAGATCAACGACGTTCATGGAACCGGCCCGTCCCGCGCAGATGCCAGTGCGGCGGCCAAGCAGCTCATCCATCAGGCGCTGCGGGTCGAGACCCAACGCCAGAGCATGACCGTGACCGCGATAGGTCCCGGCAACCCGGTCGCCGTGTTGAAGCACACTCGTCATGCCGACTTCGGCCGCCTCCTGACCTGAGCAGAGATGGGTCGTGCCGTGTACTAAACCTTGGAGGAATAGCGCATTGACGGTGTCTTCGAAACGGCGGATGAGTGCCATTCGCCGGTAGAGATCGAGGAACCGACCTACTTCTTCAGAAGCGTCCGAGGCCGGGCCCCGGCCAACGGCTGCTTTGCTCAGGAACGCACCCTCCCTTGAGTGACCTCCACCAACCATACCCGCCGGGATAAAGGAGGTCAAGGCGAAACTGAATCGGTTCACGTTCGGCCCGAAGGCGGCCACTGTTGCTTGACGCTCGTGAACCGCGCTGTTAACTTGTGTCCAATTTCCAAGGAGGGTGACGATGGGCAGAACTTTCGGCCTGATGACAGTTGACTGGGAGCAACGAGTCGACTTCGACCGCCTGCGCAGAACGCGGCTGGACCGGATCAAGTCCCTCCTGCTGAAGTCCGAGCTCGGTTCACTGTTGTGCTTCGACGCCAACAACATCCGGTACCTGACCAGCACGGCCATAGGCACCTGGAGCAACGACAAATACGTGCGCTGGGCGCTGCTTCCCCAGGGCCGCGAGCCCATCATCTGGGATTTCGGGTCGGCCGCAAAGCACCATCAACTGTTCAATCCTTGGCTTAACGGCCGGTCTCGAGCGGGCATCACCAACTTTCGCGGCGGCATCCGGCCGGAAGCTGGCCGGCCGGAGGACGTGGCGCACAAAATCATGGTCGAACTGGAAGGCGCCGGCCTGACGAAGGAGCCGGTGGGCGTGGACATTGTCGAACCTCCCGTCCTCTTTGCTCTGCAGGAAGCCGGACTCAAGGTAGTCGATGGCCAGCAGCTAATGCTTCAGGCTCGCATGATCAAGACGCCGGACGAAATCGTACTGCTCGATACCGCTTGCATGATGGTGGACGCCGCGTACGAGCAGCTCTATAAGGTGATGGGTCCCGGCATGCGGGAGAACGATTGCGTCGCGTTGGTAGCCAAGACCCTCTATGAGTTGGGCTCCGAACATGTCGAGGGCGTAAACGCCATATCCGGGGAGCGAACGAATCCCCATCCACATAACTTCACCGATCGCGTGCTGCGGCCTGGTGACCCCGCCTTCTTCGACATCCTGCACGCGTACAACGGCTACCGCACTTGCTACTACCGGACCTTCGCCATCGGCAGCGCCTCGCCAGGCCTTGTCGAGGCGTACAAGCGCTGTCGTTATTACCTCGATGACGCGATTAGCCGGGTGAAGCCGGGCGCCACGACCGGCGAGGTCGCCGAGGCCTTCCCCCGCGCACAGGAATTCGGCTTCGCCAATGAAGAGGCGGCCTTCGCATTGCAGCTCGGACATGGCGTTGGCCTCTCGATCTGGGAGAAGCCGGTCATCAGCCGGTTGATACCAGCCGAACATGGCGAGGTCATCCAGGAAGGAATGGTCTTTGCGCTCGAGACCTACTGGCCGGCGTCCGACGGATGGCAGGCCGCTCGCATCGAAGAGCAGGTGATCGTGACCGAAGCGGGGGCCGAGGTCATTACTCGATTTCCCGCCGAGGAGCTCTTGGTCGCCGGCCAGCGCTATCAGACGGTCGCCGGACCGCTTCCAACAATGCGAGAGCGTCAGTCGAACCTAAATCGGCGCGATGGATTGACGGCCTCGGGTCCGGAGCGGCCCAAGACGAAGCCCGAGTCTGTTGCCGCCGCACGCGGCATGCACGCGACTGATGGATCATGAGCCGGCCGACCCCGACCATCGGTTTCGTCGGCCTGGGGACGATGGGTGGGACAATCGCGGCCCGCCTCCTGGAGCGCGGTTATCTCGTGGTGGGATACAACCGGACGCGTTCCAAGGCCGAGGCGTTGAGGAAGGATGGCCTGGAGCTCGTCGACAGCCCACGGCAGGCGGCCGCGCGAGCGGACGTCTGTTTCAGCATGGTCACCGATACGAATGCCCTCGCCACGGTGGCACACGGCAAGCATGGCATTATCGCCGGACTGAAGCCGGGAACCGTATATGTCGACATGAGTACGGTTAGCCCTTCAATGACGGCGGCGCTTGCTGGAGAGGCGACGCAGGTTGGTGCCGCGATGCTCGATGCACCGGTGTCAGGCAGCGTCGCGCACGCCCGCTCTGGCCGGCTGTCGTTCATGGTCGGGGGCGAACCGCAGGTGCTCGAGTCGGTAAGACCCGTACTGCTCAGCTTTGGCGAGAAGGTGACCTGGGTGGGAACCAATGGTCGAGGGACGCTTATGAAGGTCGCCACCAACCTGCAGGTCTACGTTCAGACGCTTGCCTTCGCCGAGTCGATGCGGCTGGCCGAGCGCGGCGGCATCGACCGCGGGGTAGCAATGGAGGTGCTACTAAACAGCGTCGTGGCCTCGCCGATGCTCAGCTACCGCGCCCCCTTCATGCTTGATCGCCCAGAGCAGGCTTGGTTCACAATCGATCTGTCCAACAAAGATTTGATTCTTGCCCTCGAGGCTGGTGATCGCCTCGGCGCGGCGCTACCCACCGCGCGGGCGGCGGCAGATGCTTTTGCCTTCGCCGCGCAGCAGGGACTCGGCGGACAGGAAACGGCGGCGATCTATGACGTCGTCGACGGTTTGCCGACCGCTTCCATCCATACACGTGGCTCGATCAGTGACCGACCGTTACCCTACGGCTCAGACTAGGAGTCTCCTGCCGCTGGTGTCACGGTTCGTGCGGAAGCACGCGAACGCACGCACCAGCGGGGTGTGACATCGTGCGTTCCTCGGTTTTGCGGGTCTGCCGGGCCAATTTTTCGCTAAGGAGTGAGCCCTGTGGTAGCGTGCATAAGCGGCCAACACCAGACGGAGAAACACGACGCCAGACCGTATCGACGATCACTTGACTTTCCTCTATGGCGAGAAACGCGGTTCATCCATTGCCAGGCGCCTGCGGGGCTTAATGCGCGAGCATTTTCCTGGCGAGCAACCCGACCGCCGGCCCAGCGACCGACTTGCGCTGACCGAACGAGATGCTCTGGTTATCGCTTACGGCGACCATATCCGCGAACCTGGCGTGGCCCCGTTACAAACGCTCGGAACGTTCCTCCACGCTCACACGGCTGACGCTATCAGCGGCGTTCACGTCCTCCCCTTCTTCCCATCGTCCTCTGACGATGGCTTCGCCATTGTCGACTATCGTAGCGTTGATCCGTCGCTCGGCACCTGGGGTGATATCTCGACGCTTAGTCAGCGGTTCGACCTTATGTTCGACGCGGTCTTCAACCACGTTTCGTCGGAGAGCGACTGGTTCAGTCGCTTTCTGCGTGACGAGCCTGATTATCGCGACTGGTTCATCCAGGTGGAGGGCAATCCGGATCTGAGCCAAGTGCTACGGCCACGTAACCTTCCCCTACTGAACACATTTGAGACGGCATCAGGTCCGAAAAGAGTATGGACGACGTTCAGCCGGGACGAGATTGATAACAACGTCAAGAATCCGGACGTGCTGCTTGCCTTGCTAGATGTCTTGCTACTTTATGTCGAGCGTGGCGCCAAGTTTATTCGGCTCGACGCTATTGGCTACCTATGGAAGGAAATTGGCACGTCTTGTATACATCTCCCGCAAACCCATCGAGTAATCCAGCTAATGCGTTCAATCCTGGATGCTGTAGCCCCGAACGTCATGCTCATTACCGAGACGAACGTCCCGCACCGCGACAATGTATCGTATTTCGGCGACGGGACCGATGAGGCGCAACTCATCTACAATTTCGCGCTACCTCCCCTCGTCTTGCACTCCTTTGTTACTGGTAATGCTGACGCGCTGACCCGTTGGGCGGGCACATTGGCGCTGCCAACGGCGCGTGTCACATTTTTGAATTTTCTTGCCTCGCACGACGGAATTGGACTTACTCCAGCGCGCAATGTCCTGACTGAGCCCGAAATCGGTGAGCTCGTCCGGCTCGCAGAGCGGCGCGGTGGATTCGTTTCTTATAAGGCCAACCAGGACGGCACTAGCAGCCCCTACGAACTCAACCTCAACTTATACGACGCACTGTTCGATCCGTCGAGCGACGGATCCGAGCAGGTCCAAATAGCTCGCTTCATAACGGCACACGCGATCATGCTGGCCTTGCCCGGTCTACCAGCTATCTATCTCCATTCGTTGCTCGGATCCAAGGGCGACCGAGCGGCCGTGGAAAGAACTGGTGTGCCACGAAGAATTAACCGGGAAAAATTGGTGCGGGCGGAAGTCGAGCGTGAGCTCGATGACCCGAGCTCACGGCGATCACAAGTCTTGAAGCGCCTAACCGCCCTATTGGTTGAACGCCAGCTAAGCCCGGCCTTTCAACCGACTGGCCCGTCGGCGGTATTACGTCTTGACCGTAGAGTGTTTGCCTTGCGCCGGATGTCATCCGATGGCAAACGGGAAGCAATCTGCTTGCATAACGTCTCTGGGGATGACGTGAATGTGAACGGTCAATCGCTCGGTCCTTATGAAACGAAGTGGCTAGCCTAAAACGTTGGGGGTCTGAAGCCCGCTGAACATGACTCGAGCCTGGGAGCTGTTCACGTTCGTAACTGGCCACCGAATTGCCGGTCCATGAACCCACCGAAGTCGCGTATCAGCCTTTCTGCGACGCCAGCCGATGCCTCGTGTGTGGCTGAGCGCCGCTCATCTGCCCGATCACCGAGGACCCCAGTCTCCGAAAGAGATATGGGTATCGCCCGAGCTTCGGACTCCCTGGGCTAGCTCGGGAATTTCGACGCCCGCAGCTGACAGTTCTGCCTCTGCCAGTGCCTCCCAGTTTCGGTTAGCCAGAGGGTTTGCCGGGCTCGGGTGAAGCAGGCAGGGCACCGGAATGTTGAGACCGAGTTGGCTTACGACTCGGCGAGCCTGCCCGGCTGCGTAGCCGCCCACACCCGCCACACAACGCGGCTCGATCGTGATGCAGTCCCGCAGATGCTGATCACACACCTCAGCGAGCATCGTCCGCTCGGTTTGGGGCAGCTGCGAGGGAGTGAGATTCTTGCCGCTCTCGTCTAGAAGCAGCAAGGGGAAGTAGTTGACGACGAAGAAGTGGGCGAAGAAGCGCTCGGCCGGGCCATAGTGTCGCTCAGCCAGCTGAAGAGCCGAGCGCCAGACACCTCACGTCGGTGAGATGAAAATCCCATCACTGGAACTCTCTTGTTGGCACCGGCAAATGGTTGGACCAGCTCCACGATCTCCATCCACTCGCGGACCTTGACCGGATCGCCAAAAGGGATGCCGGTTTGCGCCATGCCCCACGGACCGGGGTTCATGCCCACGAGCAGCGTCCGCCCTGATGGGCCGCCGCCGTACTTCGTGACGTAGGCTGCGTACGGCCGCCCAGGTGTGGCGGAGCGGATTGTAGCGGTAGGCCGTTGCCCGTGTTCGCGACGTCGGGCGACACCAACCACTTTCGCTGATCGTCTTGACCGACAACCCACGATAGTTCGGCGAGGCTTTATCCGTGATCGCCGGTTGCTATCCTGACGGATGCTCGAACTGCTTCGGCTTGCTCTCCACACGTTCGTTGCTGCCGCATCGATCGCGGCGAGATCTCGCGCTCGAGAACCTGGTCCTCCGCCATCAGCTTCAGGACATGGAAGTCGCGAACCCGACTCGGTCGATCCCGCCTCAGTGCCGAGTGGAAAGCGCTCATCGGCCGGATTTCCCAGGAGAACCGCATCCGCGCCTCCGGGCTCCGGATCGAGGTCCTCTGGGTCTGGCTCCGCTACCTCTGGCCCGAAGGCTGGCGGCCGCATCTTCGTGTGGTCCAACCGGATACGGTTCTAGCCGATCAGCTCTCGGACCTCCGGTTTCAAACACGACCCGGCTTAGCTGTGGACGAGCTGCCCCTCAGTGAAGCCGCATTAGGCACGGCTGTCGGCTCCGGACCGTGGCACTCCAATCCGCATCGGAACGATAAGAGGAGGGGCAAATGCTTATCAAATCATCCAAGGCTCCGCAGCTTCTCTGGGAGGGCCCGCTCGAGATAGACACGGCGCAGCTACAACGGCGCCAAGGCGAGCCAGGTTGGCAGATCAAGCTGAGGGGCGCTCAAGTAGCTACCGAAGATCTACCAGTCGCCGGCATCGGCAAGCCGATGGTTTATCGACTTGATGAACTGTACAAACCTGAGGTTACGCCCGCTGAGATCCGGGTAAGGCAAGGCAGAGCGGATTGCTACCTCGCCCACGATGCCGAGCTTGAGCAGTTCTCCCCGAATGCGTTCAGTCCCCCAGGGCCAATGGAGTCGCCAGCCCTTCTGGTGCCAGCGCAACCGTCGCCCGCGAGAACCGGAGGCCCCTGTTTATGCCGCTTAGCGAGTAACTCGAATGACTCTGTAAGCGCCCTTCGATCGTATTCTAACTACCGAGAAGCCCTGATCAGTCAGCCATCTAGCCAACGGGTCAGCGCCGAGGTGCCTACTAATAACAAGGTAGGCGGCGCCCTCGACCGTTAGACGATTGAGCCACCACTGAATCAAGGGCCTGAGTCGTTGGCGGCCGATACGGACAGGAGGATTCGAGTAGATCGCATCGAAGTAGATCCGTTCTGGAACCTGATCAGGGGCGGCAACAATAACGTTCGGAAGCTTCAACCGCTCGGCGTTCACACGCACCAAATCAAGAGCTCGTGCATTTACATCCACCGCCCATACGGTCGCCCGCGTGCGTTTCGCCAGCACGAGTGCGATGACACCATAACCACAGCCGAGGTCTAACAGGTTTCCATTCTGCGGAGGCGCCGGCAGACTTTCCAGCAACACGAACGTGCCTCTGTCGATCCGACCAGCCGAGAAGACACCTGCGTCTGTTATGAGGTCAAACGTCACTTGACCTACACTTAGACGAACCATTCGAGGCCTCGAGGGAACGCTTGGACTGTCGGCAAAGTAATGAGTTTTCGAAGAATCTATTTCAGCAGCGCGTCCTGATCGAACCGAGCTCGAGAGGACGCCATCCGCGCGATTCGGAGGCGCGATGCGGCGGCTAGAATCATCGCCGCGGACCTGGCGTCTACTCTCTCTCATGCTGGAAAGACATCGAACACCACGTGCGAATAGATGTGATAACGCTGAACCGATAGCGTCTGAGTCTCGAAGTGCTTGGCATATCGCCCTTCAAGGCTAGCGTGGACGACCGCAAGGACGCGGGCTATATTAGCACGCCTAATGAGACCAAGGGTCAATTGTCTACTCTTATTGGCCTCGAGATGGGTCGGTATATTGCAGACGGTCAGTTCAGTCGGTTCCACCATATCTGGTCTGGGTTCGAAAGCTAGGGCAAGGCTTACGCCAGCGGCTCGAGCATTCAGACCGGCAAGCCACAGCGCAACAGAATCAACCTCCGTCGAAATTGCACGATGCGCCTTGCCGCTGAGTATAAGGCCGATTGCTAAGTAACCATAGCCTGTGCCGATGTCTGCGAGGGTTTTCACCGAGGGGCCGCGAAGTGCTACTTCGAATAACGCTAACGTTCCAGCGTCAATCCGATCGGCCGAAAAAACCCCGAAATCCGCGATGAACTCCACATCACGGCCTTCAATTTGAGTAACCAACCTGCGAGCCTTGGGAGGAGGGTGTGGCTCGGGTAACTGCCCGACAAGCTCAACTACCTTCCCCCGACGACGACTTTCAAGTTTCCATCCTAGCTTCTCAAGTCTGCTCTTGATGTAACCGAGCAGACGAGGGTGTTCAGGGCGCCAGAAAATCGTCGCATGCGCGCTGGCGAGCCGCGTGGTCACAATCCATGAGAGAAGGCTGACGAAGCTGCTCCCTCGGTAATTCGGAACATTGATTATTACCTCGGGCGCATCTGGCACGGTGACCGACATCATAAGCTCGTGCAGAGCCAGAACGAAGGCGTGACGCGACCGGCCGGCCAGCCACTGTTCATACTCGAATACAAGAACTCCGGTTCGCGGTTCCCAGCCACCCTCTCCACCGACGACCCACCTTTGCAATTCACCAGTAGACGTCGGCGTGATCAAATTCGAGTGCCGCACCACCCGTTCGTCGAGCCGTTCGCAACACGGCCAATGTAGCCGACGGGTGTTTGGATCAACTAAGAAGCCCGAGTGGAGTGAGTGCGTGACGAAGGTTATCTGAATCTGTGTAATGAATCGCCTTTAATCCATATCCACAGGCGTTACTTACCGTCTCCAGCGAGTCATCCACTAACACCGTCTCACTTGGCTCGAGTCGATACCGCAAGCACAACTTCTCGAAAAACTCAACGGCCGGCTTTCGCACCCCCAACTCATATGACGAACACACGTCAACACTCAGTCCCTTGAGAAACCCTTGCTTTATATCTGAAATCCACTTCGGATAATTGGAGGCGATTACCAGAGGTGTCCTCGCTGCCAACTCAACCAAGATCTTCCTCATACCAGGTAACCACCTATAGCCTCTCACCCTAGCTAAGTGGAAAGAAACGACATCAATCGAAATTCCGGCGCGTCGAAGTTCGCGCCAATACCGATCCTCGTCGATCTCGCCCCGCTCCAGAGCGTAATAGATGTCGGGCGGTCGCTTCGCCTCGAAGTCCTCGAAGGTTAAACCTGTCGCAGCCTCATAGGCCTCCCTGTATGGATCTCTGATGAGCGTATCCATTAAGTCAAAGACAACAGTTAAGGATGTCACTCTGCGAGCCCAAGAGTTGCGACGCGATCAGGAGGGCGGTCGCCTCGATCCATGCGGCGCTTCAATCCCTAAGGAGCGGATGTCCGTTGTGAGCAGCGGTCTTACGTCGGTTGCCGTCCATCGGGCCTGCACTGGCACCACCAGATGAGCAGTGTGATCGCCACAAACCAAATGCTTTATTACTCGGCCCTCGACGTAGCCAAGACAGTCCGCCAATACGGGGGCCCCTGTTATGCCCCGCGTCCACGAAACCATCTGAAATTTATCTTTCCAGCGGCCGGACCGCTTTCCAAACAATTCAACCAAATCCGTTTGATTCGCGGCTATCAGGTTCAGTACGAGAATTCGGCTGGCTCGGAGCAACTCATGTGTTAATGACTCGTGCCATGTGGCGACCAGGAACCGCTCATCACGAAGATTACAAGGCATAACCGACGTGACCAAACTTCCGCTGTCACGCCCATCGTAATGAGTTGTAAGAACGCAAGCCGTTGTGACCAAGTTGTCGAGTAACAGATGGTACGCGGGAAGCCAAGCCCCTGGCTGAGATTGTCTCGCTTGTCGCATTCAGTCCACGACCTCAGAGTCGACTCGCACGAGGAGCTTCAGAACGGAACCTCTTACCAACTTATCGAAAATCGCTTGAGATACGCCTGCGACGTCGGCACATCGCACGGGAAATGGGAGATCTTGACCGCACGCGGCAACGAGATCTATAACACTTCGAAAGTCGCTACGAACCGCGCCGAGCGACCAGATTAGGCTGATCTCCATCGAAAAGACTTGGCGAGTGGGCACCAACCAGTCTTCCCGATGCCGACCAACAACAACTACGCGGCCCCCCTTTCTGACGCACGGCAAAGCAAAGGTGAGGGCGTCCTTTTGTCCGGACGTTTCAAAGACGAGGGAAGCACCTTGCCCTTTGAAGCGAGAACTAATCACCCGCGGCGCCTCAGCATCCAGCGGATCTAAGACCCCCATCAATCCAAGTTGGCTCGCGGCCCCGCGTCGGACCACGCTTGGTTCGCACAATAGAATCCGTTTTACACCGATCATGCGAAGCAAGAACGCGACTCCCAAGCCAATCGCCCCACCGCCCATAATGAGGACACGCTCATCTGGCATGAGCGACGCTCTTTGAACTGCATGAAATGCGCAACTGAGAGGTTCAACCATGCAACCGGTCCGGAGCCCAACTTTGTTGGGTAATCGGATCAGGTTCTTGAGAGGAACTGCGACGTACTCAGCAAGTCCGCCCGGCATATCTGCCCCAAGGAGCCGGATATGGCGGCAGAGGTTAGTTTGACCGGATCGACAGTAAAGGCAGCGCCCACAATGATGCGCTGGATCGACTACGACTCTTGTACCTAATGGCCAGTTACTCGAGTCGGTGGTATCCGAGATTACCCCTGAGAATTCGTGGCCGGGAATTACCGGTTTGATAGCGGATAGATCACGAGTGTCACGGACATCAACTGCTTGTGGGGTTAAATAGGTGTATAGATCGGTCCCACATATTCCAGCCCAAGCCACCTTGATTATGGCTATGTCCGGTCGTATTTTCGGTCGCAGAACCGTCTCCAGGCGCACGTCTCGGCTGCCATATAGCCTCACCGCCCGCATCGTAGGCTCCGCTCGCCTATTGGGCCTTGCCTTTGTATGGACGGAATTCACCTTTGCTCGAGCCCTCCGAATAGGTGGGGACTTACAACTTGTTGCCAGATGGTCTTTGAGCGGCTGCCGACGATGCATTGTTGAAGCCCAGTCAACCCGTGACATCGGTTCCTTGATCAGCCTGAGGACAGGGATGAACTGACATACGTCGAGCCCGAACCGAAACGGCGCTCCGAGTCTCAGAAACCCTGTAGACAGGCGCGAGACAAATGCCAGCATCACTTAGGTTACGTAAGGCTACCGACGCAGGAGGTCCGATCATACAGGGTCGATCTCCATTGCTCGCTGACGTCCCTTGGCGGCGCTTCTTGATGGTGACAGGGCAACTTTTACAGCGCAATGCCTCGCTCTGTGCGCGGCTACAGACATGGCTTGCCGGAATTGTTCCAAACTGAAGATATGACTTACTATTTGGTCACCAATTTCGGGCACACTCCTCAGTAAGGTCATCGCTTCAGCCATGGTGTGTTGGGGAGTGTCGCCACCTGGCGTCTGTGTCTCAGGGAATAATCGGTGCTCCAAGCAGCTAACGAGCCTCGCTTGCTTTAGCCATAGTGGTCGGAGGTCCAACACCACAACCCCGGGGGTTCCGAGACTGACGACAGTGCCGCCGACGTTGACTACGCGGAATGCGGTGTTTAAGGCCTCAGGATTACCTACCGCATCGATGACTATGTCAAACCCGTCCCACAACATTTGTCTGTCCCCTTTCCCAAGGGTGTGAGCGCCCAAGCAATCAACGACAGCCGTTAGAAGGTCCCCGCCTCTCAGCGCCAACGCCACGTCCGCACCCATCAGGTAAGCGACCTTCGCGAGGTACTCATGGCGAACGCTGGCGACGACGAATGATAGCGCCAACTTGCGGCGTAGGGCGTGGATGGAAAGGATGCCCAGCGGACCGCCGCCGATTACTAACGCGGTCTCGGCTGTTTCGTTTCCGGGAATGGAGTGTATTCCGTTTAAGGCAGCCGAGAGGGGCTCCGCCAGGAGCGCAGTCTTGTCTGAAACTTCGGGGGGAACGTAGTGGATCATTGAGGGATGAGCCAACACTTGTTCCCCCCACCCTCCTCCGACGTTGGAGCAGAATCCAATTCCCTTGCCGTCAGCGAGAATCCCCGAAGATTGGCTAAGGCACAAACCGAGCCTGCCGCTCAGGCAATGCTCGCAGGGATCGATGCCACGTGCTGCACAACGGATCACAGGATCAAGCACAACACGGGCACCCATAGGTGTTGGGGCTCGATTTCCCACCTCTACAACGCTGCCCACGATTTCATGTCCAGGAATAAATTGCGGTGCCGCGAGGGCTGATAGGTCGACACCGCCGGGGGATGGCTCGCTTTCATCAGAAGCCGCACTCTGGCCGAATACCTTCACGTCGCTTCCGCAAATGCCACTAAGCCTAACGGCGATACGAACCCACTCCGCCGACGGAAGCGGTGGCTCCGTAGTGTCGATCAGCCGAAGCTCTGGGCTGAAACCGTGTCCCGACGCTAGGACGGCTTGCAAATTCGGAACCGTCTTGTCGGCTGCCGTTTAGGCAATCGAAGCTTCCGGTCGCGTCCCAGCACGTCAAGTAACTTCATTGCTTCGCCGCGGCAAGGACTTTGGTGGTTGAATAGCCCGGCCAGTATCGGAGGATTTCGATGGCAGCGCCAATCTCGCGCACGGTGCTGTACTCAGGAAGAGCTTCCGCCCGATAATCTCCGCCCTTCACAAAAACATCCGGTCTGAGACGTCTGAGGACCGCGGCTGGGGTGTCCTCATCAAAGACAACTACGGCGTCTACAACTGAGAGCGACCTTAGAACCGCAGCGCGATCGCTAGCGGTATTGACGGGACGGTTCTTACCCTTGAGCCTTCGAACCGAATCGTCCGAATTGAGTAGAATGACCAACATATCGCCGCGGCCTCGGGCTTCTTCGAGAAACCGTGTGTGCCCTAGATGGAGAACGTCGAAACAACCGCTCGTCGCAACCACGCGAAGCCCACGCGCCTGAACGGTTCGCATAGAAGCAAGCACAGACGCCTCGTCATCCGGGATGCGACCCACCGATGATACGGCGGCCCGGAGAGCGGGATCAGACGCGACGTAGCGGGCAGCCTCATAGACAGCCACCTCGATCGCTCGGCGAAGGTTGTGATCACGCGTGAGATTGACGGTGGCGGATGCGGCAAACCGATCCCCTGCGCCACATGGATCAATACACCGAACTACTGGGGCTGGAGCTAGCCAGCTCCCGCTTGGGGCAACGACCAGCGCGCCGCGCTCTGAAAGGGTTACGGCGACTGCTGCAGACTCCCAGCGCAACCGCAGCCCCTCTGCTGCAGTTCGCACAGCCTCGGTCTCCGAGGCAAGCGGCTGACCGTGAAAGTGTTCCAGCTCGCGAAGGTTAGGCGTAACGAGCGCCGTCCCCTGAACGGGACCACCGCTCCGCGGATGCGGGTCCCAAACAACGGGAATTCGATCAACTTCCTTAATAATGGCTTGTCGAATCGTATCGTTCCTCACGAGGCCTCGGCCATAGTCGCTAATTAGTAGAGCCGAGGCCTCGCCAAGTGACTCGGCCACCCGCTCTGGAGCGAGCACCCCTCCGTCCAAGCGGCCGCGATCCAAGCGAAGCATGGATTGGCCATTTCCCTTGAGACGGATTTTCTCAATCGTTGGCCCGTTCCACCCGAGGTCTCGTACCGTGACACGCTGCGACTCGAGTAATGATTTCAGTTGCATTCCACTCTCGTCAGCCGCCAGCGCGGTCACCAGAACAACATCGGCCCCTGGAGCATCGTTTGCAACCCAGACAGCTGCATGCCCTGCTCCACCCGGTCTGGCCAGGGTACGGATCTCCTCCAGGACAGGAACCGGAGCATCTGGGGCCAACCTTGCAACGAACCCCTCAATGTCCTTATCAAGAAAGGCCTCGCCGAGTACGACAATAATCTCTTTCATCGAGGCCCGCTAATGGATCGACAACTATCAACAAATGCTGCCTCAAATGCCTCACAAAGCAGGTGCAAGGCGACTTCGTGGGCTTCCTGGATGACCGCCGCGACCGGCGACTCGATCGCCAAGGCTTCATCCGATATGGTGTGCAACGGATTCGGGGCAGGCCCGGTCAATGACCATGTTGCTAGGCCCCTGCTTCTGCCTACGTTCGCGGCTGCGATGAGGTTAGGTGAACTTCCAGAGGTCGAGAGGCAAAGCAAAATATCAGAGCTCCGTCCATGGGCTTCGACTTGGCGGGAAAAAACGCTCTCGAAGCCGTAATCGTTGCCGATTGCAGTTATGGAGCAGACATCGTTCGTCAATGCTAGCGCTGAAAAGGCCTTCCGATCATGCCTATATCGGCCGACGAGTTCTGTCGCCAAATGTTGCGCTTGGGCCGCGGAGCCACCGTTTCCAGCTACGAGCAGGCGTCCATCGTGCGTTAGCCGAGTGGCAAGTTCCACGCCCCAGCGTGAGATGACCCTTGTCGGCAGCTGGCTGATAGCGTCTGCGCTCGCCCTCAGCCGTGCCGCAAGACTTCCGGGATCGGTCGGTGATTGCTTCACAAGCCACCTAGTGGATTCGTCGTCGGATCAATAGTGCACTATTCCTCGAGGCGGAGCCTCGCCAGACGCTCATCGGCTTCGGGCGCTGAAACAGTCGGTTGTTAACGTCCAAGAGGCTCCTGGCTGCAACTCTCGGCTCATTAGTGGCCGCTACAGCCGCAAGGGCCTGCTTTGCCAATTCATCCGCATACTCGGGATCCTCCAAAATACGAAGGAGCCCGCTTGCGAGTCCCTCCACGTCTCCGCGTGCAACGAGTAAACCCGTTCTACCATTATCAATCTGCTCTGGAATTCCCCCGACCCGGTAAGCAACGACCGGACACCCTCGCGCCTGAGCCTCAAGCACTATGAGCGGCGCGGGATCGTCCCACATCGATGGAACAGCCAGCACAGCGCCCATATCTAAGGCTGCGACAAGCTCCGGGAGGTCAGCGACCCCTCGAAACTCGACACGTTCTTGAATGCCCAAATCGTCGGCAGCCCGCCGAAGTACGCCGCTGTACTCACGGCTTACCGGGCCCAGGAGTATGAGACGGCCGACCAAGTTAGGGCGTTCACGGCAACAGCAAGCGAACGCTTCAATTAGCATCCTGACGCCTTTGCCTTCCACAAGACGCCCCGCGAACAGTACATCTTTGCGACTTCGGCACGCCAAGCTTTTTCCGGGGGAGGCAATTGCCCTGCAAGGCTCGCTAAACAGCCCGGTTGCAGATTCCTTGATGCCGACAGCGATGTAAACATTTCGCAGGAATTCGGAGGGAAAGACAAAAGCAACCGGTCCGCGCGCGACATGCAGCAACCGAATTCCGAGCCGCTCACCGAATGTTATCAGCGGTTCGGCCGGATCCGGCGCGGGCCTTCGGAGAAGACGGGTGGCAAGCAGGTCTCTTACTCTGTAGTCGAGGATGACGAAGCTAGTTGGGACTCTCATCACAAGAGCCGGAATCGTAGGAATTGGACCAATGAGTGCAAGGCTCCATACGCACAGCCAGTCGGGCTGGTACGTCTTGACGTGCGATAGGACCTCATAGGCATTCAGTAAGTTGACGCTTAACTGATGGTGGGGTCGTTCGCTGATCCGACGGAGAGACCGGAAAACAGTCATCACCTCTGACCCCCCAGGCGGGCGTCCGTTGGCCCTATCGGCGCCCGTCGTAAGAACGCGAACGTTGACGCCCTCTTGAACTAGACTGGCGGCAATAGATTGGCACACCAACTCATAGCCACTCTCATGACGGGGAGGGTAGAGGCTCGAAATCATTAATACACGCTTTGGGATCCGCTGGCCTGCTTCGTGGCTACTCATCATCGGGATTCGCCGAGCTTAGAGCTAGAGCATGAGCAGCGGACTGCCGCAGGTCATCGAACAGTGTCTTGGCCTCTCGATAGATGCCATCCTTTGTTAACTGCCAGACTGGACCGAACTCGTCGCGCCATTTGGACATGTCAGCACAGGTCCAGTATTGATATGCGTCTGGGAACGGATTGTCCACGAACTCAACGCAAACGGTATCTGGTGACATATAGTCCGAGCACCACTGAAGCAGCGTCGCGAACGAAATCGGAACCCCCGAACCGACGTTGTAGATTCCCGGGGCCCCGGGGCGTCCGAGCATTCTGGTTATGCAGTTGGCGATCATTTGAACGGGAACGTAGTCCCGGCTAGCGTTTAAGGTGCCTTTGAATAGTCGTATGGTTTCTCCTTGAGCGGCATTCCGCAAGACTTGATACATCATGCTGGCCATGCGCCCCTTGGTTGCTTCGCCACGACCGAATGCGTTGGTATAGCGAAGAGCTGCCCAAAACCAATTGGTGCTTCGGTAGGCGCGGAGCATCGCCTCATCTAAAGCCAACTTTGACTGTGCATAAGCGTTCAACGGCCCCGAGCACTCACCGTCTTGGGTGCTGGAGTCTTCCCTAACTTGGCAGCCGAATGCGATTCGGCCGTAGACGCTGAAGGATGATGCATAGATGAAGTAAGCGCCACTGTGATGGGCAGCTTGGGCCAGCTCAAGGACTCTTTCGCTGTTCTCGCGCATCATGAGATTGGAGTCTTGCAAAGTCGTATCGACGATCGCAGCGTGGTGCACGATCGCCCTATAATCTCCGCGGGCCACTGAATTTAGTACCCGCGCATCGGCAAAATCCTGTTGTAGTCTGCGAACCGTATTCAGACTGTCTGGCGCTGCAGATCCGTACCCATTCACTATGTCCAGACCAGTCACGCGATAGCCTTGCGAAGCTAAGACCCTTAAAACTTGGTTTCCAATTAAACCTGCCGCACCAGTGACAAGTACCGCGTTTCCATCTGGCTTCCACTCACGTCTCACCGGATCAACTCCAACCGGCCTTGGGGGACGCGGTAATTTGCGTAGAGATGCTTGTAAGCGTACTCACCGCGCATCAGGTCGAAGGTCGCAAGACCGCGAGTCCGCAAGTCTTCACAAAGCAATGCGAGCAGAAGATGACCAGGCGACTCTCGAGCTAGTTCGGGCTCGAAGGCCGTGCGATAACCAAGGTAGCTATCTGAGTAGAGAAATCCAAAGTAGTACGCAATCGGGATTGTCCCCCAGCGTAATTCCGTCAGAATCGGTTGTATCTCACCTGTATTTGACGAGCAAAGTCCCTGATAGAAGGCGACGATGCCTTCGTCGTCGAATCCGGCGATCAAACCTGATCGTCCTTCCCATTGCCGTTTGTGCATGGCGACGAAGGGTCTGAGGTGTTTGACAACTTCGGGCCCGCTGTGGTGCACAATCTGAACGCGCTCGCGCGAGACTATGCGGCGGTATTTTCGCGCGTACTCTTTGCGTGGAAAGGAAATCGCCTCGTCGGCTCTGAGCTCAATGGCTGAACACCATCCTGTCCGATTCCAGATCCATTCAGATGGTTCCGCTCGTGATCCGAAGGCAGCCGCTGTCTCGGAATGTCCAGGCACTTCGTCCACTGTTACCTTGCGCAACCCCAGAGCCCGCCACTCCCTTGCCAGAGACATGAACACATGGCGGCCCATTCCCCTCAGGTAAAGGCCGTCGTTGTAGTCAGCAAAGGGTGCCGACAGCGCTTCCAGCCACACCATGCCGTCCCGCGAGCGTGCCATTAAGGGACACAGCCCGATGGGCTTGCCGCCTGATGAGTAAATGATCGCGACACACGGCGTCTTGGGGTCACCAGAGCTTCCTAGGACCGACCACCAAGTATCTGCCCACGTAAAGGATTGAAATGGCGTTGCGTTTGTAACGGAGAACAATGACATCCAGTGATCTCTATTGCTTCGGACGGCCGACCAGTTCGTCAGAACCTTAACCGTCAGCCTCCGATCGGAGGCAGCTTTCGAAGCATTTACCACTGTCTGGCCGGCCGCGGACCGCTGAAGATCGTCGGCGGTCAGCCGCCCAGCGCCGTACTGTTGCGCGCGACCCTTGAAATCATTGAACTCTATGAGGTGTCCGTCTGGATCCCGGACAAAAGCAACGGTTTCGTCTCCGATACTGAAGGGCTCGCGGCAGATCTTGTATCCAAGTCTTCGAATCCGTTCTATCACCATTCGTACATCCTGGGTGAAGAACGCAATGTGCTGCGTCGGATGTGGCGTAACATTGACACCCTTCTCCATCCATAACTCAACGCCAGGAGGTCGGCCGTTCGCGCCGAGCTGCTGAATTATCCCTCCTGCAATTTCGTACCGAACAACTGGGTAAAGTCCCACAGCTTCTTCATAGAACCTCTGAGACTTGGACACGTCGCTGACATCGAGGCGAACATGATCCAGCCTTACCATGTCGACGCACATCGACACTGGATCTCTTGTTGAAGCTGGCGGTGTTGTACCTCGCTGCACTTCATCGAACTTTGTCAATAATCCCGCGCATTCTCTTCGCCTTCCTGCGCACTGTGCCCGGATCGTCTATGACTGTAATGTCACCCAACGTGCCAAGGTACCGGTCGACCATCCCGACGCTCAATGCAACCGCGCGCTGAAGCACATTGTCCGTCCGAGGCAGGTCGCCTGGTCGGCCGTGAGCTACAGTTGATCCATTGTCCGTAACTCGATCCTGCAGCATTTGCAGCTGGGGCATTAGCGCATAGTTGTGCTTCGCGGATGCGGCGAGTGGACTGCCCCCCAAGGCCGCCGCGACCCTAGCAGCGCGAGAAGAGGAACCGAAAATAATTACAAATGCCGTTGCGCAGTCGCCCTCGAGATCGTGTAGCGGGCGCTCCTCCCCGCCGGCTAGCCCAGAGAACACCTCACGAACTAAGCTCTTGTTGCGTCTGCACCGCCTGAGCAACTTGTCCATACGATCAACCTGAGCCACACCGATCGCAGCTCCAAGCTCGTTCATCCTGAGGTTGAGACCCATAACGGGCCCGTCTTCCGAGACCCCGCCGCGATTCGGTCGGAAGCCGTGGTCGTGGAATGCAAACGCACGCTCGTAGAGACCTCGATCGTTCGTCGCAAGAAAGCCTCCGTCTCCGGTAGTGATCGTCTTACCAACATTCATGGAGAAGGCCCCCACATCACCGATAGTTCCCAACGCGCGTCCTCGATGACGTCCACCGCAGGCCTGTGCCGTATCTTCGATAACTGCGCATCGCTGGTGGTTGGCTATCTCACCGATAGATGTCATGTCCGCACCAGAGCCGATCATGTGTACGGGCATGATTGCTTTTGTTCGCTTAGACATCTTGCGACGAACATCACTAACGTCGAGAGTGAGAGAGTCATCGATTTCGGCGAGAACGGCCGATGCTCCTGAATAAATGATCGCCGCAATCGACGCTATGAACGTGTAGCCCGGGACAATGACTTCGTCGCCGCGGCCAATACCGAGTGCGCGAAGACCACAGAGCAGGGCTGACGTACCGCTATTGACCGCCAGAACGTACCCCGCGCCTAGCTCTGCAGCTAAACGATTCTCAAGCTCCATGGTCTTGGACATACTGTCCAGGTTGTCGAAGCGATATCTGCTTAGTTGGCGTTCTTTCAGGACTGACATAACCTGTACTCGCTCTTTCGAGCCGAGGTAATACCAACCGGGGCCGGCCACTATGATGCCCCCCTAAGGCGCATTCCTGCAATCGGTTGTGTGTCAGAGCGAACCCCTGGTAGGAGCTCTTCGAATGACATGCTGAAAAGCTCCCTCCCGAAAGTAGCGACACGAGGATTCCCCGGGTCGCAGCGACGTCGGCGCGCACGGATCCCTAAAAAGCCGAAACTCGCAATCAGCATCTCTAGGTTGGAACCGGGCCAGTCAGTGGAAGTGACCCATACCCTATGTTCTATCCATATAGGGAGGAGACACACTGTGGCGCTGATCAACCTTGACCAGCCGGGCGTTCCTAGGAACAAGATACCCTGTGTCTTCGCTCGAGAAAGCATTCCGACGTGCCGCCCGTGAGCGAAGTTGCGGATGTCGGCCAGTTGCACTATCCCAAGCCCGGACTCCGCCAAGCGGTTCTCCAAATCCATAGCGGCATGACGGAGATCAGGCGTGTATACACACATCAGCTCCATATGATCGAGGTAGATGGTCTCTTCGTAAGCCCGCTGCGGCGCCACCCATCGACGCAACCACGGGGTGATGTCTTGCGGCAGCACATGTTCCTTCAAGTAGATGCCGATTAGGCCCAGGCTCAAGCTGAGGACGGAATTAGTCGCGACATAACCGTCATTCCCGGGCCTAGGGCACGTGACAACGAGCGCCCTGCCGTTGCTCATCGCCGTTGGCAGTTGACGTCTGGATTTATTAGTCAACAATATGACCGGATTCGACTGCTTCGAAGCTCGTCTGAAGACAGTTAGAATGTCCGGATTGGACATGCTGTCGGAGATCAACACAACCGGGTTGAGACGAGACGCTAGGCCTGAAACGCAGAACTCGACTGGCGTAAGGGCTCGCGCGGGCACGCCGATCAAGGCCTCATGAAGCTGAACGCCGAGCTGGGCAACAGCAAGTGAAGCTCCGCTTCCCACATAGATGGGCGAGCCTCTAGCGAGCTCAACGCCAACGTGGTCTGGGATAAAGGAAGACCAGTCGGACGCCAGCGTATAGGTTTCGCTAAGCGCATCCAACTCCCGTGCGTAGGATCGTTCCACTAGGCTATGGCATCACGGCTCCACAATTCACGACGAACGTCTGCCCGCTAATGCAGCGTGCACGCCTGCTCGCTAAGAAGACGGCCAGATCCGCGATGTCTTTCGGATTCTGGTCGCGGCGTAGCACGCAGGATGCCTCGACCAACTCCTTGAGACCTATCATCACTTCGCTCGCAAGGACGGATTCCGATAAGGTGTATCCGGGGGCGATGCAGTTGACTCGGATGTTGCGCTTTCCCAACTCGCGCGCCAGGCAACGCGTAAGTGTCTGAATAGCTCCCTTCGATGCGAAGTAGGCCATCTGCCCTTCGTAGCCTTTCCAGACTGCATCCGATCCGATATTGATTACGCTGGCATCTTCGGACCTTTCGAGTAGGGGCAAGAGTTCACGTGTCATAAGAAATGCGCCGCCGACATTTACGTCAAAGACCCGACGCCACTCAGCCCAGGTTGTCTGTTCGAAGGGCTTAAAGGGCTCCGGCAACTGAAGCATTATTGCAGCGTTGTTGATGAGTACATCCACTTTTTCATAACGACTCGAAATCGATAGGGCGGTCTGAACAACAGACTCTTCACTACCGACATCGGCTATAAAGGCCGAATGGTGGGAACCGCCAACGCGTTGTGGGAGTCGCTCAATTACATCTAAAAGGATCGGTTGCGTATCGAGCAAAGACAAATCGTATCCCTGTGCTGCCAGCGCCTCGGCATAGGCGTACCCGATTCCACCAGCCGCCCCAGTCACAACTGCCACGCGAGCCACATCCAACACAGTAAAGCCCTCAGCCCCTATCACGTTCGGGATTGCTTCGTCCGCAACGAGATAGAGGCTGCCAAAAGCCGGCTAGTGTCTCGGCGGTCCACCAATTCATCCGCAGTCCCTTTCGCGTTCGAATTGAAGTCCATAGAGAATCTGGAGGCGGGCAAAGTACTGAAGAGCGTTGTACGGATTTTCGCGGAATGCGCTCGCGACATAGCTCCGGTACTCGCCTTCGTAGATTCGGTCATAGACGTCTGATTGCAAGCGGAATCCGATACTCAATCCCATTGCTTTCGCCGAGTAGAAGGCCTCGAAGCACTTGTAGCAGTTTCTACACCATCCGCTAGAAAGGACATCGCAGCTCGAGAAGGGCGTCCCGCTCAATATCAACTCTGCCACGATCTGTTCCTTGTAAAGGTCCGTGCAACAGCTCCGCAGCCGATGACGCGGATGAAACTGGTTCCAAACCCTAATGAACTCGGACGATCGCTCGACGTAGCTCCGCGCGTGAGAGGTATTGCAGAGCAACAAATCATTGCGCTCGATCCCTAAGTAGGCCACGGAGTAGCCGAGTGAGGCTGATACCGTGGCAAGCAGAAGATGCACCTGTCCTCGTCCTCTATAGGGCCTCAAATAATTAGCGTAGTCCTCGTACCGAAGAATCGCGGGCCGAAGATGGCGAATCTTCTGGAGCGTATACGTCGATTCCGCTCCTCCCGAATACCATAGGCAGACCCGGCCGTTTGGCTCCGGAAACTCATCCAGGGGCTCGTCAGTCCGACAAACACTCAGCGAATCACCTCGTAGCATGCTTGCGTACCAGACCCAAAAGCCGTAGACGTCGCCGGTTGGAAAGCGCAGCTGGGTCGAGGCTGGGTCTTCTAGACTCCGCCTCGCAATTAGGTACTCGCGACCCCTCGTCCCAAAATCCAAGGTTTGCACGGAGTCAATTGAAGGCATCATCGCCCAAACCCATTTAGCAAGTAACTGAGAGAGGCTTGCAATTCTGCCACGAGGTTGTCAGCCTCGCAATGCGGCTCCAAAGTGAAGAATCCGTGAAAACCAACCGAATTAAACGTCTTCAGAATTCTGGCCCAGGGTACCTCCCCCTGGCCGAGCTGGACGCTCTGGTAGACCCGATCACCATCCGAATATCTCTTCCATCCCGGATCAGGATTTCGGCCTTTACGAAGTTCAACGACGTCTTTTACATGAACATAGGCCACATCCGGTGCCAGCGCACAAGCGGCGGCCGCGGCGTCTTCGCCAACGCATCGAAAGTTGGCCGCGTCGAAGTTGAGCTTGAAATTCGGACTGCCGACTATGTCAACAAGCTGCTTTAGTGCCTCCGGCCTACGCGAGATATCAACATGGTCTGGGTCGTGACCGAAAGCGTCAAACTCATTCTCAAGGACGATAGTGACATTTACTAGTTCGGCTCGCCAAAGCAGACCCGAGAGACATCTCGCATAGTGGTGGGCAGCCTCGGTATCATCTCCGTCCCCTCCGTGTCCGAAATATGTGTTCACAAATGGAGCGCCAAGGACTTGGGCAATCTCAATGCTCTCGCCTATTAAACGGGCCCCTTGTCCGGATTCATCGCCATGTAGGTAACTTGGTGACGATACGCATGCAGTACGAAGGCCCCGCCGCTCGAGGAGGTTACCAACCGCCCGAGCCGTATGAACCGTCGCGTGCCTAGGAATCCACAGCTCGACATGATTCACTCCGAGTCGCACCACCTCTTCAAGCGATAGCTCAAGGTCGGGCTCGGTAAACTCGGCAAGCGAAATCGCCACGTTTCCTGGCGAGGGGTATGACACTAGAGGGCCGCGACCATAGGTCGGTCCTTGAGCCCCCGTCTTGGACTCACGACCGCGTCTTTAAGTGTCGGCCAGACGTCATTGGGAAGGACACCCTCGTGGCACGGAGAGTCGCACTCACCGTAATGCCGCTCACAGTTTCCCTGCCGCACCCTCTGAAGGATGCATGTCCTTCCGACTTGACTTTGAAAGGTGCAGGCCCAGTCCGACCGCGGCCCCCAGACATTTGACTCGGTGGCTAGGAACACTGTTAGTGTCGGTATCCTCGTTGCATTCGCTAGATGGGCAACTCCCGTATCGTTCGTCACGAGCAAGGCGAGCGCCCGAAGCCCATTTAGCAGTTCATAGATTGAACGAGTTGTAAGGAAATTCACACTTGCTAAGTCAGCTTCGTCCCGCACTGTGTCAAATAGCTCTAACGCCTCGGCACGCTCTTCGGCGGATGCTCCCGAAATAATCTCAACACAGCGATGCTCCGCCAACAGACGACGAGCCAGAACGATCCAATTCCTAATCGGCCAGCGTTTCACTTTGGTGCCTGCGCTCGGAAAGATCCCCACTGGACTCTCCTCCGAACCCGCGCCCCCGGAAATGTTCTCCGAACAGAGCCATGCTGGGTCCAACGGGGCCGTAGCCACCCCTGCCAGTTCGAGCAATTTGACCATGCGATCCTGCACATGCTGGTCTCGGAGGTGGGAATCCGGCCAATTGTAATAGTCGTACCACCGCATTCGGAGGCTCTGGCCGCGACACCAATCGCGAAACTGCTCGTATAAGGGATCCTGTCTCATGTCGGGGTTCCTAAAATTGACGACCGCATCGAAGCGATGGTGACGTAGGTGAGCGGCGATATCCGGCCAATCCTCAATTCGAAACTGCCGCCAAGACTCTGGGTGCCAGGCGATTAGTCCGCGCAGGTCAAGCATCCTCTCTAAGTGAGGGTCGCGACTGAGAGGATTACTCGGGTAGCTGTATTTCATGCCAGGCGATGCAGCTTCCGACGCGCGCAATACGGGTACTGCGAGGCATGCGCTTCCCAGGCCTGCGAAGTCGTTCAAATAGAGCCGTCTGTCTTTGGTGGTCGCTTTACTCGCCACCGTTAGGTTCACCCAAGGAGATGCCGTCAGTGAACACAAGCTTCTCGAGATCAAGCGTATGCCGCCCAACGTCTCGCTTCATCTCCAGGTATTGTCTGGCTCTGACGTCGACCCTATAGGACAGGGAGATGGCGTTATCAATCACGTAACCTTCGTCTTCCAAACTGATTCGTTTGAGTGGGTTGTTGGAGATTAGACAGATATGTCGATTCACCTTGAGATCAGAGAGTGCAACAAGTGCAGCCTTGTACTCACGGGCGTCGTGCTTCAGTCCCAACCGGTCATAAGCCTCATACGACGAGAGTCGACGGCTTCGTTGCAGTTCCATTGCTCGAATCTTTGCTTCGATTCCGGCTCCACGTCCTTCTTGAAACATGTAGACAACAACGCCAGCTCCTGCCTGGGTAATTGCGCCCAATGCGCTCCGCAACTGGGGTCCGCAATCACAGTCGAAAGCACCCAGGGCTTCCCCGAATAGGCAGGAAGAGTGAATCCGCACAAGAACCCCCGGCTTGTCCAACCGTCCTGTCGAAATTGATAGACATTCAAGCGAACCGATTTCATGGTGAGAAACCGCTAAACGGCCTCGCTCAGTTTCAATTATGGTGCGGGCAGTGATCATTGAATCGCCCTGGGTTTTGTGGAGACTCGGGCTGTTGGAATCACGCGACCACTGCGGCCGCTTGTCGGTCATGGTAACGCTGCTCGTACTCAGCCGGCGGGACGTTGCTCGCGGCGCTGTGTAGTCGCGGCCGATTCCACCAGTCGACCCATGCCGCGGTTGCCAGCTCAACCTGTTCGGCGGTCCGCCAGGGACCGCGCGGGCAAATCAGCTCGGTCTTGTAGAGACCCATCGCGGTCTCGGCGAGCGCGTGGTCGTAGCTGTCGCCGCGCGAACCGACCGAGGTGACGGTGCCTTCTTCAGCGAGCCGCTCGGTGTAGCGAATGGCGAGGTACTGCACCCCGCGGTCCGAGTGATGAACCAGTGGGTCTTCCGCGGTCGGCCGGCGCGCCCAGATCGCCATCTCCAGGGCGTTCAGAGCAAGGTCGGCACGCAACGAGGTGGCAATCCGCCAGCCGACGATGGCCCGGCTGAATGCATCCACGATCAGCGCCGTGTAGCCGAAGCCGGACCAGGTGCTCACGTAAGTGAGGTCGGCCACCCACAGCCGATTGGGAGCGGGCGCGCTGAACGCCCGGTCCACCAGATCGGCCGGTCGGGCACCGATGTCACCGGGCACAGTGGTGCGGGCTTTCTTGCCCCGCACCGCTCGAGCCAATCCGAGATCCCGCATGAGTCGGGCCACCCGATCCCGACCCACCGAGATGCCTTCCCGGAGCAGCTGTCGCCAGATCTTCTCAACCCCGTAGACGCCGAAGTTGTCGCGGTGCACACGACTGACCTCCCGCTTTAGCTCCGCGTCGCGCACCCGCCGCGATGCGGGCCGCCTGGTTTTGACGGCATAGTAAGTAGAAGGGGCAACCTGCAACGTCTGGCAGATCGGCTCGACCCCGAATCGATCACGATGCACGTCGATATAGCGGGTCATTTCGGCAGCTGCGGGTCGAGCTCCCGCGCGAAGAAAGCCGAGGCCGTCTTCAAGATTTCATTGGCCCGCCGTAGCTCGCGGTTCTCCTTCTCCAGTTCCACAATCCGTTCGCGGTCCGCGGTCGTCACGCCCGGCCGGAGGCCATGGTCGACCTCAGCCTTCTTGACCCAACTGTCGCAATGTCTCGGAGCCGATCCCGAGCTCCAGGCCAACTCGAGTCACCACGCCGTGCCGCTCTAACGTTTCCTTGATGGTCTCGAGAACCATCCTCACCGCGCGCTCCCGCATTTCGGGTGGGTACTCGTGCCCGCGACTGATGCTTCGATGACGGCGGGTTCGATGCTGACATGGGCTACATCCTCCCAAAGAATGAAGCCTCCATCAGATCCAGGGCAGCTCACATCGCCAGAGCTTGTGGCTTTTCGGGACAACCTCACGTGCCATAGGACGAGCGCGACATCGACCTACGTAACCCGCGGCTGTATGGCTTGTCACGCTTTTTGGAGCCTCGGAAGAAAATGAAAATAACACCGAAACCCGCTCTGACGGCCTCCGCGGCGCTAAGTAAACCCTGAAGGCGACAGAGCGGGCATTTCGTCAGGGCAAGATCGGGTTGCTCACGCGCGCGGGTCAGCCGCCGACCGGAGCAGTCACCTCATAGCCCCCGGCGATTTCCCGCAGTTCCTCCTCCGTTAAAAGCTCAGCAGTCTCGTCGGCCAAGTCTTTCGCAGCGTCGCGCGTATCGCTCATGACCTTCTTACCTCCCTAGGTAATTTTTTGGGCTGATCTACGATAACATTTCCATGCCCCAAACTGAAAGCCGCATGAGCATTCCGGGCTCAGTATGCGCCGCAAGAACTTTTTCTCACGAATAGCTAAATTCAGGCTCGGGAGCGTGGCAATCTGGACGCTCTCTAATGCGGACGACCTAAGGGGTTGTATGCGACGACTTAAAGACTCTATATGCGAGCGCTTAAGGTTCTGTATGCGACGGCTTAAGTACGTCCCTCAAATGGAGGTATCGGACTGTGGGGCGGCATGCCTAGCAATGGTCTTGAAGCTTTATGGCCGCGATGTTTCTTTGGATGAACTCCGAAATGCGACCGGGTCTGGCCGCGATGGAGTTACTGCCTTTGGAATCACAAGAGCCGCAGAAGGATACGCGTTGGAGAGCTTGGCCATCCGATTGCCCAACCACAAGCTGGATGGGCTTCCTTCAGGGACAATCCTCCACTGGAGTCATAACCACTTCGTTGTCCTTGAAAGGACTAGAAAGGCTAGTGTCTGGATTCTGGATCCAGCGCTTGGTAGGCGGGCGATCCCACGCTGCGACGCTGAGAAACAGTTCACAGGCGTTGCGATTGTGCTCAGGCCTGGTCATGGATTTGTGCGCCATAGACAATCCGCAGCTTCTGGCTGGGTATTGCTTGTACGATTGCTCGTCCACAGCCTTTGGGGTCCAATTCTAGCGGCATCCGTCGCCCAGCAAGCACTGCCGCTCGCCCTGCCGGTTGCTATCGCAATTCTGATTGATCGCATCCTGCCACAACGTAATGAAGACGCGATTCACGTTCTGGTGATTGGCGCAATAGCGATATGGGTTACGTTTGGCATCGTTGGGCTAGTGCGCGCGTCCATGCTGGTGCAGCTTGGCAACTCGCTTGACTCGAGACTGTTTGCGGGAATGATGAGCCACATGGTGGATCTACCGTACGTCTTCTTTCAATCAAGATCCGTTGGGGACTTGATGATGCGCGTATCGAGCAACACGATAATCAGGGAAACGATCACGGGCGCTGTCCTGGCGAGCTTGATCGACGGCGTACTCGCGTTGGCTTATTTGGCATTCATCTTGCTTGAGGACAGGGTCTTAGCTCTGATTGTTCTTACCTTTGGCGTCATTGAAGTCGGAATTTTGATTTGTTCATGGCCGCTCCTCGTCCGGCTATCGGCCGAGAGCATTGAGCGGGAAACAAAATCGCAGACCCACCTAGCCCAGCTACTCATCGGGATTCAATCGCTAAAGGCGCTTGGCGCCGAGCGACAGGCATACAAGAGATGGGCCGAGCTTTTTGAGTCGCAACTCGTAAGCCAGAAGAGGAGAGGTCAGCTGAATGCCGCCGTGGAGTCAGTTCTCTTAGCAATGCAAATGGGCGCTCCACTGCTTGTCCTAGTCGTAGGTGCATTGCGGGTGAGTGCCGGAGGGCTACGTCTGGGCACGATGTTGGCGACCGTTGCGTTGACGACTGCTTTCGTTGTTCCTCTCAAATCGCTCGTTTCCTCGGGCCTCAAACTTGCCGTACTCGACCACTATCTATTGAGAATTATCGACGTCCTGCAAAAAGGAAAGGAGCAAGATGGCATCGATGTAAAGCCTGCTCCCGCGATTTCAGGACAGATTTCGGTTCGAAACGTGTCATTTCGGTACTACCCTGCAGCTCCTTTCGTCTTGGAGTCGGTATCGTTTGAATTGTCCGCCGGTAGTTCGTTGGCCGTAGTCGGAGAATCGGGCTCTGGGAAGTCAACCCTCGCGGCCCTTCTCGTGGGCCTTTATCTTCCCACTAGCGGATCGGTTCTGTATGACTCCGCCGATCTCGCAACCACACAACTCCGAACTATCAGACGCCAAGTTGCCATCATGACCCAAGATCCCCATCTTTTCCCCGGAACCCTTCGTCAGAATCTATCACTCCTGGACCCGGACGTTCCCCTTGAGGCAATCGAGGCAGCCTGCCGTTTGGCCGGCATCCATGAGGAAATTGCCAGGATGCCAATGGGCTTCGAGAGCATGTTGAGTGACGGCGGCACATCGCTGTCAGGGGGGCAGCGTCAACGTCTCGCTCTGGCAAGATGCCTGGTTCGGAACCCGGCTGTGCTCATTCTGGACGAAGCAACCAGCGCTCTCGATGGCGCGACTGAGGCGCTAGTGCTAGATGCGGTGGCCCATTTGAGGGCAACTAAGATCGTGTTCGCTCATCGACTTAGCGCGGTTTCCAGATGTGACCGGATAGTGGTCTTGAAAGGCGGCAGACAAGTTGAAACTGGCTATCACGCGGAACTTCTTCGACGAGGCGGGGAGTACACAAGGCTCATGGCCTCGCAGGCAGTTGCGGCGACCCCGGCCGAGATCTAGCGCCATGAGGAACAATTTGCGAAACCGCCTCCTGCCAGAGACGCTTGTAAATGCCGCGGGCAAGCCCTTTTATGCCGGGCGCTGGCATAGAGTTGATGTCGAGGGCATTCAATCCATCTCTGCCCTGAGCCGACTTCCGCTTATCGACAAGTTTGACTATGTGCAGGGCGGAGGTTCTTTCGCCCCCAGCGGATGGCCCGAAGACGGCTTTGTTAATCACACATCAGGTACTAGCGGCGAGCCGATGTACCGCTATCGAAGCTCGTCCGAAATACAGTACATACGTGACTTTTTTGCTGCCCTTACCAGGCGAGCGTCGCGCCAGACGCCGGGTTTGGTCTTAAGCACGAATCTAGCCGCCGTGGCCCATGGCGCGGCGATTTCGGTTCCGTATCCAGCACCTGTCATTGAGTGCGACATGGAGGGTCCCGACGGTGTAGAGAAAGTAATTGACCTTTTGTCTCGGCCTCGACTGGTCCGAGGAGCTTGGCAATATATCACGGACCTTGACCTTGGAGCGCACCAGCTCATTTTGTTGACATCAACATTAGCGAGCCGACGGGTTGATCCAAGCACGTCTTTCAAGGTTCGCCTCGCTCGGATCTCGGGAGCTTATGTAAGTCGGCCAACAATTGATCGGATTTCTCGATTCTGGGGTGGCATTGAGGTTAGAGAGCACTTCAGTCTCTCGGAAATATTCGGCGGCGCCTCCTTGTGCGGGCGCTGCAGCTGGTATCATCTTGACCCGTTTGTCGTCGGAGAGGTCGTAAATCTAGGGAGCGAGGAGATTGTCCGCTCCGGTGCCGGAGTCCTTGTCTTAACCGAGCTTTATCCTTTTGTGCAGGCTAATCCTCTGATTCGCTATTGGACGGCGGACCTCGTAGAGGCAACGGAAACCGTGTGCGATCCAGGATCCCCATCGTTCCGATACTTGGGCAGAATCTTTAGCCGTCGAGGGCATGTGGCGCGCGGCCCCGCAAAGGTGCGAGAAGAGGACGCAACTGAAAGTGTCGTGCTAGGCGAAGGACGCACCGGTCGGCTTGTCCCTCTCCTGCGACCTGCAACCTTAATCGATTTCCTGTCCTCCTTGGGTCCCGTGGCACGCTGGGGCATATTTGGCAAGTCTTTGGAGCCCATAGAAGATCCACTTAGCTTGGGACGGCCGAAGTTTACCGCGCGGCTCGGTACAACGGCCTCCGGTTATTCTGTTCTGCATATTAACGTGGAAACCAAGCCAGATGGTCAGATGGACTCCGAAAAACTTGTTCGTCAGATCCGCACGGCAGTGCTTTCACAGAATCCGGAGCTGGCGGCCACTGTCACGTGCGGCCGCTGCGGATTGCTAGTGACCACCTCGGCTCCCAGTGAGTGATGCGAGCCGAACCGCCCACAATGCGCGCCGGTTCGGTGGCTCTCTCTGAGCCGACCCCGCTCCCAAAGCGGATTAAGGGGAAAACCTAACTACGCGTACGGAGCCACAGCGTTGCATTTGAGGGAAGCCACAACGAATCGCGCCCCTCTGACACGAGAAGGACGTCTCCGTCAAGGTTCAGGCGCTTAGGTGTATCACCGGTGTTTGTAATGCACATGAATTCGTTTCCGCGATGAAACGAAACTACGGCGTCGTCAACCTGTAGCGAGTGTAGCCCTCCCCATATCCTGCGGCGAAGTATTAGTGCTTGGCGATAGAGGCTTAACGTCGAGGAAAACTCTGGTTCTTGCGCTTCGAGAGACAGTTCGCCCCACCAGTCTGGCTGTGGAAGCCACGAGCAGCTGGCTGTTTCACGGCTCGAAAAGCCGTAGTTCGACTGACTGCGTATTGTCCACGGCAGTGGTACACGGCATCCATCGCGGGTGCGCCCTGTTAGTGCGAATAGTGGATCCTGGATATGTCGTTTTGATATGTCAACCGTTGGAAGACCTAGTTCCTCGCCGTTGTATAGATAGTAGTTACCGGGCAGCGCTAGGGCAAGAAGCGCTAAACCCCTTGCACGGGACAGGCCTACATGACCATTTCCCATCCGAGTCACGACTCGTGATTCATCGTGAGTGGATAGCACCCAGCTTGGCAGTCTGCCATTGGCGGCGAATGCGTCGTGAAGGCTCCGAATTGTCTCTGCCAAAGCATTTGCAGTCCAAGGCGTATACATCAGACCGAAGACAAAAGCCTCATGAAGCTCGTCCGGGCCCAGGTAGGCTTGCTGAGCCTGCGGTGTATCGACCCAGATCTCACCGACGAGTCTCGCCTCAGGCTTCAGAGAATTTATGAGTGCCCTCCAGCGTCGCCAAACCTCATGGACCTCTGGCTGATCGATGATATGGGGATTAATACGAATCGCCTCGTTCGGATCCCTTATTTGGTCCAGTCCGGGGACGTCCGGGAGTCCGGCGGCCTTACAGAGTGCGTGAGCCGCATCAATACGAAAACCATCCACCCCCCGGTGCAACCAGAACTCGAGAACTCGGTCAAACAGCTCTTGAACGTCAGTGGATCGCCAGTTGAAGTCTGGCTGTTCAGTGCCGAACAAATGGAAGTACCACTCCCCCGTGTGATCGCGCGGGCTTCGGCTCCAAGCCGGACCACCGAAATAGGAACGCCAATTATTAGGAGGACTGTCACCATGTGGACCGCGTCCTCGGGCAAACAGAAAGCGTTGGCGCAAGGGACTCCCCGGTTGGCTTCTGACGGCAGTCTCAAACCACGCATGCTTTGAGGAACAGTGGTTCGGGATAATATCCAATAGGACTAGAAGATTGCGGCGGTGCGCTTCGGCAAGGACCAGATCCATGTCGGGCAGAGTGCCGTACAGAGGATCGATCTTGAAGTAATCGGCGACGTCATACCCGTGGTCAAATTGAGGAGAGGCGAAGCACGGGCTAAGCAATATCCCGTCCACGCCTAATGCACCAATGTACGCGAGCCTCGACCGCAATCCCTCCAGATCGCCTACACCGTCGCCGTCGGAGTCGGCAAAGCTGCGTACGTAAACCTGGTAGAAGCACTCACTTCTCGGCGCCCCATACCCAGTCGACACATCAGATTCGATCATGATCCTTAAGATATTGCAATTTGGGGGCGCTCAGGGCGACCTCGACCTCCGAGCCTGCCCTCTGTCCCGCAACATATGGCCGTCTGGAACCCCTCCAAGCTAAACGGTGAACGATGCCGTTGCCGTCTGTGGCGCTTGCATGAGTGGATAAGGAGGACCGACTAACGTGGCAATCCGCTCCGGTGGGTTAGTGAAGACTCGCCTATGGCAAGGCTGTCCTCTTTGAAGGTGCCGTTGTTCCAATGTTTGACATCTCGCCGGGCATATGGTGAGGCGACTTTGAAGCATACGACACTAACCGGGTCGACTGGAAGCGTTCTATCTGACCGGCGGCATCATAGTCGCCAGCATTCTGGCTTAGCCGAGGTAGATCTCTAAGTATTCTTGCGCCATTCGACGGGGGCTGAAACGGTCCCTGGCCACGATAGCGCACTTCTCGCGATCAATCTGATCGAGACGCCCAACCGCCGAAACAAGCTCGTCGATGTCCCCTGCCACGTAACCAGTTACTCCTTGTTCAATAATCTCTGCGGATGCACCACGGTCCAATGCAATGGCCGGCGTACCGCTCGCCATACATTCGGCCATCCCAAGCCCAAACGGCTCCGACCATTGGATGGGAAATATGCCAGCGGCTGCTTGCTTGATCAGTGTCGCCTTTTGCGCTCCCTGAACATTGCCTAGGTAGTCGACCGTAGAGCCAAGGTGCGGGTCGATCATTTCTTGAAAATAGCGTCGGGCTTCCTCATAGGCGCCAACTTTGCCGGCTAGAATCAACCTCCGTCCTGAGCGCCGACTCACCTCGATAGCCAGATGTTGGCCTTTCTCGGGAGCGATTCGGTTGATCTCCAGGAGATAGTCGTCAGGCGCAGTACCGATTGCGAGAGCCTCGATATCAACGGCGTTGTGCACGACGCCGGCTATGCGCAGTCCGGACAGGCTAGAGGCGTGACTCTTACTTAGCGCGACAATTCGCACCCGGTCATCCACTTCGCGATAGAAGCTGTGTCGCGGCTCAGGGACAGGGAGGTGGATAGTATGGACCACTGTCGGCGCCGCATCGCTTAGGAGGGCGAGGAGGACGCCCGTCGGTCCCGTATGGTCATGTATCACGTCAAATTGTCGCCGGTGAAGCCGCTTGGAAATGCGAGCAACATAAGTGAATTGCCGTTCCCAACCGATCCATGGATCATCCAGGTCCCGACTCCAGGCGGCAGGCGCCACAGCTTCAATGCCTGCTTCCGAGCCCTCGGCGCCAAAGACGGTTACCTCATGGCCAAGTTCTCGAAGCTCCCGAGAAAGGAGATAAACGACCAATTCAGTACCGCCATAGCCGCGGGGTGGAATGGGATACCAAGGAGGAGCGATGATCGCGATTCGGGCGGAGTCTGACACTAGAATTTCGCGACGCACTCGCCCGGTAGGGCGGACGGATTCTCAGATTGGAGCAGCTGCCATCTGTGATTGGGGCGACGGCGCGCCATCAGTTCGTCGGTGCCTACCGGTTGGACGAGCCCGCTTAATTGACGACGAGGTTGCAACAAGCATCGCTCCTCTGGCTCTCCGCTCCACCAGTACGCCAATGGTCGAGCGGCGGTCGCTTGATCCCTGGCCATCCCTCTCCCACACCTAACGGATAGTGCCTCCGCGGGCCCGAGCGGCCAGCGTGGCCGCAGCGAGCCGATTCTACGGGACTCTCCCATCTGGAAGCCGGGCGGGTGACGTCGCGCGAAGAGGAGGTGCGGGATCCACTCATTGATATCGGGCGTGGATCAGGTTCGCTGAAGAGTCGTCCGAGGCTGGAGGATCTCCTCGCGTCCCGTCTCGAGGTCAACCAGCACCATATCGAACAAGTCCTCGAAGTGACATCCAAATCACTTCTTCGGTAAAAGTGTGCCACGCGCTAGGACTTAGGCCTGACCGTGCCTTAGATGGCGCTGGGCCATCCCTTCCCCCCTATTTGACGTCGACGTACTTCATTGTGATCCGAAGCAGGTGGTCGTAATCGCCCGACATGGCCTCGTCCATGTACGGTTTCACTAGATCCGGCCTGCCAGCCTGACGGAGCGCGCGCGCCACCTTGCCCATGATCGCGAAGGCGTTGCCGTCCGCGCCGACGAGCTGGACAACAGGCTTCTCGTCTTCGATCTCGGTTGTCATTTGCGATGTTCCTCCTTATGAACCCGCCGATTCCGTTTGAGTTGCTGGGCGGCCTCCCGAGCGACGTCGTGCCGGTGGGCGGCCGGTGCCGGAATGTCCCCGAGGGCATTGGCCGGGCTCACGGCATCGAAGTCGCGGATGACGCTCACCTTCCCCGTATACCGCTTCACCATTCGCAGCGTTCGGTGTCCCAGGTATTGGGCGATCCGGACCTCATTGAGTCCCATCTCCGCGGCAAAGTTCCCAGCGGTATGGCGGAGCACATGCGGTGAGCACTTCCCAGTCCAGCCAGTCTTGGCCTTCAGCTGGGCGAAGTGCTTTTCTACGGTCCGCCGGTTCACCGACTGTCCCCACCGCTGCGTGGAGAAGAAGATGTAGCCATCGTCGGGCTGACGCCGCGTTCCCCAGGCTTGTTTCCAAAGTGCTGGAGTTTCGCGCTCGAGGTAGCGGCGCAGCACCTTCTCTGTAGTCGCTGAAATCGGCGACTGGCCACCGCTGTGAGTCTTGCTAATCGTGACCTCGAAGTATGGCTGCCCGTCCTGCATGTGACGCAGGTCGCTGCGCCGTAAGCGAAGAGCGTCGCCGACTCGCAATCCGGTGTCGAGCAAGACCAGCAAGAGGGCTTGATATCGAAGGTTCACCTGGGCAAGCATGGCCCGAATTTGGGCCGGCGGCAGCGGAGCCGGTGTCGTCACCGGAACCGGCGGGGGTTGAAGGTGCTGACCGAGCGCCGTGGCCAAGTCCCGTTCCCGCCAGGCCCAATTGAGCCACGCCCGTACCCGCCCGATGCGGCCGCCCTTGGTTGCTAGACTGAGCGGCCCATGGCTACGCGTTGGGCTGTCCAGCGCGTCCAGGTAACGGTCGACATCCTCCACCGTAAGCGAGTCCATGGATCGGTCAGCCCCAATGATCGCGACAAACTCGTCGGTCGCTTGTCGGTAGCTCTCCCGCGTCTCGGCGCTCAGCTGGCCACGCCGCCGATCGCGAAGCCAAGCGTCGCGGCTTTCCCGAAGCGTCAGGCTTCCAGGTCCAGCAACAGGTCGGATGGCGAACAGTTGAGCACTTCCGCGAGTCGGCGTAGGGTCTTCGGCGTGGTCGCCCTTCCGCCCTCCAGGGCGCACCAATGGGCCGCGCTCAGCCCGGCCGCCTGGGCGCAGGCCGCCTGCGTCAGACCCTGCCGCCAACGGGCCTGGCGGAGTCGAGCCCCGTCCAGCGGAACCCCTCTGCGTTTGAGCCATTCCCTGCGGTCACTCCTTCCAGAAGTCGGGCGGCCGTCCGGGTCGCCCTCGGACCCGACACTGTAACTCGATCTCGGCTGGGCGTGGGAGGTCGGCTGGGCTGAGCCTTCCGGCGGCTCGCGCTGAGGGCCGGCCGCGGAAGCGGGGGGACCGCCCTGTGGCGTTGTGGGCGCCGGCTCCTCACTTCCTCGGCTCAGAAGCCGCGAGTTCGGCTGAGCCGCCACACGGCGCCTCGTGTGCCGGACGTGCCGGGTCGCGCCGGCGGCCCGACGCGTGGCAGCCGCCCCGTCGACCACGGGCGGGTTCGAGAGCGCGTGTGAGAGATCGCCTTCTTGGGAACTCATCCGCACCCAGCCTTAGCCGCTCCTGCCGACGATGCGCGCTCGGCACGCCAGGAGGTCAGTGGCCTCGTGGAGCCGTCCGACCGCCGGCTCATCCCGACCGAGTGGCTTGTCGTCCTTCGTCTGCAGGTCCACAACCGGTCCGGCATAGCGCATGTTTATCAGTGCTTCGTCGACTCCTGCAGCGGCGGCTGACTATCCCGTGGCTTGTATTCGGTGTGCCCGGTCTTGACGTAGTGAGTCACCGCCGGCATCCGCGCTGCATCAGGATTCGGCGCGTCCAGCTTGAAATCGCAATCGCGGCACTGCCAGTGAATCGGGGGTCCGAGATTGGCCATACTCTTCCTCCTGTCGCGGCGGTCCATTTAGGCTGCCACTCCCATATCGGTTGCTGCTTCGGACGCGGGCAGCCAGAGCGATGGCGGCGGCTGGCCGCCTTCTCCCATCTCGGACAGTCTGGCTCTAGTCCCCCACCCTCCGGGTACTTTTGCCCAAACGGCTCCGAGGGGACCCAAAGCGCCGAGGTCGTACTGGTTGGCGGTCCAAAACTCCGGGTGCGGGCGAACGGCGCCGCGGAGGGCAGCTTGGCCCACGTTGTGAATCACACGCTCCCGCCGTCCGTCCGGAACTGCGAACAGCACGTGGATCGTCTCCGCACCGATGCGGCCGGCGAAGCGCCGAAGGTACCGCCGGTACTTTCCCGAGAGCCACTGCTGCCGTTCGGTTCCGCGATCGAGCTCAAGGAAGAAGCGGGTTTCGACAGCACCAAGTCGGAGGGTCCCGGCACCATCGGGTGTCAGCTGCGGGCGGCCGCTGCGAGCATCTGCGTAGTACACGTGGCAGGCCGCTTCCCCGAACCATTGAAGGTGGCCCCCGTCGGCACCGGCTGCGAGATAAAGCTTCGTGAAGAAGTCATTCACGGCAACGGTGTGCCGGAGATGCAGTCCGCTCCCGCCGACCCGACGCACCCGCTTCCGCAAGGCCCACGCGTCGGGTCCTGAGCCGCTCACGACTCGCGCCCCATCGGCCGTCAGGGCGTAGAGCCGACGAGGGGAGCCGACTGCAGGCCGGGGCAATCCGGAGAGCTCGCGCACGAGCCCAGCGCCTTTCAGGTACGCCATGTTCGCTTGACACCTCCTTGGAGATCCAAACAGGAACGCGGTCAGGTGTTCGGACGTCATCGCGCTGTGCTCGGCCAGCATCGTTAGGAGGACTATGTGTCGCTTGGTCAAGCGGTTGTCGTTCCATCTGATCTGAGAGCACTTGCGGGCAGCTGTCACGTTCACGCCTGCTTTGGGAAGGTGTCGGTTCTCAGGACGACACCCCAAGCGACACCGTTCCAGGTGGCTGTGGCGGCCCGTCGCCGACCCAGTCAGCCGTCTCCTGGAGGTGTAGCCGCTGCCGGATTTCGGCTTCGACCTCATGCCGCGGCCGGGCATAGCGGGCGCGCGAGGAGCGCCGGATCTGCTCGGCCACGTCGGCGTCTCCCAGCGGAGGCGGCGGCAGCGTTCGACCGCCAAACGCCGGCCGGGTGGAGCCGTCGACGCATAGCCGGATCGCTGCCCGGTGTCGGTCCAGGCTGCGCAGGTCCGTGGCGGTCACGACCGGCCCGAATTCGCGACCCAAAACGGTCGCGTCCTCTTGCGAACACTGAAAGATGATGCGGGTCCGGGCATTCGCGAGCACGGCCTGGCGAACGGACGCCGGCAGCTGGCGCAGGTGCTGGTGGGCGAGGACCAGGCCAAGCCGGAAGCTGCGGGCCTCGGCCAGCACATCCTCCAGGCTTTGCGGCAGGCTCAGGTAGTTTGGAAACTCGTCCAGGATCAGGTGGAAGTCTGGCCGCGCCGCTTCAGGAACGCTGGCCCGCGTCTGCGCCGCCTGCCACACGGCCGAGAGCACCAGCGCGCCGAGCAGCCGGCTCGTATCTTCGCCCAGGAGTCCCTTGGCCAAGTTGACCAGCAGGATCTTCTGCCCGTCGAGGATGGCGCGGAAGTTGATTCGGGTCTGACTCTGCCCCAGGATGTTCCGCAGGCTCCGCCGAAGCAGGAAGTCCCGCACCTTGTTGAGGAGCGGAGCGATCGCCTGCATCCGCTGGGTATGGGAGAGCTGCTCGTAGTTTCGCCAGAAAGGTCCCAGGACCACGGGCTCATCCACTGGGAACCGGCCGCGGAACTCCGGACTCGAGAGCAGAAGGGGGACCTCCGCTAGGGTGGCGCCCGGTTGGTCGAGGAGGGTGAGGATGGCGGCCTTGAGGATGTCGTCCGACCGTGGTCCCCAGTAGCGGTCATACAGCTTGCGGAACAAGGTGACGACATAGTCGCAGACGATTTCGCGGTCAACCTCTTTGCCGATCTCGCCCCAGCAGTTGAGCGCATTCAGGCCGACCGGGAAGAGCGTGTCGGAGGGGTCGATGAGGACCACGTCCGCCACCCGGTTCGCCGGGATCCGCGGCAGGACGACGTCGACGAGGTCGCCTTTGGGATCGAGGATGCCGAAACCTCGCCCATTGCGCGCGTCGTCATAGGCGAGATTGGCCAGAAGTGTCGTCTTGCCGGTTCCCGTGCCCCCAATGATGTGCAGGTGTTGCCGTTCGTCTTCCGGCTTGATCGCCACCGGTCGCACCCCGTTGTGACCTTCGACGAGGGCAATGACCTTTCCCTCGGTCGCCGCCTCTTTGGGCACGAGGCTTGCGGCGTGCGTTTGCGGCACGAGTCGCTTTACCGCCGGCAGCGGCAGGTGGAACACATCGGCGAGCTCGGTGGCGCGGGCGGCGAACGTCGAGTGCCCAAGCGCCCGATCCCGAAAGGCCCGGTCGAAGGCGCCGGGCCGGAGGGGCTTGATCGAGCTCAGGCTCCGGCCCCAAGGCAAGTGGTCGAGCGTTGCTCGCAGGGACATCAGGCGGGCCCTCGCCTGCCGCACGTCGGCTGCCTCGGTGAAGATGCGCAGGCAGACCACAAAGTCGGCCGGCAGGCCTCGCTCTGCTGCTACGGCGCCCGAGCCCAGACCGAGGGCTGACGTCATCGCGTCCAGGACCAGCGCTGTCGCGGATCTGGCGGGATTCGTGCCCGGCTCCTTGGCGCACGGCCGCACCACGAGCTGCACCCCGGCGCGTTCCTGCGAGGCGAGTCCCGACAGGACGAGCAGCAGCGGCAGCAGCGGGTCGCCCGGCCCGGCCGCTGTCCCCAGCGCGGTCCGCCACCGGCGGACGGTCAAGCGGGCGCGGCTGTATGTCCCCGGCTCCCGATAGGGGTCCTCCGCCGCCCTCAGGTGAAGCACGGGATACATCGCCTCCAGGTGGTCGCGGACGAGCCGGGTCGCCCCCGCCTCCGACCACACGAAGCAGCGAATCCGGCGGCAGTCGGCGTGCCACTCGACGGCCACGCCCGGCCGGTGCCGGAACGGTCCCAGTTTGGGCAGGTAGCGCAAGGCGCCGAAGAACGCAATCGCCAGCTCCGGCTTCCACTCCCCCACCGCTGGTTCCAGCTCGAAAAGGTGACCGGTCGCCGTCATCCCAAATACCCGTAGGCGCCTGCCTGACGGAGCACGAGGTCGACGTACCACCAGGCGTGGTTGTAGGCGTAGATCGCCCGCGGGATATCACCCGGTGCACCGGCAACCCGGAGGTAGGCGGCCGCGGCGAAGATGGCATCCCTCGGGTTATTCACGTCCGGCTGTGGATTCCCGCTCGCCCATCGGTAGCGAGCCCAGCTGGAAGGGATGAACTGCATGGGCCCTTGCGCCCCGGCCTCATTGGGATGGTAGGCCGCGGGATTGCGGCCGTGGTCGCTCTCCACTTTGCCGATCCCTGCCAGGATCTGCCAGGGCACGCCGTACGCTGCGCCCGCGGCCTGGTAGAGCGCCAGGTAGTCCGTCGGAATATCGGCCAGTGCCCCGACACTTGGTGGCCCCGCAGACGCAACCACCACCCCAGCCGCGGCTCCGCCGAGGACTCCGGAGCCTAGCGTGATCCCAAGAAAAAGCAGGATCAGGTTGCGCCCCACGCGCTCAAGTCCGTGCAAGCCGCTCCTCCTCAGTCGAGCCGACGATGCGGAGGGCAGTCCGCGAGCCGCGGGCGATCAGGATCCCCTCACCCACCGGCGCGTTGATCAGCAGCAGCCGCTCCGGTTTGGTGAGGCCGAACGTCTGCGCCAGTTCCGGGATCGCCTGCGACGCCTGTTTCAACAGAAGCTGCACCGCCGAATTCGTAATGACCGTCTTGCCCGCGTCGCTGGAAAGGAGGTCGAGCACGTCTTGGCTGATGACCGTGAGCCCCACCATGAGCTTCCGAGCGGTCTTTGCGAGACGGAACACAAAACGCGCCGTGTCGGGATGCCGAATCAGCCACCAGGCTTCATCGATGACGAGAATCGTCTGGCGACGCGGCTGGCGGCGGCGTAGATGCTGCCAGAGCCGGTCGAGCACGACGAACATCGCCGCGCTGCGCGTTTCCTCCGGCAGGCCTGCCAGCGAGATCACGCCCAGCCCCTGGGATGGCAGCGGTGTCTGATCGGACCCTCGCAGCAGCCATCCAGTCGGGCCCTCGAGGAGCCGTTGGACCTTCCGCTGGAGCGTCGCGATCGCCGATGCGTCGGGGGTCCGTTGCTCTCGGTACTCCAGCGTCTTCAGCAGGTCGGCGGCCGAGGGCGGCTCCGGGTCCTCGCTCGAAGCCTCATCGGTAATGCCCTTGAAGGCGTAAATCCGTCCCAGCCCGTCCTCCAACTCCATCAGCTCCGCCGATGAGAGGTCCGGAATCAGGAGACGGAAGAGGGTTAGCAGCGAGAGCTGGCGTTCGGTGGTGCTGGCGCTCCCGAGTGCAAACGCGTTGGGGAGCGACGCAGCCGACGGGCCGATCGATTCGCATTTCCCGCCGGCCGCCTCACCAAGCTGCAGATACTCGCCTTCTGGGTCGATGACGAGGACATCGGTGCCGTTGAGCAAGGCCCGGAGGATCTCGACCTTGACGGCGTAGGACTTGCCAGCCCCACTTTGTGCCAGGACGACCGCATTGGCGTTGGGGAGGGTGAATCGGTCGAGGAAGACCGGGGCGCCGGAGGCCGGTTCCAGGCCGTACAGAATGCCCCTCGGCTGGCTGAAATTCGAGGCTGAAAAAGGAAAGGTCACTCGCAGCCCCGCGGTGGTCAGGCTCCGACGGATGCCGAGGCGGTCGGTGGCGATCGGCAACGTTGACCAGTAGCCCTGGTCCATTTGAAAGTGAACCCGACGGCTCTTCAGCATGAGCCCACCCAATGCCGTCTCCAGCCGCGCCACCTCCGGTTCCAGGGGTTGGCGATTGTCCGCCTCAAGGGTGGCGTACACGGCAACATCGAAGAAGCGCTCTTCTGACCGCACGAGCCGGGATTGCAGGGCCCGCGCATCGTCCAGCGCCGCCTGGCGCTCGGCATCGAGGCGACCTCGCTCCGCGCTCAGCTGGAGGCTGGAGGCCAGCTCGGCGATCTTCTTTTCCAGGAAGGGCAGGGCGAGCTCGGTCGGAACGGGTGAGACGAAGACTCCAATTCGGGCCGCAGATCGAAGCCGAACGAAGACCTGCAGCCAGTCCATGTGCAGGAAGCGCGGGTAGCCAACGATCGCCAGCGTCTGGGTGGCGCGCTGGTCCACGGTGAAGGCATCGCGCGTGCGCTCAAAGGCCGAGGGCGCGATCAAGTCGCGGACACGATTTGCGACAAGATCTGTCGGGACCAGCGGCTGGCGGCGAGCCAGCTCCGAATTGAGTTGTGAGTACAGGACCTCCACCAGTTCGCCAGTCGAGAGGACCCGCGACGTGACACCCGCTCGATCGAGTTGCTGGGCCACGGTCTGGGTCCGTTCGTGAAGTCGCGCCACCTCGGCTGACTGCTCGGTCGCGTTCCTCCGGCGCCTCACCGCGGAAGTGTCGAGCGGAACGACTGCATAGAAGGTGCGCCGAACCACGTCAGAGCTCGCGGTGAGGTCGGCGAGGAGCCGGTCGTAGCTGGCGGCGATCCCCGCCAGCGCCGCGCTGACCTCGCCGGATCGAAGGCTGCGCAGGTCACCCTCATGCGCCGGCCGGCTCTCGACGACGACCTGGAGCGGGTGGGTGATGGAGTGCAGCAGTTGCGCCCACGCCTCCTGGACGGCGGCCTGCTCCTCGTCGTCTCTGAGCGAGACCGGGGTCGGCTGGCAATCCAGGACCTGCCGCAGCCCGCCGTCTGCCAGCACGATGGTGTCGTCGCGGATATCCACGATCGGTAGGCTTTGCTGGGCGGTGACGACCTTACGCAGCCGAAGGGCCATAGACCGCCGCCTTGGGAGAAATCAGAAAGCGACCGACGGCCAGGCACCAGGCCGTCAGGTCCTGGCCCGCGATGCGTCCGAACGCGAGCGCCGTCCCGACCGCGATCAGCAGCAGGGCCAGCGAGCCGCGCAGGATAACCGGCCCAGGGGCTTGGAACACGATCCATCCCGCCGCCCCACCTATTAGTAGGTATGTCAGCTCGAGCGGACTCCGCCCGGCCACGATGCTGTCCTGGATCCGGAGCTCGACGGTGAGCTCGGCCCGGAGGCTGGCCGGCACCTAGGCCACGCTGGCGATGAGCTTGGCTGCGGTGACGGCGGTACCGACTACGCTCCGGACACGGTGGTAGGTTTCGGGCGCGATCATGTGGGTGTAGATCCAGCGCGGCGTCTGGATAAGCAGGTAGAGGAGCACGATCGCCACCAGGACCTCAATCAGCGCGGACGCGACGTTGGCTCCCCAGCTGATCGCGCCGCTGAAGAACACCTTCGTGGCGATCCCCAGCAGGAGCGCGTTCACCGGCTGAATCAGCAGAGCCGCCGCCGTCACCCGCCACCAGGCCCAGCTGACCCCCTCGGTGTTCGGTAGCGCGTAGCAGATCGCGGCGATCGGGCTGGCGACTAGGGCCAGAATCAGGATGGCCAAGCGGCCGACGTACACGAGCAGCAGGGCGAGAACGAGCAGCGCCCCCAAGAGGGAGAGCAAGACGAAGACCGGCCCCTGCAGCAAGTTGCTGCTCGCCTGGCCCTGCAAGGAGCTCGTTAACTGGGTGCCATTGAGACCGGTCGCGAGGAAGGCGGAACTGAGCGCATTGTTGAGGTCGATCACGGTCCCGAACGCGGGCTGCCCGAGGTTGGCCAGGACCGCGGCCGTCAGCAGACGTGAAATCACGAGCTTGACCGTGTACCGGGTCTGGACCGTCGAGGAAACCATCAGGAGGATTCCGCCGGCGAGGGCGATCAGGATCAGAAAGCCATCCGCGATGTTCCGGGTGAGGTTCCAGAGCTGTTGGACCTCAGGAACCCGCTCGAAATGTGGGGTCAGCGTCAGCATTCCCTGGATCGCGCTGAGGGCGGGGTCAAGGGCACTCCGCGCCACCGACAGCAGCCAGTCATTGATTGCCTGGGCAACCTGACCGGGAAGGTCCCACCCGGCAGCCAGTTGCGTCATACCCCGGTGATCTTCTGAACGATCTCAACAACCAGCGGCGCCAGACCGGCGAAGATGTAGCCGATGATCGCCGACCGAATCGCATCCTTGGCCTGTTCGATCCGGCGCGTGTTTCCGGCGGCGGTGAGATACAGGAGACCGCCGATGCTGAGAAACAGGGTGGCGAGAGTGGCGAGCAGGCCGGCGATCCAGAGCCGCAGGTTGTTCAGCACATTCTGCAGCTCAGGTGTGGCGGCGTATGCCGGAACAGCCGTTAGCGCAAGGACGACCATCGCCACGAACAGCGCCTTTGTCGGGATCGAGAAGCGGACGCGAGCCAGAAGACGCATTCAGGCAGCCCTCCTTTCAACTTCGCGCCTCATTTCCGTCAATCGGTCTCGGGCGACGGCCCAGTGGGTTGGGTGGATTTCATACCCGATGGCGCGCCGTCCAAGCTGCGCGGCGGCAATCAACGTCGTCCCCACGCCAGCGAACGGGTCTAAAACCAGGTCGGCCGGGTAGGAGTACATCCGGATCAGCCGGCGCACCAGCTCCGGCGGGAACACGGAGGGGTGGCCGTGGAAGTTCGACCGGGGATTCTCGATGTGCCAGACCGTCTCCGCCCATTGCTTCCAGTCCTGTCGGGTGAAGTCCGGCGTGCGGCGGTCGGTAGCCGCCGTGGGGTCGTACTTCCGGAAGACGAAGACGTAGGCGTAGACGGACGGAATCCGGGCATTGGTCCCGCGGAGATTTCCGTAACAGGTGTACGGAACCTTCCGCATCCCGCCACCTGCCTTAGCCTTTTGCCAGATGAGCCGCGAGTAGAGTTCCAGACCGGCCGCCTCAACCGAAGCCACCATGTCGCCGACCAAGCAGATCTCTCGCGGGTGGCCGAACACCCGGCTGCCGTTGGCGATATCCTCGAACTCGACGACGAGTTTGCCGCCCGGCCGTAGGACCCGATGGCATTCCCGCCAGACCGAGTTGAGCTCGGCGAAGAACTGGGCCTTTTCGCGGATGGCGGAGAGGTCCGCCGGCCCCGCCCCGAAGTCGACGAGGTTCCAGTAGGGGGGCGAGGTGAGGACCAGCTGGACAGTCTGGTCCTGCACTTCACGCATCCGGCGGCTGTCGCGGCGGAACACCTGGGGAGCCGAAACTTCCTCTTTTGGCATCACCCCTTAAAGGGCCGCCCTTTTAGCCGTTTTTGGCACACGACTTTTTCAGCGGCCGAACGACATCCTTCGCAGAAGCCATGCCTGAAGCCTCCGCTCGGCGACCTTCCGCGCGTGGTGCAGCCTGTGGTAAGCGGCCGACTTGGGATTAGCGAGCTGACTGAGGCGCTTGGCCCCGAGGCGGGTGGCGAGAATGAGGTCCAGCGCCGCAGGGGCGATTCCAGCGCGCCGGCCCCAATACGCGAGCGCGGCCTTGTCGTCGGACCATTCGGGATCTGCATCGAGGTCCGGCTCATAGGGCGCTTCGAGCAGTGGGACCTGGCGTTGGAAGTGTTCTAACTCGTTCTCCAGCCAAGGGCACAGGTGCTTGAACGTGTCCCAGACGATGCCGGCCAGGACCGCGCCGCGTTTCGTGAGCCTCGGGTTCGCCAAGGCCTGAAGCGCGCAGGCGACGGTCTCCTGCCACAGGTCATCGGCGTTCAGTCCACTGCCCTCGAAATCGTCCGTGAGCTTTCCAAGCGCCGGTTCGAGCAGGCCAAGAACGAAGACGACCGCCTCCGGGGTGCGATCTCGTTGGACGCAGCGCACCAAGACCCGCCAAATTTCTGGTTTCTGGTTACCGGCTGCTGCCTCGGAGTGAAGAAATCGCCGCAACGAACCGGCGTCGCGGAAGTCCTGCAGGGCGACTTCCCGTTGGTGTGCCCTTGCAAACCACTCACGCAAGCGGTCGCTTTCAAGTTGCTGCTCAAATTCCCACACGAACGCCAGCCGACTGGGAGACATAGGAAGACCTCCTTGGTCGTTCCGGGCGTCCCAGTTGTCTGGCTCAGTCAGCCCATAGTTCTGTAGTGCCTTAGGTCACCGGGAATTGGGCTCCCCGCTTCGCGGGTTCCGCCGTTCGGTTAGCTCACCGCTCGCTTCCGCTCCACCGCGGGCCTCCACTCCTGTTCGATCGCGAAGAGCACGAGCCTGCCGTCCTTCACCACGCCCCGGAAGGATCCGTAACGAAGTTTCTCTAGGTCCTGCTCATAGCCCGCGAGCGCGGCCAGGATGGATTCGTGGCTGAGTTGACCTATCCCTTCCGAACTCACCGCGACATGGATGCTAGCCGCCTGCCGTCGTCTGACCGTCGCCTCGAGGGGCTGGCAGCGAACTCGCCGACCAGGTGGCACCGTCCTTTCTTGATATTCACGCGTCGCTTCAGGCCTGGCGGCGGAGATGGCCACCCGGTTGGAACCGAGGCCGGTCGCATCGAGAAGGAGCGCCGCCCCAGAACCGCGTGCGGCATGCGGGCATGCCGACCGAGACCGGGAAAGGACGCAGTCCGCTAAGAAACGACGCTGGGCGCCTCTCACGATCAAGTCTCGAATTCAGGCCGCCTCCGCCAGGTGACGGCACGGGACGGTGAAGTGACGGTCGACGTGTAAGGTGGGCGCCAGAAACGATTGACCTTCTGTTAAGAGGGACCTAGAATTTGCGCAACGCAGACAAGCCGCCTGGTTCGACGGGGGTAGGCGACCGTGGTGGGGGCGCGTAAGCTGCGCCTGCGAATCGTCGGCAGCCGGACGCGGTTTCTGATCACTGCGTCGGTCCTGCTCCTTTTGTGGCTTGTCTTCGTCTGGTTTGCGGCGACCGGCCGCCTCGCGGAGCTCCGGTACCTAAACGTGCCCTTGCTCCATCCGTATCCTCCAGCCGGTTACGTCCAGAACCCCTTCAATCCGAGCGACAAGGGCGACCTTATCAGCGTTGGGGAGGCTGCCCGAGTCAAAGCCGATCTGTTGCGCGACGGCGTAGCCGAGCTGTCAGCGGCTGCTCAAGGCGACACAGGGAAGCTAGCGGGCGCCCTTACAGGGCGAGCGCTCGACAGCTTCACAGCGCTCATTCAGCGGAACAATGTCCAGGGCATTTCTGAGGGCGCTGACAACCATTTCGAGTCGGTGGTGGCGGGCCATTTAGCGGACCCGAATGACCCCGGCATCGTTTGGGCTGTCAAGGAGACGGGAACTGCAACCCTTCTCTTCTACTCGAAATCCACGGGCGACCTACTGCGTCAAGAAAGGGAGCGGTTTGAAAGCACTTACTGGCTAACCCTCGTCGGCAATCACTATCTCATTACCGATGCGCTCGTACGGACGGGGCCGATCTCATGAGAAGGATCCCTCTCCGGATCGCGGTCGCGTTTGCCTTGGCACTCTATAGCGTGCTTGTTACGCGGTCAGAAAGCTGGGCCGAGCTCCCAGATTGGTCATCGTCGAGTGCGACGATCGGGCCAGCTGCGAGTGGGCCCGTTGTCACGCAAGGTGCCGCCGAATTTGACAGCGGCGGAATAGCTGCAGCTGCCAGTGCAAAGACTCCGCAGGCAGTCGCCGGACAAAATGCTACTTCCGGCCCCGCTTTTACCTACACGCCAGTTTCAGACAACACCCTCGTAACCGTGGGTGGGCCACCCCAGGCAAATAGCAGCGGGCTTATTGCGAAGCCAGGCACCGGCTTTCAGCCAGCCTGTCCTGCAGGGCAGACGGGATATTACGTGTATGACTCAACGGGCCAGTTCGCTGGAGTCGTGTGCGTACCCACAGCAACGGCGACGCCGACAGCAGGCTCGGCGACCGTGATCGCGCTAGCGGAGGCGGCGAGTTCTCGGCAACCCTGGCCTGTTCTCGCCGTCGGCGTCAACCCAGCAACCGGAATTACGGGCCTTCAGTCCTGGTTCTGGCTCACCCCGTCCAACGCGACGATGCCCCAGGCCTCTACGACAGCAGGTCCCCTGACCGTAACTGTTAGAGCTGCGCTGATCGATGTGCTCTGGGATTTTGGTGACGCAAGTCGGACGGATGCTGGTCTGGATCTGGGCCAGGCGTACCCACGCGAGAGCGCGATCCGCCACGTCTATCAGACGGACACCTTCCAACTGGCCGGCGGTTATCAGGTGCTGGCGACCCTCCGTTTCGGCGTTTGGTACTCGGTCAACTCCGGGCCCTGGCAATTCCTGGGCACTAAAGCGAAGAGCTACAGCCTGTCGTACACGGTTAATCAGATTCAACCGGAAGGAGTGCCGGCCAACCCATGAAACTCTTATCACCCGAACGTGCAATCGACCGACCGGTGGCGTCCACAGTCCAGCGTCGCTGGCGCTGGGCTGCGCTCGCAGGCCTCGTCGTCTTTCTCGCACTGGCCGGTTATGCCGTAGCGGTTGTCGGAGCAGGCAAGGCTGCCAGCACTCAGCCGATCTCGGTCCTCGTCGCAGCCGCCGATATCCACGCAGGCGACACCATCAGCGCCGGCGCGCTACGGGCGACGGGTATCAGTCCCCAGGATTCTGGGGTCCTGCTCACCCTGGTCCAGGCTCAGGACCGCGCGAGACTCATCGGCCAGGTCGCGTCGATCAGCATCCCGGCCGGCCAACTCCTTCCGGCGAACATTGTCGGAGCGCCCGGCTCCAATACCCTCTGGACGGCTGACTTCCCGATCAAGCGCATGCCCGCCGGGCTTGCCGCTGGGGATCACGTAGCGCTGCTCACGGAAGCTCCCAACAAGGCGGGACAGCTGGTGGACTTCGTGTTCATGCAGGACGTCGAGGTCGTCCACGTCGGCAGCAATCAGGTCGACCTGTCGCTGCCGGCGAAAGTGGTCCCCCAAGTCGAGTGGTACGCAGACCACGGCGGCCTGGTCTTGGTGAAGATGCATGCCGGGGTGATTCAGCAGGACCTCCCGGCCGCGACGGGGCCCTGACCCATGGGCGAGGGGATGGCGCCGATCACCTTCGTCTCCGCGCGAGCAGACGGCGTGACCACGTTGACCGTGGGTCTGGCCGCCGTCCTCGGGGCCAGGCGCCGGACGGCCGTGCTCGATCTCAACCTGGAGAGCAGCGATGTGGCGCCCTTCCTTGATCTCGAGGAACAGCGGACCATTTACCACCTCGCCTACGGCGCGCAGCTCGCTCCGATCAGTGATGAGGACCTGCGACAGCACCTCCAGTGGCACGACGGGTTTGCCATCGTGGCCGGCATCAGCCACCCAGAGCACCGTGAACAGATTCATCCGCGCTTCGTGGGCAGCCTGATCCAGGCGTCACGTGCGCAATTCGAAACCGTGCTGATCGACGGTGGTCGCCTTCACGGGACGTTCCCGGCGGAGCTCACATCGGGGAAGATGCTCTGGGTCCTGACGCCGCGACCACTTGGTCTGGCCGCTTTTGACCGAACCTATCGAGCGGTCGACGCTGCGGACACGCCTTGGCTCCAGAGGACGCAGGTCGTGTTGAACCGGGTCTCGCCACAGACCTTGACTGACGTGGCGAGCTTCGTTCACGCCGAATACGGGCTGACCGTTGTCGGCGAAGTGTCGGACTGCCCATCCTTTTGGTCCTCTGCGGAAGTAAGCCATTCGCTTCGCGCGCTGTCCAGTCCGTTAACGGACCGGCGCGAGTATGTCCGGGCTTACGGGGAGGAGGCGCTTCGGATGCGCACCGACCTCGAGGCCCTGGCCGAGCGTCTTGCCGCCCTGGCTCCGGTCGTTGCTGCGAAGGGCTGACCGCATGGAGGACCACGAGGCATCCAACAGCGAGGTGGCGACCGCCGAGCGGTTGATGCTGACTGCCTTCCGCAAGAACCTGGACGAACTCCTTGCCGGTCGCGCCGACCCTCGGCCCCGCGCTGACGATGACAAAGCCATCTTCGCGCTCGCCGATCAGGCCGTAAAGCAGTACCACGCGGCGACTGCCAGGAATCCTGATCTCCCGAGGCTCTCGGCCGTCCAATGTTGGGAAATTCGCCAACGGCTATACGTGAGTCACAGCGCACTCGGACCGCTTGGGCAACTTCTCGCGGTCGACGGGGTAGAGGACATCCACATCAACGGCACTCGTTCCGGCTACCTCGAGTATGGGGATCGTCGCGAGCCGCTTCCTGTCACCTACTCCTCGGAAGATGACCTCATCGACATCGTCAAGTATTACGCCGAGCAGGGTGGCAAACACTTCGACCCAGCAAACCCAATGGTCACAGTCACGCTGCGGGACGGAAGCCGACTCAACGCCATCCTCCCGCCGGTAGCCAAGCCGCTCGTGATCACCATCCGCAAGCAGCAGTTGCGCCGCTTTCTCTCCCTCAAGGATCTTGAGCGAGAGGACGCGATTCCGGCCCAAGCGATTCCCATCCTCGACGCCGCGGTTCGGGCTCGCCTGAACGCCGTGATTTGCGGTCCCACGGGCTCTGGGAAGACCACCATGGCTCGCATCCTGGCCCTGCTCGTTCCTCCCGGCGAACGAACCTGCGTGCTCGAGACGGAGACCGAGCTCTGGCTGCACGAGCTGCGAGAGGAGGATTTCTTCAGCCTCGAGGAGCGCGACGCGAACGTTGAAGGGGCGGGACGGGTGTCGCTCCAGGATCTCTTCCAGCGCGGCGCCCTCCGGCAGCGTCCGCGCCGGATCATCGTCGGCGAGGTCCGGGGTAAGGAGGCGCTCGACATGCTCCACGCGATGACCAGCGGCCACGACGGCAGCTTTACCACCTTGCATGCCAGCGGACCGCGCGCGGCTCTCAACCGGCTCGAGGTGCTGGCGTTGTCCGCCGATCCCCATCTGGCTCCCACCGTCGTGCGCCAGATGGTCGCCGGTGCCGTCGACCTGATCGTCCATCTCGGCACGTATCAGCGTGGTGATATTGCCTGCCGGCGGTTAGGAAGCCTGGCCTTCGTGGCCGAGAACCCGGAAGACCCATTTGGCGGAGCGCTCCTGCAGGAGTTCTGCCGCTACGTCCCGCAGTCCGACGACTGGCAATGGGAAAGCGCCGCCCTGCTCCACATCCCCACGAAGGTCCGAGACAAGCTCGAACTTGTCGGCGTCGAACCGGCTGGCCTCCTTTTCCAGACGATCGGCCATGCCTGAGACTCGGACCATCCTTCTGACGGTCGGTCTCGTGGGCGCCGCTTTCTGCTGGCTCCTGCTAGTTATGCCGGAAGGCGCCAAGCTGACCCGACTGCAGTCACCCTTGCGACGGCGAGTGTGGCGACTCCTGGGTGTTGACGGCGCACGAGTCGCTCTCGTCCAGACTGACCTGGACTGGCTGCCGCTGCGAGTGTGGATCGCGGGCCGAATCAGCGCCGCCGTCGTGGTCGCGCTCGTAACGTATTGGCTCTTTCAGCTATGGGTCCTTGCTGGGTTGGCCCTGGTTGGCTCCTATCAGCTGACCGGCTGGGCGCTGGAACTTCAGCGACGCCGAGTACAGCTCGCACGGCACCGGGCGCTGCTCGACGCAATCCGATACGGCGCGGCGGTCATGAGCCGGGCCGGCAATGTCTTGCAGATGCTGAGCGCCCTCGCCGACCATGGCCCGTGGCCGGCACGGCGACCGTTCAAGCGCATCCTCGACGCCGTTCAGCAATCTCGGGGATCGGTGGGGCTGGCGGACGCCATCGAGCAGGTGCGACGCCAGCTCAGCGATCCCATGTTCGACGATATCGCCCTCGCTCTCGCGCTTCACGAGCGGCGAGGCAGCCGGCTCGTCCCAGCCCTGGAAACGCTGGCGACAGACTGGGATCAGACCCTCGGGCTGCAACGCGAGGCGAAGGCGCTTCGCGCCGGCGTCGAGGCCTCGGTCTTGATCCTGACCCTTCTACCGTTCCTGTTCCTGCTCTTCCTCAAGTCGCTCGCTCCTGCCCTCCTGGCACCCTTCCATTCGCCCCTGGGGGAGAGCCTCTTCGCGCTCGCGATCGCCTGGATGGTGCTCGGATATCGCGTACTCCAGCAAATGTCCGCGCCTCCGCTCGAGGAGCGCGTCTCCTTCGCCCAGGAGGCTGAGCCGTGAGCGTACTGTTCGGCGTCAGCGTTGGGTTGGCCCTCCTGGTAGGTGCCGCAACTGCTGCGGCTGTTGCCACATGGCCGAGGCGACTCAGCGCCGAGGAGTGGGTCCTTCATCGCAGGGCTGCGGCCGCCGTGCCAAAGACGCGGCCGCGCCTGGGGTCGACCTGGCAGTTGCCGACGGTGCCACAGCGCTGGCTCGAACAGCGGGCATACCAGGAGGCGGCGAAGGCCATCGAATCCGACCTGCAGTTCGCAAAGCTGGCCGGGTTTGTGTCGCTTCCGTCGACGCCCCAGCAGTTCAAGGAGCTGATGGCCACGGCCGCGATGACCGGTGCGGTTGCCGGAATCCTGCTCGCTGTCCTCTTTTGGCGCGTCGGGCTGCAGGACAACGTCTGGGCCACCGTGGTGCTGCTCGCCTTGCTCGGAGGCGTTGCGGGCAGCGGCATTCAATACCGCCGCGTCCGTCAGCTCGCCGACCATCTGCGTCGCTCGGTGGTCCGCCGCCTTCCCCGCGTCATCACCGGGGCTCGGATGGTCATGGAGAGTGGGGCGGCGACTCCGGAGAGCGCCCTGGCCATGGCCGTCAGCCTCTATGCCGATCCTGCCAGCGAGCTCTTACGGGAGGCGATCCGGATCAAGGAGGTCCACAAGCTGAGCCTCGAAGACGCGCTGGATCAGGTTGGGCACCGGTATGGGGTCGAAGCGTTCGGACGGCTGGCCGATGCCTTCCGCATCGGTCGGCGGTACGGAACGCGCCTCGGAGACATCCTGACCAGCTTCGCCACGGAACTCCGGCGGGAGTGGCATGCCGCCTATCGGGAGCGGATCACGAGAGCCCCGGTGCTGATGACCATCCCCGCCCTCATCTTCTTTGTGACGCCACTCCTCTTTTTGATCCTCTTCCTCGTGTTCTCGCCGCTCTTCACGGTGCTGAGGCAGCTATGAGCTCGACGCACAAGAGGCGGCGGGGACAGAGTTTGGTAGAGTTCGCCCTCACGATCGGCCTGCTCATGCTCCTCGTCGTGGCCACCGCGCAGGTTGCTATTTACCTTCATTACCGGAACAGTCTCGCTCTCGCCTGTCGGGAGGGCGCGTTCCAGGCGGCCCTCGCCGGTCACAGCCTGAACGACGGGACCCGGGCCGCGATAGACCTGTGGCAGAAGCTCGAGCCCTCGGCCGCGCCGATTAGCGTCACGACCCGTGAGTCGTCGCTGGTCACGATCTCCATCCGAGGAACCGCGCCGGCGATTCTCCCCGTTCCCGTCCCACCGTTTACGAGGTTGCCAATCGCCGCACAGTGTGTGCACACGATCGAGCGCTTCCAGCCGGGATCATCACCGTGAAGCGCAGGCAGTCGGGACAAGCCGTGGTCGAATGGGCCGTCGTCGCCTTCGTCCTATTGCTCTTCGCCCTGAGCCTGCTGGCCCTTGGCCAGATCGTCGGCCAGTACACGGCGGTGCGCAGCGCGGCAAGCCAGGCTGCGTTTGCCGCAGCCCGGGCCCCGAGCGAACCAGCCGCCATTCAGGCCGGCGAGGATTCCGCTTATCAGGCGATGCGCGGCAGCCAGGTGGAGGCATTCGCCGTCAGGATCCAGGCAGGGACGTTCGAGCGCGGCGCCACCCTGACGGCCACCGCCGAAGGCTATCTCAGTCTTGCCCCATTTCCTCTCGTGAGGCAGATCCTGGGCCAGCGATTCCATCTGCAATGGCAGGCCTCCGCACTCATCGAGCCATACCGGAGTCGATCGCCATGAGTGGACTGACCCGCAACCCGCAACAGGGCCAGATCCTGGTACTGGCGGCCATCCTCATGACCTTCTTCTTCATCCCGCTCGCCATTCTCGTCGTTGACACCGGCCTGGTGGAGTCGAACTATGCGCAGCTCAACGAGACGGTCCAGGCGGCGGCCGAAGACGGGGCCTCGATGCTCAACGAAGGACTCTACCGTTCGAGCAACGGCCGCACCGTCCAGCTTGACCCCGTGCTGGCTCGCCAAGTGACCGATCAGGCGCTTCGAGTCAGTCGGCTACCGGGCCTGAGCCCATGGCAAATCGACATCCACGGAACCACCGTATCGGTGACTGCGAAGGTCACGGTCCGGCTGTTCGTGCTGGGCAACGCCACGCTCGCCACGTCGGAGTCGGCGAGGCTCGCCTATGGCCAGTAACGTGTCAGCACTGCGAGCGCACCGACAGGCGGTGCTGACTCCACTCGCCGCCCTGGCCCTCGCAGTGTCGCTAGGCGTCGATGTGTCGGCCTTCGGACCCGGGGCGACGCCAGCCTGGCACGCCGTCGCAGCCGCGAGTCTCCCGCTGTTGTTGCTAACGACCGTGGCCATGATCGTCGCGGCCGTGACCGTTGCCTTGTCCGCATCGTTGGCGCCGGCGCCGTCCCTGGCTCAAGTGGAAGAGCCGCTTCTCTTACCGCCGCGCTTGCCAATGATCTGGCGCGACGTTCCCTTCATCGTCGTCCTCGGCACGGCTCCGAAGTCCGGCACGACGACGCTGGCGCGCAACCTGGCGGCGATCGTCGCCACCGAAGGCCGTTCCTTGCGCGTAGCCGGGCAGCGACCGAGGCCCCTGTGCCTCCTGGATTGTCCGGACGCCCTGGATGCTGACGGCATCGGCTTGGCTCGCTACCTCGCCGCCCACCCCACCGGACTACCGGATGATGTGGTTGATCTCGCGGTTCCCCAATCCAATGGGGTTGAGGTCCTCACGATTGCCGACGGAGGACCAAACCCGTACCAGCTCCGTCAACTGCTCCCGGTGCTTCGCCGCTACTACGACCTCATCGTGCTCGACTTAAAGGGGGAAGACCACTGGCTCATTGACACCGCCCTGGAACTGGCTGATGTGATCCTCGTGACCTCGCTGCCGGCGCCAGGCTTGCAGGCAGCGATTGCCCAGTGGTCGAACCGAATCTGGGCGCTCGGGTTCGAAGGCAAATCGGTGTTGACCCTCAACCGTCGCTCCGTCCGCGACCCTCCGACCCCACGCTATCGCTTCCAGTTCGGGCTGGAACTGCCGGATGATCGAGCGATCGCGCAGCCCGACGGGTTACGCGCAGCACCGATGGGATCGGCCTCGCCAGCTGCCCGGAGGCTGCAGGCGGCTGGCCACCTGCTTCTTCCCGATCTGTTCGCTGAAGGAGGTCGGTGATGGCACTCTGGCTCACGCTCGTGTCACTCTGGCTGCTCTTCGTCCTGTTGGTGCCGAAGCGTGGATTCGGGACTATTTCCGAGCGTCTCCGTCAGACCGCTCGGGGTGACCGGATAAATCTGTTCGGGCCACCTCCACGACTCGGGTGGGGTCGTCTTACCGCCGTTGGCGGCGAAACGGTGCGGCTCATCGAAACCGGTCTCCCCCTCTACATCCTGGGGCTTCGAGCCGAAGCGCAAGGTCAGCGCCAGCGCGCCACGGCCGTTGTTGTGAGCGAGCCTCCGGCAGCAGCACCCAAGGCCCATCCGAGCCGGCCACGTCAATACGTGATGCCGCCGATGGCCTGGCGTCGCGAGTGGGAGGCAATGCTACAACGCGAGGAGCACGAGACCAGCCCAGCGGAGGTTTCGATGATTCCGCTCCCCGTCGGCCCGCCGTCTACGTCGTCTCCGCTCCTGACGATCCGCACGCTGGGGACCTTCCAACTTCTCTACCAGGATGAGGACCTTACACCGAAACTGCTGACCCGCCCGACGCTGTGCTTTATCTGGCTCTACCTCCTCTCACATTCGGCGCTCGAGCCGACCGCACCCGTCCATCGGCAGCTTCTTGCCGAGGAGCTCTCTCCTGGACTCAACGGCGAACAGCAGCGGATTCGCCTCCGCCATCGCCTCTATGCCTACCACCGGATCCTCCCACCGGCGATCGCCCAACGGATCCGGCTCGAGGGCGACGTGGTGCGCCTTGAGCCGGCTGGGACATCGTTCGACGTGGCGTCGCTTCGGAGGACAGCCGATGAATGGGCAAGCGGCACCGGACTGCTGCCCCAGGATGTCGTCGCCGAGGTCGAGTCAGCGATCGCGATGTGCGACGGCGAGTACCTGCCCCTGTGGGATGAGCTCGAAGAGAAGTTGACGGAAAGCCGTGGGGCAGCCGGCGGGCTCATCCAGAGCGTGCGGCAGCTTGTCCAGGACATCCAGGTCAGGCTCCTGCTTCGACTCTCTCACCACCATCAGGCGAGGCGCGAGCTGCCGCGGATGGTCCCACTCCTTGAAGAGGTCCTTCGCCGGCGGCCCGATCGGCAGGATGTGGTCAGTCGTCTGGTCGACGCCTACCGCCAAACCGGTCAGGTGAGTCGAGCCGAGCAGCTCGAAACCACCCACCGACCAGAGTTCACCCGAACGCGTGGAACGCAAGACCGGTAGCTGCGAAATCTGCGGTGGTCGATAAAAGGAAGGAGGGTAAGACGATGGACAAACGACCAGATGGCCAGGCGATGGTGGAGTATGCCTTGATCTTGGTGCTGATCGCCGTGGTGGTGATCGCTGTTCTCTTAGTCCTGGGCGGCGAAATGAAGACCATCTTCAACAGCATCGCTGGGGCACTTCACTCGAGTTAGCCTTGCCGCTGTGAACGTAGTGACGCGGGCGGTAGGCCGAACCGCCATGCGAGAGCGCCACGGGCTAGCCCAGGTTGAGCTAGCTGGGCGTCTCGAGCCTGCTACCGAACGCCGGGAAGCTCCATCCCGACGGCGTTTCCGCCTCGGGACTTCCTGCCCGATCCGGACGGAACGTCGTAGCCAGCACGGACCTTAGAGTTGCCTCAATCTCGGATTGCCTTCGGTCCTGAAGCTGCCGAACAGTATGGATGGCGACCTCGAGCTTGTTTAGCCGATCCGCGACGCGCCGCTGCTGTTGTGACGTCAGAGTCGGAATTGGCAAAGCCGACAGAATCTCTAGATTGATGTTCTTCTGAGCACTTTGTGGCGCAACTTGCTCCAGATGGCTCCGAACGTAGCTAAGGTAGTGGTAGACGTACTCGGCAGTAGTCTCGGATCCCGGCGTGATGCCAACAACACTGTCTGGGACGCAACAATCAAACTCCAGTATCCCCACGGCTCCAATCGTGGCGGCAATGCTGACGAGAATCGTTCCTTTTGGGAACTTCTTGCTTATCGCGAGACCCATGTCATTAAGGCTGTCACGCCATGTCGCAATGTATTTTCCCGAGCTCTCGATCTCTCGGATCTGGATCCACGGATGCTTGCCGCCGAAGAAACGGGGCTCGTTGCGCGGCCTATGTGAGAACTTGCCGCGCTCCAGCGTTACCCATCTATCCAGCCTCGTCGTCCCATACGCGACTGCCTCCGCAAAAACACTCGCCCTCTCAGACGCCAGAAGAGCCCTTGCTTCGTCCCGCGTCTGCCGACTCAGTTCGGAGATCCCACCGAGCCGTGCACCGATCTCACTGAGCCTCATGGCCATTTTTCGCTGCACGACCAACGGGGGGAGAGCGATCCGGTACTCAAGCACGTCCTCCGGCCGTATCGCAGCGTAGTTCGTGGAGCCTTGGGCGAGTACCTGGTCCTGAAAATATGAGCTCCGGATAAACCACTCAAGATAGGTGGCATCAAGTTCCTCACGATCGATATCAAACAGAAAGTAGTGGCCGCTCACGATCGCTCCGTCAAGTTCTGGCGGTACAACACCAAAACCGCCCACCTTAGCATCGATTTCGGCCACGAGGAAGTCTCCAGCACGACAGACCTGTTGGCTCTTGGTCTTGATCTCTGCCCCCGCCACAATGTCGCGCAGGACGATCCCTTGTCCATGTAGCTGAACGCGACATCGCTTGTACGTTTTGAGGTCATCGATCGCTGAAACTGATTTTCGATGCGCGATCACTAAGCGCAACGGCAGCCACCCCGGGCGAAGCCCTAAGGTCATTCGTCGCGCTTCCCTATTAGCTCCTGCACGGCAAGCAATTCCTGCACGATAAGGCGCTCCTTGTCGAGCAAGCCTGCCAGCAGCGTTTCCGGCGGCAAATGATCAAGGTCGCCGGCGCCGCGAGGGTTTCGCAGGTCGAGGTTGCAGCCTCCTGCGGCCACATCGTTAGCCGATACGCGCCAAGCCCGCTCGTTTTCTGTGCGTTTGGGCCACCACTCAAAGAGAGGGCCGAACTCCTCGAAAACCAGCGGCTGCGTTTTGGTGTAGTTCTTGCGTCCCTCTGGCAGCAGATGCTCGTAGTACCAAATCTCGTGAGTTGGGCCTGACCGGTCAAAGAACAGTACGTTGGTGGGAATCGTGGTGTAAGGCGCAAAAACCCCGGTTGGCAGCCGAACGATGGTATGGAGGTTGAAGTTCTCCAATAACTCTTGCTTTATCCGCGCAGCAACACCATCCCCGAAAAGCGTGCCGTTCGGTACTACCACTCCTGCCCGACCTCCATGGCTGCTTGCGTGCCCAGGGCGCCGAAGCTTTCGCATGATCAGCTGCAGGAAAAGCAATGCCGTTTCGGCTGTCTGTTTGTCCTCGGGAAAGTTTCGCTGGATGCCTTTCTCCTCTTCCCCGCCAAACGGCGGATTGGTCATGATGACATCCACGCGGTCGCGATCACCGATCTCCGTGACCTTGAACCTGAGCGCATTCAACGGATCAATTTGCGGCGCCTCGAGACCATGCAGCACCAGGTTCATCTGACAGAGTAGGTACGGCAAAGACTTGGCCTCGATGCCGAACAGCGTCTCACGCTGCAGACGGTCCACGTCCTGGACCATCTTGCACAAATGCCGGAGATGTTCATACGCCTCGACAAGGAAGCCGCCGGTGCCAGCAGCGGGATCGAGAATGGTCTCGCCTAGCTGCGGGTTGACCGCCTTCACGATCATCCGCACGAGGGCCCGGGGCGTGTAGAACTCGCCAGAGTCGCCGGCGGCGTCCCGCATCTCCTTCAGCATCGATTCATAGAGCGCGCCCAGCGTGTGGATTTCCTCCGAAGACGAAAAGTGAATCTCGTTCACCTTGTCGAGCACGTCGCGAAGGAGGTAGCCCGACTGCATTCTGTTGGCGGTCCCGCGGAAGACCGTCGCCACCACGTCCAGCCGATCCAGCCCCTCTCCCCTCCCCTGCAGTGAACGCAGGTAGGCAAAGAGACCGGCGCCCCGCTTCCCATCCGGCCGAACCGCCTCGTCCTGGCTGATGAACGCGATCAGGGCATCACCGGTGAGCGGGTTGTGCCGGCCCTCGTCCACCGACACCATCACGTTGCGCCGATTCCAATCACGCCAGCGATACGGCGAATCGATGATCGGACGAAACGGCTTCCGCTCCATCTGAGCTTCGTCTTCGTGGATCCGCTCCATGTCGTCGAGGAACTTGAGGAACATCACCCATGTGAGCATCGGCAGCCGGTCCAGATCGCCGTTCAGGCCCTTGTCCTTACGCATGATGTCGCGGCAGGTCTTTACCAGCGACCCCAGCCGCTGGGAAGTCGTGACCGGTACGAGCTCGCCGTTTCGTGCGCGCGCCCGGGCCATCACTAACGCCTTGCCGCTGTGCTACGCGGCGTATAGCAGCGTCTGGAGCTCATCGATCGCCCTCCTCAACTCGTCTGGCCCGCCGAACGCGCGGGCGATCTCGCTCGGATTGCCGTGCTCGGAGATCGGCGGGACCTTCAGCACGTTCGGGAGCTTCAGCTGCTCCAGCCCGTGCTCAGCGTATTTCTCGACCAGCTCCCCGAGGATCTGCCGGGCCTCCGGCCTGTACTTCTCGAAGAAGTCCTCGTGCCCCCGAGCCAGCCGCTCGGCCCGCTCACGACGCGTCCGAAGGGGCGCATTGAACGCGAGATGGCAGAGCAGGTCCAGGGGATCCGCATCGGGCGTCCCCGCCACCTCACCGAGCTTGGTGAGGTCTATCCCTCGCTCGGCCAGCGCGTCAAGGATCGTCTGCCTCTGAGCGTTCACGCGCCAGTCCGCCTCCAGGTCCTCGACCGACCGGTACAGCGCCTGCACCTTATCGCGGGCGTAGTCCGTGTAGCTGACCACCCGCAGCTGCTTCCCCTCAGCATCAAGGTCGTACACCACCTGCGCAGCTATCTCGACGCTGCCGCCGTCGTAGTAGTACTTCCGTCGCTCGGGAGGTGCGTCCTCCTGGAATTCGAAGAAGACAATCTCGGTCTCGCCCTTGGCTGCCTGTGCCTCGTCCTCGACGGCAGTCTCGGCGACAACGTTCCCCTCCCCGTCCACGGTCTGCTCGTTGACGAGCGCGGGCTCGCCGTCGAAGTCAGGGTCGGCGAAAAGCCTGGTGGCACTTCCGGTGTAATCCACGATATTGAAGTACAACTTCCCGTAGTCCTCTCGAACCCGTGTCCCGCGCCCGATGATCTGCTTGAACTCCGTCATCGACCCCAACACCCTCGCGAGCACGATGTTCTTGCACATCGGCGCGTCAACCCCGGTGGTCAACAGCTGCGATGTGGTCAGGATAACCGGCGACACTGTCTCCAGCTCCTGGAACTTGCTCAGATGACCGATGCCGATGGAGCCCTCGTCAGCGGTCACACGACAGACGTAGTCGGGGTACTTCCGGACGTGTCCGGTGTTGAGCTTAGTCAGCTCATGCCGCATCTCCTCGGCGTGCTCCTGGTCCACGCAGAACACCATGGTCTTCGCGAAGGCGCCGGTCTTTTCCAAGAACTTCGTGAGGTGCGCCGCGATCGCCTTCGTTCGCGACTTGAGCGCTATGGCCTTTTCGAAGTCCTTGGTCTCGTATTCCTGGTCGGGGATCTCGCGCCCGTACCGATCCAGCTGCCCCTTCGATGGCCGCCAGCCAGTGGCATCGACAGTGGTGACGATGCGGTGAACGCGATATGGCGCGAGGAAGCCGTCCTCGATGCCGGAGCGCAGGCTGTAGGTATACACGGGGTTGCCGAAGTACTCGTATGTGTCGCGGTTGTCCTGGCGCAGGGGCGTCGCCGTCATCCCCAGCTGCACCGCCGGCTGGAAATACTCCAGGATTTCCCGCCAGTTGCTCTCCTCGCGGGCACTGCCCCGATGGCATTCGTCGACGATGACGAGGTCGAAGAAGTCCTTGGGGAACTCCTTGTACAGGCCGGTGCGCATTTCGTCATGCGCGATCGCTTGGTAGGTCGAGAAATAGATCTCCCGTCCCAGCGTGATCTTCCCGGCTTCGATCTTCGTGCGCGCATCGGCGAACGGTGCGAAGGTCTTGTCCTTGGGATCATCGACGAGCACATTACGGTCGGCGAGGTAGAGGATCCGCGGGTTTCGATATTCACCCGTGCGGTTCCAGCCCGTCGACCACAACCTCCAGCAGATTTGAAAGGCCACCAGGGTCTTCCCGGTACCGGTCGCGAGTGTTAGGAGAACTCGCCGCTTCCCCTTGATGATCGCCTCCGTCGTTCGATGGATCGAGATGTCCTGGTAGTACCTGGGCGGTTGAGCCGGGTCTCGGTAGTAGGGCGCATTGACGAGATCGTTGTCCGGACCGAGACCGCGGAATTCGCAATAGCGCCGCCAGAGCTCGGTCGGCGATGGATAGCTGGCAAGTTCCGACTCCATCCCCGTGGTGTAGTCGTGCTCCACGATGCCCAGGCCGTTCGTGCTGTAGGCGAACTTCACGTCCAGGAGTTCGGCATAGTCCTTCGCCTGTTGCAGTCCGTCACCCGGCTGCGCATCCTCAGGCTTCGCCTCCACCACCGCCAGGGGGAGGTCGCGCTTGTAGGACAGCAGGTAGTCCAGGCGCTTGGGCTTGCCCCGCCGCACCTTGCCGCCGGCGACGATAATCCGTCCAGGCGTAAAGGTCTGCTGCTCCCGTATCTGTTCGTCTGTCCATCCCGCCCTGTAGATTGCCGGCAGGACGTAGATGCGGCAGGTATCGGCCTCAGTCAGGGCAACCTTCGCCACTGCCCTATCCTCTCAGTAATAGGATCCTCGACCCGCGGTGGCGCCCCCACCTCGACCCGATTCCACATCCTCCCTCTCAACCCACCGGAACGGCCGGTTTGACCGCCTCCAACGGCCCCGGCGTCCAGTTCCCCAGCCTGCTGCAGCGCTCCAGTGCAGGCTAGCGCGCACACCACACATTGGTCTCGTGCTCCATTACATCCCGGTTGGCGGCCGGCCAGCGCCGCACGGTCCACAACATGGCGGCGGGGCCACCAGCACGTTGTGGCCCCAGTTCTGCCGGCCGCGCCAAGCGAGACGTGATGGCCCACCTGAGGCGATGCGCGGTCTGCGCGTTGGCCCAAACCGCCGTGCTACAGCGCACGGAGCAACTGGGCGTCTTGGAGCCATTCGAGACCATCCCCAACCAGAACCGCGACCAGTTGTATGCCGAGACCCGTATCCTCTATTGCGCCGAGGGTTTACGGCTGGTTTTGGCGCTGGGGGACGCGGCCCTCGGACGCGCTATCTACCCGTAGCCTCTATCCGTGCTTACGGTTATCTTCGGCGCAGGCGCTTCGCACGACTCCGACCCAGAGCGGCCTCCTGCAACACATGTGGTCTACGCGCATCGCCGCCGCTGGCATCGACACTATTCGCGCAACCTATGGCGATTGGGTACACCGTTATCCGCAAAGCCAAGGTCTCATGCCGAGGCTGCGGGCCGCATCGCCAAGAATTGAGGAGGAGCTTGAAAAGATTCGCGACGAGGCCAAGACCCGGCCTCCGATGCGAAGGCAGCTTGCCGCGATTCGGTACTACTTACAGGGAGTGATTCAAAGCACCTCCACCAGTTGGTATAGCGAAACCAACCGCGGCGTCACAAACTACGTCCGACTACTTCAGCGCGTCGAGGCTTGGCGGAGCAGGAGCGTGTGGGGCTGCCCAGTCTCGCTACGCTCGTCCAAGCAACTGCAACGGCCCAACGCTTTCACGCCTCATTTCGACGGTCTGGGCGTTAAGTTGCAGCAATGTAAAGGTTGACTCAATGGTATGGCGCTTCCTGTCGAGGGGCGCTAGTATAGCCGTATTACCGAAGATTCGAAGCACGATCTCTTCTCGACCGGCAATGGTGGTGACGAGGTAATCGGTCTGGTCAGCTGCGCTCGACTGGCCGTAAATGTTGGAGCAGATGAGGCAGATTCCAAGCACGAGCAGTCCTCCCGCTGATCTCCGCCCCACCCGGCTGGTGAATTCTCGCAGCAGTGACGGTCTGACTAGTGTCGCTTCTTCCATAAACGCTCGAATCTTTCCCGCGTATCCCCGCGCGTTGAGGGCCATAAGCGGGCCCAGACTGTAGATGAAAAGGATGGCTAAGACGATTGGCAACCATGGTAACCCTAAGCGGATGTGGAGCCTTGCGGAAAAGAGTAATAGCCCGAACGTTGCCAGCCAGAAGACCATCGGGCGCAAGTAGTCGCGCACTGGCGACAGACTCCTAACGAGGAATGGGCTAGTGAATTCGACCAGCAACACCATCAGAACGATGAGCAAGGCAGCGAACGAAATTCCACCGTAAAGCGAGCTTCCTTGCACGGCGATCAGTGAACCCGGATAACCATAGGCAGTAGCAAAACCTGATTCGTATGAGAATGCGAGTCCATAACCAAATACGGGAATGAGGACAGCGAGGACGACTGGCAGCCATGATGGGGTCCGAGTTTCCTGGTCGGCGAACTCAGTTGCCATCTAATGCGAACCCTTCGGCTGCAAGACCTGTTCGCGTCCGCTCGTGAGGCCAACTAGGACCACCTCGAACAGGTCGGCAAACTCGCAGCTGAAGTACTTCACCATCTGCTGTTGAAGCTTCGGCCCGGCCTGTCGCCTGTTTGCTTCGATGGCCGGGATATAGTTCTGGCTGATGCCGAGGTTGTGGGCGAGCTCGCGCTGGGTTAGCCCGCGCTTCTCGCGCATGGCCTTGAGGCCGGTGGCGCGGACCTCGACCTTCATGTGCTCCGGGCAACCGCTCCGCGTGTGAACCATTGGACCAATGTTGTTGCAAGGTGCAGTGCTGTCTCGGCCTCCTCGTTTGACACATTGATCGGGACATTCTCATCCGGCGTGCCATGGCGATCAAACTGCGCTTTCCAAAGCAGCTTGATCATGTTGACCAGCGCCTCGATCTTGTCGAAGCCCGGCGGCGTTGACAGCCGGACGTCCCATTTTTTGGGCGCGACCTCAAGGTCGTGAATCATCGTGCCGAGCGTCGCGCTGGAATTGGTCGGTGACACAACTGGTCGGGCGGCAGCCTCAACTGCACGGACGGCATCGCGGTAGCCCGAACTCGGATTGGGTTCACGGCCATAAACAGCCCGCCACGCCTTGCTTAAGAGTTCACCGGCACGACCAGATTCAGCCATCACCTTTTGCGACGCTGCCGCGACGGTGGGATCGACACGCCGTTCGAGCCGACACACGTCACCCCTAACCACAGCAGACCAAGCCGATCCGGCTTCCTTCAGAATCCGTTCAAGCTCCGCCAGTCGGGCTCGGTGCGACGTCGGTGAGAGGCCGGACGCCAGAAGGTCGACCACATCCAGAGCACCATTCGATTTGGCGTAACCCATGTAGTTTTCTAGATCAGTGAGAGCGCTTGCTCCGCCGCGCTCCCAACTGAATTCGATATGCAGTCGACGCTCTATCTCGTGAAGCTTGTCTTCGTCCCGCTGTATAGTGCCGTGCTCGCTATAGAACCTGATCTGCGGCTCCACCCACGCCCAAAGGGAAGGTCGCAACCAAGCCGGAACAAAGTCGAGCAGGGTGTCATAAGTCGGGTCGTCCTTGCGGCTCAGTGGCCGCCAAGGTGAAGCTTGGTCCGACATGAAACCTCCGGTTCCGATCTTACCGAGGTTTCCGTTCGAGAAAACGGGTAACTGGCCTTGCGCAGCGAACAGTCGGCCGCCCCACCGGCACCGGGAGGGAGTAAGCCAGCCCGGCATCGGGCGTCAGTCGGGGCGGCAGGGAACCACGGGGCGGCGATGGGCGTTGACCGCAGACGCCGCATCGCAATTACTCTGCTTCGACGCCTCACTTCAAAAGGCGTGGGCTTAGGACGGCGGCCCGCCGAAGCAAACGCTGAAGGCACAGCACGCATGTCAACCGACCGGAATCTGTTCGACGACGATCTGCTCGGCCCGCCGCCCCTTGGGCGACTCCTTGGGCTCGAACACGAGGGTGTCGCCAACTTGGATGTCGTCAAAGGAGCCCTTCACAAAACCTGAGCGGTGAAAGAAGTAACTCCGGTCGTCTTCGTCGCTTCGCACAAACCCAAAGCCCCGCTCGGTAATGATGGTCACCTTGCCCGTCATGCTATTGCCTCCTCGAAGGTGCGGCGTCGTGCCACATCAGCCTCGGTGGCATTGATGCTGGGCAGCAGGCTGCGTTCATACCGGAAGGCTTGCGGCAGGCTGGGCTGGAGTCGCAGTTGGTAGGTGGGCTTGCCCGGAAACTGGGCCGCTTCCGCCTTGGCATCGAACTCATCCGTCTTAGCGTCGATGGCCTGCTGGCAGGTCTGGCGCCCGGCGCGCATCTCGGCCAACCGTTCCTCAAGTTCGAGTTCGCGCAACCGTAGGTCGTCGGCATACTCGGTGAGCGCCGACAACTCGCGGTCGCACGTGCGGAGCGCGGTAAACAAGCCTCCCTATGTTTTCTCGCCCTTCTGGTGCTACCCGCCAGTGGGGCCTGCACGCGCCAACCCGGCCATAGCTTGTTTAGGTGCCCGGCCAGCTTAGCCTCAGCCCAACCAACCCGCTGTGGTTGCTGGATGACTCGGACGATGGCGCGGGTGCGCGCACGGGCTCGTGCAGGGCGAGCGGGCGCGGCGGCTCCCAACCACGTTAGTAGTCCGCAGTCAGGCAGGAATCATTTCAAGTGGACCACGGTCTCTACTGGGACGGACGAAATATCGTCGAGCTAGTGCCTTCACCAAGTCTTTGCCCACGATACGGACTTCGATCTCGTAGGTGGGGAGCTCTTCCTCCTTCGTACCAAAAGCCCAAGTCTCCCGGTCGTAATCATCGAGAGCGCCGACTGGCGACCGTTGGACCAATACCATCTCGCCAACTCCAACCACGTACTCAGCGCCGAATTGCGCAATGAACAAATTCTCAGAATTGCCTCTATGGATCGTGACCCATTGATCTGTCCTCCCGTCCCACTTGAGCGGGTAAACCGCCTTGCTCGGTGGGTTTGGACTGTTGCTGAGCCCCAGCAGAGCACACCTTGCTGAAAAATCTGTCGTGTGTCCCCGATTCTCGACCGTGAGCCGAATGGAGCTACTCGGACCGCTTGAGGCGACAAGGTTGAGGTGTGGGAATCGCCGAAGACGCCATTTCGCGACTCCACCGGCACCAACAGAAAACACCAGCAAGAACGTCGAACCGGTCAAGGCGATGAGCCACAGCCGTGGCAGCTTGCCGAGCGCGCCAACGGCGCCGAACAGACTCGCCACCAGTCCAGCACCTGCCAGCAATGCCAGCAGGCCCCAGAGCGCCCAGACATCAAGAATAAAACTGATGACCCCGTGGACTCGGTCCAACACCTTTCCCATCGCTCGAAGATACCGCGATTGGAGGCCCTGCCAAAAGTTTTGGGATCGCGTAGCATCTCAGCGCGATGGGGGCAGTTTCGAAGTCGCTTGGTGAGTACGCCTCCGTCGTCGCCAAGCAATGGTGGTTCTACGTTGGCTTGGTCTCGGGCATCCTCGCGCTCGTCGGACAGGTCATGCCGATCCCGCCGATACCTCGCGGAATCACCATCGCGGGTTTTGTCATCTTCCTCTCCCTTGCTCAGTTCGCTGCCTTTCACCAACTCCGGCTCCAACGCGACGAGGGGGAGCAGCCGGGCCTAACGTTGCTGGCGCAAGCGCCCTCGTGGACGGTAGGCGGCTACGCATGGAACGACAAACATGACACTCGTCTGGGGACGCCTGAAGCCTTTGTCGGTGATCCCGAGGTCCAGCTTGTTTGGGTCACCGACCTTGAGATGGAGGCTCATGGAGGAGCCAAAGGTGGGGTTTTATTCGGACTGGGTTGGAGCATGGACTACCTACCCGCCGCTGCTGGGTTTGTGGCGCCCGAAGTCACTATGCCGATTGCCCTCCCGGCCGGGCAGGGCATCCCGCTCAAGACGGTTCTGCGCTTGACCCTCGACAACGTCCGGCTGTCTCAAGTCCGCAAGGCGTGGGAAGACCTTTCCACCGATCCCGTACTAATCGCTGGCTACCGGGTGAAAGGCAAGGATGCCGCGCTGGAGAGTCGGTTGCCGCTACCCCGAGGCGTCATTGTCGGCGCGCTGACGCCGTGGCGCGAGATGGTCGGTCTGCCGCGCGAAGGCTAAACCACTGGTTCTCAAGGATTCAACAGGATGCGGCCAGCCGGGCCGAGACCCAGCCACGCCCCAGTGCCGGAGACCACGGGCCCAGGCCACCACGGCTTTTTGTTAATGGCCCGCGAGAGGATGGCCGCCGACCTCCTGAAGTTGTCCTGTGTGGTCGTCAGCATCGACTTGCCGTCTCCCTCGGCTATCCAAGCCTCCCACTTTTGGTCACCCAGCAGCGGGCGCATGCTCACAAGATTCTCGACCCCAAGGTACGCGGCCCCGAGCCTATTGAGTTCAAAGCCGCTGACAATCGACGCCACCCGAACCCCCTGCGCATCCCAGACGCCCCGGCTGAGTCTCGCCGCAAAGCCAGCGATTGGCTGTTTGATCAGTGCGTCGAGGATGGTGCCGTTGTTGAGGACTTCGTAGTACAGCAGCCGGGCCGCTGCCCGGTTCTCGCGCCGCCAGCGCCACTGCCCGGCCCACACCACGATAGCGCCGCCGACGACCGCACCAATGAGACCGCTTGCTAGGTTGTCGATGGTCACTTGGCTTTGAAGGTTATCTGCGTCGACGCCTCTTTACATGTCGTAGGTTGGTTTCGAGCTTGCCTTGCGTGCGGGCCGCTTGAGGAGGCCACCGGGACCAACTCCCAGCCATATTGCCTCACTACTTGGCCCTTCCGGTGCCAGTAAGCCGAGCGCCGCTGTGAAGGTATCGGTCAACTCTTTAGTGAAGCTTCCCTCAGGCGGTCCGTTGAGGTCAGCGGCCAACTGTTGGGTTATGTCGGCCACGGAGAAATCACTCCACACCCGTTGCATGGCAGTTAGGCGAAGGTAGGGCTGGATCAGCCGATCAAGTGCGGCTGGCGGCAAGGCGGACGCGATGCGGACTTGCTGGCTGTCCCAAACCGTGCGACTCAAAGTCTGAAAGGCGTGGCCGGTGAACGGGCGCTGACGCAGCGCGCTCAGATTCAATCCGACCTCGTGATAGAGGAGCCTCACCGCAGATCGGTTTTCTCTCAGCCAGCGCAGGCGCTGTTCGACGGCGAGGATGACGCCGCCCAGCAGGCCAAGCAGACCGCCAACGAGACCGCCTATCACAGCGGTGGGCAGGTTGTCGGAAGTCACTGCCGCAGCTTAGCGTGCTGGTCGAGCCAGAGCAGAAATGCTGAGGGCGAGCGAGAGGGTGCCCGCCCACTTTGCTCTACGTCACGTCGATTCATGGTTGGCGCCGGATGCTACGAGACGGGGCGTGCCGGTGTCAAGTTTCAGCCGGATCGAGATTCTGTGGCACTATTTTGGCGAGGGAAATCCTTTTGGGGGCTGGAGAAATCGCCGGATGGATAGCAGCGGTTCTCAGCGCTCTCGCATCCGTGCTGGCGTGGGCGGCACGCCTGATCTGGGGTCGCGAGTTCGCGGCAGCCAAGGACGAGACCATCAAGGCCAAGGAGGCGCAGCTCGTGACCAAGGACGAGACCATCAAGGCCAAGGACGCCCAAATCGAAGGCCTGACCCAGCGGCTCAAGGAAGAGCGGGAGCTTAACCCAATGATGATTCGCGAGTACTTCGTCAGTGTCAAGGCGCAGTTAGAGGAATATATCGCGTTATTGAAGGGACAACGTGATGAGGCGCAGGGCAAGCTCGTCGGTCTCCAACGGGAGATTAAGACCGTGCAGGCGACGGCTGCGGGCCGACAGGACCAGATTCGGGAGTTGGTTGCCGAGCGCAGCAGGCTTCAGGACGTGTCCGCGGCTCTAAGTAAGCAGGTTGAACAACTTCAGTCGAAGCAGGAAGAAAATGATCAGGTGCTCTATAACTACGAGACGCTTCTTAAGCCTGTCGATTTGGGAGCCGTGCCGTGGACTGCAATAACCTCCCTGAAAGACCTTGACTTTTCAAAGCTAGCCATTGACACCTCGCTGATTACTGCTAAGTGGTCAACGACTCTGCCCTTCCAAACAATCGGACAACCGTCTCGGCCTATAAAACGGAGCAACCGGAGCCGAATCGTGGGCCAATCCACCGCGCCCGCGCCCGCAGCGGCCGAACCCCCCGAATCTAGTGCCGGGGCCGATGCGCCTCCGCAGCCTGATCAAGAAAAGCCTGATTCGTCAGGTTGATCCCGTCTTCATCGTCGGGCCAGAGTTGCCACGGGACCCGGTCCATCAGGCGGCGGTACTCACGATTCATCCAGCGCAAAGTGCGCTGGGTTGGCAAGTGGAGCACCTTCGGCTCGTCGTCTTCTGGTTGTGCCGCTCGCCTCACCCCGCCGCCTCCCATCCATTTGATGTCCCTTCGATAACAGCAAGGTCGGGCCTTGGAGCCGTGCGAGAAGGCACGACGGGTGTGTTAACAGGGGGTTTTACTAAGGGGGTACGTAGGGGTGTCCCATGCAGATCGTTGGCATAACTCTCCGAAATCGTTGGCAAAACTTCTTCAAACCCTTGGCAAAAGTCGGCGGAATCCTTGGCATAACTCTCTGGCTTTTGCCCGTTCAAATCCTTGGCGTAACCGGGCTCGGCCTGCGCGGCCAATTCCATTAGCTCAGCGAGCACTGGCCGCGTCGTCCTTGTCGTCGGCCAGCGCGCCCACAGCTTCGTTTACCCAGTGTAGCCACCAGACCGAAGGCACGCGCTGATGGCCGCGTACCCGGTGAACTAAGCCCCTGTTGAGCAGTTCATTGCGGACCTGCGCCAGCCTCTTCTTTTCTCCGGCGCCGGGCTCCTTGCCCATGGCCTCGATGATTTGGCGTTCGGTTATCCATGCGGCGGCGGTACGCCGGGCCAGCGACTCTCCGACGATGGCCATGCAAAACAGCGTCTGGGTCTTGGTGAGCCGCTGCTGGCCGATCCATGCGGTGGCGAGCGACATCAGCGGTGCTCTCGTCTCCTCGTCGCCGTCAATGGCTTGGTAAAGCGCTTTGCCGAGCGCCTTGATCTCGGTTTGACCGATTTTGGCTTCGGGCGTCATGACGACACCTCGCGCAGCAGCCCTAAAACCTCGGCGGCATCCGCCCACTCGCCCCGGCCGACCCGCAGGTCGAGTAGTTGTCTGCCCGTCTTCAGTAGCGCTCCCTCAGCGGACTGCCACGGGTCGCGGGACGGTACAGGTGACGCCGGACGCGCCGCCCGTGCCGCTGGCGCCGGTCTGATCCCGTTGTGGGTGACGCCCTGCCGTAGCGCGGTTGTTTCTTGACGGGCGCCCGGTCTGAGTGTACGGTTTCGCCGAACCTCCGATTTCGTTGCTGGGCCACCTGCCACGGTGGCCCGCTCGTTTTCCGGGGGGTTCATGCCTTCGCCTCCTGCTGAGCCCGCTTCGCCCAACGCGTGTTCGCAATCTCGCGGAAGTGGGCGCTTCGCAAGGCTCGGAGTAATCTCGCTCGTTCGGCTGGCGATTTCGGGCCGAGCGCGTCAATGGCTCGCTCAAATGTCTGGCGATAGGTGGCGCGGGCCCGACTGGTCTGCTGCTGTCTGGCTTCTGCTGTTTTAATTGGGGACACTTAGTTGGGCCACCGGACGGATTAAGAGCATCGTGGGTTTGTGGCAGGAGGCAGACGCCGCGCAGCGTGGGCTCATGGTTGCCGAGGTTTACGAGCGCATCGAGGTTGACCTGTCGGGCTCGACGATCGAGATGGTAGCTACCCCCCAGCCGCGTTGGACACCCTTCTTCGAACGAGTGATTCGGCTGCGTGGGACCACCGGAGGCAAGGCCCCCAAAACACCACTCGTCGAGGTGGGGGTAGATTTGGGCGGCCAACACTGGTCGGACGATTGACCCAAACGCCTGGGTGGGAGCCTGCTCGGCGATGCGGGGGGTCGCGGCATTTCCGAGCCGACAGAGGGGATTTTCAGGAAATGCCGCGACCCTCAGGCAGTCTGTTGGTATGCGGCCGCCATTATCGTGCTCACATAAGCACCAGACCTAGGGGCCGGCGAGTCGGTTGCTACCAGATGTGGTGGCGGAGCGGGCGAGATTCGAACTCGCGAACCGGGTACGCCGGTTACGGCATTTCCAGTGCCGCGCCCTCGACCAGACTAGGCGACCGCTCCGCAGCGAGTCGATTCTATCCACCGTTGCGCTGACCCGATCGGCGGCTTTTTCCCGAGGGCCGGCCTTCCAGGTTGAAGACCGCGGTGATCACGGAGAGATGCGTCAGCGCCTGAGGGAAGTTCCCCAGCATATCGCCTGTCTTTGGGTCGTATTCCTCGGCAAATAAACCGAGATCGTTTGCCGTCTCGGTGACCCGGCTGAAGAGCTCTTCGGCCTCCTCCATCCGGCCCATCTGCGCCAGCACGTTGACCAGCCAGAGGCTGCAAATGATGAAGGCGCCTTCCGGCTCGTGGAACTCTGACTCCTCCGGGACGTAGCGGTAGAGAAACCCGTTGCTGCTCAGTTTTTCCTGGAGGACCTTGACTGTCGACACCACCCGCGGATCCGTGGCCGGGAGCATCTCGTACATTGGAATCGCGAGAACGGTGGCGTCGAGATCGTCCGAATCCAGGGCCTGCGTAAACGCACCGAGCTGACGGTTGAAGCCCCGCTCGAGGACCTGCTCCTTGATGGCATCGCGGGTACGTCGCACCAACTCCTTTCGCTGCTTTCCCATTCGCAGCGCCCGGTCCATCTGAAGGACGCGGTCGAGGCCGCACCACATGAGGACCTGTGAGTACAGATAGCGCCGGGGCCGGCGACGCGACTCCCAGATTCCGGAGTCCTCCTTCTGCCAGTTCTCGAGAATATAGTCAATGACGTCCAGCACGACCTGGCGGCGCGGACGGGGTAACTGCTTTCGTGCGCGCCAGATGGTGTAGACGGTCTGCAAGACCTCACCATAGGTGTCGAGCTGGACCTGATCGGCCGCGGCGTTTCCGATTCGTACCGGCTTCGAGCCCCGATAGCCGTCGAGATCCTCGAGCACGTACTCATGAATCCGGTCGTCACCGTCGATCGTGTACATGACCTTGAAGTCCTTGGGATGCCGGTTGTGCGCCATTCGCACCCAGCGAATGAATCCGTCACCCTCCTCGACGAATCCCATCTGATAAAGCGCGTTGACCAGGTCGGACGTGTCCCGGATCCAGCTGAAACGGTAGTCCCAATTGAGGGAACCTCCCGGGCTCTCTGGCAGCGATGTGGTCGGCGCCGCGACAAAGGCGCCAGTGGGTTGATACTGCATCAGCTTGAGCGCCAGCGCCGACCGATGCAGCGGCTCGTCGAACCGTCCCGCATAGGTGGTCGAGCGCAACCAGTCCATCCAGTAGTCGTCGGTTTGGTGCAGGAAGGCGTGCGTCTCATCGATGCTGATCGCGGCCGGGACGGCCCTGTCTTCCGCGTAGTGCAATAGGATCGCGCCGCGATGCCCTGGCATGATCTGGCCGGTCACCACGGCAATACCGTCGGCGAGCTCCAGCGCGGCGTCGTCCGGATACTGGAGGAACAGGCTCGCATCCTCCCACTCCGCGGAGAGCATGCCAGGACGCACCCGACGCAGGCTCGGCACTGCGCGGCCGTAGTCGAATCGAGGTTTGAACGTCAACCGCCAGGCCGTCCGGCCGGCTTGCGGCTGCATCATCCGAACCAAGCGAAGTGACGCCGGCGGCTTCAGCTTCTTCCGCGGCAGCGCGAGCGGCATGAAGTCGACGACGCGCATGCGGGTGCGACCGAGTGACCAGATCGTTTGCAGCACGTTCGAGTCTCGGCGGTATTGCCGGAACACGCTCGCGCTGGGATTGTCAGGCACGAGTTCGAGAAAGCCTCCCCGGTCCCAGTCCAGCAGCCGGCCGAACGCCCAGGGACTGTCGAAGCGTGGCAGGCACATCCAGTCGACGGAGCCGTACTTGCTGACCAGGGCGGCCGATCGCAGATCGCCGATCATGCCATAATCCCCGATCGGCGGATAGCGACCGTCGGGCTGACTCAACGTGTTCGATCGTAGCCCAGCAGTACCGAGCGTACAATCGCGCCGTGGCCGAGCTTCGCGAGATCGCGGTCGTCAAGCGCGATCAGGTCACGCAGGGCGAGGCCTCGGGCGCAATGAGTCGGCTCGGTGCAATCTCCGCGGATACGGTCGGCTCTGAAGGCATCTTCATGGGGGTTAGCCGTCTGCCGCCCGGATTGCGTAGCTCGGGCCACCTGCACACCAACTGCGAGTCCTCGCTCTACGTGTCGTCGGGTCGAGGGCGCTTTCTTACTGGGCCGCGTCTCGAGCGCGCCACGCTGATCGAGTCGGGCGATTTCATTTTCGTGCCACCCAATGCGCCGCACGCCGTCACGAACGACGGCGATGTCGACCTGGTCTTCATCGTGGCTCGCACGGCGCAGCGCGAGCAGGTCGAAGAATATGATCCCGATTACTAGGCGAGCGCATTTTCGGCCAGCGCGCCCTTCACCTCTACCCTGCTCCTCGATCGCTGTAAGACCTGCCGGGTGCCAATTCGTCGTCCGCTGGCCGGCTAATCCCGCGTTCGCGGCATCCGTCCCTAGTCGGTCAAGCGGTCGATTTCACCTGCGTCGGTGAGCCCGTCAACCTGCCCCCGCGCGAGTCACGGAACTCAAGGGCCTCGGCGGGATCGAGGTCTGCCGGATCAGCGCCAGCTCCGCCGCTCCGGCAATGATCTAAAGCGGCGGTTCGCGGAAGACCATCCGGCCGACCCCGAACCCGATCAAGCCCAGCACCCCAATCACCACCAGGGGAGCGCCGACATGGAAGCCGATCAAGGTCAGGCTTAGAAGGATGCCAAGCAACGTCACACAGCCGCTGCATCCCAGCCCTAGTGTCATCAGGGCGCGCATAGACTGGAAGCAGTCTACCGAGTGGCTAGCTGGGCCGACCGCGTAGGCGCCGACCGCCGACCACCTCGCGTGGCTGGCTGCGGACCCAGACGTTGAGCAAGACCACCGCCGACATCCGAAATGGTCGCCAGGTTTCGGCCCTCTTGAGGACGGCCGCCCGATCCGGTCGATCGCGGAGTCCATAAAGTAGTTGGATGGCGCGCGCCGTCAGATCATCGTCGGTGACGGCGTCGACCAGCCCCGCGCCTCGCATCAGAATGCCCTGAGCGAAAAACTCGCCGATTCCCGGCAGCGTCTGGAGCTGCTGGAGCGCCTCAGCCTCCGGCAGAGCCCGAAGGCGCTGACGATCCAGCATCCCGTCGAGCGCGGCGCGGGCGGCGGCGCGCAGCCGCTCGATCTTGGTGGGCGCCACCGCGGGAAAGCTCTTCATCCGCAGCAACGTGCGTGGGTCGGGAAAGGCGAAGACCTTCGAGCCGTCTACCGCGATACCGACACCGGCCTCCTCCGCCATCTTCTGGCGAAGCCGACGGGTCTGCTGGATCCTGATTCGATGGCCGATGAGAAATGCACAGGCGGCCTCGTAGGGCGAGTGGAACAACACCGCGCGGAGATTCCGATACTCCGCCTGTAGCCGGCCGATGACCGGATCGCGCCGACCGACGTCCGCAAAGCCCTGTCCATCGACATCGAGCGAGAAGGTCGCCAGCGCCTGCTGCCAGGCTCGTTCCGCATCGGCCGGGGCAGCGCCGTGGATCTCACCGCGGATGGTGCTGCCATGCTGGCGCAAGCTGACGGCAGCCGAACTCTCCCAGCCTTCGACCGGAAAGGCCATCACGATCGCGTCGCCCCGCCGCGGCCATCCGCCGAAGTGCGCAACCTGCGTCTCCAGATCAAACGGTCCCCGGGGGACGACCTCGTACCGAGCGATCGATGCGATGGCCGGCTCCCCCTCCCCTTGCTCATCCAATCCGCTGTCGCAGCAGCGCCCGCTCGGCCGGATTGTCGGTGAGCTCCAGCGCCCGGCTGAGGGCGGCGTGCGCCTCACGCTCGCGGCCGAGTTCCCGGAGCAGCTGGGCTCGGGTGGAATGGTACAGGTGATAGTCCTTCAACTCGTCCGCGAGGCCCTGCAGCTCGGCGAGGGCCGCTTCGGGGCCGGCGACATGACGCAAGGCGATGGCCCGGTTCAAGCGCACGACCGGCGTCGGCCAGAAGAGCAGTAACGAGTTGTAGAGAAGGAGGATTTGCGTCCAATCGGTCTGCTCCCAGGACGCCGCCTCCGCGTGACAGGCGGCGATGGCCGCCTGGAGCTGATAGGGGCCCGGCCGTCGCAGCCAGGAAGCCCGCTCCACCATCGTTGACGCTTCCTTGATCGACTTCTGATCCCAGCGGTGGCGGTCCTGATCTTTGAGCAGGATCAGACCGCCGGCTCGATCGAAACGGACCGTGGCGCGCGCCAGGTGGAGCTGCATCAGGGCTACCAGGCCGATCACCTCGGGCTCATTCGGGAGCAATCGCATCAACAGGGTTGAGAGCCAGTAGGCGTCCTCGGCCAGGTCTCGTCGCGCTGGCGATGGACCAGAGGTTGCAAGGTAGCCCTCATTGAACGCCAGGTAGAGCACGGCCAGCACTTCGTCGAGCCGTTCGTTGAGCTCATCGGCTTCGGGCATCCGATACGGGATCCCGGCCTCGACGATCTTGCGTTTGGCCCGGACGATCCGTTGCGCCATGGTCGCCTCTCCGGTCAGAAACGCGCGGGCGATCTCCGGCGTCGTCAGCCCGATCACGGCCCGCAGGGTGAGAGCCACCTGAGCCTCGCGGCTGAGCGCCGGGTGACAGCAGGTGAAGATCAGGCGCAGGCGATCGTCCTGCTCACCCCTCACCTCATGGCTGGATGAGGCCACCAGGAGGGACAACTTCTCCATGTATTTCTTCCCGCGGCGAAGCCGATCGAGGGCTTTGCGGCGCGCCGTCGTCATCAGCCAGGCACCGGGGTTCTGCGGAATGCCCTCTGTGGGCCAGTGCTGCAGCGCCTCGACCACCGACTCCTGGACCAGCTCCTCGCCCAGATCGAAATCACCAAGAAAGCGGACCAGCGCCGCCGTCAGCTGGCCCGCCTCCTCTCGAAAAACCGACGTGAGAGCGGCATCGATCGCCGCCCGATCCCTGGGCGTCTACATCTCCTGGCGTTCGACCACCGGCCTGACCTCGACCTTGCCGCCGCCGGGCCAGCTCTTGGCGATCGCGATCGCCTCATCCAGGTTGGCGACGTTGAGAATGCCGTATCCGCCGATGGTCTCCTTTGCTTCGGCGAAGGGTCCATCGGTCACGACCGGCTTGCCGCCATTTAGCTTAACAGTCGTGGCTGTGTGCACCGGTTGAAGCTGGTAGCCCTCGGTGATCTTGCCCTTGCCGCTGAGCTCACCCCACCACTCGCTGATTCGGCCGAAGGTCTCGTTCCGCTTTGCCTCGGGCAGCTTCTCCCAGGCACCTGCCTCGTCAACCAGCAACATCATGTACTTCACGGTTGTCCTCCTTGCGGCCTGTCAGGCCTCTATTCTGCCTATTCGACGAACGGCGCGGTGGCAAAATCGACCCTGGCCGGCCGCCCTTGCTAGGCTTGTAGGTGGTGGCTGAGTCCGCTCGTTACGGCGACCGGGTCGCCGTGCCCGAACCGTATTCGATCGAGCACATTCCCTTCGCCGAGCGGCACGGTCACAGCCGGCAACTCCTGTGGCTCTGGCTGGCGGCTAACCTCACGATTGCCGATTACGCGATCGGCTTCGTGCCGGTAGCGCTCGGCCTGTCCGTCGGCCCAGCCATCCTGGCCCTGGCCCTGGGCAATGTTCTCGGCGGGCTGGTGCTGGCCTGGTCGGCGGCGATGGGGCCGGCTGCCGGGTATCCGCAGATGTTCATCGGGCGCCGAGCCTTTGGCCGGGTCGGTGGGTACGTCCCGGCGGCGCTCAACTGGCTGAGCACCGCGGGATGGTTCACCGTCAACACCATCCTCGGCAGCTTCGCTCTTCAGCTCCTCATCGGCGGCCTGCCCTTCGCGGCGGCGGCCGCCATCCTCGTTGTCGTGCAGGGTCTGCTTGTCATCTACGGTCACAACCTGATCCAGGCCTTCGAGCGCTACATGGCACTCATCCTCGGCATCCTCTTCGGCATCGCCACGGTGATCGCCCTGGCCCACGGTTCGACGATCGTCGCCTGGCATCCAAAGCCGGTCGCCAGTAGCCTGGCCCTGTTCGCGATCGTGCTTGCCGTCTCCTTCTCCTACATCATGAGCTGGTCGCCCTATGCCTCCGACTACTCGCGCTATCTCCCCGAAATCACCTCACGCTCCTATGTCGCGATCTACGTGTTCGTCGGCGCGGCCCTCGCCTCCTTCGTGACGGAGGTCGTCGGCATGCTCGTCGCCATCCTCGCGCCGGGAGCGTCCACACCTATCGCCGCGCTCAAGATCGCGATGGGCGGCTTCGGCGCCTTTGCCGTCATCGCGGTCATCCTGGGGGCGACCACCGCCAACGTGCTCAACCTCTACTCCAACACCATGTCGGCGAAGGTGCTCGACGTGCGGCTGCCCCGCTGGCAGCTCGCGGTGCTGGGCGGCATCCTCGGGTTCATCCTGGCGCTGGTCGGATACCAGAACTTCACCCAGAACTACCAGAACTTCCTGATCGTCCTCGACTACTGGATCATGCCGTGGCTGGCCGTGGTGTTGATCGACTATTACGTGTTCAAGCACCAGGAGCCAATGGGGTTCAGCCAGGCCGTCGGGGTGAACTGGATGGGTCTGATCGCCTGGCTGATCGGCCTTGGCGTTTCGCTTCTCTTCATATCGGAGCAATTCCAGGTGTTTGGCCTGAAAGCCCATGGACCGTTTGCCTCGTGGTTCGGCGATGCGGATTTCGGATACTTCATCGGCTTCATCGTCGCCGGGGTGGTATACCTTCTACTCAATCGCAGCCGCGCGCCGCAACGCTAGAACGGTTTGAGGAGGACGGGATGGCAAACAACGATCGCTCGGTCGAGACCAGCGCAACCCCGCAGGCGGTCTGGAAGATCTGGTCGGATACTGCCACCTGGCAGGGATGGAATCCCGACGTGCAGTCGATGACGCTCAACGGACCATTCGCCGTCGGAACGACCGGGACGATGAAGACGAAGCAGGGCACCCGGCAGGTTCAGCTCACCGAGGTCGTGCCGGGCCGGTCGTTCCGGCTCGAGACCACCGTGATTCCGCTGACCCGCTTCGCCTTCGAGTGCCAGGTCTCCACCGGCCCCAACGGCAAAACCACGATCAGCCAGGGCATTCGAGTCGGCGGCCCGCTCGGAGGGCTGGTTGGCGGCATGATGGCGCGCCAGATCGCCGATACGTTCCCTCCGCTGTTGCAGGGTCTTGCCCGCAAGGCCGAGGCGACCGAGGGCAGGAGCTAATTCGGTCCGGCCGGCTGTTGGGGAACGGCAGGGCGGAAGAAGGTTCGGACCGACGCGGGGAAGCGTTGCAGTACGTCCTCGGGAAACTCGAAACTCACCTCGGTCGCGAACTGGGTTTCGATGAAGCGGTCGATGGCGACCTGGATCAGCTGCCGGGCGGCATCGATCGGCATATCGATGTCGGTAAAGGTCCGGCTGTTTTGCTTCAGAAAGGCGTCGAGATCGGCAGTCATCGCGCCGGCGAGCCGGCGCAGCTCCGCGGTGGCCTCGCTCGCATCCCGGCCGTCGCGGAGGGCCCGCAACTGCTGCCCCTTGAGTTCCCACAGCCTGACGTTGTACGGCGCGACCGCCACACCGAGTTCGCGCTGCACCGAGCGAATCCGCTGGAGTCGTGCTGCGCCGACCTCGCCCGCCCAGCGCCGGCGCGCTTCGGCGTCGCCGACGACGCAGGCCCCGTACCATCGGTGGCGCTGTGGTAGGGCCCGAGTTTCAAGATGCCGGCAGGTCAGCACCGGTTCGAGAGGCTGGTAAAGAGTGTCCAGCGGAATGAACTGTCGCGCCTGATACGCCGGGCAGCCGTCGAAGTCCGCCGCAAACGGCTTGGGATACGGGCATTCGTCGTCCGGACGAGCCATCGCGGGCTAAGTCTAGGTGAGATTCGTCACGGACACCGGGAGTTCCATCATATGGGGTGATGGTCGGACGGCTGTATCTCGAGCATCTCGCTGATAGCGATCTCAGCGTTCTGGCCGCCGCCGCAGGCGCGGGTGACGCTGCGGGGCGCGATCCGCAACGGATCGAGGCGCTGATCGATAGTCCCGCGCTGTTTCGACGACTGTTCGCCAACCCTGGCCGCGATCCCCTCTTGCAGGGCTCGCCCTTCCTCATCTTCGCCGTACTGGTCCACCGGGCGATCCGCGACCTGAGTCAGGCATCGTTTGTCGAGGAATGGGTCGGGCCGCGCCAGCGGGTCCCGGTCTTCGACGTCGGCGGATTGCGAGAATTCGGCGCGGATCCGATGCGCCGTTTCTTCCTGGCGGAACTGCTCGCGTCCTACACGCACGTCTCCAGTGGCAGCCTGCTGGTGCAAACCCGCCGGGGTTGGCGGCGGCGTCATTTCAGCGAGTTGGACCCGATCCGCCTGATCGAGCTCGCCGAGCTCCTGCCGATCGCTGAGCGCGCATCCGTCTACCGCCGCCTCGGCGATCTTTCGCTCTTCTTGACCGGCGTCTTCCCCGACTACGCAGCCGAGCGGCTGGTTGTCGAGCGGGAGCGTCGCCGGTTGGAGCGGGCGCTGGCCGCCGCGGATCGAGCGTCGGCCGAGCGGCGCGATGGGATCTGGCTGCTGGAGTCGATCGGACGGCGAGCCTACCGGATCGCGCAGCAAGCCGCCGATCGGCGGACCGCGATGGCCGGGGTGCTGGCCGAGGTGAGCGAGAACTTCGCCGTCGCCCGCCGGGTACTGAATTTCATAACGGACCGATATCTCTTCCCATTGCGCCGGCAGTGGTTCGCTGCCGGCTGATGGCACGCTGGGCGGAGTTCAAGGCGGCGGCGCCGGACCTGGCCGATCGCGTCGAGGAGCGGTTCGCCATCCGCAGGCATAAGACGCTGGCCACGCTCCGTAAAGATGGTTCGCCACGGATCAGCGGAATCGAGACGGAATTTGACGGTAGCGACGTCTACCTCGGGATGATGCCCGATTCGCGCAAGCTCCATGATCTTCGGCGCGATCCGCGCCTGGCGCTGCACAGCCCGACCGAAGATCCACCGATCGATGGGCCTTCGGGCTGGCGAGGCGAAGCGAAAATCGCGGGACGCGCCGTGGAGGTTCCAGACGTCAATTCGCCAGTCGCCGGCGCCGGCCGCATTCGCGTGGACATCACCGAGGTCGTGCTGACCTCGCTCGACGAGACAGGAAGCCGGCTGGTGGTCGAGTCCTGGCACCCGAGCCGCGGCCGCGACCGGCTGGAACGAGCGTGAAGACCGCCGCCGCACGCTCGATCCGCGGTCATAGGGAAGATCGCCGCCGGGCCCTCGTGGCCGTCGCCTTCCGCCAGATTGCCGAGCATGGATTCGAGGGCCTGCGAACGCGGGAGGTGGCAGCCGAGGCGGGCGTCAACATCGCGACGCTGCATTACTACTTCCCGACCAAGGAGGCGCTCATTCGCGGCGTGGTGGCGCACGCGATGGGACGATTCCGCTCGACACTGGCCCCCCACGGCTCGCCGGATGATCAGCTGGCCAACCACCTCAGGGCGGTTCGCGCCCTGCTGCAGAAGGAGCCCGAGGTCGGCGCCGTGATGGGCGAACTGGCGCTCCGCTCCGCCCGTGATGCCTCCCTCGCGCGGATCCTACGGGAATCGAACGACGCCTGGCATCGCACGCTGCGCGGCCTGCTTCGCCGCGCCGCGCGTGCCGGTGACCTCGCCAGCGCGCTCGACAGCGACGGGGCGGCGGCCCTGATCGTCGCCACGATGACCAGCATGGTGCTGCCTTCGATGACGTGGTCACGCAAGGACCAGGCCTTCCGTGAGCTGGGACGCTGGCTCAACCGCACCCCTCCCCCTACCCGGTCTCGTTCCAGCAACTGATTGATTTCGCCTGCTAAGCTTTGGTCAATCATCTGATTGACTCAGCATGGAGGTCTCCATCATGGGCATAGATGCTCAGCCGATCGGCAACGGCAAGGATAGCCGCCCAGCGTCGGCGCGGGCTCCGCTATTCGTGACCCTCTTCAATCCACTTGGCCGGCGGCTGGCCGGCGCGGGCCTGATGGGCCCCAACGCCCTCCTGACCGTGCGCGGTCGAACAACTGGCCTGTCACGCACCACGCCGGTTGCGTTCGTCGAGGTCGGTGGCCGCCGCTGGATCATCGCCACCTTTGGTGACGTCAACTGGGCTCGCAACCTGCGGGCCGCGGGTGAGGCGACGATCACCGTCAAGCGGCGGGCGGAACACGTGCACGCTATCGAACTCTCCCCTCAGGACAGCGCCCGCTTCTTCCGCGAGGTATTGGCGGGTTATGTCAAGCGCGTCCCCTTGGGCGGATTGATCCTTCGAATGTTGGGAGCAGCGGATATCCTCACCGATCCCGCCGGCGCCGCGCGACACCGGCCGGTGTTCGAACTGAGACCGTAACGCGTCAGGGCAGCTGGTCGGGGACCTCGACCACGACTCTGACGCCGAACGGTGATCCATTGTATGACGCCGCGACCAATCCACCGATCAGACCGCCGACCAGTGCGGCGAAGATGCCGACGAGCAGGCCGGCAAAGGGGACCACGATAAACCAGTCGGCCTGAAGCCGCTGCAGCACCGGAATCTGACTGCCGAACGGCAGCAGCTGTTCAGTCACCCCCAGCGTCAGACTGAGGTCACGCTGCCAACTCAGGATCGCGCCCGCGAACCAGGCGAGCGCCGCCCCGAGCACGCAGCCGGTGACCACCCCGAGGCCGAAGCCGATCCAGCCTCCGGCGATGATCGCCGCCCGAACCGAGACGGCAACGACGCGGCCGCTTACCTGGTGCATCACGAGACCGTCAGCCGCCGCGGCGAGCGGCGAATCACGATCAGCATCACCAGCAGGATGATGGCCGGAATGGCCAGCGCGACGACCAGCGCATAGGCCAGGTACCCGAGGAAGCGAAGCCCCTGGACGGCGGGCTGTCGCCGCTGGCCGGTGGCCGTCGACACGATCTTCTGCCGGGCACCCTGCCCCGCGCCACCGCTGAACAGCTCGGCGGCCTGGAGGCCGGCGGGCCGCGGATCACCATTCGGCAGGTACAGACCGAAGTGCTCGATCTTGACGCCCGGCCGCTGCGTCCAGTAGTCGTCCAGCGTCCACCAGACGGCCGCCCCCAGGAAGCCGGACGGCGTCGTGTCCAGATACGGCGCGGCGGCCTGGTAGGTGTCGGCCAGGATTCGGCGCTGCTCTTCCTGGTCGTTGACGCTGTCCGACCACCGGCCGAACTCGAGGATCATGATCGGTTTGCGCGGGAAGGTGGCGTGGGCGATTTGCAGCGCCCGGGCCGTGCCGGGACCGGCGTCGGGTCCATAGAAGACGCCATAGTAAGTGGTATATCCCGCGACATCGAGCGGCCGACTCGTCCCGTCATCGGGCTGGTTGCCGTAGGCGGCCTGTCCGGTCAGCCGGGTGCCGTCCACCGCGCGGTCGAGATTGTGCAGCGCGGCCAGGGCCTGCTCCCGTTCGATACCGCCGGTTGACTCGTTCGCCAGGCCGTGAAAGAGCACGGATGGGTGATTCATGTCGCGCAGGTCCATCTCGGCCAGCATCTGCTGCGGAATGCCGCGGTCCATCGCGATGTCGAACGTGGCCGGCGTGTAGTGGTACAGGGGGATCTCTTCCCAGATGGCGTAGCCGAGCCGGTCGGCCAGCATCAACAGCAGCGGGTTGGCCGGGTGATGATCGGCGCGGATGAGCTGGACATTGGTGGCGTTCGCCTTTTCCAGCAGCAGCAGGATGTCATCGGGCGTGACCACCGGGCCACCATGCGGCCGGCCGTTGACGGCCGGGTAGACCCGCTCATCGTGCAGCGCCACCCCGGCATAGGCGACCGGGTCGCCATTGAGCAGCAGCCGGGGCAACTTCGCATCGACGGCAATCCGGCGCAGCCCGAAGGTTTCATTCAACTGGTCGACGAGCCGTTCCTGCCAGAACACCTGCACCTGCAAGACATAGAGGGCCGGCGACTGCGGCGACCAGAGGTCCGCGTTGGCCAGCGAGAAACTCGCATGGACCTGGGTCGTCCCATCGTGGCCGAGCAGTCCGGCGTCGACACGCTGCGAGGCGATCGGCACAGCGCCCAAAGGAACAAGGCTGAGCGGATCAGGGTTGGTCAAATTGGTCGGGTCGACAGTTGCCGGCAGGACGTCGATCCCAACTTGAACCGGCGCATCTTCGCCGCCACGCTGGTACACGGTGACCGCGATATCCGCGCCGTCGAGGTGCGGCACGACATCCGCGCGTACCGCATAGATGGAAGGGGTCGCTTCGATCCATACCGGTTGCGTCAGGCCGCCATAGTTCCACCAGTCCGTCAGTCCCCAGGGGACGATGTCCTGTCGCGTCCCCCAGGGCGGATTGTCGACCCGAACCGCGATCAGGTTGACGTCACCCGGAACGATCGCATCGGTGACGTCGAAGGCGAAGGGCGTGGACCCACCCTCGTGGTAGCCGAGGTAATGGCCGTTGAGCCAGACGTCGGCGATGTAGTTGACGGCGCCGAATTTCAAGGTGATGGTCTGGTTCTGCCACTCCAGCGGGACGTCGAAATCCTTGCGGTACCACGCCCCATCGCCCGGTGGCGAGGGTGGCGGATCGTACGAGCCGGGAACGTCGATCGTCGCCCAGCGCGTGTCGTCGAAGGCCGGCTGCTGCCGTCCCGCGGCCTCGGCGACGATCCGCGGGAGCGCGCTGGATCGAACCGCCAGCGAGAGGTCGTTGTCCATCGGCATCGGGTCGACGCGCCATCGACCACTCAGGTCCAGCCGGCGGCGCGGTTGATAGGCGAAGGAGGGAACCGGGATGCCATCCTGAAACGCGATCCGGCTGCCGCCAATCGTCTTGAAGCTCAGCGTGGGCGCCAGCTCCGAGGCCGTTTGTGCGCTGGCGCACGCCGGGAGAACAAGCCCGAGTAAGACGGAAGCGAGGACGAGACCGGCGAACCGGCGGGCAGGACGCAACGTGGGAATTATGCACACTCCCGTTCGCTCGACACGACGGTGGCGCGGCTTTTACGACGGGATCGGTCGCGGCGCGGGAGCGAGATCGCGTTCTTCGAGCAGCCGCCGAACGGCATCCCCATTCTCGAGCGTCAAGGCCTTTCGCGCCACCGTTGCGCACTCGCGGCTGTCGAGCTGACGGACGGTCGCCTTGATTCGTGCCACCAGCGGTGGGTGGACACTGAGCTCATCGACCCCGAGACCGACCAGCAAAGGCACTGCCCAGAGATCGCTGGCCATCTCGCCACAGACCCCAACCCAGCGACCGTGTCGATGCGCCGCTGCCGTTACCTGATCGATCGTCCGGAGGACCACCGGGTGCAAGGCATCGGCTAGCGATGCCACCTCGGGATTGGTGCGATCGGCCGCAAACAGGTACTGGGTCAGGTCGTTGGTTCCGAGGCTGAAGAAGTCCACCTCCTGGGCCAGCTGGTCGGCACCGATCGCGGCCGCCGGCACTTCGACCATGATGCCCAGCGGGATCCGCGGCGCTGCGACCGAATGCGGTTCGAGCTCGTGGGTGGCCTTCGCGAAGAGCTGCTTGGCCTGCCGGACCTCATCGATCGTCGACACCATCGGAAGCATCAAGCGCAGCGGATGCGTCGATGCCACCCGCAAGGCGGCGCGCATCTGCTCCAGCAGCAGGTCCGGCCGGCGCAACAGCTGGAGGCGCAAGCCGCGGACACCAAGGGCAGGATTCGCCTCGGCCGGCTGAGGCAGGGCCGGCAGCGGTTTGTCGGCACCGACATCGAGGGTGCGCAGGATGACGGGCCGATCGCCCATCGCCGCCGCCACCTGCTCCAGCATCGCCACCTGCTCATCCTCATCGGGCAGCCGCTCACGGCCGAGAAACAGGAACTCGCTGCGAAGCAGACCGATCCCATCCGCTCCGGCGGCGGCCGCTCGCCGCGCATCATCGGGATTGGCGGCATTGCATCCCACCTCCACGCGCCGACCATCGCGGGTCGACGCCGGCTCGGCATCAGCTGTCAGCTGCGCCGGCCCGGCCACGTGGGCGACGTCCTCGGCCGGTGGGTCGACGATCAGGGTGCCCCGGTCCCCATCGAGCAACAACGGCTGGCCGTTGTCCACCGCCTCGAGCAGTCCACCGATGCCGACGACCGCCGGTAATCCCAGGGCGCGGGCGAGGATCGCGGTGTGCGCGGTCGCCGTTCCCTGCTCCGTGGCGAATCCGACGACGAGGGTACGGTCCAGGCCCGCGGTTTGCGAGGGGGCGAGGTCACGCGCCACCACGATCGAGGGTTTCTCGGGCGGCGGGGGCATGTCACTCACACCATGAAGCGCCCGCCGGATCTGTGCGACGACGTCTTCGACGTCGGCGGCCCGAGCCTGAAAGACCGGATCGGCCGAGGCACGCAGCATCTCGGCAAATGGCGCCATCGTTTCGGCCACTGCGGCATCGGCGAGTCCACCATCTCTAATGAGGCTCGAGGCGCCATCAACCAGCGCCGGGTCGTCGAGCATGAGAGCCTGTGCTTGCAGGATGCCGGCTTCGGCCCCTGCGCCGCTGGCTTCGAGCTGGCGGGCTTTCGTGGCGAGCGCGATCTTGACCTCCTCGATCGCTACCCGCAAGCGGTTGATGCCCGCCTCACCGGTCAGGTCGACGCCGGAGTCGTGGATCCCCGGTTCCGCCCACCGCCAGGCCGGGGCAAAGGCCTGACCGGGCGCGGCCGCGATCCCGCGCAGCCGCATCCGAGACGGGCTACTCGCCGAAGTCACGGTCCACCAGGTCGGTCAGCGCGGCAACCGCCGCCTCCGCCTGAGGTCCCTCGGCCCGAACCGTTATCGTCGTTCCCTGGCCAACGCCGAGTGTCAGCACGCTGAGGATGCTTTTTGCGTCTCGAACGGCGCCGTCCTTAACCACTTCGACCCGTGTGTCCTTGAAGCGCGCGGCGGTCTGGACGAAGAGCGCGGCCGGCCGAGCGTGCAGGCCGACCTTGTTCATGATGGTGAGCCGACGTTCAGTTATGGCCGCCACCTCTTCCCGCGTGTAGTCTGCAACCCGAAGGCGCTCCGGTCAAGCTTGGTTGCGAATCGTGCATCGGAAAGCGGGTGAACCGTAGAATTCAACCGATCGAGGAGGTGGTGGCGATGGCCACTCGGACGATCGTCCCGCCCGCCCACATCCGTCGCGTCGACGTGTCGGTCACGCGCCTCCTCGAGGCATTCGGCCGCGTGCCGGTGGCGGCCGTCATCCGTCGCGGAGAAGAGTTGCCCCTGGCGTTGGCCTCTCAGGTTCCCGCCGTGTTCTTCCTGCGCGCCCCCGCCTTTCATCTCGGCCCCCTGGTCTGGGCGGTGCAGGCCCGGGGCAAGATGGCCTTCGTTCACCTCGACCTGATCGCCGGACTGGGAAAAGACCGTGCGGGCGTCGCCTTTCTGGCGCGTGAGATCGGGGTCGACGGCATCATCACCTCGCACAGCGCGTTGGTGGCGGCGGCCAGGGCCGAGCGCGTGATTTCGGTGCAGCGGCTTCTCCTCTACGACGATCTTGGCCTCCCGTCCGCTCTGGCAGCGCTGGAGCATGCGCGCCCCGACATTGTCGAAGTCCTCCCCGGCGTGATCTTTCCACTGGTCGTCGACCAGATCCGGGCGCGGCTTTCCCTCCCGATGATCGTCGGCGGGTTCGTGAGGGAGCCGGCCCAGCGCGAGAGCGCGCTGCAGCGAGGCGCGCTCGCGATCAGCACGAGTACGGCTGGGCTCTGGCCATGAGGACGCCCGGCGTCCTGGGAGTGATGCTGCCGGCCGTGCGCGACGGGACCTCGTTGAACCAGGCGCTCGACCTGGGCTACCGGCAGGTGCTGATCGAGCGGGGCAGCCTGCTCGCCATGGTCGGACCGCTGGCCGGCGCAGCCCGCCAGGGGATCGCGATCTTCGTGAATCTCGATGCCGTGGAAGGACTGGCCCCTGACAGCGCCGCGCTGGCCTTCCTGGCTACCGATCTGGGATTGTCCGGAGTGCTCTCCGTGAAGCCACATTTGCTCAGAGACGCAAGCCGCTTTCGACTGCGGACCGTGCAGCGAATTCACGCACTCGATTCGACCGGGCTCCAAACCGGGCTCAACAGTATTGTTTCGCCACCACCATTTGCGATCGCCGTCGCACCGGCAGTCGCCATCCCCCAGATCATGCCCAGCATCCGCGCGACCACCAGCACGCCGATCTGGGGAACGGGTTTCATCACCTCCGCCGAGCAGGCGAACGAGGTTCTCGCCGCTGGCGCGGACGTCGTGTCCAGCGGAAGGGTCGAGGTCTGGCGCGAGTTCAGTCGTATCCCGATTCGCGGTTGACAGCTTCGCTCGCCTGTGCTATGACAGGCGTGCAGCGACTGGCGGGACACTGAAAGGAAAAGTCCTGACCTGTGCGCTCCAATAGGAGCGTGCAGGTTAGGACTTTTTTGATGTGTGCTCGGCCAAAGGAGGTGGAGCGAGGGGACATGAGCGACCGGCGTTTGTCGCGCGACCTTGTTATAGGAGGAGGAAAGAATGGCAGTAGCGCAAGACAGCTGGACTAAAAAGTACCTGGGCGAAGTGCTCGGCGTGTTCGTCCTCGTTTTTCTGGGCGACAGCTTCGTTGCGTACGCGGTCTCCGGTGGGAAGAATGGCTTCCTGGCCGGGCTGCTCGGCGCGGGATTTTTCTGGGGATTTGCCGTCACGCTCGCGATCTACGCGTGCGGCGCCGTATCCGGGGCGCATCTGAACCCGGCGGTAACCCTGGCCCTGGCTCTTCGGCGCGGCTTTCCGTGGGCGAGGGTACCCGGCTACATCGGGGCTCAGGTCGTCGGGGCGTTCCTCGCGGCGGCGGGCGTCTCTTTCGTGTGGAATGGGCTCATCTACAACTACGAGCACACCGCCAAGCCGGTCATCGACCGCGGTGGCTCGAACGGCATCGAGAGCGGGCTCATCTACTCCGCGAACTGGCCGCATCCGCTGCTGATCGGGCACAATGCCGCCGCGTTGCAGATTGATCCCTGGTGGGTCGGTGCCGGCACCGAGATCATCATCACGGCACTGCTCGTCATCACGGTGCTGGGGATCATTGAAGACCGGATCCCGTCGGCGGCCAATGTCGCGCCGCTTGCGATCGGCATCGTCGTGGCGGCGCTGGTCGGACTCTTCGCGCCGATCGAGATGGCGTCCTTGAACCCGGCCCGCGACTTCGGGCCTCGGCTCTGGATGCTCGTCATCGGATACGGCTCGAATGCGATTCCAGGACCCAACTTCAACATCTGGATTACGACGCTGATGCCGTTGGTCGGCGGTCCGCTTGGCGCCTACCTCTACGACTTCATCGTTCACCAGCATCTGCCCGTGCCGGTCGGTCCGGACGTGGCGGAGCCCGCGGTGGAGCGGGCGCGGGCGCGCGCCTAGGCGCATGTCTCGACAGCTGAAGCGGCAGGTCGGCAGAGCGAACGGCGGACGGGGCCCGAAGGCCTCGTCCGCACGGTCGTCAGGCGGGCGAGCGCCGGCGAAGCCCAGCCTGTCGCCACAGAAACGACTGAACCGCATTTTGCTGATCGGCGGCAGTGCCCTGGCGCTGGGAGCCGTGGGGCTGGCGGTGTTCCAGCGGCCGTTCAACCCGGCGGGGCTGGCCATCAACCTGGCGGCCATCGGCCTGGGCTTACTGATGGGGAAAGGGATCGGACGGTTCATGTTCCGTCGCGTCTTACCAGCCGCAAACAACTAGGAGGAGGTCGCGATGGCAGAAGCAGCGGTAACGACCAGGCTCAAGAAGCTGATCAACACACCCGAAACCGAGGTGAAGGACGCCCTGGCGGGAATGGCGGCGGCGCACGCCGACCTGATCCGGGTGGAGTACGACCCGAACGTGATCATTCGTAAGGACGCCCCCAAGAGGGGCAAGGTGGGGCTGGTCTCGGGCGGCGGCAGCGGCCACGAGCCGATGCACGGTGGCTACGTCGGGCTGGGCATGCTTGATGCGGCCTGTCCCGGGGCGGTCTTCACATCGCCGACTCCCGACCAGATGGCGCGGGCAACGGCGGCCGTCGATGGCGGCGCCGGCGTGCTGCACATCGTCAAGAACTACACCGGCGACATCATGAACTTCGAGATGGCGGCCGAGCTGGCGCGCGGCGAAGGCGCCAGAGTCAACGCCGTGATCACCAACGACGACGTCGCCGTCCAGGACAGCCTCTACACCGCGGGCCGGCGGGGCGTGGGCGTCACCGTTCTCCTGGAGAAGATCGTCGGCGGTTGCGCCGAGGCCGGGGCGGACCTCGAGACCGTGACCGCGCTGGCGAAGAAAGTAAACGCGAACGGCCGCAGTATGGGCATGGCGCTCACGTCAGCCATCGTCCCGGCGGCCGGGAAGCCGACCTTCGAGATCGCCGACGACGAGATGGAGCTGGGGATTGGGATTCACGGGGAGCCCGGCCGCGAACGGACCAAGCTGAAGTCGGCCGACGACATTGCCGAGATCCTGACCGGCACCATCGTCAAGGACCTTCCGTTCAAGCGCGGCGACGAAGTGCTGGCATTCGTCAATGGGATGGGCGGCACGCCGCTGATCGAGCTGTACGTCGTCTACAACGCCGTGCACAAGTACCTGACCGGGCAGGGCATCAAGCCGACCCGTTCGTTGGTCGGGTCGTACATCACCTCGCTCGAGATGGCCGGCTGCTCGGTGACGCTGTTGAAGCTCGATGCGGAGACGACCAAATTCTGGGATGCGCCCGTGCACACGCCGGCGCTTCGCTGGAAGGCATAGCTCAATATGGCGGTGACCAGCGCGCAGATCTATGGCTGGCTGGAGCGTTACGCCGGCATCGTGGCCGAGCAGAAGCAATACCTGACCGGCCTGGACGCCGCCATCGGCGACGGCGACCACGGGATCAACATGGACCGGGGCTTCCAGACCGTCTTGGTCAAACTGGCCCCGGTCCGCGACAAGGACGCTGGCACCCTGCTCAAGACGACCGGTATGGCGCTGGTCGGCTCGGTCGGGGGCGCCGGCGGCCCGCTCTATGGCACATTCTTTTTGCGCGCCGGCGCGGCGCTCGATGCCAAGGCCGAGGTCTCCGATGCGGATCTCGTGGGTGCACTGGAAGCCGGATTGAAGGGTGTGGTGGAGCGGGGGAAGGCGAACCGGAACGACAAGACGATGGTGGACGCGCTGGCTCCGGCGATCGAACGGGCCCGGCAATACGTCGGCGAAGGTGCGCCGCTGGAAGAGGCGCTCGCCGCAGCGGCAGACGCGGCGGAGGAAGGGATGAAGGCGACGATTCCGCTCAAAGCGCTGAAGGGGCGCGCCAGCTATCTCGGCGATCGCAGTATCGGCCATCAGGACCCCGGCGCGACATCCTCCTACCTGATGCTGCGAGCCCTGAGCGACAGCCTGGCGGCGCTGCCACAGCAAGCAAAGACGACAACCTCTTAAAAGGAGGACTGGCATGGCGGAGAAGAAATATGCGGCGGCCGTCGACCAGGGCACCACGGGGACGCGCTTCATGGTGTTCAGTCACGACGGCAAGGTGGTATCGACCGACTACCTCGAGCACGAGCAGATCTATCCCAAGCCCGGCTGGGTCGAGCACGATCCGATGGAGATCTGGGATAAGACCCAGCGCGTGATCAAGGGCTCGATGCAGAAGAAGGGGATCAAGGCTGACGAGCTCTCGGGGATCGGGGTCACCAACCAGCGCGAAACGTCGGTGGTCTGGGAGAAGAAGACGGGGAAGCCGGTCTACAACGCGATCGTATGGCAGGACACCCGGACCCGCGACATCTGTCAACGCCTGATCGATGATGGCGTCGAGCCGACCGTCAAGGCCAAGACCGGATTGGTGGTCGCCACCTATTTCTCCGGGCCGAAGATCCAGTGGATCCTCGACAACGTCACGGGCGCCCGCGCAGCGGCCGAGCGCGGCGACCTGCTCTTCGGAAACATCGATACCTGGGTGATCTGGTGGCTCACGGGCGGCCCGGAGGGTGGGGCCCACGTCACCGACTACAGCAACGCCTCGCGCACCATGTTGATGGACCTCAAGACGCTTGACTGGGACGCGGAGCTGTTGAGCAAGATCAAGGTGCCGCGCGCCATGCTGCCGCAGATCCGGCCATCGAGCGACAAGAAGTTCTACGGGCAGACGAAGGCGAACGGCCCGGTGGGCGGCGCCGTCCCGGTCTGCGCCGACCTCGGCGACCAGCAGGCGGCCCTCTTCGGGCAGACCTGCTACTCCGTCGGCGAGGCGAAGAACACCTACGGCACCGGCAACTTCATGCTGCTCAACACCGGGACGTCGCCCGTTCCGTCGAAGAGCGGCCTGTTGACCACGGCGGCCTACGGCCTGGAGCAGGGCAAGTCCGTCTACGCGCTGGAGGGCTCGATCGCGATCACCGGCGCGGCCATCCAGTGGCTGCGGGACAACCTGCAAATCATCAAGGACGCGGCGGAGACCGAAGCGATCGCCAAGTCGGTCGAGGATTCCGGCGGCATCTACTTCGTCCCGGCATTCTCCGGGCTCTTCGCGCCGCACTGGGATATGTACGCCCGTGGCGCGGTCGTGGGACTCACGCGCTACGTCACCCGGGCGCACCTGGTGCGCGCCACCCTGGAGGCGATCTGCTATCAGACCAAGGAAGTCGCCGACGCCATGGAGGCCGACTCGGGCGTCAGGCTGACCACCCTCAAGGTCGACGGCGGGGCGGTCAAGAATGACTTCTTGATGCAGCTGCAGGCGGACATCCTGGGTGTGGATGTCATCCGGCCCACGGTGCAGGAGACGACCTCGCTCGGGGCGGCTTATGGCGCTGGATTGGCCACCGGCTTCTGGAGCACCCTCGACGAGCTGCGCAAGAACTGGCAGGTGGACAAGGTCTTCAAGCCCACGTCCACCGAGCAGCAGCGTCGCGAAGGGCTGGCGGGCTGGAAGAAAGCCGTGCAGCGGACGCTCGGCTGGGTCGAGAAGGAGCCGGCCAAGGAACCGGTCGGGGCCGGCGCAAAGTCGTAGTCATCGAAGGGAAGAAACCCGGCCGGTTTCTTCCCTTCCGCCTCAATCGCTCGCATGGCACTGCGCGCCGCTCGCGAGGGCCGGCAGGCCCGAGGCCGTTGGCAGAGCCGAGCCTCCGCTCCGCTCCGGCCTAGCGGCCCTGCATCCTATCTTCCGGCACTTCTAGGATGGTGTGATGCCTGACAGCAGAACCGGGGTCGTCGTCATCGGGGGCGGGTCGACCGGCGCCGGGGTGCTGCGCGACCTTACCATGCGTGGCATCGACGCCATGCTGCTCGAGAAAGGCGATCTGGCCTCCGGGACCACCGGCCGGTCGCACGGTCTGCTGCACTCGGGCGGACGTTATTGCGTCAACGACCTGGCGGCCGCCATCGAGTGCGTCGAGGAGGGCCGTATCCTCCGGCGAATTGCGAGGACCACGATCGAGGACACGGGCGGCTACTTCGTCTCGGTCTCGGAAGCCGACGAGGCGTGGGAACCTCGCTTCGTCGAGGGCTGTGGCAAATCCGGGATCACCTGCGAGCGGATCTCGGTCGAGGAAGCGCGCCGTCGCGAGCCGGCCCTCTCGAAGCAGGTCCGCACCGTCTTCTGGCTTCCCGAGGACGGCCACCTGGACCCGTTCTACCTGGTGATGGGCAATGTCGAATCCGCCCGGCGGCGCGGGGCACAGGTGCGCACCTACACCGAGGTGACCGGCTTCCTCAAGACGGGGAACCGCGTCACCGGCGTCCAGACCCGCGACACGATGACGGGCGAACAAACGACCATCGCCTGCGAGGCGGTGATCAACGCGACCGGTGCCTGGGCTGGCTTCGTCGCTCGGCTGCTGGACGTCGAGGTCAAGGTGGTGCCGGTCAAGGGCGTGATGGTCGTCCTCTCGCATCGCGTCGCGCATGCCACGATCAATCGCTGTCACAAGCCGGGCGACGGCGACATCATCGTCCCGGCGTTGAGCGTCGCCATCCTCGGCACCACGGCCGTCAAGGTTCCACACCCGGAGGTGCTGCCCATCGAATGGGACGAGGTGCGACACATGATCGAGGAAGGGTCGCTGATGGCCGACGGCGTCAGTACCGCGAGGGCGATGCGGGCCTATGCCGGCGTGCGGCCGCTCTACGACCTCGGCGCCGAGGCGGAGGGCCGCGAGATGAGCCGCAACTTTGCCGTGATCGACCACGAGCAGCGCGACGGGATTGCGGGTTTTACCAGCATCGTTGGCGGCAAGGTGACGACCTACCGGCTGATGGCCGAACGTGTCACCGACCTGGTCGCGCGCCGGCTCGGGGTGACGACGGCCTGTACCACCGCCGACGTCCCGCTCAACGATCGCGACGACGACTTGGACCAATTGCGCCATCGACCCGCGCAGCTGGGCGTTCCCAAGCCGCACGGGGATGACCTTTCGCTCCAACCAATGGTCTGTGAGTGCGAGCTGGTCCGGCCGCAGGACGTCGAACCCTGGTTCCAGGATCCCGCGGTGCGCACGCTCGAAGATATTCGCCGCCGCACGCGCGCGGGCATGGGCCCATGTCAGGCGGCCGTTTGTTCCTACCGCCTGGCTGGCCGCCTGATCACCAGCCGCTCCCTCGAAGGGCCGGCGGCGACCCGGGCGATGGCCGACTTCCTCGAAACCCGCTGGCGCGGCGTCCGTCAGGTGTTCTGGGGTAGCCAGCTGCGCCAGGCGCAGGTCACCGCCGGCCTTCATCTCGAGCTCTTCAATCTCGATCGCCAGCTGATGCTGGAAAAGGAACCTGCCGGCACGCCGGAAGCGGTCGGAGCGCAGCGATGAAGTTCGACGTGGCGGTCGTCGGTTCCGGACTCACCGCGCTGGTCGCGGCCCGAGCCTTGCAGAAAAGCGGCCGCCAGCCAGTTCTGATCTGGCCGGGGCTCTCTTCGCTCTATTTCGTTTACGCGACCATCGACGTCCTCGGCTATGCCGATGCGACGAGCACCGAGCCGGTGGAGCGACCGGACGACGGCGTGGCCAGCTTGATCGCCAGGGATCCGAGCCATCCCTACGCGCGGGCGGGACTGCCGGCGCTGCGCGAGGGAACCGCTCTCCTCCTCGATTGGTTACGGGAAGCCGGGTTTCGATGGCAGGGGAGCCTGGGCGAGAACTATCTCCTCCCCACCGCCATCGGAACGCCGAAGCCGAGCTGCCTGGTCCCCGACTCGATGGCGGCGGGAGACCTGCGACGTCCCGATCCGATCGTCCTCTGTGGCTTTCAGGGTTATGAGGATTTCAGCCCCGAACTGGCCACCTCGAATCTCTCGCGGTCCTGGGGAGGCGCAGGTCGCTCGGTTCGGGCGATTCGCGTCTTGCTTCCGGGATTCGAGCCCGGACGCCTCTTCACCTCGATCGACGTCGCACGAGCGCTGGAGGACGCCACTCTCCGCCGGGAGGTCGCCAGCCGGATCCAGCAGCAGGTGCCGGAGGACGGGGTCCGCATCGGGATGCCGGCGGTGTTGGGCCTGACCCACGATGCCGACGTGCACCAGCGCTTCCAGGACGAGGTCGGCCATCCCGTGTTCGAGATTCCCACGCTGCCGCCGTCGGTGCTCGGTCTTCGTCTCTTCGATCGTCTGCGCAAGCACCTTCAGGAAACCGGCGTGGAAATGATCTGGGCCGCGCCGGCCCACGCCGCCGAGGTCGCCGACGGGCGTTGCCGTCGAATCGTTCTAAAGTCCGCCGGCCGCGAGCAACCGATCGATGCCCGCGCCTACGTCCTGGCGCTCGAGGACGCGGTCGATGGAGCGATGCGGGCCGGGGTGCATGCGGTTCTGGACCCGTTCTTTCACCAGGTTCTGGCGCGGTCGGCCGTTCCCACCGAGCGCACCGATGAGTCGCCCTTCAAGCCGCAGCCGTTCGCGAAGGTTGGTTACGCCGTCAGTGATCGTCTCCAACCCATCGGAAATGACGGACGGCCGCTGGCCGGCAACGTCTTCGTCGCCGGCGGCTCCATCGCGGGCTACGACCCGGTTGCCCAGAAGTCGCGCGGCGGTCTGGCGATCGCGACCGGCTATCGGGCCGCGACGGAGGCGATGGCGGCGTGATCATTGAAGAGCGTGAGCTGGTTTCCGACACGGTCGAAGAGGAGGCATCGGTTGAGGCCTGCACCAAGTGCACCGCCTGCAACACAGTGTGCCCGGTCGCCCGCTCGACCGAGATCTTCCGCGGTCCGAAGTTCCTTGGTCCTGAGTCTGAGCGCTACCGGTCACAGCCGGAGGCCGCTGTCACCGCCGGGCTCGATCTCTGCTCCGGCTGCAAGCTCTGCGAAGTCACTTGCCCGTCCCAGGTCACCATCCAGGAGTACATCCGTCGCGCCCAAAACAAGGGCGCGCAGGAGAAGGGCCGCACCCTTCGCGATTGGGTGCTGGGACACACCCGGCTGCTCAGCCGGTTTGGGAGCCTGACCGCGCCACTCGCCAATTTCGGGAATCGAAACCCGCTGGTGCGTTGGCTCATGGAGCAGGTCCTCGGGATCCATCGCAAACGCCCCTTACCGCGTTATCAATGGCTAACCTTCGAGCGCTGGTTCAAACGCCGGCCGCACCCGGCGCAGGCGCGCCGCACGGTGGCCTATTTCTACGGGTGCTGGGTCAACTACAACGAGCGCCGCCTGGGAGAGCAGCTGGTCGCCATCCTCGAACGCAACGACATCGATGTGATCGTGCCCAAGCAGCAGTGCTGCGGCATTCCGGCCGTGGTCAACGCGAACATGGACCTGGCTCGCAAGTACGGCAGCGAGAATGTCCGCCGGCTCAGTGGCCTGCCCGCCAACGTGGACATCATTGCCAGCTCGACGTCCTGCGGGTTGATGCTCAAGCACGATTACTCGCACCTGCTCAGCATTCCTGGCGCGGAGCAGGTGGGCGCGCGCGTCTACGACATCTGCGAGTACCTCTGGATGCTGCACGAGGCCGGCGAGCTGAACCTGGAGTTCGAGCCGGTCCCGACGCGGTTGCTGTATCACGCTCCCTGTCACCTGAAGTCCCACGGCATCGGCTACCCCGCGATGCGCCTGCTGCGCCTGATTCCAGGGGTGCAGCTCGAAGAAGTCGATGAGGGTTGCTGCGGCATCTCAGGTACGTTCGGGGTCAAGGTGGAGAAGTACGACCTCTCGATGAAGATCGGCAGCCGGCTCTTCGCGGCGGTCAAGGCCGCGGGCAGCGATGCGGTACTGGCCGACTGTGAAACCTGCCGAATGCAGGTTGAGCATGGCGCCGGTGCCCGCTCCGCGCACCCGATCGACATCCTGGCGAGGGCCTATGGGCACGGTTAGCCTGGTGCTGGTCTCGCATAGCCGGCAGCTGGCCGAGGGCGTGCGCGAGCTCGCCGCGCAGATGACCCAGGGGAGGGTGAAAATCGCGGTGGCCGGTGGGACGGCCGACGGCCGCCTCGGCACCGACGCCACGGCGATCCTGGGAGCGATCGAGGAGGTGCGCGGGCCCGAGGGGGTGCTGGTGCTCGTCGACCTCGGGAGCGCGGTGCTCAGCACCCAGATGGCGGTCGAGCAATTATCCGATGGTGGCGGTCGGGTGCTGCTCAGCAATGCGCCCTTCGTGGAGGGCGCCGTGATCGCGGCGGTCGAAGCCTCGATCGAGAGCGACCTCGATAGCGTCGCGGCGGCAGCGCTCGGCGCCGGGCAAATGGAGAAGGTGAGCAGCTGACCGATGGCCGATCGAACCGACCGCGAGACCCGACGTCAGGCGAACTTCGCCCAGGCACAGAAGACCTCTCCGCTGCCCCCGTCGATCACTGATCTGCCGCTCCCCGGCGGGCTCGAGCTGGGCGAGGACGAGTTCGTAGTTCGGACGGCCAAGGACTGGGGCTCTTCCATCAAGCCGCTCGTGCTCACCACCTTGCGATTGATCTGTCCCGCGGATTTGACCGGGCGCAGCCAGGTTTCGATCCCGCTCACCGAGGTGCGCGATGTCCAGCTCCGCAAGCACTGGGTCGGGTTCCCCACTATCGTGGTCAACCGCATCGATCAGCCGCCGGCATCGTTCCCGGCGCACATCAACGGGGCCCGGATGCGCGCGGAGATCTCGGCGATGGTGGACGCCGCCCAGCGGGCGACCCTGCCCACCCTCTCCGTGGTCAGCCCGCCACCGGCCAGCGGTGACCGCTACGAGCGCTTGCGGCAGATCGGCGAGCTGCGGGCCACCGGCGTGCTTTCGGAATCGGAGTTCCAGGAGGAGAAAGCGCGGATCCTGAAGGAGCCATAGCGGCAGGCGCAGCGGCAACCATGACGCGCCGGCCCCTGGGAAGGACCGGGCTCTCGGTGACGCCGATCGGGTTGGGACTCGCGGCCGTCGGCCGGCCCGGCTACATCACGCTCGGGCGGGATCACGACCTCGGCGCCGACCGCAGCGTGGAGGCGCTCGAACGGCGCTCGCACGAGGTGCTCGGCGCGGCCTATGACGCCGGCATCCGCTATTTCGATGCGGCTCGCTCGTATGGATTCGCCGAACGCTTTCTGTCGTCCTGGCTGCAGCATCGTGGGATCTCGCCGAATGATGTGACGGTGGGATCGAAGTGGGGCTATACCTACGTCGGCGATTGGCGCATCGACGCAAAGGTCCATGAGGTGAAGGACCAATCCCTGGGAGCACTCCGTCGCCAGATCACGGAGAGCCGGGCGCTCCTGGGGGATTTCCTTGACCTCTATCAGATTCACTCGGCCACGCTGGAGAGCGGGGTGCTCGAGGACCGGCAGGTGCTGGCTGAGTTGAACCGCCTCCGTGCGACCGGGCTCGTGATCGGGTTGTCGGTCAGCGGCCCACGGCAGGCCGAGGTCATCCGGCGAGCGCTCACGGTCGAGGTCGACGGCATCAATCCGTTCCAGTCGGTGCAGGCCACCTGGAACTTGATGGAGCCGTCCGCCGGTCCAGCACTGGCCGACGCGCACGACGCGGGTTGGGGCGTGATCGTCAAAGAGGCCCTGGCCAACGGCCGGCTCGCCGACCGCGATCGGCAGGCGATCGCTGCGGTCCTCGCAAACCCCTGGGCGGACGTGGTGCTGTCCGGCGGCGTCACCCGTGACCAGGTGTTGAGTAATGTGAGGGCGCTCGAGACGCACCTGACGGAGGACGACCTGGCACGTCTCGCAAAGCTCGCCGAGCCGCGCGATCAATACTGGAGCGAGCGCAGTCAGCTCCACTGGACGTAGGAGGAAGCGATGGACAGCCGAGGAGACATCCCGGAGGGGTATCACACCGTGACGCCATACCTGGTCGTCGACGACGTGCCCGGACTCATCGAGTTCGTGAAGGCGGCCTTTGGCGCCGCCGAGCGGATGCGCAATCTCCGCCCAGACGGAACCGTGTCGCATGCCGAGGTGGAGATTGGCGACTCCATCGTCATGATGGGGGAGCCGCAGGATGCGGGCAGCACGATGCCCGGGATGATTCATCTGTACGTCAGCGACGTCGATGCAACATATGAGCAGGCGTTGTGGGCAGGCGGAAGCTCTCTTCGGGAGCCGGCCGATCAACCCTACGGCGACCGGATGGCCGGGATCAAGGACCAGTTCGGAAATCAGTGGTGGATTGCCACCCCGGTCACGATCGCCGCGACGAGGTAGTTCTGACGCGTCATGCATCTCGGCCGGTCATGAACGACCCGATCGCCAGCCGGCCGCACATGCCCGGTTACGGAATTCTCGAGGCCGGCCAGGGCACCGGTCTGCTGCCCTGGTCGTGGGCGACGGAGCGGCTCGAGCGGTCGCACGATTACTGGGTGGCGACGGCCGGCCCCGAGGGCCGGCCCCACGTGATGCCGGTCTGGGGCGCGTGGATCGACGACGCCCTCTGGTTCAGCTCGAGCCGCGCGTCCCGCAAAGCCCGCAACCTCGCGTCACGACCCCACTGCGCGATCACCACCGACAACGCCTACGAGCCCGTCATCATCGAGGGCGAGGCCGAGTTGATCGATGACCTGGCCGCGGTCGGCGTGTTCGTCGAGCGGAGCAACCAGAAGTACGGCACGGAATATCCGCTCGATTTCTTCACCCAGCCATCGAATGTCTGCTTCCGGGTAAAACCCGTCTGGGCCTTCGGTCTGACCGAATCCGATTTCACCGGCTCCCCTACCCGGTGGACTTTTCCGCGCTGAGCACGCGCGATCAACCTGGGACTCTCGGCCGGCATCGCCCGCCAAGATCGGACGTTGACGTCACCCCAGTCGCGGGATATCGTTGACGCGCAGGAGAGGCCGCGAAGGGAAACAACCGCGTGTCAGGACCACTGGCTACGGCCAACCGGGAGATCCGGGAGGCCGAACGGTTGGGCAAGGAGCGCCAACGCGCCCGGTCGGCCGGCTCCAGACTGCTGACCGACCGGCTTCTCGGCCAGCTCGAGGAGCTGAATCTTGAAGGCCAGGGGACGGTACCCGACAGCTACGAACCCGCGCTCGCTGAGTTACGCGCAAACCTTCTCGGGCAGCGCGGGGTAAAACGGCGGCTGATCGAGCGCCTTCAGTCTGGGACAAGCACCGCCGACCTGATCGAAACGGTCTTCACCATCCAGGAGATCATCTCCCCACCCGTCGCTTAGCTGCGCCGAAAAAGAAAAACGTCGGTCCGGTAGCGCAGCGCGATCTGCGCCCGACCCCGGGCCAGGTCTCGAACCTCCTCGGCAACCACCGCCCGCTCGTCGTCGCTCAGCATCGCAATAAAGCTGATCGAGAGGACCCGGTCGACCAGGCCGTCGGCATCAACTATCTGTTCGTGGGTGAACTGCCGTTCGCCCGCAGGCCGGAAGAGAGGGGACCCCTGGATCACGTCCCGCCAGCCATCGGCCTCGTGGGCGGGCGCCTGGCCGCGATAGCGGCGAACGATGACGTCCAGCGCGGCCTGGAGCGGATCGCCATGATCGCGACGGTTCCAGATCAAGCCAAGCCCACCGCGTTGACGCAGGACCCGATGCATCTCGGTGATCGCGGCCATGCCAGCAAACCAGTGAAACGCTTGCGCGGCGGTGATCGCGTCCACGGACGCGTCGGGGCAGGGGATCGCCTGGGCGGTGCCATCGAGGACCTCGACGCCTGGCACCGCCAGAGCCAGCGCCTCACGCATCGCTGCCACCGGTTCGACAGCGACGAGCCGCGCGCCGGTCGGCAGCAGCATCCGGGTGAACTTCCCGGTGCCGGCGCCCAAATCGATGACGGTTGTCCCGGGCCCGATGCCCAGGCTGGTCATCATCCACTCGATGGCGGCATCGGGATACGACGGCCGGCCTCGCTCGTAGGCGGCGGCCGCTCGTCCGAATCCTTCCGCCGCGGCCGAATGAACGCCCAACGAGTTCAGCCTACGATGTCGAGAGGTCCGGTTAGCGAGCGTCTCTTCTGTCGTAGTTCAGTGACCTCGTCCTCCCAATGGTTCTGAGACTTTGTCACTCTGGCATCTGCATCTTGCGTTTCCATGGATGGTTGGCGGCGGGCCGCCATTTGGGCTTTGGCGTGGAGGGGACGC
>Ga0207684_10000071_pt1 | contig 185783 bp, 190 predicted proteins | sample KBSK5501metaG_FD_184342 | JGI IMG/M metagenome (GOLD analysis project Ga0207684, IMG submission 184342) | Corn, switchgrass and miscanthus rhizosphere microbial communities from Kellogg Biological Station, Michigan, USA - KBS K5-50-1 metaG... | ecosystem: Host-associated > Plants > Roots >... | reverse complement strand
GCAGCCGCAGGCTGACAGGCATGGCTCAGGAGCTATCGAACCACCGAGTCGAGGTGACCTTCGTCGGCCCGCCTCCGGCGCGACAAGTAGCGCTGGCGTCTGGGGTCACCGAGGTGGAGGTCGACGGTCGCCGGCTGCGCTGCTTTGTCTGTGGCAGCTTTCAGCCGTTTCTCGAAGCCTTGCACGGTACCGAGGTCATAAGCCTGACCTCCACACGGTCATCGTGTCGATGACCTCCTCAAACAAAAGGAGCTTCAGATGAGTCCACATAGAAAGACCTCGCTTGCTGCTGGCGTGCTCTACCTGCTGACATTCGTCTCGATCCCGACCCTCGCCATGTACGGACCGGTCAAGGGGGCCAACTACATCCTCGGCGCCGGCCCGGACACCGGCGCCATCTTCGGCGGCATCCTGGAGATGATCGTGGCCCTCGCGGGCATCGGCACCGCCGTCGCGCTGTTTCAAGTGGTCAAGAGGCAGAACGAGGGCGTCGCGCTCGGCTTCGTCGCCTCACGAACCCTGGAAGCCGCCGGCACCTTCGCCAGCGTCGCGTGCCTCCTGACGGTTGTGACCTTGAGGCAGGAGGGAGCCGGAGCAGATGCGTTGGTCACCAGCCATGCGCTGGTCGCCATGTATGACCGGTTGTTCCTCGTCACGCAGAGCTTCATCCCGGCCGTGAACGCCCTGTTGCTCGGTTCGCTGATGTACCAGTCGCGCCTCGTGCCTCGCGTCCTTCCCCTCCTCGGATTCATAGGAGCGGCCCTGCTCGTCGCCGGCGACATCGCCGTGCTGTTCGGTCTCATCGGGCAGCACGCATCTTCAACGGCCCTGTTCGCGATTCCAATCGCGCTATGGGAGTTTTCGCTGGGCGTCTGGCTGGTCGTCAAAGGTTTCAAGCCCGCTGCCATCACCGCCCTTTACAGCCGAACTGCCGGTGTGGACAACGGCTCCCTGGCCCCTGGGGCGGCTGCTCGATAGCGTTCCCGCGTCCGTCCGACAGTACGGAGCCCGGCTTCGGCCGGGCTCCATCGCGCTCAATTCAATTAACCGTGGCGCCAGGCCTTCGAGAGTGAGAGAGCGCCAGCTGCTCTTTACCTCCAAGCGGGCGGAGGCTCTGTTGCGACAGGACGGCTGCGTCGGCCGAGATGAACGCTCTGACTTCCTGGATGACTTGTAGTCAAGAAATCGGTCAGGCGAGTCGCTCACGTCGATCTGCGGATCGATCGGCGGTACGAGTTCAACTTCTGCATTTGACCGCACGAGTGCGCTCAGAGCATGGGACCCTTCGTTAAGGAAAGTCAAGAGTTCGTCCGAGTGTTTCGATCATCTGGCCTCATCCAGATGATCGCGCGACCGGACGAAGTCTTTATCAGTCCTTAACCGGTCAGCATGGCTGTTGGCGCCAGCGGTGCCTAGCCATGGGCGTCGACGAATTCGGCTTGGGCTACCGGCTTCAGCACGATGGGAAGAACACCCGCGGGAACGGCTCCGTGCGCACGAGTATCATGTGGGCGTCGGAGCGACTTTAGACTAAGTCCGAGAACTCTCGGGGAGGGGATGTGGCCGCCGCCGGTCAGAGCCCAAGAAGAGACCCGCTGTCGGATCTCATTAGGTTCGGGCCTAACCTGCTGGGGTCACACCAGCTGATTCTGACTTCTTCTTTATCAGGGGCAGCTTATCGCACCGGTTCCGTCCAAGGGCTCGGGCTCAGGGATGTAGCTGCCCGGCCGGGAGGGGCAATGCAACGTCTGTTGCGGGGTTTCTGGGACATACTCTTGGGCACGCCACCCCCACCACCCAAGCCTGGGAATGAATACGTGATACGGGCGCGTGTGAAGACTCCATCACCGATCAGAGTCATGGAAGCCCAGCCGTGAATAAGACACCCGGGTCAGAGGAAGGGCCAGTGGAAGAGGAAGACGCCCATGAAACGGAAGACTCCGAGGAAGAGGAACGATCCAGTCATCGAAATAGGAACCCAAAATCCACCAACACAGGTGACGAACTTGCTCGTTTGGCTGGATCGCAGTACGACGAAGGTATTGACGACCAGGTTGACTTTGAACGCGAGCGGACCAAGTCACTTGAGCAGCGCGGCATTCAGGTCATCACGACGTCGGGCGTTCTGACCACGTTACTGTTCGGTCTCGCCAAGTTTGGGCCCGGCATAACTCTTGAGCTCGATGAACAGCTTGCCCTCATAGCCGCACTAGTGCTATTCGTACTGGCCGCGCTGTTCGGTCTGCTTGCCAATCAGGTCGGACGCTGGGAAGTCGCCAGTGCTGGCAAACTCGAGGAGCGTACTAGCGAGGCCTCGTGGTTCTCAACAACTGCATCGGAGGCCGCACGACAAGTGGCTATCGACAAGGTTGATTGGTTGAAGTCAGCGCGGCGAGAAAACGGACGGAAGGCGGACTCCGTTTTCCTCGCATTTCTTTCGGAAGTTACTGCTATCGCAATCCTGGCCGCTGCCATTGTGATTGCACTCGAGAATCGTCCTCCAGTGGTCGTCATCATCCTCGATTCTGTCGGCGTTCTCCTTGTACTGCTCTTGCTGATAAGACTTATCGCGCTCCCGGTATTACGTCGCCCTGGTCGGGCCAACTGAGGCAACTGAGCGCTGAGTCCACCGGCCTCGGGAGCCCACGTGCTTGTCGGCTGACCCATAAAGTAGCAAGATCAGTCGCCTGGTAAATCCAGAAGAAGGTCGACATCGAGTGGTTTTGACAGCAACCGTGACAGCAACGCCGACGAACTCTGGCGAACCGTGGCGAACGGCGGCGAACTGTTGACCCCGACGCTCAACTACAGAGTGAACGCTGGCGAACCCCGGCGAACGCTGGCGGACGAGGCGCCCACGAACTTCAAAACCGCTGGTCGGCATCCTTGGCGATGTCGACGGACGGATCGTTCCCGTCGCGCCCCCGCCACTTCGAATTAGGCCAGCGGTCTTAGAGACCGCCTTGGTCACTCACGGCAGTCAGCTTATCGAGCGAACGGGCGTTCAGACGGCATAACTGACGGCACCATCCGCGACGTGTTGACTAGATACGTTCAGTTGGGTGAGAAGGATACCGGACTAGAACCCGCTGGGGAACCAAGGGCAAGTCCATTCGGCATCTCTGTTCAGCAAACGGCCTAGCCACCAGGGGCTTCCTAGGAACGTCTCATTCCAGCACACGTACGGGGGCATTTCGCAGACCTTTTCGGCAGCCTGAAGTCCGGAACCTGTCCTAAGCCGTGACGATCTCGTCCCATTCGAAGAAGAGCCCTCCAGCGCTCGCCAAGCTTCTCCCATCCTCGCTCAGCTTTACCGCGTAGTGGAACTTGCCCGCGTCCACGGCGGTTCCATACAAGTAGAAACCCGATGACCCGCCGGCAAAAGAAAATTGGCACTCGATCAGCTTGTGGACCGCATCAGGCTGACACTCGGGCTTATAGCGAGGATCTTGGACGTATATCTGCGCGTCAGCGTGGCGATCGAACCAGTTATCTTTGCTGACAAACTCAATCCGTACGACGCGCTGTGTAAACGTGAACGACAGGCGCACGTCGGACCGGCCCCCCACATGCGTCCGATACGTCGCAAAGCCGTCAACCGAACCCAGATTGATACGTGGAATTGAGATGTAACTCTTGGGGGTGAGGTCTGTCACCGTCGGCACGGTTCGGGCCACACCGCATGCGCTGATAAACACCGCGAGCACCAGCACGATCGCCCGTCTCATGAGTCAACCTCGATTGTGAGCGTGAACTCGCGCTCCAGCTTTGGACAAACTTCCGCAGGTCGACAGTTGGCGGGCGAGGCGATGAATCCCATCTGAGCCGCACCGATGCCTTTGACGAGAAAGCCTCCACGGTCCGGCAGGATCCACCCATTCTGATTGCGGAAGTACCGGGTTTGTGGATCGATTAATCCTCCCTGCCCCAATGAGCCAATGTCGACCAACTGCTGATCAGGGATGGTGCCGGTACGCATCGTGTCTGAGGCAGACCATCGCCATGGCTCGTATCCGGGCTCTGGTGCAAGCGAGACCTCGAACGTCTCACCTTTCCGCAAATTGATGGTCGTGCCGCCCTCATGCTCGGACGCGTAGTAGTCGAATCGAGTCTTAGAACCCGACACGATGAATTTGATCTCCATATGACCGGCGCTTGGGCACACATGAGCATCGACGCAGTTGAATCCACCTGCAAAGACGAGACTCGCTCCGCCAGGCCGCGCCGCGCGAAAGACGCTGAGACCCCCGCCGGGGCTGCTAAACGGCCCTCCGGGCTGAAGCACTGACGGTGACGTGCTCGAAACCGAGACGCCGTCGTAGCCGAAGATGACCTGTTCGCCCACACTTAAGACGTAGGTGCCACTGCTGAGGCCGCTCAAGGCGAGGTCATACGGGCGATTCGGCGTAACGACAACGGCGTAGGAGAGAGGGCATTCGAATTGATTGACGCCACACTTGAAGCTGGTCTGAACGAGGCCTACTCCGAGAGCAGCGGCGCGAAATGTTGCAGAGGTTGAATCTTGCGACACGGGCGCCAGGGTGCCGTTTTGTGACTTCCATGAAGAGTCTCCATGCGGGCCGACTCGCAAAGTGTCACCGGGCCGGAGCTGGTAGGTGAAGTCGGGCACCGCAGCCACCACTTCCACTGGCGCCGGCGCGGAGTTCGAAAGGGCCTCCGTCATGCCTACCGCCACCACGACGGCGCTGGCTACAACGCCGACAAGGCTTGGCTGAAGCTTCACTGTGAGAATGGACGCGCGCCCGTGCGGTTGCTTGCCGCGGCAAGCGATCGAACATCCGGCGACGCATGTTTGTAACAGCGAGGTAACGGCGAAGTTCGCAGACCGATGGCGTCTTACGACCAGTTGATCGCCCTATCGCTGAGGTCTGGGCCGCGTCCTGACTGGGCCTCCACTTCAAAGGGTTGCTCCGCTGGATTGATTCGAAAACTGGGAGATGGGACTCGAACCCGCAGAGGTCACAGTCTGTGGGAAGCGGTTCCTGGCTCAGGTTGCCTAGACACAAAGGAATGGACGGACACCGGCGAGATAGTGGACGGATAACGTCGCTTAGCATTCGGCGTGAGGGTCGATGGCTAAAGACGTGCCCGATGACATCTCCGAACTCCTGGCCAAATTGCCACCCATTGGGACGACCTCGGGTCTGCCGTCCATGCCTATGCACGTGCTCAACCGAGCCGGCACCATGTTGAGGCTCGCCAAACTCGGGCTAGAGGACATGTCGGTAGGGAGCCAAGACCGAGCCATCCTTGGTCTCTTCAGCGTCGCCGTGTTCGGACGGGCAGTGACATCTGCTCTGCAAAACCTTCGGACCTTCGATAGGAAAGCTTTCGATGACTGGTATGCGCCCTGGCTAAGTGAGATGAACGACGATCCACTATGCCGGTACTTCTACAAGCTCCGTAGCGATGTTCTCAAGGGCATCAGCCCCATGATCGGATACGGCTTGGCATCATTCGGTCCAGGCACGCCGGCCGTTGGAACGTTGAACGTTATTAACCGACCTAGCCCTACTGTCCATCGGGGCCAGCCGATCAAAAACGCTGACGTGCGGCACCTATGCGAACTTTACGTCACCTACCTGGAGGAAATGGTTACCTCGGCAGCCAGCGTCATAAACGCGGTCCAGGACGGGTGGAAGTTTCCAGGAATGGTGTAGCCAGATGCGGTTCGTCGGTTGGGCACGAATCGGGCGAGGTGCGGTATTTCTCGCCCTACTCGGCACGGCAGTCACCCAAATGTCCTCCAACCCGGACTTAGCTCGACGGCTCTTCGGCGCGCTAGGTGCTATGGGGCTCGTGCTGCTGGCATTGGTCGGTCTGTCGCAGCGTGACTACACCCTTAAGCGCGCTGGACTCGGCCAGCTTCTGACTGAGGCCGAAGAGCTAATCCACCGAGATGTAAGGACGATGCAACCTATCAGCAGTGGGCCACCGACTTGAATGCGTAGTACCAGCGGACGAACCGCTTTCTCACCAAAAGGCTGTCGGCAACAGACGCGGCTCTCTTTCAGGACACCTGCATCGAGGCCGCGAAGGTCGACATCCAGACTGTGACCTCTCCGGGTCCGTTAGCCGTCGGGACGACCGGGACGATCACTGCTCGTATGCCTTCGGGGCTTCGCTCGGTTGACTTCAGAGTGACGGCATACGAGCCCGGGGCGTCTTTTGAGTTTCGAGTCATGGTATCGAGGGATCTCGTCGCGGGGGAGCTACTTCTTTGATGCGACTCGGCATGACACAACTAAGCTGACAATCACCGACGAAATCGACGTGTATGAGGTTCGAGCCTGGCTCTTTCTTCTCACAAAGCCCTTCGTCAGGGCTGGGGCTCGGGCCGACGCGCGACGTTTCAAGGAATTGATCGAGGCGGGCAAACCACCTTCGGGCCGCGAAACCAGCAGAGAAGCCTGAAGTGAGGGGAGGGCGAGGCGGCCCTATTGCAGGGAATACGGGGATTGCCTTTTCCGTTGCCGTGCTGCCCCTCTGACGGTTTAACTGACGGCATAACCATCGGACACCACCGGGCCAGCGTGGACCGTTTCGCATGAAGTCCCCTACACCCGAATTCACGACGGACCGACTAAGGCAGAGAGCAACCGCCGATCAGTAATGTTGAGTCGGCATGCGTGATGGCTTATCCGATCAGGGTGATGGCTACGCCTCCTAAACGCAAAACCGGTCCGAACGCTGGCTTCGACGCTAATAGCGTGAAGCGCGCATTGGACACCCAGGTCCGCGACATCACCGGGAGGGTTCCGCCCGAGGTGATGGCCAAGGTCCTGAAAATCCGGCAGACCATCCTGCGGATCCTTGCGCACTGGGACAATTTCGGGCCAGGGTCGGCCGAGCTATTCGTCGTCACGCGCACCGCCACCGATTACCTTCCAACCTCGCTCGCCGCTTACCTCAACCTGCCGAAGGCAGATAGCGCTCGCCGCGCCACTCAGGACGGGAGGACAGCAAGACAGATTTTGGTCGATCAGCTCACGCTTCTCGAGCAGAGAATGAATGAAATCGCCGAGGACGTGGTTCGTCATGACCTGGACCGTCTGCTTGCCCACGGCCGATTCCTTGAGGAGCGGTTCGGTCAGTCGCCCCTCTCGCTCAAACCGCCAACCTCGGGCGAAGAGTAAAAGTTCGGAGGGCCGGACCCCTGTTTGGGGGCCCGGCCTGGTGCGTGTTACCGCTCCGGTGATTTATCGGTCGCCGCCACCGGCTCGGTCTCCGAGTTGACGCCACCTTTCGAACGCTTGCCGTTCTTCCCCGACAGCAGCTGCCGAGCGAGGTCGAGCCCTGTCGCCCCCTGGCTGAGAGCCTGCGCGAGCGTCTCGGATAGCCCCTTTGCGCCGTTGAGCACGACCAGCTGGTCGATTCCCGCAAACGGCTTCGCCGCGGCTTCGACGATCTCGGGCCAGCGCTCGGCCAGTTGCTGCCCGATCACGGCATCCTGGTTCTCGGCGAGCGCATCGGCCCGCGCCTTGATGGCTTCCGCCTCCGCCATCCCGCGAGCCCGCACCGCCTCGCCCTCCGCCAGACCCTTTGCGCGGGTGGCATCCGCCTCGGCCAGGCCAATCATTCGTGTCTGCTCGGAATGGGCCGTGGCTTCTAGCCGCACGCGCTCCGCATCCGCTCCGGCGAGCGTCTTGGTCTTGCCTGCTTCCGCGGCAGCGCCCAGTTCGACCTCGCGCGCCCGCGCTTCCGCCGCGGCGATCGCGGCATCGCGCTCGGCCTTGGCGAGAGTCACTTCCTGGTAGGCCTTCGCATCGGCCGGCTTGCGGACCTCGACGTAGAGCCGCTGCTCGGCGCGCTGGGCCTCGAGTTCGGCGACCTTGGTCTCTTCGACAACCACCTTCTGCCGGTTCGTCGCCTCTGACAGCGGACCAGCCTGGCGGGCCAGAGCGGTCGCTTGATCTACCTCGGCCTGGTAGCCCGCCTGCTTGATCTGACTGTCACGCCGAGCCTGCGCCTTCAGTGCCTCGGCCTCTTGCTCCTTCTGGGTCGCCTCGCGGTCGGCCCCCGCCTGTGCGATCCGGGCCTCCCGTTCGATGGCCACTGCATGCGGGCGCGCCAGGTTCTTGATGTAGCCGGTTGGATCGTCGATCTCCTGAACCTGAAGGGAATCGATGATCAGCCCGAGCTTTTCCATTTCCGTGCCGGCGTGTTCACGGGTGAGCTGGGTGAGTTTCTCGCGGTCGCGGATCATCTCCTCGACCGTCATGTTGCCGACGATCGCCCGCAAGTGTCCGGCGAACACATTGTGCACCCGCTGGTCCATCTGGTTTTGCTGATCGAGGAACCGGCGAGCCGCATTGGCGATTGAGGCGTAGTCGTCCCCAACCTTGTAGATGACAACAGCCCGGATCTTGAGCGGGATGCCCTGCTGGCTGACGCAGTCGACCTGCAGATCGGTCTCCCGCAGGTCGAGAGAGAGCCGGCGGACCACCTGGACACCTGGCATCACCAGGGTGCCCTTGCCGGTCACAATTTTGAATCCGAGGCTTTCACCTACACCGTTTGGCGCCCCCTGATGGAGGCCCGAGATCACTAGGGCTTCATTTGGTTCGGCAACACGCCACATCATTCGCCAAAGTGCAAGCAACGCGACTATTACGACGACGGCGACGCCCACGAGTACCGCCACACTGCTCAGAACAAAACCGCCCATCGCGTCTACCTCCTGGGAATGCCTGGCCCTCAGGCCAGACTAACGACAACTGTGCGCGGCGGGAAATACTCGACGACGAAAACGCGGCTGCCCTTTGGAATCGCCTCCTTTGGATCCATGGCGTAGGCGTTGAACGCCTCGCTGCCACCCCGGATAGCGACCTTCACCTCCCCCAGCCGGCCGGGAGCGATGAGCGCGGTCACCAGAGCAACGCGCCCAACGACCTCTTGGTCATCCACGGCTGCAACTCAATTATTCCGAGATTTCCGGTTGTTTAAACGGCTCCAGGAGGGACTGCAGCCCGTGCCCCCTCAGAGATCCCCGGCAAAACCCGTGGAACGCGGCGAGGTTCTGGTCCTTTTCCCGGCTCACGTAGACCGAGCCTACGTCAATGGATATCGGAGACTACAGCGGCAGGCGCTCCTCAGTGCTTGTCCGTAAATAGGTGATCTCCGGCGGCGGCCATTCTGGCCCGCTCTCGAAGAAGCCGAACTGTCAGTGGAGTCGGATCTTAACCCAGAGATATGAGCCGAAAAGTAGCACGATAGGAGCGAATAGCACCATGCGCATTTGGGTGCTCGCGCCATGGATGACGTTTGTGTCCACCAGGAGCCAAAACACGAACACCAACGCGGCATAGGGCAGCAAAACGATGAACGGCACGAAGACCCAGGGAGTGCGTCCGGACGATGACCAAATTAGGGTTGCGCGAATGATGGTGTAGGCGCCACCAATCAAGCCGGCGAGTATCCATAGGACATCTCCCGGGGGTGAGGCCCACCCTTGGATGACCTGCAATATCGCGCCAACCGCGACAAGTCCAAGGCTTGCCTTGGCCAAGACGTCGCTACGGTCAAGGCGGGCTAGAGCCTGGGAACGGCCAAACCGGCTAAAGAGCGACGACATCGAGAGGTAGAACGGCTTGGCTGAACATTTCTGTTCCGGAATCGAGCCTGGTCAGTGAAAGGACACACGTCGTCGCCTGACGAAACGGCCCCGTCATACGCTACGCAACTCCGAAGCGATGTAAGCGGGCTTGAACGACCTGTCCTCCTACACACTCGTCGGGCCCTGCCAGATTGCGGACCCACGACCGTCATTCCATTGTGGTGGGTGAAGGAAACAGTAGCGGCACTCTTAAGGACTTTCAGAGAGCAGTGGAGATCGTGCGAACCAAGGACACGGGGACTTTGCAGTACGACATCTACTTCAACGACGATCAGTCCGAGGCCATTGTCTACGAGCGGTACGGCCACTCCGGGGCGTCATCGAACACAGTGCGCACCTTGGCGAAGTGGGGGAGGCAATCCTTGCGACGGGATCCGTCTCCGGCGAACTCCTTGGTGAGCCGAGCGCAGAGCTCAGAGCGGCACTGGCAGGCAGTCCGGTCCGTCTCTTCACTCGATTCCTGTCAATGTAGACACCGCTCGCCAGCTTGGGCGGCTGCTCCTTAAAGCCGCTGATCGCCATCGCCGAGTACGAAACACCGAACCAGAGCGGCCGCCAGGCCCGTGTGCGCAGTCCACTTGACGTCCGGAATTCCCCCGGCGTAGAATTCTACGCATGATGAATTGCTGGAGGTGGGCGCCGTGGCAGAGGTTGCAGCGTTGAAAGGGCGCGAGACGATCAGGCGACCTGGAGTTGATCTAGGGAGGGCGGGGGCGATCCTTCCGCCGCTTCTCAGTGGCCTGCTGATATTGGTGGCATTGATCGGGCTGATCGGAACGGCCATCAAGAATCCTCGACCGCACGACATCCAGGTCGGGCTCGTCGGCCCGGCGCCGGCTACCCAGCAGATTTCGACGGCGTTCGCCTCGAAGCTGCCTGGGGCATTCCAGTTCAGGTCGTACGCCTCCGAAGGTGCCGCTCGGGCTGCGGTCGATTCCCGCGCGGTCGACGGAATCCTCCTCCTTAACGCCGGCGGTCCGCGGCTGATCGTGGCCGGTGCCGCCGGTGACACGGTGACGGGGGTGATCAGCGGCGCCTTCACAGCGGCTTTCAAGGCGCAGGGCCAGACGGTGACGGTCGAGACCGTCCATCCCTTTGCGGGTGGCGACCCGCATGGGCTGATCCTGTTCTTCGCCATCCTGGCGGTGCTGATCTCGACCCTGGTCGTTGGTGCCCAGGTGGGGCTACGCCTCGAGATCGCTTTCAGCCTGCAGCTGCTCCTGGTGGCGGTCTATGCCGTGGTCGCGGCACTCGTTGCGATGGGGATGGCCACCTGGCTTGCCGGTGACTACGGATCGGGATTCTGGCTGGCGACCGGTGTCGCCGCGCTGGCGTCGGCGGCGGTCGGCGCGGTGGTCGCGGGTAGCGCGCGGTTGCTCGGCGTGGCCGGCGTTGGTTTGTCGGCGTTCGTCGTGGTGCTGTTGGATCTCGTCTCGTCCGGTGGCCCCCTCGGCAGCCAGTTGCTTCCCGACTTCTATCGCTGGCTGGCGCCGGGGATGCCAGTCAGCCAGCTCTACAGCGGCATGCGCGGCGCGCTGTACTTCAACAATGCCGGCATCGGCGCATCGATCGGCGTCCTGAGCGGCTGGCTCGCGGCGGGCCTGGTGCTCATGCTGCTGGGTGAACTGGTTACGCGACGCTCACCGGCGCGAGTCGCGCTGGCGCCAGGTCGGTAGGTGGCCCGGACTGGCCGGAGGCCTGGGGCAGGCGGGACGCGGGAGCAGATCCTGGCGGCCGCCTGTTCGCATTTCGGCAAGGTCGGCTACGAGCACGCGACGATCCGCGGTATCGCAGCGGCTGCGAAGGTTGACCCAAAGCTCGTCCTCCACTACTTCGAATCGAAGGAAGGCGTCTTCCAAGCCGCGGTCAAGTTTCCATTCGATCCATCGGCGTCAATCCCGCGCCTGCTCGAACCTGGACTGAATGGTCTGGGGATGCGGCTCGTACGCTTCTTTCTCGAGACGTGGGATTCGCCCGCGGGTAGCCCCGTGCTTGCGGTGATTCGCTCGGTCGTATCCAGTGAGAGTGCCGCAGCCCTCTTGCGCGACTTCGTGACGCGCGAGGTGCTCGCGCGATTGGCGGAAGCTCTCGAGCTAGATCAGCCGCGGCTCCGGGCCAGCCTGGTGGGCAGTCAGCTCATCGGGTTGGCGATGGTCCGCTATGTCGTCAAGATCGAGCCGCTGTCTTCTGCGTCGCCGGCCACAGTTGCGGCCTGGGTCGGACCGACGCTGCAGCGCTACCTGACGGATCCCGCCGCGACCAGACTCAAGCGTGTCCGAGGGAGGACCAGAAGCCATGACCACGCAAACAGCTGACAATTCCCTATCGGCAACGACCAGCCGGGCGGATGCCTACCCCAGCCCGTACGGTCCAAAGGGGCGCCGTGTCTTCAGATTCATGGCGCGCCTCTTGAACCCTTTGGTGCTTCGCATCGCCACCGCCCCCGGGGCCGAACTCCAGCCGGCTCACGAGCCTCAAGTCGACTTGCTTCGATAGCCCCGCGAACAACGTCGGCCCGCCCCCGCCATTTTCAATTCGAAACTGATATGAGTGCCGTGCTGTTGTGCCCGTGCATGACTCGTAGCCTGAGTCATGAACATCCGTTCTGACAGCAACCGTGACTGCAACCCGTCCCACGGTTTATAAATTCGATGGCCAGTTTTTGGCCGTCGGCCGATCCCAGAAGCCACGCGCCGAACTCGAGGCTCTCGTCGCGACGGACCGCGGCCTCGGCACTGCACCGGTTGCCCTATCCTGACGGTCGCAGACCGGCGAGTTTTGGTGTATAACAGCGCCGATGCCGCCCCCTTGCCGGGCGGCCACGAGGAGGTGGGAACATGGCACGAATTCGTCCATTAGCCGTAATCGCCGCGCTCTCGGCGCTTGTGCTCGGCGGTGCTTTGCCGGCCAGCGCCGCGGGCGACGACAACTTCACGTGTTCGGGCAATTTCGCGTTCATTCCAGCCGGCAACTACGGATCGCTGACAATCGAAGGGTTCTGTCTGGTCGTTCCAACGGGGTACGTCACCGTTGCGCACAATGTCATCGTCGCGCCGGGCGCGGTGCTCCTGACCAATTACCCGGGCAATCCGGTTGCCGGCACTCCTGCAGGTCGCGCAAACATAACCGTCGGCGACAACGTGATCGTCCAGTCAGGAGCCGTGCTGGTGATGGGCTGCTTTGGTCCCGGATGCACGGACGTCATCTCGGGCAACCTCGTCGGGGACGGGGCGCTCGGAATCATCGTCCACGCGACGTCGATCGATGGCAGCGTGCTTGAGAGCGCCGGCGGCAATGGCGGGACCTGCGCTCCACCGACAAGCGGATTCTTCGGGTTCATCCACCATCCAGGCTTCAGCGTGTACGACGGCGACAACATCGGGGGCAACATCGTGGTCGACGGCTACCAGTCCTGCTGGCTCGGGGTCAACCACGATCACGTCGGCGGCAACGTAGTGGTCGTCAACAACAATCTCGCTGACCCGGATGCGGTCGAGATCCTCGACAATACGATCATGGGAAACCTGGTCTGCCAGCAGAACAGCATGGTCTGGGACAGCGCGGAGCTCACTGACACGGGTCTCTTTCCACGTTTTCCCGAGCCGAACAGGGTGGATGGGCACCGCGTCGGCCAGTGCGTCACTGCCAGCCCTCCAGGCTCCGGCCCGTTCTGATCTCGCAGTAGAGAGCCCGGGGCCGATGCGGCTCCGGGCGCTCGAGCAGCCAATGTGAATGCAGCAACACAATCCAGCACGTCGACCCGGCCGCGTCGAATACGCCGCGACACGGAATGGACATCGGTGGACGCATTGAAACGAAACTTGATCGAACTTCAAAACCGCTGCTCGGCATCCTTGGCGATGTCGACGGACGGATCGTTCCGTCGCGCCCCCGCCAGTTTTTGAATTCGCAATTTATACAGGCACCATCAGGTTTGCACCCCCGCCAAGTTGAGCTTTCTGTCGATGAACATGCGAGAGCCCTCTGTTCCGGGGCCGATGAGTTCGGGCCCCGGCCGGGTCTCATTGTTTCAACGCGATCCTCCGGAAAAGGAGACCGACGATGAAGGACTTCGAGCCGCTGATCGGCGAATGGCACGGCGAAGGAGAGGTCCCGATGGAACCTCCGATGAAGATCTCCGTGGAGGCGAAGATCGATCGCCTGGGCGAGTTCATTGTCTTCAGCTCGGTGGGCAAGCCCGCGGAGGTGCCCGACAGCGTCTCGATCATCGGCGGTGCGCCCCACGGCGAGCCGCAGCCGATGCATTACTTCGACGCTCGCGGGGTCAAGCGGCTGTTCATGATGGCCCTCGAAGGCTCCACCTGGAAGATCTGGCGGGCCCCCGGCGAGGATTGGAACGGCCCCCACGGCCCCGGCTTCAACCAGCGCTTCATCAGCGAGATCTCGGCTGACGGCAAGACGATCGAGGGCCGGTGGGAGCGCGGCATAGGGGCCGCCGGCGATGAGTGGGAGATCGACTTCCCGATCAACTACTTCCGCAAGTAGAGCAGCACGCTCCAAGGTGCCCCAAAGACGTGTTGACAGCGTCGAGGGGTGACCGCGTTTGCCCTTGGAGCCGGCAGTATCGCCATCATGGCGGTGATCACGATAATCATGGTCTGGGAGCTCACCCCCTCCGGCCAAGGCATGGTGAAGCTCGTCGGCTACGGCTTGATCGCCCTCGGTGTCCTGATCCTGGTGGGCCCGATCCAGGGCCCCTTTAACTAAGGAGGTTCGTATGTGCCTGACCTGTGGCTGCATGCTTCCGCACGAGCGACACGGCAATCCTGACCACCTGGTCATCGAAGATCTCGAGAAGAGTGCCAGGTTGGATAAGGTGAATCTTGATAAGGCGGTTGACACGTTGATAAAGACTGTCGAGGTGGCAAAGAAGGAACCAGGCCACCAGCATCGCTGAACCAGGAGGTCGAGATACTCTACTCGGCCTCTCGGCAGCCTAATCAGGTGGCCGGCGATTGCTATGCGCGCACCTTAGCCTTTGGGCGCCGCGGCTACTGGCTGATGCGCGGTCGACCAGCTGGCGATCTGGGTTCGCGAGTTGAATCCGAGCTTATTAAGGATGTTCAAGATGTGGTTTTCCGCGGTGCGCTCGGAGATCACCAGCTTGGCAGCGATCTGCTTGTTGCTCAGCCCGTCGGCGACCAGCGCCGCGATCTGCCGCTCTCGCCTGGTCAGCGGGATGGGCGACTCAACGGCAGCTGCCGCTCTTGGCCTCGGCGCCCTGGTCGGCTTCTCGTTAAGCGCGTAGGCGGCCGCCTCGTCGACCGTCATTGCCTTGCCGCGCTCGAATGCAGACAGGTAGGCGGCGTCGCCGAGCTGCCGTCGGGCTGAGGAAACCGACCTGTCATGTTGGGCTTGATATGGTCCGAACACTGGCGCGACCACTGACTCGCGCAAGTGCTCAGCGCAACCCAGCAGGATGGCCGCGCGCTCGGCCGCTCCGCGTTCAACGGCCATCATGGCCAGGCTCTCCACGTTGATGGCGAGGCCAACCCCGTCATGTAGCGCGTGCTTGGTCGCGACGCTCTCTCTCGCCAGCGCCTCGGCCAGATGCGATTCACCCTGCTGCCAGCGCGCCAGCGAAAGCGCGTTCAGGAGCATGCCGCGGACCCACAGTTCGCCGGACTCACGAGACAGCGCCAGAGCCTCTTCGCCTGGATCGATGACCTGATCCGGCCGGCCACTCGCCATCGCCAGGGAGGCCTGCATGTTCAGGGCCCCGATTGCGATACTCGGGCTCGCCGGCCTGGCCAGTTCGAGCGCGGCCCGAACTTGGGCGGCAGCCTCTTCCAGCCTCCCTTGAACCCAGGCGATCACGCCCAGGTAGAGGGTCGACTGCCCGATGACGTCCAGGTCTCCAACCAGCCGACCGATGCGAAGGCTTTCCTTCAGCATCTGTTCAGCTGCGTCGAAGTCGTTCTGAACAACTGCCAGCGTCGCTCCAACCCAGAGCCCTTCGCCCCGCGAAAGGCTGTCGTCGGCGGTTAGTTCGCAGAGAGATGCGAGCGTGCGCCTGGCGTCGCCGATGGGGCCGCGAACCTGCCAGTAGACGTAGAGGTTGCGACAGATCTCGATACCTCGCTCCGTCTCACCAGGGTGGTGAAGACAGAAGTCCAACGCGGCCCAGAGGTTGTCCCGCTCCAGGTAGATGAGGTCGAACACCTCGGCCTGCCGGTGATCCCAAGGCCTGGCCGGGGCGCTGAGCTCAACGATCCAGTCCCTGTGCCGAGCTCGAATCTCGATCTCCTCGCCGAGTTCGCTAAGCCTCTGCCGACCATATTGGCGGAGGGTCTCCAGCATCAGGTAGCGCGTGGGCGTGATGGTTGTGTCCCGTTTGAGGATCGACTTCTCAACCAGTGCTGCGAGCAGCGAGAGAATGCGCTCTTTCGGCACATCTGGGCCCGTACAGACCTGCGCTACTGCATCCTGCCCGAAGCCGCCGGCAAAGACCGACAGCCGGGCCCAGAGCTTGCGCTCCTGCTCATTGAGCAGTCGATAGCTCCAGCCGATGGTCGCCTCAAGCGTTTGCTGCCGAGTCTCGGTCCGGCGGCTGCTCTGACCCAGGACCGAGAGCTCCACGTCGAGCGCACTGTTCAGCTCTCGCAGACCCATACCCTCGAGGCGCACGGCGGCGAGCTCGAGCGCGAGCGGCACACCATCCAGCCTCCGGCACAGACGGAGCACCTCCGCCCTGTTGCGTTCATCGATTGTGAAGTCCGGCTGGACCGCGGCCGCCCTCTCGGCGAGCAGCGCGACCGCGTCGTAGTCAAGGAGTCGCTCTGCTGAAACCGCTGCTCCATCCTCGGGCAAAGATAACGACGGCACGCGCATTCTGACCTCGCCTTCAATTCCGAGCGCCTGTCGGCTGGTGGCAAGCAGCCACAATTGTGAACAGCTCTCCAGCAGTGTGCCGGCCAGGACGGCGCAGCTATCGATGACGTGCTCGCAGTTGTCCAGGATCATTAGCAGCTGCTTGCTGGCGAGGTGATCGGTAAGAGTCGTCAGCGACCAGCCGGCCGAACGGTCCTGAAGGCCAAGGGCATGGTAAACCGCCTGCGTGAGTAGCTGAGGGTCCTCGATCGGTGCCAGTCGCACGAACCAGACGCCGTCGGGGAAGGCGCGCGCCATCTCAATCGCCGCGCGCAGGGCCAGCCTCGTCTTGCCGACTCCGCCAGATCCGGTCAGCGTCACCAGCCGTGAGGCACCCAGCCGCTGTTTGATCTCGGCGAGTTCGCGCCGGCGCCCGACAAAACTGGTTAGTTCCGCCGGGACGTGGTGCAGGCCGCGTCCGGAGTGTGAGGCGCGCACCCTTACCCTTTGGGCGCCGCGGCAAGCGGCTCATGAGCGGTTGCCCAGCTGGCGATCTGGGTGCGGGCGTTGAACCCCAGCTTATTGAGGATGTTCAAGATGTGGTTTTCCGCGGTGCGCTCAGAGATCACCAGTTTGGCGGCGATCTGCTTGTTGCTCAGGCCCTGGGCGACCAGCACCGCGATCTCCTGCTCGCGCCGGGTAAGTAGCACGGGTCGCTGACTGTTGGCGAGCGGGGCCGGCCTTGCCTGCTGCTTCTGATCCAGTGCATAAGCGACCCCTTCGTCGATGGTCATCGCCCTGCCGCGGGCGAGTGCCGCGGCGAAGGCGGCCTCGCCAATCGCCTCACGAGCAGACACCTCAGACTGTTCGCGATGGTCCCTAAAATTCTCCAACGGTATAGCGGCGACAGACTCCCGCAAGTTTTGGGCATAACCGAGCAACGTGGCAGTGCGCTCGGCGGCGCCCCGCCCCGCGGCCATCCACGCCAGCGTGTCGATCAGAATGGCGAGCCCGAACCGATCATCCAGGGCGTGCTTGCAAGCGGTTCCCTCTTGGGCCAGCGCCTCCCCCTGCTGCGCTTCACCTCGTAGCCACCTTGCCTTCGATAGGTGGTTGAGCAAATAGCCTCGCATCCAGAGTTCCCCCGACTCAAGGCTGATGGCGAGGGCTTCTTCGCCGATCGTAACGGCACCATCGACGTCCCCGGCCGACAGCCGGACGCCACACAGCGAGTTCATGACTGGCAATACGATTTGCGGACTCCTGGTGGCCCTGGCCAGCGCGAGCGCAGACCGGACCAGTGAGTCAGCGTCGGCAATTCTCCCCTCCGCCCGGGCCACGATGCCCAAGCAGCGGAGGGAGCAAGCCATGACTTCAGCATTCGCCAGCCGCTGGCCGATGCGGAGGCCCTCCTCGGCCCTCGACCTGGCATCCACGTAGTCGGGCTCCGTGACCGCCAACACGGCCATGACCCAGAGGCCGTGTCCACGCGCAAGACTGTCCGGCGGTGTCAGTTCGATCAGAGATGCCAGCACCCGTCTGGCGTCGCGCATCGGGCCGCGAGACGCCAGGTAACGGTAGAGATGGCGGCAGGTCTCGATTCCCCGCCCCGCCTCCCCCGGCTGGCGCACGCAGAAGTCGAGCGCCGCCCAAAGGTTGTCGCGCTCCAGATAGATGCGGTTGAACATGGCCGCTTGCTGGTGCTCCAGAGTGGCGGCCGCAGCCGCCATCTCGAGGATCCAGTCGCGGTGTCGTCGCTGGAGTTGGATCTCGGCGCCGCGCTCCAGCAACTTCTGCCGGCCGTACTGCCGAAGTGTCTCCAGCAGCATGTAGCGCGTGGGCTGTGCGGCGAAGTCGCGCTTCAGGATCGACTTCTCGACCAGCTTGGCGAGCAGCTTCACAATCTGCTCCGCGGGCAGCTCCGGACCCGAACAAACCTTGATGGCAGCCTCCTCGTCGAAGCTACCGGCGAAGACCGAGAGGTGTGCCCATAACAGGCGCTCCGACTCCGTGAGCAGCCGGTAGCTCCAGCCAATGGTCGCCTCCAGCGTTTGCTGGCGCGGTGCGGCCGCCCTATTGCCCTCGCCAAGGACGGACAACTCGCGGTCCAGTGCCTGGTTTAACTGATCGAGGCTGAGCGCCTCCAGCCGCGCCGCCGCCAGCTCCAGCGCGAGCGGGATGCCGTCCAGCCGTCGGCAGAGCCTCAGCACCGCGGCCGTGTTGCTCGCATCGGCACGAAAGGTGGGCAAGACCGCTTGCGCTCGCTCAACGAGCAGCGCCACCGCTTCAAAGCTGATAACCCGCTCGGCGACTGGCGCACTGCCGTCCTCTGGCAGCGACAGCGACGGCACCCGCATCCTTGCCTCGCCCGCGATCCCCAGCGCCTGACGGCTGGTAGCCAGCAGGCGCACGTCCGGACACCCCTGGAGAAGGGTGCTCGCCAACACCGCGCAGCTGTCCAGCAGATGCTCACAGTTGTCGAGCACCAGCATCAGGTGCCTTCCGGTCAGGTAGTCGGTCAGTGCCGACAGCGACCAGCCCGCCGCACGGTCCTGCAGACCAAGGGCGTGGAAGACGGCCTGGGTCACCAGCGGGGGGTCCTCGATCGGCGCCAGCGGGACCAGCCAGACGCCGTGGCGGAAGGCGCGCGCCATTTCGGCAGCGGCTCGCAGTGCGAGCCGGGTCTTTCCCACGCCCCCGGCACCGGTCAGCGTCACCAGGCGCGAGACACCCAAGCGCTGTTTCACCTCGGTGAGTTCGTGCCGGCGCCCGACGAAACTGGTCAGTTCCGCCGGAACGTTATGGAGCCCGCGTCCGGAGGCCTGAGCGCGCATCCCACCCTCTCCGTAGAGGCTCCACGATAGCGCTTTTTCCCAAAAAATGAGTACTCCCCTAGGTATTTCTCCGGTTCTTTGCCCGATCCAGCGCCCCTACCGTGGTGGGCAACAACCAACCACTCAAAGGAGGCGATTCGGATGAAGCCAGTAAGGACGACGGGAACGGAGATCCAGTCGGGAGCGCGAAAGGATGATCGCCTCCCGGGTTCGGGACGCCTTGACGAACAGTTCGCCGAGCTGCTCGAAGCGGTCTGGGCCTGCGAGCGCCAATGGATGATCGACGACCACATCGACGCCGCCATCAAATACGGGCGTTAAGCGCCTGAAAGGAGAAACCGCATGCTCATGGCAAGGACGACCGAACGTCCTACAGTCGCGACCGACACCCTTCTCCAGGCCGAATCGATCTCCAAGGTGATCGGCAACAACGGCCTGCAAACGACCATCCTCCAGGACATCTCATTCGTGGTCCCCGCGCGCAGCCTCTTCGCCATCAACGGCCCTTCGGGGAGCGGGAAGTCGACCCTCCTGAACATGCTGACCGGGATCGACCGGCCGACCTCCGGCCACATCGACTTCAACGGCCACGAGCTCCGAAAGATGAGTGAGAACCAGCTCGCCCGCTGGCGAGGCCGCAACGTCGGCATCATCTTCCAGTTCTTCCAGCTGCTGCCGACCCTCACTGCTGCGGAGAACATCGAGCTCGCCCTAGAGCTTGGGCGGACGGTGCCACGCCGTGAGCGGAAGGCTCGGGTGCAGGCGTGCCTCGCCCAGGTCGAGCTCCAGGACTACGGGCGCCGCCTGCCCAATCAGCTCTCCGGCGGGCAGCAGCAGCGCGTCGCTGTGGCTCGGGCCCTGGCGAACGATCCGCCTGTGCTCGTCGCCGATGAGCCCACCGGCAACCTTGATTCGAAAACCGCGCACCAGGTCTTCGACCTGCTCCAGGAGCTGACCGAGCGCGGCAAGTCGGTCATCTACGTCACTCACGACCGCGAGCTGGCCGCCCGGGCCAGCGACCGAATCGACTTGCTCGACGGCCGGGTCGTCGGCTCGACGCCAGGGACGGAGGCGAGGTCATGAACGCACTGCGTACCAAGGCGATCAAAGATGTAACGCGGCGCAAGCTGCGGACCGGCCTGACGGTGGCCGGCATCACGCTCGGCGTAATGGGCCTCACCGCGGTAGGCATTACCTCGAGCCAGTTAGGTGCGAGCGTGCAAGCGGCGAACGGCACCAAGGGATTGCCTGACATCGTCTTCGGCACCATGCCCGCAAGTCAGACGACAGTTGATCTCCTGAACCGGCAGGCGAACGTCAAGCTGGCTGAGTCGGAAACCGACGTCGCTGCGCGCTGGTCGATTCCGACCGGGCACGCGATGCTGTACATCCAGGGACTCTCCGCCTTCAACGGCGGCGAAGCAAACAAGTTGACGATGACGGCCGGCCGGGCGCCAGGGGCGGACGAGATCCTGATGGAGCGCAACGATCTGCCGGTGCAGAGCTTTCAGGTGGGTGACCGGATCCAGCTGCAATTCAACGCGTCCGATCCCGTATCCGTTCGGGTCTCCGGCATCAGCCAGACGGCTGGCGTCGTCGCCGCGACGCTGGGGGGAGGCGTCGCCTACATGCGTGAGGCCGATGCGCAGGCTATCTCCAGGACGCCGGCATCCAACACGTTCAATGTCTGGCTGCAGAATTACGGGCAGCGGGCACAGAGCGCTAAACAACTGGCCCGTGTGCTGCAGACGAGTGGCGTCACCGTGCTGAGCACGAAAATCGGCCACGACGTCACCCATGGCACCAGCGCCATCGGGGCCGGGATCTTCACCGTTATGAACGTGCTGTCGGCGATCGCGCTCCTCCTGAGCATCTTGCTTCTGCTCAGCACCATTACGACGCTGCTGGCCGAGCAGGTGCCGATCATCGGCACCATGAAGGCAATCGGAGCGAGCCGCGCCCAGGTGATCCGCAACTACCTGCTGGGAGTCGCCATCTACGGCTTGCTAGGCACCGTCATCGGGTTCGGCTTCGGTTTGCTGATCGCATCGTGGGCCGTCGGTTGGTTGGGCAATGTGCTCGGGCTCTACACCGGGAACATATCCATCTCGCCCGCGCTCGCGATCGAGATCGTCGCCGTCGGCGTCGTCGTACCGCTGCTGGCCGCGCTCTGGCCCATCTACTCCGGAACGCGGGTCACGGTGCATCAAGCGATCAGCGGCTACGGCATCGAGAAGCGCGCGGGTCGGGGCGGGATCTGGGCGCGGCTCGTTGGCAGCCTCTTCGGCTTCCTGCCCGAGACGCTGCAACTCGGCGCTCGCAACCTGTTCCGCCGGCGGACCCGTGCGCTGTTGACGCTTTTCGCGCTGGCAGTCTCTGGTGCGGCCTTCCTGGCGATCCAGACGACGAGTGCCTCCTTCAACAACGTCCTCGACAACTCGGTCGCCACCTACCACGCCGACATCTGGGCAATGCTCGACAACCCGGTGTCGGCCGGCAGGGTCGTGCCGCAGGTGGCCCAGCTCGCTGGAGTCAGCCAGATCTATCCCGGAACCATGTACTTTCCCACCACGAAATGGGGCTCAGTTGAGGTCTTCGCTCCGGTCAGCGGTGGCTACCGCCAGCAGGTGCTGCAGGGCCGCTGGCTCACCCCGGATGACTCGAACGCGGTCGTCATCAACGAGTCGATCGCCCAGAAGACCGGTCTCAACGTGGGGGACTGGATCAGCTTCCACGACGACGTCAACAGCGGGCAGTGGCAGATTGTCGGGATCGCCAGGGATTACAGCAATCCGACGGCGCTGGGCGTGATGCTGGCGCCGCTATCCGAAATCAACGCCATTCGGCATTACCCCGCGGACTTTGTCGATCACCTCTTGATTACGTCGACCAGCCCGAGGCAGGCTGATATCAACAGCCTGTCGAAGCGGATCGACGACTTTCTCAGCCAGAACGGCATGGGCGCCATGGTGTCAACCAGTGCCCAGCAGGTCGCCAACAACCAGTCAGCGTTCCTCGTCCTCTACGGCATGTTCTATAGCGTCGTCGCCATCGTCGCCCTGGTCGGTGCCATCGGGCTGTTCAACTCGCTGGCGATGGGCGTGGTCGAGCGCCGCCGAGAGATCGGCATCCTCCGTTCGATGGGCGCCACCGGGCGCAAAGTCGCGCAAGTCTTCCTGGCTGAAGGTATCGGGCTGGGCGTGATCGGCTGGCTGCTTGCCGTGGTGATCGGAGTACCAGCCGCCTACGGTTTCGTCACCTTGCTAAGCAATGTGCTCCTCCATGTCACCTTCGTTTTCAACCCCATGAGCCTGATCGTGATGTTCGGGTTCATCGTGATCGTTGCCGCAGTGGCCAGCGTTGGCCCGGTCTTCGCCGCGTCGCGCGTCAAGATTGCGTCCACCCTCAGGTACGAATAACGTGACCTCCTACATCGTGGAGCGGAGTCTTCCAGGGCTGAGCGACAAACACCGGTCGGCGTTGCAGTACGCGCTCGGGGAAGCGAGTCGGAGGCTTAGCGCCTCCGGCTCGCCCGTCCGCTACCTGGGCAGCACCTTCGTGCCGGCCCGCTCACGGTGTTTCTGCCGGTTCGAGGCGAAAAGCCCCGACATGGTGAAAGCGGTCAATGAGGCCGCGCTGGTGCCATACCTCACGATCAATGAGGCCATCGAGCTTCCGGCACCAGGGCGCACCCCGAACGGGAGGCGTCGCCGGATCCGTCCGCTGCCGGCCCACCCGTGAATCCCATGGCAGCGATCGAGAACCTCAACGGGGTGGTGCTCGTCGCAGCCATCGCCGGCCTTCTTCTAATTGAGGAGACCGGCATCCCACTCCTGTTTGCACCGGGCGATCTGCTCCTGGCTATCGGCGGCATCGGCATCGCGGCCGGTCGGGTCCAGCCCTGGCTGTTAGTGCCCGCAGCGGGCGGCGCCATGTTAGCCGGTGCCATGCTGGATCGCGAGCTGTTTGCTTTGATCGGCTGGCAGCGCGCCCGGCGGCTCGCGAGGCGCTTCCGTGCCGAGCGAGCCCTGGATCGCGTGGCTAGGCTGCTCCAGAACGGCGGCTGGCGTGCGGTGTTCGTGGTGCGACTCATTCCCGGGCTCCGGATCCATACGTCCGAAGTGGCCGGCCTGACCCAGATGCCCCGCCGCACGTTCTTCGCGGGGCTGGTGGCGGCGACAGCGGTATACCTGGCGGCCTTCCTTGGGCTTGGCGTCGCCCTCGGGCACCCAATCCTGCAGCTGATTCACCAAGGGGAACGCGAGGCCCTTGTCGGAGCCGCTCTGCTGACGGGCGCAGCGCTTCTAATCTTCCTGCTCCGGCGACGAGTCCAGTCCGTGGCCGTCAGCCTGGACCTGGCGCAGTGGCCGGAAGCGTTCCGGGTGCGGCGAATCAGCGCGGTGGCGCTGTCGCTCGTCCCACTCGCGATTGGTCTCGACTATGCCGGGCATGCCCTGGTCAAAGGCACCGGTCTTCCGCTGTTCTTCGATTCCACGGGGACCATCCTGGTCGGGCTCCTGGCCGGACCCTGGATCGGTGGCCTGGCCGGGGTCTTTACGAATCTCATCAGCGCCAGCACGGTGGATCCCATCGCGGCACCCTACTCCGTCGTTTCGCTGCTGCTGGGCTTCGCGGCGGGCATCGCCGGCCACCTGAACTGGCCGAGGCGCCGCGCCGGATGGCTCGCCATCGCGATGGTGTGCTTTCTGATCGCATCGATCGGCTCCACGCCCTTCGACCTGGCCCTGTACCAGGGCCAGAGTGGTGTCGTCCTCGGCGATGCCGTCGACCGGGCGCTCGTGGCGGCGCATTTTCCGGCCATCGTCGCGGCCTATGTCGGAGAGGCCGTCGTCGACCTTCCGGACAAACTGCTCACTCTACTGGTGGTGTTCCTCATCTATCGCGCGCTGCCGCAGCCCCGCTCACCGAAAGCTCAGATGCCGACGGGACTGCGATCGCATGTTGATCGACTGCGGAGCCTGGGGTTGGCGGCACGGCCGCTGAACTACCTGGCGGGCACGCGTGACGCTTGGCTCGTTAGCAAGGAGGAAAAATTACGGCTCTCCTGACCGTCCCTACTGTCTCGACGACGTCATCCAGCCGGCTATCTGTGCCCGGGAATTGAACCCGAGCTTGTTCAGGATGCTGCGCACATGGCTGTCGACCGTGCGCTCCGATATGAACAGCCTCGCTCCGATCTGCTTGTTGCTCAGCCCCTCCGCGACGAGCCCTGCAACTTCCGCCTCACGCTTCCCGAGCAGGCCACTGCCCTCGCTATTCGCCACCGCTGCCGCCGCAACCTGAGCCGGCTCCCCGAGCGCCTTTCGGATAGCTTCGTCGCGGGCCAACCGTCTTCCGGCGTTCACCTCCGCCGCGAACTTTGATGCACCGAGCGCCGCTATCGCTGACTCTTCGGCCTGTGCGATTAATGGAGCAAGGAACGGGATGAGGCTTGCCCCGGCTTGGGTTCGAACCGTTACCGCGGCCCCGATCAGGTGCGCAGCGAGCCGTGCCTTGCCGGAAGCGGCTGCCACGCAGCCCAGTCCATCGAGCAACGCGTACTGGGCCACCCGGTCGTCGATCCGCTGCGCGATTCTCAGCGCTTCCATGTAGAACTCCTTGGCCTGCTCCAGCTCACCCACGATCAGAGCAGTGCCGCCCCGGTTCAGCAGCATCATTTCAAGGCTGTACAGATCGCCCACGTCTCGGCTGAGACGAATGCCTTCTGAGGCCGCTGCTCTGACCGCCTCGATATCTCCTTCGAAGAAGCCGTTGAGCGCCTGAGCCTGGAGAACCGAGATCTGCGCCGGGAAGACATCAAGAGGGCCGGTGACGATCACCGCCTCACCCAGCAGGCGTATCGCCGATGCACGCTCACCGGCCAAGTTCTCAGCGATCGATGCCATCGAAAGCGCTTGCGACAGCAGGCTGGGCTGGCCCAGCTCTCGAGCCGTCGCTACCGCCCGGACGAGGGCTGGCCGGGACGCCGTCGCATCAGCCTTCAGAACGGCCAGAAATCCACGGATGAAATAGGCCCAGAACTGCGCGTCTGGGCGGCCCGCTCCGGACGCCCCGAGCTCGTCCAACCATTGCGCGCCTTCGGTGGTCGCCCGCGTGATCCAGTACCAACCAACGGAAGTTGCGAGATCGATTCCGCGTACGGAGTCTCGCTGAGACAGGCATCGCCCGAGCACGGCTCGGATGTTGTCAATCTCCAGATCCATCCAATCGAGCCACTCGGCAAGCCGATATCGGCTTTCGCCAACTGCTTGCATACACCTCGATCGGTAATGCTCGGTGCATCGATCTTCGACCAGTTCCTGCTCGCCGGCCTCGCGCAATTTGAGGCGGGCAAATTCGCGCATTGTCTCGTGTAACCGATAGCTGGCCACACGACTGACGTCCTCCTTGACAACGAGCGACTTGTCGACGAGGGACGACAGCAAGTCCAACGACTGGGCCGCAGGCACGTCGTCGGATGCGCATACCGATTCGACGTCTTCGAGGCTGAAGCGGCCCGCGAACACGCATAAGCGCCTCAGCAGCGCTCGCTCACCGGCATTTAACAGCTCGTGGCTCCATTCGATCGTGGTTCGCAGCGTTTGATGGCGCGGCAGCGCCGCCTTGCCCTCGGCGGTAAGCAGACCGAACCGGTCGTTTAAGCGATCGCGGATCTGCTCCACGGTCAGCACCCGCGTTCTCACCGCCGCCAGCTCGATTGCCAGCGGGAGGCCATCTAGCCGCCGGCACAGCTCCACCGCGGCGGATCGGTTCGACTCCGTCAGTTCGAAGCTTCCAGCTGCGGCGGCGGCCCGTTGGGTGAACAGCATCACCGCTTCGTTCTGTCGCAGCTGACTGAGAGGCTCAGCCTGCCGGCCAGAAGGCAGGTCAAGCGGTGGAAGCGGGATCACATGCTCGCCGTCCACCGACAAGGGTTCGCGGCTGGTGGCAATCACTCGGACACCCGGAGCCGCTCTCACGACTTCGCTAACCAGCAGAGCCGCGGCAGCGAGCAGGTGCTCGCAGTTGTCTACCAGGAGTAAGAGTTGTTTGTCCTGAAGGTATGAGAGGAGAAGGGGAAGGGGCTCGGTGGCCGCCTGGTCGCGCAGGTCGAGGGCCAGCATGAGGGTGTTGCTCACCAGGCGGGCATCCCGAACTTCGCCCAACTCAACCAGCCACGCGCCGTCCCGGAAACCCCGCCCGAGATCCGTCCCGATCTTGATTGCCAGGCGGGTCTTGCCCACGCCTCCCGGCCCGACCAGGCTGACGAGGCGCGCCTGACCGAGCTTCCTTCTGACTTCCGCAAGCGCGTTGTGCCGGCCGATGAAGCTGGTCGGCTCAGCTGGCAGATTGCCCAATCGGCGGGCAGGCCTCGCCATAGTGACCAAGAAATTACTACGGCGGCAAGCTACCGGCGCCAGCCTCGCCTGATGGGCGGCTTTTTCAGTAATTCCACCGATTTCAGCGCTCCGCCCGGTCCTTAGCCTGAGGAACATGACGGAGGAGCTACCGATGCAGCGGGTGGAGGTCAGCTTTGTCGGAACCCCGCCTGTTCATCAGGTCATGCGGGCGTCGGGAGTCAGCCAGGTCGAGGTGGAAGGTGAACTCCTGCGCTGTATGGTCTGCGGAAGCTTTCAGTCATTTCTCGAGGCACTCCGCGGTCACGAGGTCATCAGCCTGAAGTCAACGTCGACAACAGGAGGGCGAGAGCATGCCGCCAAGTGAATCAGCCTTGGAGACACAATCAGCTGACCGAGTCGTACGAGCGGCAGGCGTCCTCTATCTGGTTCTCGTTGTGACCAGCATCTTCGGCCTCGTCGCTTCGCAGAGTTTGACTGTCGCGCACGATCCCACGGCGACGGCTCACAAGATCCTTGCCTCCGAGACGCTGTTCCGCCTCGCCATCGTCAGCTCGTTGACCGCCACGATCGCTTTCATCTTTCTTTCCCGGGAGCTCTATCGCTTACTCGCGCCTGTCAACAGAACACAGGCGTCGTTGATGGTCGTCCTGGTCTTGCTCTCGATCCCGATCTCTTTTCTGAGTTCGCTAAACCAGATCGCGGCCCTGAGGCTCATCGACGGGCCGGCGCTCTCCGGCCTGGGACCTGCTCAAATGTACGCCCTCGCATCGTTCTTCCTCGACCTGAGCAGCGACACGAGCGCCGTCAACTCGATCTTCTTTGGGCTGTGGCTGTTGCCCTTCGGCCTACTGATCCTCGAGTCCGGCTTTATCCCCAAAATTCTCGGCTACCCGGTGCTCATCGCCGGCGGCTCCTACCTTGTCGGCAGCCTTAACTTCCTTCTCTCGCCTCCCTTCGGCCATGTCGTTTCCACCATCGCCACTGTGGGCTACGTGGGTGAGTTGGCAGTGGTCGCGTGGCTGGTGGTCAAGGCCGCGCAGGTCCAATTCGGAGGAGGCAACTCAGCGGCCAGAAACCGTACGAAAAGCGATTCGAACCTCGAAGGAGGAAACGCATGGTAACCAGCTACCCGGTGCAGTTCGACGTCGATTTTCCCGCCCGACCACTCGATCGCCTCACGACCGCGTTCCGGGCCGCCATCGCCATCCCCATTGTCATTTTGCTCGGCTTCCTGACCCGCGACACCTTTCAGGGCCAGGGCAACCACAACATGACGATCACGTTTGCGAGCGGCGCCAGCCTGCTCTTCTTTCCGCTCCTGCTGATGATCCTTTTCCGCCAGAAGTACCCGCGCTGGTGGTTCGACTGGAACCTCAACGTTCTCCGCTTCTCCAATCGCGTTACCGCCTACCTGGCTCTACTCGACGATCGCTATCCCTCCACCGACGAAGACCAGTCCGTCCACCTCGACCTCGCGTATCCGGATGCTCGACAGCTGAACCGCTGGCTTCCCCTGGTCAAGTGGTTCCTCGCCGTCCCGCACTACGTCGTTCTCTTCTTCCTCGGCCTGGGTGCTGTGGTTGCGGTGATCGTGGCCTGGTTCGCCATCGTCTTCACCGGCCGGTATCCGCAAAATCTCTTCCGCTTCGTCGTCGGCGTGCTGCGGTGGAGCAACCGGGTCACCGGTTATGCGTTCCTCCTGGTCACCGATAAATACCCGCCGTTCCAGCTGAGCTGAGATCGGAAATTTCTTGTAACGGAATCTCGATGAAAGCCATCGTCTGCCGCAGCCACGGGTTGCCCGACGTGCTGCGGCTCGAGGCGATCGACAAGCCGTCCGTCCCCGACGATGGCCTTCTGGTGCGGGTGCACGCCTCGTCCATCAATCCGGTGGACTTCTTCCCGCTGTCGCGAGTGGCGTACACCGCGCGCTGGCTCGGCGGAGGCCTCAAACCGAAAGCGGTGGTGCTCGGCACCGACTTTGCCGGGACGGTCGAATCGGTTGGCAAGAACGTCAACGAGTTCAAACCGGGCGATCCGGTCTTCGGCGGCGCGAAGGGGACCTTCGCCGAGTACGTCTCGATTCCGGCGAAGGCCGCGGTGGTCCGCAAGCCCGCAAACCTGAGCTTCGAGCAGGCCGCCACGGTGCCGGTGGCCGCGCTCACCGCGCTCCAGGCCCTCCGCGACCACGGCCGAGTTCAGCCCGGCCAAAACGTCTTGATTAACGGCGCCTCGGGAGGCGTGGGGAGCTTTGCGGTCCAGATCGCGAAGTCGTTCGGGGCGCAGGTGACCGCCGTCTGCAGCCCGCGAAACCTTCAGACTGCCCTCGCACTCGGCGCGCAGAGGGTCATTGATTACAGCCGCGAGGATTTCACCCGCAGCGGCGAGTCCTACGACCTGATGATCGACATCGCCGGGAGCCGCTCCTGGAACGAATGCAAGCGAGTGCTGAACCCGAAGGCGATCTTCGTCGCGGCCGGGGCCGCTGCTTACACGGTCTGGGGCGGGAGCCGCATTCTCAGGCACCTCATCGGTGTCCGACTCGCGTCCATCCGTAGTACGCAAAAAGTGGCGCTGTTCATCGCCAAGCTGAGCACAGCCGATCTGCTTGTGCTGCAACAGCTGCTCGAGAGCGTAAGAATCACACCTGTCATCGACCGGCAGTACGGGCTCGACCAGGTGCCCGAAGCCCTCACCTACATGGGTGAGGGGCATGCCGGCGGGAAGATCGTGGTGAGGGTATGAAGCAGCTGGCCAGGATTGCCGGCGACCTGTACCTGATCATCATCCCCGGCGGCTTCTTCGCCAAGCTGCCTTCCCTCTGTCGCCCGATGGCCAGAAGGCGCTCGACGAGTGGCTCGCCCATTCCCGGGGGCTGGGCCGCGCGCACCAACGTGGTCGAAGTCCTGCACGCCGAATGAGCGGGCGGGCTATTTCCCTTGGCGAGATCACAACTAAGATCATGCTGGGTCCGCTGACCCGCGGCTGAATTTCCGGAGGAGGAGCGTTGATGAAGATGGCGTATCCAGTGACGTTCGACGTCGACTTCCCCGACCGCGACCTCGATCGGTTGTCATCGGCCCTCCGCATTTTTTTCGTCATCCCCATTGCGGTTGTGCTCAGCCTGCTGACGGGCGCTTCGATTCACTATGCGACGACGGCGAACGGCACGACGAATGAGACGTCCACTCTGGCGACAGGCGGCGGTATCCTCTTTCTGCCCCTTGTGCTGATGATTGTCTTCCGGCAGAAGTACCCGCGATGGTGGTTCGACTGGAACCTTCAGGTGCTCCGGTTCTCCGCCCGAGTTGGCGCCTACTTCGCCCTGCTCGTCGACCAGTATCCCTCAACCGACGAAGAGCAATCGGTGCATCTGGATCTCCCCTACCCAGACGCGCGCCAGCTCAATCGGTGGCTGCCGTTGATCAAATGGCTGCTGGCGATTCCCCACTACATCGTGCTCCTCTTTCTGGGAATCGGCGCCGTCGTGGCTGTGATCATTGCCTGGTTCGCCATCCTGTTCACTGGGCGCTACCCGCGCGGCCTCTTCAACTTCGTGATTGGCGTCATACGGTGGAGCAACCGTGTGACCGGCTATGCGTTCGCCCTGGTGACCGATGAGTATCCGCCGTTCAGCCTCAGCTGAATGAGAGCGGTTGTCTACGACCGGTACGGGCCGCCAGGCGTTCTGCATCTGGAAGACGTCGAGCGGCCCGTACCGAAAGACGACGAGGTCCTCGTCAAGATCCACGCCACGACGGTCAACCGGTTGGACGCCGCGACTCGTGACGCCAATCGACGGAGCGGCCCGGCCGTCAGTCTCCTCAGCCGCCTGGTGTCGGGCCTTCGCCGGCCGAGGCGGCGGATCCTCGGCAGCGAGCTGGCGGGAGAGGTCGACGCCGTCGGCGCAGCCGTCAGCGAGTTCGTGGTCGGTGACCACGTCTTCGCCACCACCGGGCTGAGGTTCGGGGCACACGCGGAGTTCACCTGCATGCGGGAGAGCGCCCGAATCGCGCACAAGCCGGCCGGTATGAGCTTTGAGGAGGCGGCAGCAGTCTGCGACGGAGCCCTCAACGCACTGTGGTGCTTGAGAGGGGCGGATCTGCGCAAGGGGCAGAGGATCCTCATCTACGGCGCGTCGGGATCGATCGGCACCGCGGGGGTGCAGCTGGCCCGGCACTTCGAAGCTGACATCACCGCGGTGTGCAACACGAAGAACCTCGAGCTCGTGAGATCGCTTGGTGCCGACAGGGTGATCGACTACACGCAGGAAGACTTCACCAAGAACGGCGAAACGTACGACGTCATCTTCGACGCCGTCGGCAAACACTCGTTCAGGCGCTGCAGAGGCTCGCTGATTCGGGGCGGCTGTTACCTTGCCACCGACGGGTTCCGGAATCTCATCTTGGGGCTGTGGACCTCGCGGATCGGAGATAAGAGAGTGGTCTTTCGGATCCCACCGCGGGCCGCGACGCAAGACCTCCGCTTCCTCAAGGAGCTCATCGAGGCGGGGAAATTCCGGGCGGTCATCGACCGGTGCTACCCGCTGGAGCGCGTGGTCGAGGCGACGAGGTACGTCGAAACGGAGCAGAAGACCGGGAACGTCGTTCTGACAGTTAGCTGCGCGTAAGGCGACCAATCCTGCGCCTCACTCGCTAATCGCCGCACGACTACAGGCGATCTACTCTGAGGGCAGGTTCCGTCGCAGCTTCAGGACGACATCGCGCAAGCGTGCGATCGGCTCAGTTTTTAGAACGAGCTCGTCGGCGCCCGCGTTTCTCGCTTCCTCAGCAGTCACCCGCTGGCCTGTATAAAGGATGATCCTCAACTTTCGAAACCCGCTTTCTCGGAGTCCTCGGGTCAACGAAAGACCATCCAGCCCAGACATCTGCAGGTCTGTCACCAGGATGGCCGGGTGGCGGGCCGAAACCATATCCCAGGCCGTGCGGCCATCTTCGGCTTCGATCACCTCGTGCCGATCGATTTCGAACAGATGCCGAAGCATTTGGCGGACGTGGGGATCGTCGTCCGCAACCAGAATCAGCGCACTCCGTCGAGCCTTCCACCACGTCTCCAGCATGCTTCTTTTCATGATTAGCGCCGTTGTCCCAGGCGGCTCTGCAGCCCCTCCAACCACGCGGCAATTTCCGACCCGGCCATGGGCCGGCCAACGAAGAAACCCTGGAGGAAGTCACAATTGAGATTCGCAAGCGCTTCTGCGGTCTGGGCATTGTTCACGCCCTCCGCGACCACTTTGAGGCCCATGCTGTGACCCAGGTCGATGGTCGACCGCACAATCGTGGCGTCGTCCTGGTTGGTGACCATGTCGGTCACGAACGAGCGGTCGATCTTCACCTCAGAAAGCGGCAGGTTCCTCAAGTACGTCAATGTCGAATAACCGGTGCCAAAGTCGTCGACGGCCAGCCGGACGCCGAGGCGATGGAGTAGGCGGAGAGCTTCGAAGTCCTCGCTGGAAAGGGTTGTGCGTTCCGTGATCTCCACGATCAATTTCTCTGGTGAGATGGACCAGGCCTGAAGCAAGCCGCTGATGGTCTCCCCAAGTTCCGGATCGAGCAGATTCCTGGCCGATAGATTGACGGCGACGGCGAGGTCGATTCCGGCCACTTGCCAGGCGTGCGCTTGCCTGAGCGCTTCGTTGAGCACCCACCGTGTCAACGGGTGAATCAACTCGGTCTGTTCGGCTGCTGGGACAAAGTCATTTGGCAACAGCAGGCCGTGCCTCGGATGACCCCAGCGCACGAGGGCTTCGACGCTATCGGGCACGCCGGTGCGGAGGTCGACGATCGGCTGATAGTGGAGCAGCAGTTCGAGCTGATCGATCGCGGCTCCCAGGGCCGCGATCAGCGGAGGGCGGACCGGCGGGTACGAGCCGTGGTCGGCCGCGTAGACGCTGTAGCCGGTCCGGGCGCGCTTCGCCACGTACATGGCAATGTCGGCATGGCGGGAGAGCGTGGTGGCATCTTCGCCATGCTCGGGGTAAATCGCGATCCCAATGCTGGTTCCGATGTCGACGGTATGCTCTCCGAGCTGAAGCGGCGCCTCGACGGCCTCGAGGACCTTTTCGGCAATGAGAATCGCGCGAGGCGTATCCGTGGCTCCAGCCGGCAGGACGGCAAATTCATCCCCACCGAGGCGGCCCACCGTATCCGCCTTCCGCAGGACTCTCCGCAGGCGTCGAGCAATTTCCTGGAGAACGCGGTCGCCCTGGTGGTGACCAAGCGAGTCGTTGACTTCTTTGAAGCCATTCAGGTCGAGGACCAGGAGTGCCTTCGGCTGCCGTTCACGCTGGGCGGCGAGCACCGCCTGCTCGAGCCGATCCATGAGGAATGTGCGATTCGGAAGTCCGGTGAGACTGTCGTGGAGCGCCTGGTACTCAAGAGCTTCGGTCACGGCCTTCCGCTCGGTGATATCGCGCAAGAGCCCGATATAGAGGCGGCCGTTGCCGAGCCGCACCTGGTTGATGCTCAACTCGAGCGGGAACACTGAGGCGTCCTTGCGCCGGCCTTGTGTTTCGTAGGCTGCCGAGGTGGCGTGCCGTTTACCCGGTCGGATGCTGCTCTTGAGCTGGGGGATGAACTCCGCTTGATGGGATTCGGCAATCAAGAGCTTGAGGTCCTGCCCGATGACCTCGTCGGCTTCGTAACCGAACAGCCGCTGGGCCGCGGGATTGAAGGACTCGATGCGTCCGTTCTCATCGAACGTAATCAGGCCGTCGACAACGTTGTCCAGCACCGCCCGAATGCGCTGGCCACTGGCGCTGATCGCCTCCTCGGATCGCTTCCGCTGAATGAGGCTGCCGATATCGCGCGCGAGTTCGTCGAGTCGCTCGAGGCGAAACCGGTCGAGGCGGATGCGCCGTCGGGTAAAGAAGGCCAGTACGCCAACGATGTCCGAGCCCTGCCGGATCGCGAATGCACCGCCACTGCGTAATTTGGCGCCGGCGACGACCTCGCTGGGACTCACCTTGCTGTCGCGGCGCATGTCGGCAGCCCAGTAAGGCGTCCCGGTTTTCCACACGACACCAAGGAGGCCCCGGCCCCGGGCGACCTTGATCTCGCGTCGCAGGGCGGTGAACCGCTCAAGTTCGGGTGACGGCCGCTGCCAGCCGTGCTCCCAGCGAAGAACATCAGCGTCCCGGTCAACCACCCAGAACTCACCGACATCCCAACCGAGCTCGTCGCAAATGCCCTGCAGCATGCGCGGCGCCGCCTCCGCCCAGGTCGGCGAGGTGGCGAACGGTTCCGTTACGGCGACGCGAAGGCTGGTCGGGAGGACGCCGCCATCGGGCGGCGCTAGCTCGCGGATCAAACACACCAGCGTGGCTTGCTCCCCGGCGCCCTGTGGCGAAGCGAGAACCAACTCGATGGGAAAGGCATGGCGGTCGCGATGAATACCCGTCAACTCCATCGCGTGTGGCGGCTGATGCGACCCGGCGCTTGCCAGTCGCCGCACCCGCCGCCGCAGCATTCGCTGCCAGTCGGCCGCCGCAACCATGGTCCACAGCGGTTGCTCGATCGCCTCAGCGGCCGTCCAACCAAACATGGCCTCGGCCCGCGAGTTCCAGCCTATGATGGTGCCGCGCTGGTCGGCCGAGACCACCGCGACCGGCGACATCTCGACCGTCAACTTCAGGTTTGCCTCGAGTTCTTCGAGCATCCGGTGGCGTGCTTCGGCAACCCGTTCCGCCCGGACGGACGAGCCGTACAAGCCCAACAGACCCGCCATCAGAAGCAGCGCCGGGTCGAATCGCAGGGCTGCGGCCGCGTACCAGGCCGCGTCGTAGGGCGTCTTCGACAGAGCCTGAACGATGGCCTCGAATCCCAGGAGGATGAGGGCGCCGGTAAGCGCGCCGGCGAATCGGGGATCGCCGCGGCGACCCAGAGCGAACAACGATACCGCCAGCGCGACGGCGACGGCCTCGACACCGAGGAATGCGCTACTTACCGCGCCGATGTGCTGGGCTCGGCTCAGCGACTGGAGGATCGGATCCAGAGCGATGGTCACCCCCACGGCCGCCCCCGCGGCCGTGAGGGCGACCACGACGACCATGGTCACCGCCCGACGCGGATTCGACAGCGATCCGGGGGGCTGGACGAGGGCCCAGATGAGCAGCGCGGGCATGGCGATCCGGCCGAAGTGGAAGAGTAAGCCGTCATCCTGCGCCCCGACCAGGGTCGGTAACAGCACCCCGGTAAAGCTGAGCAAGTGGGCCAACCAGAGGGCGGCCACCGTGACAGCGATGCCAACATACGGGAGGGCGCTTCGCTCCTGCCGGACGATGACATCGATGCCGGCCATGGCGCCGGCCACCAGGAGGCTCAGCGCTGTCGCGCCCTCGATGAGCGGGATGAACCAGGCGAGGGCCGTTCCGCCCGGCGGTAAGAAGAGACCGGCGACGACCCCGGAAACACCGATGATCGACGCCAGGACCACGGTAAGGCGCCCACCGAGCAGCGCCACAACCCTGGGTGGCACGCTTTGCAGTGCGAGACGTATCGGGTCCCCCATTGACCGTCCCGCCGTCGAGTATCGAACCGGTCGATTACGGTACCGGACGCAAAAGGGTGACGACTACGCAAGAAAGCTGATACGCGCAGCACCCGGTTACTTGATCAAGTGGGTAGCAGGCCCTTACGCCGTTCGTAAGGTTGCTATTCAGGGAGCGGTCGCAACACTGACGCAATTGAGTCGCAGAACTCATTGACTCAATGCGGTAGAAGCTTCACCGAGAGAGGTGTGCGGCGGGCCCGTAAGTGGGCGGGCGGCAGTACGTTCTCGTGAGCGGGGGACCGATACGCAAGGGGACCTTACGGTGGTGCGCTTCGAGGGACTGAGACATGGAGGCTCAGCGCGCGGCCCACCTGTCTTCAGCCCCGGCGATTGTGAACTTCGTTCACCTGGAGATAGAGGAGAGAGATGAAACTCAGATTGCCGTTCCGCTCCCGGCTCTTGCTCGGTGTTCTGTGTGCCGCGCTCATCGGGCTGCTAGCGATACCGGTTTTTGCATCGATTCCAGGACCGGGCGGGGTGATAAACGGCTGCTTCCAGAAGTCGACCGGCAAGCTCCGCGTTATCGACCCATCATCGTCCAGACCGTCGCTGCGCGCATGCCACCCGGACGAGGTCGCAATTCACTGGAACCAGGTCGGACCCGCGGGCCCGGCCGGGCCGCCAGGGCCCGCGGGACCCCAGGGAGCCACCGGACCGGCTGGGCCGCAGGGACCGGCTGGGCCGCAGGGACCAACCGGACCAGCAGGACCAACTGGACCGCAAGGACCGGCTGGACCGCAAGGACCGGCTGGACCGCAAGGGGCACCAGGACTCTCCGGCTACGAAATGGTTGAGGCGACCTTCGATGTTGCGGCCGGCGGGTTCGTGCGCGACACGGTATCCTGCCCGTCGGGAAAGAAGGTGCTCGGCGGTGGAGCGCAAGTCGTCGGCGAGGGAAGCGCGAACTTCCACACGGTGATCCAGGAGCTTACGGTGGGCACGGTTGGCGCCCCGCCCACGTACGTGTTCCTGGCTGCTGTCCAAAACAACGACACCAAATCCCATACCATCGGCATCTTCGCGACCTGCGCATTCACCAGCTAGCGGAAACGCGTTCGGGCAGCCGCCGGCCAACCAGAGCCGGCGGCTGCCAGCCTCCCCTGGTCGGCATCCTCGAGTCCTCTAGGCCACCACTCGCCCAGATCTCGTTCTCCTCGACATCTATTTGTTGGACGTGTCCGGGCTCGAGGTGATGCGGACGATTCGCGAGGCGTGCGCTTCGGGTATCTTCCTGGGTCATTCAACGTATCTATTAGTGGCAGCGCTTATCACCGATTGTATACGTGCACCCTATTGACTATTTGAGTCAGTAGGGCTAGCGTTTTCGTGTTTCGTTGGGGCCCCATCGGGGGGGCCTTCAGCCGCTAAGGCGGAGGAGGAAAGAAGATGGACATTGGCATCCCTTTTCCATGGATCAGCCGCGGACGAAGGCGGGCAACCAAACGGCTGAGCTTGCTGGGTTTCGCCGTCATCGGTCTCGGCCTGGTGATCTGGAGCGCGCCGGCCGCCGCCACCACGGGTCCGGTCTTTCTGGACCATAGCCAGTCGACCCAGGATCGGGTGAATGATCTGCTCTCGCGCATGACGCTGGCCGAGAAAGTCGGCCAGATGGACATGATCGAAGTCACGCAGGTCAGCGACACCAACGCGAGCTGCACCAGCCAGGGTGGCTTCAATGATCCCAACCCAGTCTGCGAGCAGAAGATCTTCATCGACAATCACACCGGCGCGATCCTGGCGGGCGGAACGGACATCCCGCCGGACACCACGCACTCGGGTCGTCCGGGAAATACGGGGCTCGACTGGGCGAACGAGTACAACACCATGCAGCAGTTCGCGATGCAAAATTCGCGGCTGCACATCCCGGTCATCTTCGGTGTCGATGCCGTCCACGGTTTCGGACACCCGTTCGAGGCGCCATTGTTCCCGCAGTCGATCGGAATGGGCGCGACCTGGGACCCGGCCGCCGCCCAAGCAGGTGGCCAGGTGACCGGCACCGCGCTGAAGGCCACCGGCTGGGTGTGGGACTTCGCGCCGGTCCAGGACCTGTCCCGCGACAACCGATGGGGCCGCACCTACGAGACGTGGGCGGAAGAGCCGGCGCTCTCGGCGGCACTGGGTGGCGCGAATGTCCACGGCCTGCAAAGTGTGGGGACCACGAGCTCGCTGGGTGTCACCGCGACGATCAAGCACTTTGCCGGCTACTCGGAATCGATCAACGGACACGACCGGGTCGAGGCGCAGTTACCGATCCGCTATCTCCAGGACATTTTTCTGCCGTCGTACGCAGGGGCCATTCGCGCCGGCGCCGGCACGGTGATGGTCGATTCCGGAAGCATCAATGGCATCCCCGCGACCGCGTCGCACTTCCTGCTGACCGACGAGCTGCGAGGTCGCCTTGGCTTCAAAGGCGTGGTGATCAGCGACTTTGGGGACGTCCCCGCGTTGGCGGGCACCTACCATATCGCGCCCGACCTGGCGGGGGCCATCGCCAAGGCGGTTAACGCCGGCGTGGACATGAGCATGACGCCCTTCAACGCCGATCAGTGGCAAGCCGCTATCCTCAAGGATGTCCAGAACGGGTCGATCTCGTCTGAACGGATCGATCAGGCCGTGGGACGCATCCTTACTCTGAAGTTTCAGCTCGGCTTGTTCGACCATCCGATGGTCGATGCCAGCAAGGCAAACGCCGCGGTTCAGGCCGGCCGCACCGTCGCCCTGGAGGCTGCCAGGGAATCGATCACGTTGCTTCGCAACCAGGCCAACCTGCTGCCCCTGTCACCGAACAGCCGGCTGGTCGTCACCGGCCCGAGTGCAGACTCGATGACCAACCAGCTTGGTGGCTGGAGCGTCAGCTGGCAAGGCGTCTTCGGCGCCGGACACGTCTGTTGCATGGGGCCACCCAACCAGATCCCGCCCGGCACCACCGTGCTGCACGGGCTGCAGGCGGAGGACCCGAACGTTGTCTCGGCGCCCGACCAGGCGACCGCTGTGGCTGATGCGACTACGGCCGACGCGGTGGTCGCCGTCGTCGGCGAAAAGGCGTACGCCGAAGGTCTCGGCGATAACCCATCGCCGCAATTGCCGGCGGATCAGAAGGCGTTGATCGCCGCGCTCGAGGCAACGGGGAAGCCGGTGATCGTGGTGGTGATTGCCGGACGACCCCTCGGGTTGGGACCGGCCGAGAGCGCCAATGGACTGCTGATGGCCTACCAGGGGAGCACCGAGGCGGGGACTGCGGTCGCCGACGTCATCTTCGGCAAGGTCGACCCCAGCGGCAAATTGTCGGTGACCTGGCCATCCGATGCGGCGGTACCGGACGGCGATTTCAACGGCGGAGCGGCGTCGCCCCTCGGTGACGAGCCGAAGTTTTTCGACCAGCTGCCCGGCACCCAGTTTGGGCAAGGGGCCGGTTACAACCCGCTCTATCCGTTCGGCTTTGGACTTTCGTACACCACCTTCCAAACCAGCGGTCTGTCTGCGACGTCATCGGTCTCTGCCAAGGGCACGATGATGCTCAGCTTTACGGTCACCAATGCGGGGAGCCGGTCCGGTACCGATATCGTGCCGGTCTACGTCCGCCAACCGGTCAGCAATGTGGTCGTGCCACCCCGGCGCCTGGTGGGCTTCGCGAGAGTGACCCTCGACCCGGGTGCGTCGACCGTCGTCCACGTCAGCTTCCCGGTTACCGAGCTCGCGGTGACGGCTGGTGACATCGACGGCACCTCTGCCCCCAGAGTCGAGCCAGGAGCCTACCGACTTCAGGTTGGCAGCATGACGGCGGACTTCACGGTTACGGCGGGAGACTGACTCGGGGTTCGCTGACTGACAAGCCCGAGGAGGCGTCTCGCATGACGCCTTCTCCGGGCTTCACGTCGAAAGGTCCCACCAGAGGGTCGAAAGCGCACGCGGCTCCGACGATAAACGCCAGAGTCCATCGCGCTCGGTCACGTGCTCCAGTACGATGGCACGGACCTCATCCTCCCGAGCCCGGTCGAGGCATACTGTTCGCCGCATCCAGGAAACCAGCTCCTCCAGGCTCGGAAACCCGCCGCGCTGCTCCGATTCCCAGAGCTCGACGTTCGGCTCGATACCGGTTTCGCGCATCACCGCCAGAGCATCCTCCCAGCCTGGCCCGTTGGGTCGCTCGAGGTTCCAGAAGTGCCGCCACAACGCTCGCTCCAAGGCCCGATTCCGGGGATGGGAGCGGGTGATCTCGATCACGACCCGACGGGTCGCCGCCTCAACCAGTCCCGCGATGAACGTGCTGAGGTCAGCGACGTTGTACAGGACGTGGCCACAGACGACCACGCCAGCTCGTCCTGCTTGAGGCGCGACCTCCGGCCAGCGGCCGAGGATGGTGACGTCCGCCGGGCTGTTTTCGAGCATGGCCGGCGCACTATCGACCGCGACGATCCGCTGAGCGGGAGGGCGCAGCGGCAGCGACATCGCACAGCGGCCGGCGCCGACGTCGAGAACCGTGTCTCCCGCCACCAGCGCCTCGAGGGCTCGACGATGCGATGGGGTGATGTCGGGCTGCCGGTTTTCGAATAGCGCCACCGGAAGGGCCCATGGATCCTCGGGAGCCTGGGCGAGGATCCAATCCGGAATCGCCCACGACGCCAGCGCATCCTTCCAGCGCGTGATGGCGTCGGCCGCAGGGCTCATCGGCCGTACGCCATGACGGCGCGCACCAACCGGTCGACGAAGGTGGTCGTGAGTGGGTCACCGCTGATCAGCACGCGGTAGTAAATCGGGCCAGAGAGCAGCTCGATGGCGATCTCTGTGTCGAGGTCGGGGCGCAATTCGCCGCGCTCGATTCCGCGCTGAAGCAGGGTCCTCGCCTCGGTAACCCGGCGCGCCAGCACCTTTTCCCGAAATCCCCGCGCCAGCTCCCGATCGACGGCGAGATCCGAGATCAGGCCGCGGATGATGCGTCCATACAGCTTGACCTTGAGGTTGGTGATCAATCGGCTGAGGTAGGCGTTCAGCGCTGTCTGGGTGCGACCGAGGTGGCGCAGCGGCGGCTCCTGGTGCATGACCTCGAGCAGCGCAGCCAGCGCCAGATCCTCCTTCGAACGCCAGCGACGGTAGATCGTGGTCTTGGCGACGCCAGACCGTGCCGCCACGCCCTCGACCGTCAGCCCATGCACGCCGCCCTGGGCCAGGATCTCGCGCGTCGCCTTCAGGATGGCGTGGCCGGTTGCCGACCGTCTGGGTCGGCCAGGACCCCGGCGTGCGGTTTCATGGAATAGTCGCGCCGCTTTCATGGCTCCTAATTATGAAACGTTACGTATCGTTTCGAGACGTCAAATCCGCGCTGGTCATTTAGCAGGTAGTTAGCCAGCCCGATCTGATCGCGACCGAAAGCCGCCGCCCAGACAGTGGCTGAGCCCGAAGGCATGGCGGCGCCGTAATTTGCGCGGCCTACAATGATCTGGTGGCACGCGTCTCACCGGAGGATTTCCCGGATCCCGTCGTCGACGCCTCGCTCGCCGACAAGGCTGGAAAGACCAAAGCCATCCTGGCCGGCGGGTGTTTCTGGTGCGTCGAGGCCGTCTACAAGAACCTCGATGGAGTCTCCTCGGTCAAATCGGGGTACGCGGGCGGCTCAGCCGATACCGCCGATTACGAGACGGTCTCGACCGGCACCACGAACCACGCTGAGTCGGTCGAGGTCGTGTACGACCCGAGCCTGATCACCTACGGCCAGATCCTCAAGGTGTTTTTCTCCATCGCACACGACCCGACGCAGCTCAATCGTCAGGGGCCCGACACCGGCCGGCAATACCGCTCGGCGATCTTCTCTGTCGATGATGAGCAAAAGCGCGTGGCCGGGGCCTATATCGACCAATTGAACAAGGCTCACGTCTTCGACAGGCCGATCGTGACCGAGGTCACGCCGCTGGAAGCCTTCTTCGAAGCCGAGACCTATCACCAGGACTATGCGGCCCGCAACCCGTCCAATCCTTATATCGTCATCAACGCCCAGCCCAAGGTCGGTAAGCTGCGCTCCTATCAGGCGTCCAGGGAAAAAGTCCGCAACTAGGTCGTCATCCGGAAACCGCGGGCTGAGGCAGAACCTTGGGCTCGCGCTGCCGAGCCGTCCGGAACGCCACCGGTCCAAGCGCCGGGACGCAGAGGACGAGTGCGACCAGCGCCGCGAGATAGTTGTCCGCGAAGTAGCGGGCGAAGAACAGCACGGCGAATAACGCCAGGCAAAAGCCCGCCAGGAACTGAGCCAGGGTCGGCCGCCGGGCCAGGGCGCGCAGCCCGAACCAGTAGGCGGGAAGGAGCGCCGCCAGTTCGAGTGGGGCGAAGGAAAATCGCGCGTCGCTCTGGACGAGGTGCAGGGCCACGAGGAGACCGCCCAGGCCGAAGCCGCCGATCGGGAGCGCGGCCGTGAAGTAAATGACCACGTCGTGGACGAAGGCGGGCGCGTCCACGAGCAGGAACGGACCCAGGCTCAGGAGCATCGGCAGGCCGAAGACGATGGCACTGATCGCGGAGTCCCGCACGTGCACCCTGGTCGACGCCCTGGTCCGCCTCCAGATGATGACCACGAGGAGCGGGAACACGACCAGCACAAACGGCTTCAGCGCGGCGGCGATGCCGAACGCGGCCGTCGCCATCAGCCAGCGTCTGCGCCCGAGCAGCGCGAGGCCGACAAGCACCATCGCCAGGTAGCACATGTCGTCGTGGCCGGTCCAGGCCCCAAGGCTCAGCGCCGGGTTGAGGAGGATCGCGATAGCCACCATGAAACGGGCTGGCGGCGGCACCGGCAGGCACGCGATCGCGCCCATCGCGATCAGCGAAAACACCAGGAGCACCATCCGGTAGTCGAAGGGGAGGTGCAGCAGGTCGGTCGCCAGCCGCACCGGCACCGCCGCCAGCGGCATCAATGGAAGGTGCCCGTAGAGGTGCAGGTCGACACCTCCCCAGACGGAAGCGTAGCCATCGACCTGCGTGCCGGACCAGTCGACCCCATAGATCGCGTGGCCATGAATCAGGCGGTCGACCGCGACTTCGTCGATCGCCAGCCCGTCGTATTCGAAGGTCAGGCCGGTGTGCTGGCGCGCGACCATCGCGACGATACTCGGGCCGAACGTCGTGATGGCGATCAGCCCGGCCAGTAGGCCGAGCTTCAAGGTCCACGCGCCACGTGAGCGCACCAGCATGGCGAGCAGGGCGAGCAGCAGGACGAGCCCCAACAGCGGAAGGATCACCCGGAACCGCGCCCGAAAGAGCCAGAGGAACGCCAGCTGGAGGGGCCCGAAGACCGCGAGGTAAAGCGTGGCGTTCCGCCGAGGAATGTCGACCCCCATCTGTGGGGGTAAAACGAGCGACTCTCAATGAACCGGCGGAACGCTGTCGATCCGGGCGGGTCCCGTTCGCGTAGTGGGTGAGCAAGCGGCGCAAGCCGGCAATACCTTCAAGGAGGAGTCAAAGCCGGCGCCAAAGCCACCCCGGCGTTCGAGAACTCCCGGCTGCTGCGCGAGCTTGATCCACGCGAAATCGAGGCGATGAAGTGGCAGCCGGCGCCGTATCGTATGACCATGCTGAAGATCGGGTCGGTCGTGATCAATTGTCAGGACTTCAACAAGACGGTCGCGTTCTGGCAGGAGACCCTTCATTACGTTCCCCGGAGGCCGCCCGAGGATGGTTTCGTCGTCTTGACGAATCCCGACGGCGGCGGCCCGAATGTGTCTGTCCAGGGGACAGACGAGCTGAAGATGGGCAAAAATCGGATGCACCTGGACCTCTACGCCGCGGACCAGGAAGCGGAGGTGGAACGATTAGTGAAACTTGGAGCCACCATTCAGCGAGCTCCGCGAGAAGGCGAGGATTTCGTCATCCTTGCAGACCCCGAAGGCAAGCTCTTTTGCGTCGTGCAGCTCCCTCGCAAGTCGGCCGGCGAGCGGCAACAGTGAACCGCACTGCCTGATACCGGGCGACCGCTCAAAGTCGGCTTCCAGCTGCCCGAGGTCGAGCGTCCGGTCGGCTGGCCGGAGATCGTCGCCATGGCGCGCTTCGGCGAGCAGCTGGGTTTCGACTCCGTGTGGGTTGGCGACCACCTTCTGTATCGCGACGAGACGCACGGTGCCCGAGGCCCCTGGGAGGCGTGGACGACGCTCGCCGGCATCGCGGCGGCCACGAGCCGGATCGCGATCGGCCCGCTGGTCGCCTGCACGAGCTTCCATAGCCCGACCATGCTGGCGAAGCTCGCGAGCACCGTCGACGAGATCAGTGGCGGGCGGCTGGTTCTCGGCCTCGGCGCGGGCTGGAACGAGACGGAGTATCGCGCGTTCGGATTCCCATTCGACCGACGGGTGTCACGTTTTGCCGAGGCGTTTACCATCATCCGCTCGTTGCTCCGCGATGGTCGGGTCGATTTCACCGGTGAGTTCTACCTGGCCCGGGATTGTGAGCTCGTGCCGCGGCCGCGCCCGGGCGGGCCACCACTCATGGTCGGTTCAAGCGGTGACCGGATGCTCGCCCTAACGGTCCCATACGTGGATGCCTGGAACGCCTGGTTCACGACGACGAAGAATCGGCCCGAAGGGGTGCCACCCCTTCGGGCGAAGGTGGATGCCGCCTGTCGGGCGGCCGGCCGCGATCCTGGCGAGGTCGAGCGCACGGTCGCCGTCTACGTTCGATTGGGAGGGTCGGGTCGGCAGCAAGGCGGTCCAGCAGTCTCGACTCCAGCCATCGAGGGAACCCCTGAGGTGATCGCCGACGCTCTGCGTGGATTCGCGCGCGAGGGAATCAGCCACGTTCAGCTCGTCCTGGACCCGATCACGGAGGCCTCGCTCGAGGCGCTGGCACCCGTCCTCGACCAGCTGGATGCTGATCCCTTGCTCCGACCGTCACCGCGGTAAGTCGGACGGACCTGATGTCGGGTCCGCCGATGCGGCACGTTTTACGGAGCAGCGGCACGGCATTTCCCCAGGAGGCCTGACGGTTTGGGAAAGCTCGAACGGCCCGAGATCGGTTGGCTCGGTGAGTTGGCGGTTGACGAGGCGGTGGTCGTGGGGAGCGGCGGTCGGCTGATCCCCTGGATCCCGCTCGTCGACGCCCATGGGGTTGACCGGGCTTTCACCTGGGAAGGGGTCGCCGCCCCCACCTTCGCGCAGATCAAGACCAGCGGGTTCACCGATGACGAGGGGCGCCACCGCTGGGAACTGCGAGTGGGCTCCTTCGCCGCTTACGAGCGATTCGTGGTCGTGCTGGCCCTCTTCGATCCCCGGTTGAATCAGATTGAGGACGTGTTCTGGCAGCTGGATTCCATCCTGGTCGAAAATTTGCACGCCGCGAGTACGATTCCGCCCTGCGTACCCACGTCTATCGGCTGGTTGCGTCACCCACGCACGAGGACCGGCTGGCACCTTACCGCCGCACCCGCGGTCAGCTATGGAAGGGATTTGCTCCGCCTGGCCGACTTCGTGCCCCGACGAAGCGGACGCTGCCGGTTCTGCGCATTGACCAGGGCGGGATGTACGAGTTTGCCCTGATCGCGGAACTCTTGCGCGGCAATCACAAAGACTTGCTGCTCTTCCGGCCGGCCTTCGACATCAAGGGCCGAGACCTCCTCGTCCAGCTCGTCGGGTCCCCCGACGCCCTCTTCGTCCAGATCAAGGGCACGGCGACCCGTTTGGGACGCGACCGGATCCGTTTTCACATCCGTCGCAACACGTTCGTGCCCGCCGACGACTTCGTATGTGCGTTCGAGTTCTGGGATCGACGCCGGGCGGCGCCTTTCGCGGAATCCTGGCTCGTTCCGTTCCTAGAACTTGCCCGGCGGACGGCCCATCAGCGTGACGCCGGGTATATCACCGTCGACGCCCATCTGGACCGCTCTATCGACCATTGGGCCGAATTTCGGCATCCGGTCGAAGATCAGGCAGACGTCCTTCGCGCAGCCCTCCACGACCCTCGCGCGGCGGCATGAGCCTTTCGAATCTACGGTCGCAGGGGGAGTCCGGGGAACGGAACACCCAGAACAGAGAGCTTCGAGTTCGCGCCCCCGGTATCGAGCGCCAGGTTCGTGATGTAGAGCGCGCGCTCGTGGAAGACGAGGCTGGCTGGAAAATCGAGATCGTTTTGGCCGGCACCGTCGTAGCGGGCGATCAGCTGCCCCTCGGGCGACAGCACCTGGATCTCACCCGGTAGTCCAGGAGTGGGCTGCTGGGCCGAATTGGCGCAGACGTATAGCTCGCCGTGGGCGTCGAACATGATCCCATCCGCGCCATGCAGCGCCTCGGTCGTGTTCTGCGCGGTGTCGATCGCGGTACCCGAGGCAAAGAGTTGCATGGGACCAGCGCTCCCATCCTTTTCAACCGGGATCCGGTAGATCTTGCTGTCCGACGTTGTCGCCACGTAGAGAAAGCCCTGATTGCGGTCGAACGCAAGCCCGTTGGCACCGAACGGAGGGGAGCCGCCGGGTTGCGGGGCGAGGCGTGGATCCTGGATCCAGACCGTGTTGCTCGACCCGTCCGGCGTCACTTTGAAAATGGCGCCCAGGAAGGAGTCGGAGACATAGAGGTTGCGATGGCGGTCCTGCGCGATCGCGTTCGGAGCGGAATAACCGGTCGCCAGGACGGTCACGGCATGGGTCCACACGTTGACGCGGAGTAGCCGCCCGTCGGTCGGCGCACCATCGGCAAAGTCGACGACGTACAACCCCTGGCTGGGCTCGAACAACTCCCCCAGTAAGGAGGCGACCCCGGCCTTTCCGGCTGGAACCGGAATCACGTCAACGATCTGCCCGGACGGATCTTCGACGCAGACGTTGGCGATCGGCTGGAAGGCAAAGGAGGCGGCGTAGAGCCTGCCGGTCGGGTCGATGGCAATGCCTTCCGGCATGTGGCAGACGGCGGCGAGGTTCGGTCCGAAGTTCGTCACGACACCCACGGGCGGCGGTCCGGCGAACACCGGCTGGGGCACCAACAGCGCGGCCAGCGTTACCAGCGACACGATGAGACGGCGCATGATGGTCCCTCCCTTTGTCACGGCACCGAGGAGAAGCTCTGCCCTAGGCTTCCTTCCGTCGGGTGTCGGCCTTCCCGATCCGAGTCCCGAGCACGATCTCTTTCGTCTCGCGGACGAGCTGCGCGTACTCACTCGCGTCGACCACGGGGTGCGTTCGCGCTACGAAACCCTGCGTCTTGCAGAGGGCGTCGATGCGATGGAGGGTTCGCGGATCCGCCGCCTCACCGATGATCAGCAGGTCGAATTCGTTGCCCAGGACGTTAAAAACCGTGCTCACTTGCCCTCCCAGGCGTTCGATACCCCTGGTGAGGTTTTCCCATTCGGTCTCGTAGAGGCCGGCGCGTGCCCCACCGTCGACGCCGCGAGATCCGGGCCGAAGCTGAACGAGGGTGACAAAGCCAACCACAGTAAGGCTCCGAACCTTCAAATAGTACTAAAAGTCAGGGGTCGGCGACTACCCGCAGGGGTTGCAGCTCGCGCGCCCGGCGCTGCCAGAAGTCGAGCCGATCTCGATAGCGCTCGTGCTGGGCTTCCAGCATCGCGAGGTCGAGCTCGCGGATCTCGAGACTGGCGTGATTCGACGTCAGCGTCAGGCTGTCATCGAGCGTATCCAGGAGCCTTGACTCGAACTGGATGAGCTCCGCGTAGACCTCCTGCCAGAGTTGTGCCTGCTCCGGCGACCGGGAGGCCAGGTCCTCGCCGTGCATCCGGCGTGCGGGATCCTGGGCCCCCTGGGCCAATCGAGCGGTGCGGTCGGAGAGCCGGTTTTCGGTGCGGCGCCGGTCGATGGACATAGTGGCGCGGTCACCCTCTTCGCCACCCGGTCTGAGTGGCCACCCCACTCTACGCCTTTGGCCAAGCCGGTAGCCTAAGCCCCGTGATGGCATCAGTGGCGTCGTCCGTCCCGCGTCGCCCGGACTTGCGAAACGTGGCCATCATTGCGCATGTCGATCACGGCAAGACCACCCTCGTCGATGCCCTGCTCAAGCAGTCACACGTGTTTGCGGCGCACGAGCAGGTTGGCGAACTGATCATGGACTCCAACGTCCTGGAGCGGGAGAAGGGCATCACCATCCTGGCCAAGAACACATCGATTCGATACCACGGGGTCAAGATCAACATCATCGACACGCCAGGTCATGCCGACTTTGGTGGAGAGGTTGAGCGGGTGCTGGGCATGGCGGAGGGCTGCCTGTTGCTGGTCGACGCACTCGAAGGCCCCATGCCGCAAACCCGGGTGGTGCTCCGGCAGGCGCTGGAGCTCGGGCTGACGCCGATCATCGTCGTGAACAAGATCGATCGGGTCAACGCCCGGCCGGCGGAGACGGTGGAGGCGACGCACGACCTGCTGCTCGAGCTGGCCAAGAATGCCGATCAACTCAGTGCTCCGGTCATCTACACCAATGCCCGCGCGGGTACGGCGACGGTCGACCTGCGCCACCCGGGGACGACCCTCGAGCCGCTGCTCGATGCGCTGCTGACCTACATTCCGCCACCGTTGGGCGACTCGGAACGCCCGCTGCAGCTCCTGGTCAGTAACCTGGACCACGACAATCACATCGGCCGGCTGGCGATCGGCCGGATCACCCGCGGGACGGTGCGGCCAGGCCAGGAGGTGGTCCGCTGCAGTGAAGCCGGCATCGGTCCGCGTCAGCGGATCACGACGTTGCTGACGGTCGAGGCGTTGCAGCGGCGGCCCGCTGAATCCGCGTCGGCGGGCGAGATCGTGTACATCGCGGGTCTTCCGGACATCGCCGTGGGCGACACGGTGGCTGACGCGGAGCATCCGGAGCCTCTGCCCCGGCTCGAGGTCAGCGAGCCGACCCTGCGGATGCAATTCTCAGTCAACCAGTCGCCGTTCGCCGGCCGCGAGGCGACCGCCAGCAGTACCTCGCGCCAGCTCCGCGCCCGGCTCGAACGCGAATTGCAGACCAACGTGGCACTTAGAGTCGCCGGCGGGGCGACGGCCGACATCTTCGAGGTCAGCGGGCGCGGCGAGTTGCACCTGGCGATCTTGATCGAGACCATGCGTCGTGAGGGCTACGAGTTCGAGGTTTCGCGACCGGCCGTCATCACCCGCGACATCGACGGGGAACGACTGGAGCCGGTCGAGGAGTGCATCGTCGACTGCAGCCTCGATGCGGTGGGCGCGATCACCGAGGCGCTCGGCTCCCGGGGCGCGCAGCTGCAGACGATGCGGACCGATGCCGGGAGTGGAGCCCGGCTCACCTACCTCGCCCCGACGCGGGCGCTGATCGGCCTGCGCAGCCTGATCCTGACGCTCACGCGAGGGACGGGTGTGATGTCGACCAGGCTGGTCCGATGGGAGCGCTGGCGGCAGCTCCCGCCGCGGACCCGCAACGGGGTGCTGACGGCGAGCCAGACCGGCATGGCCGTCGCCTACGGGTTGCAGGGCGTTCAGGAGCGCGGGCAGCCCTTCATCGGTCCGGGAACGCAGGTCTACGAGGGCATGATCATCGGGCTGAACCGGCGAGGCGGGGACATCGACGTCAATGCCACCAAGCAGAAGCAAAAAACGAATATGCGCGCCTCCACCGAGGACGCCACCGTCAAGCTGGTTCCGCCACGACAGATGTCGCTCGAAGAGTGCCTCGACTTCATCGAAGACGACGAGCTGGTCGAGGTGACGCCGAAGACGATTCGAATGCGAAAGCGCGTGCTTGACGCCGGCGAACGCATCAAACAGCGCAAACGCGAGATGTCCGCTTCCGCCTGACCTTATCGCTAGGCAGCGACATGTTGTTAGCGTGAGGAGGGCAACCCCGGAGGTGATGTGGTGATGATCGACTCGGCCGCCTTGAAGAGCGAGCGCTGGGTCCCAGCCTGGTGGGGCGTCCTGCTGATCGGGCTGGCCCTCTGGGTGGCGGCGGTCGCGGTCGCTGCCCTGACGCACAACGTGATCCTGCTGCCCACCATCGTGATGCTGGGCAGTTTCCTGATCCCGGTGACGGCAGTGGTCTGGTACCTCGATCACGACCCGAGCCCGGCGCTTTCCCCTCGCCGGATTCTGTCGGCCTTCATCATCGGCGGGGTCGTCGGCATCCTCGGCGCGTCCATCCTCGAATACTGGCTGGTGGGGACCGGCGTCCTCGGCGCGCTGGAGGTCGGGCTGATCGAGGAGTTCGTGAAGGGCGTCTTCATCGTCCTCGTGGCCCTGGGGCTCCGCACCTTTCATGTCCGCGACGGCATCGTCCTGGGAGCAACCGTCGGCTTCGGCTTTGCCGCGTTGGAGAGTAGCGGCTACGCGCTGGCCTCCCTTTTCGTCGTGCAGGGCCACGTGCTCCACCTTTCGCTGACTTCGGTTGTCATTACCGAGCTGATCCGTGGTGTGCTGGCTCCGTTCGGACATGGCATGTGGTCCGCCCTCCTGGGCGCCGCGATCTTTGCCGCCGCGGCGAGTCGGGGCCGGTTGCGCCTGACCTGGAGCGTGCTCGGCGCGTACCTGGTGGTTGCCTTGCTGCACGCCGGGTTCGATGCGTTCAGCGGCATCCTCGGTTATATCGTGCTCTCACTGGTCGGTGTCGTTCCACTGGTCTGGATCTGGACGCACGCCGACGGGGGCGGCGTGCTGCCGAAGCGCCGCCAGCCGGCACCGGTCGTCTGAGCCATGTCGGTACGAAAAGAGGAGGTGCTCGAGGTTGCCGGCCGTCAGGTCACGATCAGCAATCCGGACAAAGTCTTCTTTCCGAAGACCGGCCACACAAAGCTCGATCTGGTTCGCTACTACCTGGCGGTCGCCGAAGGCGCGTTGCGCGGCGTTGCCGGCCGGCCGATGGCACTCAAGCGCTTCGTCAACGGCGCGGAGGGCCCGGCCTTCTTCCAGAAGCGCGCGCCGAGCTCGCGGCCCGAATGGATCGAGACCGTGGAGCTATCGTTCCCATCGGGGCGAACCGCGGAAGAGATCGTGATCCGGGATGCGGCACAGCTCGCCTGGATCATCAACCTCGGCTGCATTGACCTGAATCCGCATCCGGTCCGTGCCATCGATCTGGACCATCCGGATGAGCTGCGGGTGGACCTGGATCCGGTTCCTGGGGTGCCGTGGACACAGATCCGCGACGTCGCGGTGGTGACGCGCGACGTCCTCACGGACTTCGGCCTGACCGGGTGGCCCAAGACCTCGGGGTCGCGCGGCTTCCACATCTACGCTCGGATCGAGCCTCGCTGGACCTTCCCGGAAGTCCGCCGGGCCGCCGTCGCGTTGGCGCGGGAGGTCGAACGCCGAGCGCCTGAGATCGCCACCAGCCGGTGGTGGAAGGAGGAACGCCATGGCGTCTTCCTCGACTACAACCAGAACGCGAAGGATCGAACCGTGGCCTCCGCGTACTCGATTCGCCCGACCGCCGATGCCCGGGTCTCGACACCGCTGCGCTGGGATGAAGTGCCAACCTGTGAGGCCGAAGCCTTCACGATCGACACCGTGCCCAATCGCTTTGCACGGATCGGCGATCCTTCGCGGGGAATCGACGAGGCGGTTGGATCACTGGAGGCGCTTCTGGAGCTGTCCGCCCAGCACGAGGCCGCTGGGTTCGGTGACGCGCCCTGGCCGCCGCACTTCGTCAAGCAGGAGGGTGAGCCGGCGCGGGTGCAGCTGTCCCGCCGCCGTCGAGAAGACCGGCCGGCCGTGCCCAAAGGTCAGGTGCCGCCACCGGCGCCGGGGAAGTCCGTGGGCCCGACCGGGCGCCGCCGCACCACCATGCCCCTGATCGAGATTGCCCGAGCCGCGACAGAAGCCGAAGCGCGCGCCGGGCTGCAGCGGTGGCGGGCGCGCCACTCGGAGGTCTGGTCACACCTGGCGCCGTCCGACATCCTGGTCGACTCCATGCGCGGTCGGAACAGCACCTGGACCCGTATTCGGATCAACCTGCGCAACGTTCCGGAATCCGAACGACCGCCGCAGGAAGTCCTCGAGGTCGACTACGACCCGTGGGCCGGCTACACAGCACCCGACCGGTCGGGCCAGCTCGAGCGCCCGAAGCGAAAACGCCCGTGATCTCGTCCCATCGGCAAGTCGCCCTAACGAACCAGCTTGCGGAGCTCGCGTCCGATGCCGACAAAGAACGGCCCTCCCCAGATACCGATGGACAGAAGGCCGCCGAAGATTGCCACCGCATCGACGCTCTGGCGCCCTTGCTTGGCCCAGTAGACGTCCTGGAGGTTCAGCCATAGCGCGAACTCGTCGAGGGTCAGCGCCGAGGCCACCCCATAACCTACAGCCGTCGCCCGGGACAATCTCTGGCTGTTCGTCGAGACCCCGAACAAGCCCAGCCATAAATATCCCACCGCGAGCAAGCCGCCGATCCCAAAGACCAGATGGTGGAGGTGGCGGCCGCCGATCGACAGATTTCGAAATGGACCGACCCTGTGGAGGATCGCGTGTGTGATAGCCCGCGCCGCTCCGAACCCGGCGAAGAAGCCGGAGGAGGCCAGAAACAGTCGCTCTCGTCGCGGATCGGCGGCGAATTGTTCCCGGTAGACGTGCGCCAGCGAGAACCCGCGACTGAACTGCAGACGCTCATCAGCGCGCATTGGCATCCCGCGTTACTCCTCGGCCCTTAACCGAGAAGCCTACCTGTTCCTCTCAGCCCACGATGCGCGGTGCCAGCCGGCGAAGATCGTCGAGGGGTGCCCGCTCGGGTGTCGGCGTCAGGACCTGGACCGCGACGTGGTCGGCGCCCGCCTCGTAGTGGAGTCCCACCTTTCGGGCGATCTCTTCATCCTGGCCCCAGGCGACCACGGCATCGAAGATGCGATCGCTGCCGGGTGGCTCCAGCTCGTCTTGCGGCCAGCCCATGCGCAACAGGTTTCGGCGGTAGTTTTCCAGGTTGAGATAGGTCCGCATGTAGCGTTCGCCGGTCACTCGCGCGGCTTCCCGATTCCGAGCGAAGGCGACGGCGAGTTCAGGTGCGAGCACGCGGTCCTCGCCGAGAATGCCACGCGCCTCCAGCGTGTGCTCCACCGGGACGAAGTAAGGATGGGCGCCGGACGTCCGCTCACGGGCGAGCTCCAGCATTTTCACGCCGAGCGCGGCGAGGAGGATCGGCGGGGGCGGGTCAGGCATGGGGGGACGATACGACGCGTTTTCCATCGATTCGAGGTAGGCGCGCATGGCTGATAGCGGACGCTCGTACTGGTGGCCCCGGGCGCGGACTGAGGGCACATGGCTCACGCCGATCCCAAGAACGAATCGACCTGGCCACGCTTCCGCCAGTGTGCGAGCCCCGTTCATCATCGCCGTCGCGTCGCGGACCCAGATGTTCGCGATTCCGGTGGCAACGGTGACCCGGTCGGTTGCAGATAGGATCAGGGCGGCAGCCGCGAACGGCTCGCGTGCCGTAGCCTCTCCCAACCAGATCGTTCCGAAGCCCATCTGCTCGATTTCGCGCACGCCCCGACGAAGATCCGCGGCCGGCAGGTTGGCGATCGAGCCCAGCCACACACCGGCCCGACCGAGGTTCACGCCCGCGCCGGCTGCCGTGTGTGCTCCTTGATGAACGCCAGCATCTGCCGCCATGAATCGTCCGAGGCGCCTTTGTGCTCCTCGAAGCGGCGATCGAAGAAGGAATGAGGTGCGTCTTCGTATACCACCATCTGGTGAGGGACGCCCGCGCTGGTGAGCTCCTGGTCGAACCTGACGAACTCCTCCCGTGGGGTTGCCGCATCCTCACCGGCGATCAGCAGAAGCAGCGGCGCCTTCATCTGCGGGATAGCGTCGCGGACCATGGCCGGTCGTCCGTAAAAACCGATCGCTCCGGCGAGACCAGCCTGGGCGGCGGATTGGCGCCATGACTGTGCCCCACCGAAACAGAAGCCGACCGTAAAGATGGAGCCGGGGGCGCCGCCAGCCGGCGAGCGCAGATAATCGACCCCCGATTTGACATCGGCAGCGATCGCGTCGGGGGTGGTCTGCCGGATGGCCGTCATGTAATCGAAGCCATCGGGCCGTTCCCCCATACCCGCGGTCCGCGCCAGGTAATCGATCACGACCGCATCGATTCCGGCTTCGGCGAATCGGCGGACCAGCTCCCTGTAGAACGAATGCACGCCGCGCGGGTCCGGTATCACGACGACGCCGGCACCGGTTGGTTTTGCGGCGCGGGCGGCGTAGGCGGGAACCCGGTTGTCATCGGCGGCGGTGAGCACCAGATCGCCTTCGTCGGTTGATCCGCCCCTGATGGGGGGCAGCGGAGGCCGGGCGTCGTTTGGGTAACACATGGCATTCATTCTGGCTCTTGCGCCGATTCGTCGGCTGCTTATGATGGAGGCACTGATCAGTCTGGAAGGGGGGTACCAGGTGTGACGACCGCCATCAAGGCGCCGCCCGAGACGACGACGGCGACGCGCGACAGCCGATCGGCGGTGCTGGTGGCCATGGCCGACACCTTCATCGGCGGCATGGGCCATGCCGGGTCTCCACTCCGGGTAGCCGCCTCGATGGAGGACACCTTCGCCCGTCTGCCGTCGCCGGCCGACCGGCGCCAGCTGCGCCTCATCGTCGGCGTGCTGCGCCGCCACACCGGGACCTTCCTGCTCACCGGCCGCCCGACTCCCTTCCACCACTGGCCGCGCGAGCGACGGGTCAGGGTGATGGTCGCCTGGTCGACCAGCCGGATCACCTTTCGGCGGCAGCTGTTCCAGGTGTTCAAGCGGCTGTCGCTGCTCGCGTTCCTGGGCGACACCGAGGCCGATGGCAGCAATCCGGTGTGGCCCGAGATCGGCTATCCCGGTCCGGTCTCGGTCCCCTCTCCGATCCCAAAGCCGATCCGTACCACGACGCTGGACGGCGACACGACCCTGACCTGCGATGCCGTGGTTATCGGTTCCGGTGCCGGTGGTGGGGTGGCCGCCGCGGAGCTGGCGGCCGCCGGCAAGGACGTGATCGTGCTCGAAGAGGGCGGCTACTACAACGAGGCCGACTTCAACCAGCTCGAGCTCGCCATGATGCGAAAGCTCTACTACCAGGGCGGCTTTGCGGCAACGGCCGACGGCGCCATCGCGCTGATCGCCGGCGGCTGCCTTGGCGGCGGCACCGTCGTGAACTACACGACGAGTTTTCGGAGTCCCGACTGGCTTCGCTATGAATGGGCGCAGCAGCATGGCCTGGCCGGGTTCGCCAGCGATGAGTACACCGCTTCTCTGGATGCGGTCTACGAACGGCTCGGCGTCAACCTCCACCACAGTCGCGTCAGCGCCAGGGAGCGCGTCCTCGAGCGCGGCCTCCGCCGGCTCGGCTGGCATGTCGGGACCATGCCGCGCAATGTGCAGGGCTGCACCCAGGATGCACGGTGCGGATTCTGCGGCTATGGCTGTCAGATCGGCGCCAAGCAGTCGACCCTGAAAACGTACCTGATGGATGCCTACAACCGGCGCGCCCGGATTGTCGTCAACTGCACGGTCGACCGGGTGATCATCGAGAACGGCCGCGCGGTGGGGGTGCGGGCCACCGTTCGCCAGCCGGACGCGCCGGCCTTCACCTTGATCGTGCGCAGCGGCGTGGTGGTCGCGGCGGCCGGGGCGATTGCCACGCCCGCGGTCTTGCAGCGCTCTGGCGTGCGTTCAGCGGCGCTGGGCAGGTGGCTCCGATTGCACCCGTCGACGGCGGTCTCCGGCGTCTTCGACGAAACCATCCGCCCGTGGGAAGGCACGTTGCAAGCGATCTACTCCGACGAGTTCGTGGACCTCGACGGACAGCATTTCGGGCCGAAGATCGAGTCGGCGCCGCTGCATCCGGCGTTGCTGGCGCTCGTGACACCCTGGCGAGGGCCGGACCACTACAGCAAGCTGATGCGCGAGCTGCCTCGCCTCTCGCTCACCGGTATCTTGTTGCGCGACAGCGGCGCCGGTCGCGTCACGACCCGGGACGGCACCGCTCGCGTCGAGTACCGCCTCTCGCGGCAAGATCTCGTCCATATGCGCAAGGGGATCGAGGTTGGGGCGCGCATCCTCGAGGCGGCCGGCGCCAGGGAGATCTTCACCAGCCAGCCCGCCTACGTCGCCTACCGGCCCGGCCATCGCGGTGGGATCGATACCTTCATGCAGGAGGTCGACCGACAGGGGTACGGGCCGGGCCAGATGAGTTATGTGAGCTTTCACCAGATGGGTTCCTGTCGCATGGGGAATGACCCGGCGACCTCAGTGATCGGCTCAGACCACCAGGCGCATGCGGTCAAGGGCTTATTCGTCACGGATGGCAGTGCCTTTCCCAGCGCCTCCGGGGTCAATCCCATGATCACGATCATGGCCATGGCCCACCGTGCCGCTCGCTTCATCGCCGCCGCCTGCTAGAGAGCAATTCCAACTGGCGCCCCCCGCGAGCTCTTCCCTAGACTGTCAGACCATGCAGGCGGCCATTCAAACCAGGCGAAGCCCGTGGATCATTCTGCTTGTCCTCTGTCTGGGCTTCTTCATGATCCTGCTCGACCTCACGATCGTGAACGTCGCGATCCCGAGCATCATCGACGGCCTGCACGCGGGTCTGGACGAGATCCTTTGGGTGCTCAACGCTTACATCCTCGTCTACGCCGTGCTGCTGATCACCGCCGGACGGCTGGGCGACAAGTACGGGGCCAAGCGACTCTTCCTGATTGGTCTGGCGGTCTTCACCTTCGCCTCGATCGGCTGCAGCCTGGCCCAGAGTCCGGGCCAGCTCATTCTCGCGCGCATCGTCCAGGGCATCGGGGGCGCCATCTTGACCCCGCAGACCCTCAGCATCCTGACGAACATCTTTCCCCCCAACCGACGCGGCGCGGCGTTTGGGGTCTGGGGCGCGGTCGCCGGCGTTGCCTCGGTCACCGGTCCGACGCTGGGCGGCTTCCTGGTGACCAACTTCAGCTGGCAGGCCGTCTTCTGGGTCAACGTCCCGGTCGGGATCGTCGCGTTCATCCTGGGTGTCTGGCTGCTGCCTGGGATCCGGCTCGGTCGCGACCAGGACCTGGACCCGGTCGGCGTCGTGCTGGCCAGCGGTGCGCTTTTCGCGGTGGTCTTCGGTCTGATCGAGGGCCAGCGATATCACTGGGGAACCTTCACCGATACGCTTTCCTTCGACGCGGCCGGCGGCCACTGGGGCCTCTTCAGCATCCCGAACCTCTTCATCGCCAGTGTCCTGCTCTTCGTCCTCTTCGTCCTCTGGGATCGCGGGCGCGAAGACCCACTGGTGCCGTTCTCGCTGTTCAAGGATCGGAACTTCGCCATCGGCAACGCGCTGGCGGCCATCGTTTTCTTCGGCATGATGGGGCTGTTCTTGCCGCTGACGATTTTCTTGCAGTCGGTGCTCGGCTTCAGCGCCCTGAAGGCCGGCCTCACGTTCGCGCCGATGTCGCTCACCTCGATGGTGATTGCGCCGATCGCCGGTCGAGCCACCGATCGATTCGGCGGGAAGTACATCTTGCTCGCGGGGCTCAGCTGTTTCAGCTTGGGCATGGGTCTCGTCATCTGGGTGTCGTCGCTCAGTGCCGGAGAGTTCACCTTCCTGCCGCCGCTGATCCTGGCCGGGGTCGGGCTGGGTTGCACCTTTGCGCCGATGACGACGGTGACCATGCAGCACGTCAATCCGAGGCTGGCCGGGGCGGCCTCCGGGTTGCTCAACAGCAACCGTCAGCTCGGTGGGGCATTCGGCAGCGCCATCGTGGGGGCCATCCTGCAAAGCCGGCTCGCCACCGAGCTCGTCAGCCAGGCCCAGGCGCAGGCGGGCAACGTCCCGCCAGCGTTTCGCTTGCCGTTCGTCCAGGGTTTCACGAAGGCTGCCAACGGCGCGCTCGAGGTCGGCCGCGGCCAGTCCGGCGCCGCCCTCCCGGCCAACCTGCCGCTGCAGGTCAGGAGCCGAATTCTTCAGTTAGGCCATGACGTCTTTGCCCAGGCATATCTCAATGCCATGCGGCCCTCGCTGGCGGTGGCGATTGCGGTGCTCCTGTTCGGCGCGCTCCTGACCACCGGCATCGCGAGCCGGCGGCAGGCGTCGGTGCAGCCCATCCGCGAGGCCGCCCCCGCCGCCGGGTAGACGCGCCGAAAAACGCCCATATACTGGATGCATGCCCGGTCAGTGGCTGCCGCTCTTTCCCTTGAACGTCGTGCTCTTCCCGCACATGCCACTGCCGCTCCACATCTTCGAGCCGAGGTACCGGCAGATGGTCGCCGACTGCCTGGAAGAGGGCCATAGCTTTGGTGTGGTGGCGATCCGGGAAGGGAGCGAGACCGGGCCCGCCACTCCGTATGACGTCGGCACGCTGGCAAAAATCGTTCGCATCGATCGCCTCGACGATGGCCGAATGAACTTGCTGGTCATGGGGGCATCGCGCTTCGAGATCACGCAGACCAGCGAGGATCGCCCCTACTTGCGTGGCCAGATCCGCATCATCCCCGAATCGGGTGACGACCTCGATGCGACCGCCCGCCTGACCGAGACGACGGCGATCACGTTTCGCCAGTACTCGAACCTGTTGCGGGAGCTGGTCGGCCAGAAGCCGGACGACGCCGAACCCCCGATGGAGCCGGAGCTGCTCTCCTACCTGATCGCCGCGGCCCTCAACTTGCAGGTGCCCGAAAAGCAATCGCTGCTGGCGGAGCGGCGAACCGATTCACGCCTCCACCTGGAGCTGCGGATCCTGCGAAAGGAGATCCTGCTGCTCAAGCAGATGGTCGCCCACGCTGCCGCTGCCGGCAGCGTCCGTACCTCCTTGAACTGAACCGCGCGGTGAGCGAGCCCGCAGGGCGAGCCGGCCCTTCGGGCGAATGAGCCCCGGGGGACCGGGGCGGTCGCGGTGAGCGAGCCCGCAGGGCGAGCCGGCCTTTCGGGCGAATGAGCCCCGGCGCCGCATGCCGCTCGTGCGAGCACATGAGCGCACGTTCTTAAGCGCGAATGCGCCGCGAGCGGCTGGACGGGCGCACCGGGGCGGTTAGGACGTGTGCAAGTCCACGACAAGCCGCCACGCGTACGTCCCCGTCGCCGCGAGCGTGAAGGCCGTGACGCGGACCGGTCGCGCGAGGTCGACGGTGATGCTTCCATCCGGTCCCTGCTGAACCGATGGTTCGATCCCGGCGACCTGGTAGCTCCTGATGCCGGTGACCGGCACGCCTGTGACGCTCGTGTCCTTGAACGTCACCATGACATGCAGGTCATCGGGGCGGGTGACCACCATCGTCGGCAAGCCCGTGCCATGCATGTCGAAGACGAGGCGCGTGTAGCCGGCCACGGCCGTGCCCGGCCTGATGCGAAAGACGCTATCTCCGGTGACCCCGTTGCCGAGCGTAAAGAGCACCGGAGCGGGTGGAGCCGTCGCGACAGCGCTCGGTGATGCCGTGACCCGCGCGGTGGTCGACGGATGTGTGGCCGACGCGCGAACGGACGCCGTCGCCGCGGTGTTCGCTGCACCGAGCTTGCTGATGCCCTTTGACAGCCAGCCGCCTTCGTAGAGGACGGCGGCTAAGAGAACGCAGGCCGCGGCCCCAAGGCCAACGGCGAGTCGCATCGCGGTGTCCGGCTTTCGCGATGGGGCTGCCGGCGGCGACGACTCCTCATCATCGTCGAGCTGCGCGGAGTCCTGGCCGTACACGACATCGCTACTGACGGGAACGACCACATCTTCCCGTGACGGCTCGTATTTCCATGCCACCGGCTCGGGCTCGGGCTCGTAACGCCACGCCGGCGGCTCGGGCTCGGGCTCATCACGCCACGCCGGCGGCTCGGGCTCGGGCGCGGCCATGACCGGCTCTGGTTCGGGCCGGGCAGGGGCGGCCTCCGATTCGCGGTCCCAATCGGGACGCTCGATCTCGCGGTGCGAATCAACCTCAACTTCACGCCACGGCGAGGTTACCGGTTCGGTATCTGGCGTACGGGTCTCCGGTTCAACCTCGGGTGCGGAGCTCACCGGTTCAATGTCGGCACTTCCGAGTTCCTCGACCTGAGGGCTATCAAACGTTGGCTGGATCGGCTCGGGGATCGACGTGAGCGGAGTGGGATGGTCCATGCCGGGCTCGTCCCGGAAAATCTCTCGCTCCAGCTCGCTCAGGAGATCGGGGACCGGGGTAACCTCGGGTCGCATCGGCGTCGGGAATTCGGGAAGGGGCGCCACGCTGGGCGTGGGCTCGGGCGGCCCGATCTCGAAGGATCGTGTCCCAGCGGGTCCGCGCAAGCGTTCCGGAATCGATACCGCGTAGGCCTGGTCCATGGCGGCGGCGCCGACGCTCGCGCTGGGAAGTCGGCCGACGCGTAACAACATTTCGCGGAAGTCTTCCACCCGTTCCCGGCAGGCTTCGCAACGGCGGAGATGATCCCGCGCCCACTCGAGGTCCTTCCCATCCAGGCGATCGTCCAGGACCGCACTCGGTGAGATGCGGGTGCACCGGTTGCGATCAAAACTTGATGTAGTCATAAATCTCCCCCAGCTCCGCGCGACTCCGGTCCAGCTCGTGCACCAGCTTACGCGGCGCGATATCGACGACATCGGCGAGCTCGTCGTACGACAGCTTGACGAAATCGCGGAGCAGGACCATCGCGCGTGCCTCGAACGGTAGGGCCGTGATCGCGCGTTGGACGGTATCGCGGCGCAGTGCCCGGCGTGCTTCCGGTTGTGGAAATCCTTCCAGCGTCAACTGGTTGGCGCGGTGCCGCCGGAACCAGCGCCGCGGCCGCAGCGCCTGACGGCTGAGCTCGGTGGCCGTGCGGAAAACTGCGGTCCGACGCAGGCCTTCGGCCGCCGGCCGATGACGCATGCCATCCGCGACCTGGCGGAAGGCGGCACACGTGATGCCGGTCGCGCTGTCGATATCGTCGAGCAGCCGAGCGACGTAATTCAGAACCAGTGGGAAGTCTGAATAGAACTCGCGTTCAACCGACGCGGCCCGCACGCTCGCGGCTGGAGCTTCGACGTGTACCTGGTCCATTATTGAGACGGTGGGCGGATGCCTGCAGTCTAGTCAGGCTGCAAGCATTCGTCAACTTGGAGTGATTTCCGTCTTCGTCAGCTCGACCAGGTCGCCCATCCGATAGAGGGTCGCGATGGCCTCGCCATCGGCCTTGAAGAGGCTGGGCGGCATCCCGATATCGGCGAGGAACACCCGGCCGGCGTTCGCGGTTGTTGCCAGGCCGGCCTTGGGGGCCGCCAGTGTTACCGTTGCGGTCGCGCGCACCGCGGCCTCAGCGCCGCTTGCCGTGTCGGCGTCCATTCCGGACGGGACGTCGATCGCCACGATCGGTCGGCCAGTCGCGTTCATCATGTGGATGATGCGCGGGGCAGGTTCACGGAGCGGCGGCCGGATGCCGGTGCCGAGCAGCCCATCGACCAGCACGTCGGCCGCGGCGTCGATGCCATCCGGCGCCTCGCGGAGCGCGATGCCGAGCCGCCGGAGCGTCGCGGCCTGTCGCGCCGGAAGGCTAGCAGGGTCACGTGAGGGAACGACGGATGCCGTCACGATCGCGCCGCGCTGGTGGAGGAACCGAGCGGCGACCAACGCATCGCCACCGTTGTTCCCCGAGCCCGCCACGACGACGACCCGTTTCCCCCGAGTGCCGTCCGTGAAGATGTCTGTGAAGTGCGCCACCTGCCAGCCGGCAATCTCCATGAGTTGTAGCGGCTCAATCCCGAATTCTTGCCGAGCCGCGGCATCCGCGTCCCGCAGCATGGCCGACGATACCGATGGGACGCCGCGCCAGAGGATGGCCGGCCAGGTCACGTGACGAGCAGGGTCTCTCCCGGCGCCGTGTGCAACCGGGCGGCCGCCGAGCCTTCCCGCAGGGCGAACTCGATCCGCCCACTGCTGCCCATCAGCGCCACCAGCTCGTTGGGCGCTGCATCTTCGTAGGTTTCGACGGTGCGGACCGGCGTGCCGTTGACCACCTTGATGCGCGCCAGCGCCCGAATGGGAAGGTTGGTGATCACGTTGCCGAAGTGGTCGCAGTGCAGCGCCTGCGCGCGCCAGGCTTCGCCCACTTTCGACGCCCAGGCGTCGGTCAGGCGCATCGGCTCTTCTCGGCGGAGCCGGCCGAGGTCGGCAAGCGACGCGCCGGCGGCCAGCCTGGCCGCAGTCGGGCCGAAGATGTCGCGGCCATGAAACGTCGGTGAGGCTTCCGGCGGCGTAGGCAGCTCGGCGGTCTCGCTGATCGGCTCGGTGAGGAAGGTGAAGAGCCCGTTGTCCGGGCCGACGAAGGCGTGGTCCGCCGCTCTGAACGCGATCGCCTTGCGGCGAGACCCGACCCCCGGATCGACCACGGCGACGTGCACCGTCCCCACCGGAAAACTCCGCCAGGCGCTATCGAGGAGGAAGGCACCCTGGAGTACCGCGAACGGACGGACACCGTGCGTGATGTCGATCACGGCTGCCTTCGGGTAAACCGCCAGGATGGCGCCTTTCATGGCACCGACATAGGGGTCGTCGAGGCCGAAATCGGTGAGTAGCGTCACGATCCCGTTCGGCTTCATGCCGCCATGCTATCTGCTGGCGCGCGCCCAAACCAAAAGAGCCGCCCATGCCTGGGCGGCTCTCTGTCGCGGGCCTTGGCGGCCTAGTAGTCGGGCATCGACGGCGCCGGCGCTTCCTTCTTCTTCTCGGGGATGTCCGAGATGAGCGCCTCGGTGGTCAGCAGCATCGCGGCGATGCTCGCCGCATTCTGCAGCGCCGAACGGGTGACTTTGGTCGGGTCGACGATCCCGGCCTTCAGCATGTCCGTGTACTCGCCCTTGGCCGCGTCGAAGCCCTGCCCCTTGGGCAGGTCCTTGACCTTCGCGACCACGACCGAGCCTTCAAAGCCGGCATTGTTGACGATCTGTCGCAGTGGCTCCTCGAGCGCGCGGCGGACCAGCGCGACGCCGGTTGCCTCGTCGCCGGTGAGCTTCAGGTTGTCGAGCGACTTCTGCGCGTGCACCAGGACCGCGCCGCCGCCGGGCACGATGCCCTCTTCCACGGCGGCCCGGGTCGCGGACACGGCGTCCTCCATCCGGTGCTTCTTCTCTTTGAGCTCGGTCTCAGTTGCCGCGCCGACCTTGATCACGGCGACGCCACCGGCGAGCTTGGCCAGCCGCTCCTGCAGCTTCTCCTTGTCCCAGTCCGAGGTCGTCTTCTCGATCTCCGCCTTGATCTGGTTGATTCGGCCCTTGATCTCGTCCGGCTTGCCGGCGCCCTCGACGATCGTCGTGTCGTCCTTGGTGATGGTCACGCGGCGAGCCTTGCCCAGCTGATTGAGCTGGACGGAATCGAGTTTGAGCCCGAGCTCTTCGGAGATCACCTGGCCGCCGGTCAGGATCGCGATGTCCTGCAGCATCGCCTTGCGGCGATCACCGAAGCCCGGCGCCTTGACCGCGACGGCGGTGAAGGTGCCCCGCAGCTTGTTGACGATGATGGTGGCCTGCGCTTCGCCTTCGACGTCCTCGGCGATGATCAGCAGCGGCTTGCCGCTCTGCACCACCTTCTCCAGCACCGGCAGGAGGTCCGCGACGGCCGAGATCTTCTTCTCGGTGATCAGGATGTAGGGATCCTCGAGCACGGCCTCCATCCGGGTGGCGTCCGTCACCATATAGGGCGAGATGTAGCCCTTGTCGAACTGCATTCCATCGACAAGCTTGAGCTCGTCCTCGATGCCCTTCGACTCTTCGACGGTGATGACGCCGTCCTTGCCGACTTTCTCCATCGCGTTGGCGACCATCTCACCGATCGAGGGATCAGCGGCGGAGATGGTGGCGACCTGGGCAATCTTCTCCCGCTCGGAGATCTGCACCGACTGCTCCTTGATCGCCTTGACGACTTCGTCGACGGCCTTCTGGATGCCGATCTTCAGCAGCATCGGGTTGGCCCCGGCGGTGACATTCCGCAGTCCTTCGCCGATGATCGCCGCGGCCAGCACGACCGAGGTCGTGGTGCCGTCGCCGGCGATGTCATTGGTCTTGCTCGCGACTTCCTTGACGAGCTGAGCCCCCATGTTCTCGAAGGGATCCTCCAGCTCGATCTCCTTCGCGATCGTGACCCCGTCGTTCGTGATGGTCGGGGAGCCGAATTTCTTGTCGAGTACGACGTTGCGGCCTTTGGGGCCGATGGTAATTCGAACCGCGTCGGCGACTTTGTCGACGCCGCGCTTCAGCGCCGAACGGGCGTCGGCATCGTAAGCGAGTTGTTTCGCCATTGATCGTCCTCCTTCCTGCTAGTGATGAGTGGGCAAACAGCCAGTGTTCCGGGGCGGTAGGTACCCGCATTTTAGCACTCCTAAACGGCGAGTGCTAGCAATCGGCCCCCGCGAGCGCCAGCTAGAATGAGGTCGCGCCCCTCCCCCAAATGAGCTTGCCCCAATCAGAACCCACTCGACGTGTCGGCCACGCCATGGCCTGGGGCCTGGCCATCGGCGTGGGCGCCGTCGTCCTGCGCGAACTCGTTCGGCCGCGCGAGCACCCCGCCCGGCTGATCGACTGGGACCGGGTGGAGCAGATTGCGCTCAACCGCTGCGGCGAGGCCGCCGACCTACCGGCGGACCTCCCCCGCGACCAGGCCTATCACGCCATCGCGGCTGAGCTCGAGCCCCAGCTGGTGGCGGCGCTTGGGCCGGGCACGGCCGCTGCCGGCACCCGCCTGTATCCCGGGCTGACCGCGGTTGGCCGGCGACAATGGGTCCGCTTCAACATCCGGATTTTCCGGCAGATGTTCGAGCCGCTCGAGAGCTTGCAGCGCCTGATTCCGGGTTCGCTGCTCCTGAGCTTTGGCCAGAAGGGCATCACCCGTTACCTCGGCCTCATGCTGGGCTTGCTGGCTCGCCGCGTTCTCGGCCAGTACGATCCCGCTCTCCTGGGCAGGGAGCCGGTCGAAAGCTCCTCCCTGATCCTGGTAGAGCCCAACGTCCAGGCCTGGGCGCACAAGGACAAATTGCCGCTCGACGAGCTGCGCCGCTGGTTGGCGATGCACGAGATGACCCACGCCTGGGAGTTTCGGGCGCACCCCTGGCTGCAGCTATACCTGGAAGGGCTCCTCAAGCAGGTGCTGGTCGGCCGGCTCAGCGACGGGCACCGGCCCAGTCGCCTGGAATTGATTCGAATGCTGACCATCGGGGTCGGGCAGCAGTGGAAGGCGATCTCCATGCTGCAGGCGGTGATGAGCCTGCTGGAGGGTTACAGCAACCTAGTGATGAACGAGGTCGGTCGGCGCGAGCTACCGCATTTCGCTTTGCTGGAGGGAGCCTACCGGCGGCGGCAGCAGGAGCGCACGCCGCTCGAGAAGGCCTTCCTCCGGCTGACCGGGTTGGAGATGAAGATGCGCCAGTACGTGCTCGGCGAGCGTTTCTGTCGGGACGTCCGCGACGCGGGTGGCCGCGACCTGCTCGAGCGGGTCTGGGAGGGTCCGGACTGGCTACCGACACTGGCGGAGATCCAGCGCCCGTCGCTTTATATCGAGCGGGCCAGGGCCCATTGAAAACTGCCGCGCTCGCCGTCGCACTCCTGCTAAGTGCCTGCGGCAGCGCCGCTGCACCCGACACGGGAACGACCAGCCCCCAGCTACAGGCCCAAGTTGTGGCCTCTGAGCTGGTGACGGGGTCTCAACAGCGAGTCCCGATCGGGATTCTCGACCACAACACGCCGGTCAACGATGCCACCGTTCATGTCCGAGCGTTTCTCCTGGAGGGAACGACCGGGGTCTTCAAAGGAGAGTCAGACGCGCCCTTCAAGGGGGCCGGGCTGCAAGGTGCCGGCGTCTACGTCGCCCATCTGGACCTGGTGCCAGCCGGGAATTGGGGCCTGCAGGTGACGGCGTCACGACCCAACGGCGCCCATCTCAGCCAGCAGGTCGCCTTCAACGTGATCGCGACCCCGGTCGTGCCGGCCGTCGGCCAGCCGGCGCCAATCAGCAACAGTCTGACGACGCATGACGTCCCGGACGCGACCTACATTGACAGCGGCCGGCCGCCCGACGATATGCACCAGCTGTCGATCGCCCAGGCGATCCAGCAGCATCGGCCCACGCTGGTGGTCTTCGCCTCGCCAGCCTTTTGCACCAGCCGGATCTGCGGACCGGAGGTCAAAGTGGTCCAGAGCCTGGAGCCGGCGTACAAAGACCGGTTGACGTTCATCCACGTCGAGATCTACCGCGACTTCGTGCCCGATCCCTCGAAGCGGCAGCTCGCCCAGACCGTGGTGGACTGGCGGTTGCAGACCGAGCCCTGGATCTTCCTCATCGATGCCAACGGCATCATCCAGGCCCGCTTCGAAGGCCCCACTGCGACCGACGAGGTCCAGGCGGCCATCGTCAACCTGCTTCGCTAGCTCCTCCCCCGCGTGCGGGGGAGGGCGGGGTGGGTGCTTTACATCTTCTTACAGGGTCGCCGCGGCCCTGTTTCGTTTGGCGGCCTTCACGGGTGATACGGTCGCCGGACATGGCCGACATGATGTTCGACCTGATCTGCCAGCACTGCGGCCGCCGGGAGCAAAAGCGCTGGGAAACTCGGGAGAGCGTCAAGGTCACCTACTGCGGGTTCTGCCGGCGCGGCATGTCGGTGGTCGGCATCGCCTTCTTCGCCCCCGCCCAGCGCGAGCAAGCCGCGGCCTAGTCGACGTCGGCCAGCAGCTGGCCTTCCTGCACAGTCTCGCCTTCGTTGACGTGGATCTTGGTGATGCGTCCGGCCTTTGGCGCGTTCACCGGGATTTCCATCTTCATCGACTCGAGAATCATGAGGGTCTCGTCGGCGCCAACCTGCTGGCCTTCGCTGACGACCACCTTCCAGAGATTGCCCGCAAGCTCGGCTCTCACCTGCATTCGGCCGATTCTCTCACGCAAGAGTCGGGTAATATGGCGACGATTTGCGCAAGAAACGTAGCTACCCGAAGAAACGCGGCGGCCCGACCACGCTGCGCCCCGGTATCGACACGCTCGAGGAGAAGGAAACCCCATCCGACAAGGAAGAAACCATCGAGATGGACGCCGAGGTAGTCGAGCCCCTACCGAACGCCATGTTCAAGGTCAAGCTGCAGACCGGACAGACCATCCTCGCCTACACCTCCGGGAAGATGCGCAAGTTCTACATCCGGATTCTGATCGGCGACCGGGTCCGGGTGGAGCTATCGCCATACGACCTGACGCGCGGGCGGATCATCTTCCGCTACAAGTAGCGGCGACCCGCGTTAACCTCAAGTCATCGTGCTCTGGCTGTATGTGCTGCTCCTGGCCATCGTGGCGGTCGGATTGTGGGGCGTCTACCGGATCCTTGGCACCCCCTCGCGGTTGGCGCCCGCCGACTACGCGGTCGTGCTGGCCGACGTCGCCACTAGTGTGGAGCGGGCGGCGTCCAGCCTGCGCGCTGCGCTCGACGCCTCGCCCGGGGTTGCCCTGGAGGATGTCGCCGGCCAGAGCCGCAAGATCTTCCAGACCGGCTACTACCAGACGCTCCGCTTACGGCCGGCAGCGGGAGCCGATGCCTTCGCGGCCGCTCGCGCCACGCTGGGTCAAGCCTGCGAGGCTTACGACTGGGCCAGCCGCATGCTCGGCAGTGAGAGTGGTCGCAACCCGCTGATCCTCGAGGCCGCCCGCCGGTTGATGGACGCGGGTGACGCCGCGCTCAGGCAGGCCGGGCAGCAACTGCCGCCCGAGCTGCCGGCGCCCCACGGAAGTACTGCACCGTCGCGGTGAGGCCGGCTTCCAGGCTGGCTTGCGGATGCCAGCCCATCACCTTTTCGATCTTCCTCGGATCAATCGCGGAGCGGCGCTGCTCGCCGGCCAGCGGCGGACCGTGCTCCTCGGCCTGGTCGCTGCCCGTCAGCCGCCGCAACAGCGCAAAGATCCGGTTGATGTCGGTCTCGATGCCGGTGCCAACGTTGAAGGCGCCGACCGCCTCCGACGCCAGCGCGCGGGCATTCGCATCGGCGACGTCGCCGACATAGACGAAGTCTCGGGTCTGCCTGCCATCGCCATTGATGCGTGCCGTCGCTCCGCGCTGCAGCCGCTCGGTGAAGATCGCCACCACGCCGGCTTCCCCGTGTGGATCCTGGCGGGGCCCATAGACGTTGGCATAGCGAAGCGCGGCATAGGGAAGGCCGTGCAGGGCGTGGAACGTTCGCAGGTAGACCTCGGCCGCCAGCTTCGATGCGCCGTAGGGTGAAACCGGGAGCGCGGGGGCATCCTCTGGCGTGGGAACCAGATCAGTATCGCCGTAGATGGCGCCACCCGTCGAGGCAAAGAGGAACCGGCGGACGCCGTGCTGCGCGCTGGCCTGCAGCAACGCCGCGGTCCCGAGCACGTTCACGCTGGCATCGAACATCGGATCCTCGACGGAGCGGCGCACGCTGGCCTGGGCCGCGTGGTGCAGGACCGCCTCCGGACGCTCGATCTCGAAGAGCTCGTCCAGCCAGGGTGAGTGGACGTCCATCTGGTAGAAGCGAGCCCTGGCCGGCAGGTGCTCGACGTGTCCGGTGTACAGGTCGTCGAGGATCACGACTTCATGGCCGTCGGCCAGCAGCCGATCGGCGACGTGTGATCCGATGAAGCCTGCCCCGCCGGTGACCAGGACCTTCAACGCCGGTGGCTCATCAGGAAGACGATGAGCCCGACCGCGATCAAGCTCCAGTAGCTGATCAGGCGGTCGAGGATCGCGACCGTAAACGCTTGCGAGGCGGTCAGGCCGAAGAACACCAGGACGGCGATGATCCCGCCTTCGACCAGGACCAGCCCGCCCGGCAGCGCCGGGATGGTGGTGAGCAGCGAGGCCACCAGCGCGATGAACACGATCTGCGCCAGGCTCAGAGAGAGGTGCAGGGGCAGCGCTTGCACGACCAGGTACAGGCGGGTGGACTCGGCCAGCCAGACCAGGATCGTCAGGCCGAGCAAGAGGGGCAGGCGACCGGCGAAGGCACTCAGCAGCCCGTGCTTGAAGCGAGCGGCCCGTTCCCGAAGGCGCTCGGGTAGAAACCGAGACAACCGGCCCTCGCTGAAGCGGATCACCAGCAGGCCGCCGATCAGGCCGGCGGCTATCGCCAGACCGACGATGAAGGCCGGCAGGAATCGTTCCGGGACCGAGGCGCGGAAGCTGATCAGGCCGCTGATCAGCAGCAGGCTCATCAAGACGAGAAAGTCGAGCGCGCGTTCGCTGAAGATGGTCCCCAGCCCCTTCGATCCCGAGACGTCGGTCTGCTGGCGCAGCAGGTAGGCCCGGTAGAAATCGCCCATCTTCGCCGGCAAGACGCAGTTCGCGAACCAGGCCAGGATGACGATGTGAAACAGTTCGCCGAAGCGCTCCGATTCGCCGCTGTTGCGGAGTAGCAATTCCCAGCGCACCGTCCGGACCACGAACGAGAGGTAAAACGCCGCCACCGCGAGCGCGTAGATAAAGAGGTTGGTCTGGCTGATGGCGCGAAGGCTGGCCCCGTAGTCGAGTTGGACGTGCGTCAGCACGACGAAGAGGACGACGGCGAGGATGCCGAAGGAGATCAACGTGCGTGGATCGGTGAGTCGCTCGCGAAGGGCGGATCGCTGGACCGCCGCCTCGGGCGGAACGGCGGCGGGCTGCATCTTACGATTCAACATATCAGGGTCCTCCCGCCGCGCCGGGCGCTATTCGGCGATCTTGCGGCGGCGGATGATCCTCTCTAACAACGGCATCAGGCGCTGCGGCTTGCCGCCTGGCCCGTGTTGCCGTCGAACCTGCTCCTGTTCGCGGGCCTCGAGCACCCGGGGTACCCAATCCGACTCGAGCATGGGGGACTCGCCCCCTTCCCAGGTCTTGAGGTAGAAGATCCCCTTCAGTGCCGTGAAGGGAATCGCCAGCTCCTTCACCTCGCTCTGATCGGGGGAGACCAGGGAAAGGGTGACGCCGTACCGGGAGGGCCGGAGCAGACGATCGCTGTACCCTCGCAGCACCTCATGGTCGACGAAGTGGATGGCGACGCGCTGGTAGCTGCTCATGTCAACCGGGTTGGAGGGCGGCCGTGAGTCCAACAGGACGTACTTGAGGCTGCTCAGCGGGACGAACGCCCCACGGTTGTTGGTCCCCAGGTTGTGCACCTTGGTCTCGATGACCGGGTATTCCAGCTCCCGCCGCGGCGGGTCACCGTGCAGGGTCTCACCGTCCAGGAAGCAGTAGATGGCGTGGGGCACGCTCCCCGCATTGTAAGGTCAAATCTCCCTCCCCCTAGGGGGAAGGGCAGGGTCAAATCTCCCTCCCCGTCTGGCGGAGGGCAGGGTCAAATCTCGCTCCCCGTCTCGCGGAGGGCAGGGTCAAATCCCCTCCCCCTCTGGGGGAGGGCAGGGTGGGGGCCGTCACTTGACGAGGAAGGCGAGGCCGCGCCAGTGCGGCGCATAGTGCGGACTGAACTGGACCAGTAAGCTGGCCGGATTCTGGACATACTTGCCGGGAGGCGGCGGGCACGGCGTGCTCATGTTGATACTGCTTTCCATGGCCAACGCGCCGTTATAGAGATTCGCCTGAGGCGCAATGAACTCGCCGGTGACGGCGTATTGGCCTGTCGGGTTCGTGCCGCCGATCGAGCTGACCCCGGTCAACGCTGCCACGGTGCCATTGCTGCCGTTGTTGTCAGCGTCGAACATAGTGCCGTAAAGCTGGAAGGAGCCACCGGACAGCGTTTCGCTCCATGGAGTGCCGTTCGGGCCGCTGATCGTGTCCGTCGACTTAACGTAGAAGCCAATGCTGTCGGTGCCCGAAGAAACAAAGCTCGGGGCCACGAAGAAAATGTTTGGGCCGCCACCGCTTTTTGGAGATGTCGCGCTAAAGGCCGAATTTCCATCGAACACGAACTCCACGCCAGTCGTCCCGTCGGAGGCGGGCGGCAGGTCGCTAATGCCGCCGCTAAACCCATCACTGAAGGTTGTGTATTTCGGAACACTCGGGTTCTGCAGGTTTCCGACGATGCCTCCCGAGATCGTGAAATCGGCATTAACGAAGTAGTAGATCCCGTTCTGGAATTGGTAGAGATTGTATCCGGGCCGCGGGATGTCGAGATCGTGGGTGTAGACGCCTGGCGAGAACTGTAGCGCCGGCGCCCCACCGATGGTGATGGGCGTTCCGGTTGAGCTCTGCTGGTTGGTCGGCTGGAGCGGCGGCTGATAGTTCGGGACCGGCTCGATGTTGGTCGTGGTGGGCGAGACCGAGCCATTCCAGTAGGTGATGATCCCGTGTGTGTCGCTCGCCGAGGCATAGTAAAACTGGCCGTTCAAGTTGATGCCCGGCTGCACCGGGTTCGGGACGTGAAACTTCGCGTTGGAGACCATCTTGCCCAGTGTCGGATCGGGAGTGCAGATGTCCGTGCCGCTGCGACCATCGTCGATCTGGGTGTACCCGTTCTGGTCGTCAAATACGCTGTTTCCCGAGCCGGTCGCCGAGAACCCGAAGACCGTATAGGTAGCGTTGTTGAAGCCTCCGTGTGCATAGGCGTCAGCCACGACCGCGGAGTTCGTGAAACCGAGCACCGTGGCAAACGTGAGCGGCACATTATAGGTCACGCGAACGTGGATTTCATTCGGGTTATTGCGGCTAGGCGTCCATATTTGGACCGTCGCCGAAATATGGGCGGCCGTCTCCGTGATGCCCGCTCCGTAGCCGTTGGGGGTGTAGTTCGGCGATGGTGTCGGAGTGCAGCCGCCATCCTGGGGCGTGTCCAGCAGGCCCTGCAGGGCAAAGACGGATGCCTGGCAGCCGGCGGCCGTGATCATGATCGTCGTCGGGATGGTATCGGCGGTCTTCGGGATTAGTTCCTGGGCGCCTGCCAGGGCGCCGGCGTCCGCCGCGTTCTGGACATCACGGCGCTGGAAGTAGAGGCGGCCCGCATCGAGACCGAGCGCGATGATCCCGAACAAGGCCGTGGCTGACAGGGCCACGATCACGAGGCTCTGCGCTTTCTTGCCGCGACGCAGCTTGATCAGCATTTCAGTACTCCGTCTCCATGGTGGATTGCGCCGAGATCAGTACACCGTTGCCTGAGGCATCCCGGATTACTGGGATCCAGGGCTGGAAGAGAAACGAGATTTTGACCGTGACGTTGCCGCGACCGGGGGTCCCGATGCCCGAGCTGTACCAGATGAAGCCGGTGTTCGGCGTCTGGGGCGTCGCTGGGCAGCTGGAGGTTACCGGCTGGCCGGAACACGGATCGGAGCTCAACGTGAAGCCGCCGCCAAGTTTGCTCTGTACCGCGGCCACTACCTGGGCGTTTGTTGGCAACGGTGTGTCGAATGGGATGGCGGCGCGGGCGCCTTCACGGGCAGCGTCGGAGATGGAGTTGTAGATGTAGACCGCCCGCCCGAGGTCGATGGTTCCCAGCAGCAGCATGAAGAACACGGGTGCGAGAACCGCGAACTCCACCATCGACTGGCCGCTGTGGCGGCGCACGATACCCTTGCGCATCAGTATTCCGACCTGAACACGGCGCTGGTGTTGATCGTCAGTTGGCCGTTCGCGTCGCCAACCAGCTGGCCGATGATCGGCGTGATAAAGGTGAACTTGAAGCTGGCGGACACACTGATCGGGTACTGCGATGTTGGTGTGGCCCCGTTGAAGTACGTAACCCGAGTGTCCTGGTCAGGGGTGACCGTGATGTATGCGGACGGCACCAGGAAGCCAGTGCCTTGAAGCTCCTGGTTGACCCGTGCCTGGATCGCCGCGTCATCGGGCGTCACGCAGGTCGGCCCCGGCGGCGGGACGACGTTGCAGCTGGGGTTCAGTCCCAGGTAATGGGGGGTGACCGCGTAGCGTGCCGCCTCCCGAACCGCGTTGGTGAGCGAGATCTGGTAGTAGAAGGCGCGCCCGAGGTCCAGCATCCCCATCATGCCGATCACGAGGAATGGCACCATCACCGCCATCTCGGCGAGGGCCTGGGCTCGTTTCCCGCTTGAACGTGAGTGCCTCTGGGTCATGCCTGGTTTTCCTGAGCGGTTAGAATCGCCGCGGCGCGGCCACGGGACACATGACAAAACAGGTGAAATCCTCGGACTCCTTCGCAATTCAACGCCAGCCTATGCGAAAGCCTGCAGCGACCCCAAGAGCCGGCGCGTATCGTGACGGCCCCGTCGCGGGCCTGTTGCGGGCTTCTTTCGGATCTTGTTACGGCTCTGTTGTTATGAGGCCCTTAAGGTTGTACCGACCTGTAACCGTGGCGCTCGCCCTGGCGCTCCTGTCGATGCAGCCGGCCGTCGCGGCGGGCAACCTGACCCTGCCCTTCGCGAACCCTAACCCGCGGATCACGTCATGGATGGACCACCATTACCCGACTCGGCAGGAGGACGGGATCATGATCCGGTTCGACGGCGCGACGGGCTATGCCTACGACGGCCATCGCGGCACAGATTTCGCTGTCCCCTCGAATACCCCCGTGGTCGCGGCCGACGACGGCACTGTGATTTACAGCGAATGGAGCGACAGCGGTGGATGGGGGGTGGTTATCGACCATGCCTACGACCGGACCGCGTACTTCCACAACAACCAGCTCTTCGTCTATCCGGGCCAGCACGTCTCCCGCGGCCAGCTGATCGCGTTGAGCGGCAGCACGGGCAACTCCACCGGCCCGCACGTGCACTTCGAGGTGCGCGATCTGCTGACGCCGTGGCATTCGATTGATCCGTATGGTTGGACCGGACCGGGCCCGGACCCGTGGCGTTGGGACCTGGACTACCTCTGGACGAGCAACCCGCCGGTTCCGTTCGTCTTGCCGCTGGCCTTTCCGGGCGGCGCGCACTGGAATTTCTGGTACGGCATGGACGGTCCGCCACCGCCCGTAACCTGGCGCCTTCGCGACGGTGGGCACGGGCTCGCCGGCTACGCCGCAAAATGGGACGCGGACCCGGGCGTCTCCGCTCCCCGCACCCAGGCGACCGGTGGTGCCGCGACCGTCCCCGGGCCTGGCTCCCATATTCTGCACCTGCGGGTCTTCGACCGGGCCGGCGCCAGCGCTGACATCACCTACCTATATCTATATGACGTCGAGCCGCCAAGCTCGGCGCTCCGGGTGGATCACGGATCCTCGAGCGCCCTCAGTCTTCACTGGTCGGGCAGCGACAACCTCTCCGGCGTCAAGGACGTCGGGATCGAGGTCAGTCAAGGGTCGTCGCCGCTGCGGCCGTGGTTCTCGCTGAGTGCCGACCCGGTGTCGGCCGGCAAGATGGTGGGCGCGCTTCGCTTCCTGGGGACTCCGGGCGCCGACTACCGATTCCAGTTGACGGTGCGGGACGCGGCGCGAAACCCGGCTCCGGCGATGGTGTTGAACGCGACAGTTCCGTCGGGGGTCGGGCCACCGGCGACGGCCGCCGATGGCAGCATCCTGGGACCACTCCCTCCTCAGCCCGACGGATCGGCGCCTGCCGCGGGCCTCCGGCAGGAGCATCCCTCGACAGCTGGCGCGCTGCTGCTCGGCGCCGATGCATCGTTGGACGCAGTTGGTCGCGATCGGGCGCCAGTGCCGGCGCCCCCGGCGTCGCTCGCGCCAGCCGTCGACGTGAGTTGGTCAAACTCCGGTGCCATCCGCCTACTGGCCGACGGCACCACCTGGACCGACGCCGGCACCGCCGGGCCGCGGTATGCGGTCAGCTCCCCAGTGCGGCTGCTCGCCGCGACTGACGGCGCGCTGATGGTGGTTGACGCGGACGGAGCGATCGCCGGTGGAACGGGCGTGGCATCGGCGCTGCCCGCCGGCGCGACGGTAGTCGATGCGGCCTTATTCCCCGGGGGCCACTCGGGTCTCGCGCTCGACAGCACGGGCGGCGTGCACGCCTTCGGCGGCGCGGACGCTGCGCTCGCGGCGATGCCCGCGAGCTGGACGCTGCCGGGTCAGCCGGGCGGCATCGCGCTGTCCGGCACCGCCCAGGCGCCGGCCGGCATCATCACCGACTCGAGCGGCGACTGGCAGACCTTCGGCAGCCTCCTGCTGCTGCCAGACGCCAGCTTCGGGGGCCCGATCTTCGACCCGACGACCGGCCTTCCGATCCGGTGACTCTCAGCCGGCCGCCCGAAGCGGCGACACCGCGGGAGACCCGAAGATGCGGCGGACCGCCGCGACCGCATAGTCGACGTCCTCCCTCGAGACGCCCCGGTGGGTGACCATCCGCCAGCGGTAGGTTGAGGCCTGGTCGAGCAAGACACCCGAGTCACGGCATCGGTCGAGGAACTCGCGCGCCGTCAGCGGCGGTCGGCAGTCGCCAAACACCATGTTCGTCTCCACCCGGCTGAGGTCGATGTCGATCCCCGGCAACCCCTGCAGACCTTCGGCCAGGCGGCGCCCGTTGGCGTGATCCTCGGCGAGGCGATCAACCATTTCATTGAGTGCGCACAGCCCCGCGGCCGCCAGCACCCCCGCCTGCCGCATGCCGCCACCCACCATCTTGCGCATCCGTCGGGCGCGCTCGATGAATTCCTTGGAGCCGGCCAGCATCGATCCGACCGGCGCGCTCAAACCCTTCGAGAGACAGAACATGACCGAGTCTACAGGCGTGGTTAGTTCGCGGACGTCGACCTTGAGCGCGACCGCCGCGTTGAAGACCCGGGCTCCGTCCAGGTGAACCGGGAATCCGGCCTCGTGGGCGACGGTGCAGAGCGCCAGGGTTTGCGTCGGGGTCAGGCAGGTTCCGCCTTTGCGGTTGTGGGTGTTCTCGAGACAGAGCAGTCCGGTGGGCGGCTCGTGAATATCAGCCGGGCGGATCGCCTCCCGCACCTGGTCGGGTCGCAGCCGGCCGTCTTCTGTATCCAGCGGGCGGAGCTGGAGTCCGCCGACCACCGACACACCCGCCACCTCGTTCTGGAAGACATGGCTGTCCACCTCGAGAATGACCTCCTGCCCGGGCTGGGTATGGCTGAGAAGCGCGCAGAGGTTCCCCATCGTCCCGCTGGGAACGAAGAGGGAGGCTTCCTTGCCGACCATTTCCGCCGCCCGTTGCTGGAGGCGATGAATGGTCGGGTCTTCGTCCCAGACGTCGTCCCCCACCTCGGCGGTCGCCATCGCCTTGCGCATCGACTCGGTGGGCAAAGTGAACGTGTCGCTGCGGAGCTCGACCGTGCGCACCATCAGCTGAAGTTTATCGACCGAGTTGCCCGTAGATCAGCGGGTGGGGAGCGATGACGTCGGTGATCGCGAGATCCGTTTTGCGGTCGATCGTCACCTGCACCCGCGTCTGCAGGCTGCTCGCCGAGAGATCCGCGGCGGGCTGGAGCTGCTCCGGGTCGCCGATCACCAGTAGCAGCAGCGGCCCGCTGACGGTGCGTCCGCCGATGACAAGATTCTGACCCCGGCTGACGATCGGGGTGCTGCCGACGATGCGATCGCCGTTGAGGGAAAAGGCTTCGGCGCCGGCGTTGCGGAGGCTGTTCAGCGCGTCCTGGAGCTCGAAGTCCATGATCGACCCCTGGATCCCGATCTGCAGCCCAGGTCCGCGCACCGGGATCTCGCCATTGACTTCGCGCAGCGTCGTCAGCTCCGTTTCGATTGCCTGGGAGTCAGCGCCGCCGGCGGTGAGCGCCTGCTGAAGCTGCGCCTGCTGCAGCGACAGCGCGGCACTCTGCTGGATCAGCTGGTTGTTAGCGCGGTTGAGGTCGTTGATCAGCAGCGCCACGCTGGTGTCGTCCTGGGCGGCGAGGGTCCGGGCCACCGCCGCCTGCGATCGGAGCTGGATCACGACCAGAAACCCGAGCGCGAGCCCGATCAGGCTGACCACGATCAGCCGCTGGGTCCGGGCCGTGCCGCTAGCCGAGCGGTTGGGCATATTTCACCAGGAAGGTTGCGTCGTACGCCGCAATGCTGAGGCGAGTGCTGCGCAACCAGCTCAGGCCCAGGCCGTAGATCCGGCTGCGGCTCTTGAGCTCAGCCAGCTGGTCGGGGTCGGCGAGTCCGTTCGCCAGAGACGAGGGATCACCGATGGCTGTCACCGTATACGGTGCGCTCAGCCGGCTGCCGTTGTTGACCAGGATGTTCACGCCGGCGTAATGGAACGCGGTGGTTGGTACGATTCGTTGGCCATTGACGGCGATCGCTTCCGCGCCGCTGGCCCACAAGAGATTGACGATGTCCTGCATGTCCTGGTAATGGACCGTCCAGCCGAGGGAGCGATCGGCGGGATCGTTGGGATCGGAGCCGTCGTGCAGCAAGACCGTAAGCCCGGGACCGTGGAGCGGCGTCAGCCCGGCGATCGTCTTCTCGTCGTCGAGTTGGGCTTTCACCTGCTGGGCGGCGCTCGACCGGCGGGCGCTCTCGTCTTCCCCGGTTTTGACGCCGGCCTGGAGCGTCTGGACCCGCGCCTTCAGCGTTCGGTTCTGGTCCTCGAGCTGGTTGACGCTCTTACGGAGCGCCTCGTCGCGCGCCAGCCGGTTGGAAGGCGGAAGCGGCTGGCTCCGGAACTGCGTGGCGGCGAGGCTGGTGACGAGGAAAGTGGCCAGCGAAACGCTGGCCAGCACGGTCATCCGCGGCGTCACGGTGCCGTGTAGTGTAATGGGTGCCGAGCGCAGAGTCAGGCAAGTTGTCGGCGTGAAAAGCAGGAGGAAGCATGGCTCAGAAGGTTGAGGCGGCGCCGTTCAAAGGCCTTGCCGAGGCGGATCCAGACCAGGCCAATCCGTGGAAGATCGCCCAGCGACAGTTCGACATCGCCGCCGAGGCGCTCGGGCTCGACCCGAATATGGCCCGCGTGCTACGAGAGTGCAAGCGTCAGCTGATCGTCACCTTCCCGGTGCTGATGGACGATCACACCATCCAGATGTTCACCGGTTTTCGGGTGCACCACAACATCGACCGGGGGCCGGCCAAGGGCGGGATCCGCTATCACCCGGGTGTCACCGTCGATGAGGTCAAGGCGCTGGCCATGTGGATGACCTGGAAGTGCGCCGTGGTTGGGATTCCCTACGGCGGAGCTAAGGGCGGGGTGATCGTGGATCCCAAGCGCCTCAGCCGCAACGAGCTCGAGAACCTGACCCGTCGCTACACCAGCGAGATCAGCATCCTGATCGGGCCCGACCGCGACATTCCAGCGCCCGACGTCAATACCAACGCTCAGATCATGGCCTGGATGATGGACACCATCAGCATGCACGCCGGCCACTCGGTACCGGCGGTGGTGACCGGCAAGCCGCTCGGGATCGGCGGCTCGGAGGGCCGGCCGGAAGCGACCGGTCGCGGCTGCATGCTCGCGACCATCGCGGCGCTGAAGCACCTGAACATTCGCCCGGAAGACGCCACGGTCGCGGTCCAGGGGGTGGGCAACGTGGGGTACACCACCGCCAAGCTGCTGGCCGAACGAGGATGCAAGGTGATCGCCGTCAGCGATTCGAACGGTGCCTGCTACAACGAAGACGGCATCGAGCTGGACGAGGTCGTCCGTGAAAAGGAGCTGAACGGTCGGCTCCGGCAGAAGGTCTGCGAGTTCATCTCCAATGAAGAGTTACTCGAGCTACCCGTCACCGTCCTGGTGCCGGCTGCGCTCGAGAACCAGATCCACCGGGGTAACGCGAATCGCATCAAGGCCAGGATCGTCTGCGAGGGCGCCAACGGCCCGACCACACCGGAGGCGGACGAGATCCTTTACGACAAGGGCGTCTTCGTGATCCCCGACATCCTGGCGAACGCCGGCGGGGTGACGGTGTCCTACTTCGAGTGGGTGCAGGACCTGCAGGAGTTTTTCTGGGATGAGCACGACATCAATGAGCGGCTGGAGCGGATCATGCTGCGGGCATTCGACAACGTGCTCAAGGTCAGCCTGGAGAAGAAGGTCATGATGCGCACCGCCGCGTACGTCCTGGCGGTCGACAAGGTCGCGCAGGCCACCACAATTCGCGGGATCTACCCCTAGCCGTTTTTCCCCTCCCCAAGCTGGCGGGGAAGGGCAGCCATATTCCCCCCCTGGGGGGAAGGGCAGCCATATTCCCCCCCTGGGGGGAAGGGCAGCCATATTCCCCTCCCCCGCTGGCGGGGGAGGGTCAGGGTGGGGGTTTTAGATCGACCACGGTGCCGTCCGTCAGGCGCTGTAGTTCCGCAGGGGTGATCGGGAACACGTGCCGGGGGGTGCCGGCCGCGGCCCAGACGATGTCGTAACCCATCAAGTCCCGATCGATATAGGTGGGGATCGCCGCCGGGAAACCGGCCGGAGGGACGCCGCCGATCGCGAAGCTGGTCGTCTCGCGCACCGCATTCGCGTCGGCTCTCGAGATCCGTCTCCCTGTCAGCGCGCCGAGACGCGCGGTATCGAGCTGGTTGATCCCGGAAACCAGGGCCAGGAGGGGCGCATCGCCCGCGATGAACACCAGCGACTTCACGATCTGACCCACGCTGGTTCCGATCGCGTCAGCGGCCTCGAGCGCGGTCCGGGTCGACACGTCGAATTCCTGGATCCGCGCCTCAACGCCGGCCGCCATCAGGGCGGCGCGCACCCGGTCCGGCGCAGAAAGTGCTTGATCCATGCTGAAGGCCATCCGTTATAATCCCCGAAAACCACTCGTCCTGAGGACCACGCATACCCATTGATTGCGACACGGGTTCGGAGCCGGCGACGATGAGTGTGCGTGCGCCCGCAAAGCCCTCGGTCTTCGAGCCCAGCGACAGCGTCGAGCTAGGCCGTTTCAAACGAGCCCGCCGCGCTTATGGCTTCGACGAGGTCGCCCTGGTGCCGGGGCGGGTCACGATCAATCCCGATGAGGTTGACTGCTCCTTCGAGCTCGGTTCACTCCGACTTGCGGTTCCGATTCTGGCGGCGGCCATGGATGGCGTGGTCGACGTGCGTTTCGCGGTTGAGATGGGACGCCTCGGCGGGATGGCGGTACTCAACCTCGACGGGCTCCAAACTCGTTATGTCGATCCGACGAGCGTCCTTCGGGAAATTGCTGAGGCGCCGAGGGACCGCATCAATGGGCTGCTGCAGAGTCTCTACCAGGCACCGGTTCGCGAACAGCTGATCGGTGAGCGAATCACGGCGGTCAAGCGGGCCCGGGTACCGGTCGGCGTCTCGACCGTTCCAGCCCACGCCAGCCGACGTGCCAGCCTGGTGCAAGAGGCGGGCGCCGACTGCCTCGTCGTGCAGGGGACGGTGCTGACCGCGCGGCACATCTCGCGGACGTACGAGCAGCTTTCCTTCGAACGACTCTGTGCTGACCTGTCCATCCCGGTCGTCGCCGGCAATTGCGTCGAGTATGAGACGGCGCTGGAGCTGATGCAGACGGGCATCGCCGGCATCCTGGTGGGCGTCGGGCCGGGAGCGGCTTGCACCACCCGCGGCGTGCTGGGGGTTGGCGTCCCGCAGGTCACCGCCACCAGTGACGTGGCCGCCGCGCGCGAGACGTACCTGCGAGAAAGTGGCCGGCGGGTCCAGGTGATCACCGATGGGGGGATGCGGGTTGGGGGCGACCTTGCCAAAGCCTTCGCCTCGGGGGCCGACGCCGTCATGATCGGCTCCATCTTCGCCGGGACGACCGACGCGGCCGGGGGCGGATATCACTGGGGAATGGCCACGCCGGATCCGAACTTGCCGCGTGGTACGCGGATCAAGGTGGGCCAGCGAGGGACGCTTCGAGAAGTGTTGCTCGGCCCTGCACGCGTCGATGATGGCACCCAGAACCTGGTCGGCGCCCTACGCTCGGCGATGGGCGTGTGCGGCGCGCGAAACCTGCGCGAGTTCCAGCGCACCGACATGGTGATCGCGCCGGCGATTCAGAGCGAGGGGAAGTTGTTCCAGCAGGCTCAGCAAGTCGGGATGGGGACATAGCCTCCGCGCGGAGCTCTCCCATCGCGGTCGCCGCTCCGGCGCAGGAGCTCGTTCTCGTCCTTGACTTCGGGTCGCAATACAGCCAGCTGATCGCCCGGCGGGTGAGGGAGGCTGGAGTCTACTGCGAGCTGATCGAAGGCACGACGCCCTGGAGCGTGATTCGTGATCGGGCGCCGAAAGCGCTGATCCTTTCGGGCGGCCCGGCCAGCGTCTACGGTGACGGGGCGCCACTGGCCGACCCGGCGGCGTTGAATGCAGGGATCCCTTTGCTCGGTATCTGCTACGGCATGCAACTACTCGCCCACCAGCTGGGCGGCCGGGTGGTGAGCGCGGGCAAACGGGAATATGGCCCGGCCAGCGTGCGGGTCGAAGACCCGGCAGCACTCTTCAAGAACCTGCCGTCCGAACTGGCCGTCTGGATGAGTCACGGTGACACCGTCCTCGAGCCGCCGGCCGGGTTTCGGCGGCTGGCCCAATCCGAGAACTCGATGATCGCCGCCATGACCGATGGTGCGGGGCGATTCGGGATCGCGTTTCATCCTGAGGTCATCCACACCCCGCAGGGTCGTGAGATTCTCCAGAATTTTCTCTACCAGGTGGCCGGCTGCCGGGGCACCTGGAGGCCGGCGGCGTTCATCGAGCAGGCGACTAGCGCGATTCGCGAGCAGGTGGGGGATGGCCGCGTCCTCTGCGCACTCTCGGGTGGTGTCGACTCGGCGGTCTGTGCCACGCTGGTCCATCACGCGGTTCCGGGACAGCTGACCTGCCTGCTCGTCGATAACGGCTTGCTGCGTCGCGATGAACGCCGCCGGGTCGAAGACGTCATGCACCGTCACCTCGGCATCGAGCTCAGGGCAGTCGACGCCACCGAGAAATTCCTCGCCGCGCTGCAAGGCGTGATCGATCCGGAGGAGAAGCGGCGCCGGATCGGCGCCACCTTCATCAAGGTCTTCGAACGCGAAGCGGCCTCGCTGCGCAACATCGACTATCTGGCGCAGGGCACACTGTACCCGGACGTGATCGAGAGCACCAGTCACGACACGGTCAACGCCCACCGCATCAAGACGCATCACAACGTCGGGGGGCTACCGGCCGATCTTCGCCTCAAGCTGGTCGAGCCACTTCGGTACCTGTTCAAGGACGAAGTCCGTGCCCTCGGCTCGGTGCTGGGCCTGCCGCCGGACATGGTGTACCGTCAACCCTTTCCTGGCCCCGGATTGGCGGTGCGCATCATCGGCGAGGTCACCCGGGATCGGCTGGAGACACTGCGGGCGGCGGACTGGATCGTGGTCGACGAAATCAAGGCAGCCGGTCTCTACCGCACGCTCTGGCAGGCGTTCGCGATCCTCACGCCGTTGCAGAGCGTGGGCGTGATGGGCGACTATCGGACCTACGGTAAGGTCGTGGCCGTACGGGCCGTGCAGAGCGAGGATGGGATGACGGCCGATTGGGCGCGGCTGCCCTACGACGTCCTGGCCAAGATCTCGAGTCGCGTCGTCAATGAGGTCCCCGGTGTCAACCGCGTTGTCTACGACATCTCGTCGAAGCCCCCCTCGACAATCGAATGGGAATAAATGTCCTGATTGTCGGCGCCGGCGCCCGTGAGCACGCGCTCACCTGGAAGGCGCTGCAGAGCCCGCTCACGAGCTCAGTCTTCTGTGCACCGGGCAATGCCGCCACCTCGGCGATCGCCATCAATATCGGACTGGCCGCGACGGATGTCGACCGCATCGTGCGCTTCGTCGGCGAGCGCGACATCGGCCTCACCGTCATCGGGCCGGAGGCTGCCGTCGCTGCGGGTCTGACCGATCGCCTGACGGAGGCGGGACGGCTGGTGTTCGGCCCGACGCGCGCCGCCGGCCGGATCGAGAGCAGCAAGGCCTTCGCCAAATCGTTGATGGTACGGGTCGGGGTCGCGACTCCTGCCTACCGGGTCTTCGACGACCCGGCCGGCGCAAAGGACTTCGTCCGCGGCGAGCGGCGTGCGTTCGTCGTTAAAGCCGATGGGCTCGCAAAAGGCAAGGGGACCCTGGTGCCGCGGGATGCCGAAGAAACCCTCGAATGTATCGACACGTTGATGCTGCGACGAACGGTCGGGGACGCGGCCGACCGAATCGTCCTCGAGGAAAAGATCGACGGCCGCGAGGTCTCGCTGATGGCGCTGGTCGATGGCGAGCACGTGCTGGCGCTGCAACCTGCCTGTGATTACAAGCGGGTGCTCGACGGCGACAAAGGGCCGAACACGGGTGGGATGGGCGGCTACTCGCCGGTTCCATCCTTCGGCCCGGCCGATGTCGAGCACGCGATCGACACTGTGCTGATGCCGATTGTCGGCGGGCTGCGCGAGGATGGCACGCCCTACCGCGGCTGCCTCTACGCCGGTCTGATGGTCGGGTCGGCCGGTGTCCAGGTGCTGGAATTCAACGCTCGCTTCGGCGACCCGGAAGCGCAGGTCGTGCTGCCCCGGCTCGAGACCGACCCGATCCCGCTGCTCGAGGCCGCCGCTCGTGGCGAACTGGCGGGCGTGCCCGTATCGTGGTCGGCCCGCTCCAGCGTCGGCGTCGTTCTCGTCTCGCGCGGCTACCCGGGAACCTACGCGACCGGGTTCCCGATCGATGGGCTGGGGACGATCGAGCGCGACGCTTTGGTGTTTCATGCTGGGTCCGCGGCAAGTCCGTCCGGTTACGTCACCGCCGGCGGCCGGGTGCTGACGGTGGTAGCGCTCGGTGACTCCCTTGCCGATGCGCGCGATCGCGCGTATCGCAATGTCGACCGGATCCACTTCGACGGTATGACCTGCCGGCGTGACGTGGCGCTGCGGGAGGTGGAGACGCCGGCGCTCCGATGAACGAGGCGCCCATTGTCGGGATCGTCATGGGGAGTGAGTCGGACCGGCCGACGATGCAGCGCTGTTGCGAGGTGCTCGATGGCTACGGCGTTCCTTACGAGGTCGTGGTCCGCTCGGCGCATCGTGACCCGGAAGGCTGTCGCGAATGGGCGACCTCGGCGGAAGGTCGTGGCCTCAAGGTCTTGATCGCCGCGGCGGGCGGCGCGGCGCATCTTCCCGGCGTGGTCGCCTCCTGGAGCGTGCTGCCGGTGATCGGGGTGCCGATGTCCGCCGGCGCGCTCGGTGGACTCGACGCGCTGCTCTCCATGGCGCAAATGCCGGCAGGCATTCCAGTGGCGACGGTGGCGATTGGAGACGCCGGCGCCCGGAACGCCGCGCACCTCGCGATGGCGATCCTTGCGCTCAGCGATCCGGCCGCTAGGGACAAGCTCGTCAAGCGACGCGAGGCAAACCGAACAACGTCTCAATCGCTCGTATCGCAGTGACCTCTCAAACGCTCGCATCGCAATTGAGTGCGGCTCGCGTGGGGCGAGGCCCCGAGCGCGGCTCGCGAGGGACGACGCCCCGAAAGCCGGCCTGAAAAACCGGGCATACAATTAGCGGCGTGCCCAGGGTCTTGATCACCGAGACCGTGCTGCGTGACGCGCAGCAGAGTCTGGTGCAGGGTCGCCTGAAGCTGCAGCACGTGCTGCCCATCGCCACGACGCTCGACGACATTGGTTACCACGCGCTCGATGCCTGGGGTGGTTGGACCTTTGCGGCCTCGGTGCGCGCTCTTCAGGAGGATCCGTGGCAACGGCTACGGGCATTGCGCGCTGCCATCCAGAAGACACCGCTCCAGATGCTGATCCGCGGGCAGACGCTGATCGGGCCATCGCACCAACCCGACGATGTGGTGCGGGCCTTCATCGAGCAAGCGGTCGCCGACGGCATTCGCGTCGTTCGCACGTTCGACCCGCTCAACGACCTGCGCAATCTCGAAGTCCCGATCGAAGCCGCGCGCAAAGCCGGCGCCCGCGTGATCGCGGCCCTGGTCTACAGCCCCAGCCCGGTGGAGGACGAGCCCTGGCTGGTGAGGTCGGCCAACCGATTGAAAGCCCTCGGTGCCGACTGGATTGGGATCGAAGACGTGGCGGGAATCCTGGCGCCGGCCACCGCCCGCACGCTGGTGAGCGCGGTGGTGAATGCGACCAGGCTCCCGGTCAGCATCCACTCGCATTCCACGACCGGGCTTTCGCCAATCACGTATTACGCCGCGATCGAGGCCGGGGCGACCGGCGTGGACACTGCCCTATCGGCGCTGGCCTGGGGCGCCTCACAGCCGGCCACCGAGACGATCGTCGCTAGCCTGCACGACGGACCGAACGATACGGGCCTCGACCTCAGCCTGATCAGCCAGGCCAGCCGGTACTTCGACGAGATCCACGACGAGTACCTCGAATTCCAAGACCCGATCGCCTTTCGCAATGACGTCTTCGTGCTCGAGCATCAGCTGCCGGCGCCGGTTCTGGCAGTGCTGATCCGCAAGCTGCGCGAGCGCAACGCGATCGATCGGTATGACCGGCTCATGCACGAGCTGGTCCAGGTCCGCCAGGAGATGGGCTACCCGCCGATGGCCGCGCCGATCAACCGGATCGCGGCGAACCAGGCGCTGGCCAACACGCTGAGCGAGAAGCGTTACCAGCACATCGAACAACCCTTTCGCGACTACGTCAAAGGCCTCTTTGGTTCGCCTCCGGGTCCCATCGATGCCGAGGTCCGCAAGCGCGCGTTGGGGTCGTCCGAAGCGATCACGATGCGGCCGGCCGACCTGCTCCAACCGGGCCTGGATCGGGCCCGCCGCGCGATGCGCAAGCAGGGGCTCACCCCGACGAGCGTCGACCAGGTGCTGACCTACATCCTGTTTCCCGAAGACGCGGCGGGCATCCTCCGGCCGTCAACCCGCCGGGTCGAGCCGTCGCCGGCGACCACACTCCCCCCTCCTACCGCGGAACCCGCGGCGGCACCGAAGCCCGCCGCCTCCGAGCCGCCGACCGCATCACTCGCGCCGGCCGCCAGGGAGTTCACGGTTGAGGTGGATGGTGAGCCGTACAAGGTGCGGATCCTCGGAGACGGCGTCATCCCCCCGCCTGTCGCCGCCGCGCCGGCCGCCGCACCGGTGCCATCGGCGGCTCAGCGAGCTGGCGGCGACGGCGCTATCCAGGCGCCGATGCAGGGAATGGTGGTCAAGGTCAAGGTCGCACCGGGCGACCGGGTGCGCCTCGGTGACGTGGTCATCATTCTCGAAGCGATGAAAATGCAGAACGACATCGTGGCCACGGTCGGTGGGACGGTGCGCGAAGTCTTCGCCAAAGAGGGCGCGATCGTCGCGCCCAATGAAGTGTTGATGACGATTGGCTAGCGTCCGAAAAGTCCTGGTGGCAAATCGGGGCGAGATCGCGCTGCGCGTGATGCGGACCTGCCGCGAGATGGGGATCCCGACCGTGGCGGTCTATGCCGAGCCGGATACTCGCGCGCCACACACATATTTTGCGGATGAGCGCGTCCGGCTGAGCGGGGCGTCAGCCCGGCAGGCGTACCTCGACATCGACCAGCTGGTCCAGGTCGCGCGTGATCACCACGCCGACGCCGTCCACCCCGGATACGGCTTCCTCTCGGAAAATCCCGCCTTCGCGGAGGCCTGCGCAAGGCATGGCCTGACGTTCATCGGCCCATCAGTGCCCAGCATGCGGGCGATGGGTGACAAGGTCGAGGCCCGCCGCCGGATGATGGAGGCAGGGGTGTCGGTGGTGCCGGGCACCGCGGCGTTGCCCGACGAGCAGGCGGCGCTCACGGCGGCGGAGCGGATCGGCTATCCGGTTCTGGTCAAAGCGGCGGCGGGCGGTGGCGGCATCGGGATGCGGGTCGCGCAGCGAGCGGAAGAGTTGCCGCAGGCATTCGAGGCCTGTCGTCGGGCGGCCCAGGCGTCCTTCGCCAGCCCCGACGTGTACCTGGAGCGGTATCTGTCGCATCCTCGACACATCGAGATGCAGGTGCTGGCCGACGCGCACGGCAGCACACTGGCCCTGGGCGAGCGCGATTGCTCTATCCAGCGACGGCACCAGAAGCTCCTGGAGGAGACGCCCGCCGTCGGCCTGAGCGACGTGCGTCGCGCGGCGATGGCTGAGGCCGCGGTCACGGCCGCCGCGGCGGTCGGGTATTCCAATGCGGGAACCGTCGAGTTCATCGTGTCGGGCGACGACTTTTATTTCCTCGAAATGAATACCCGCCTGCAAGTCGAACATCCTGTCACCGAGTCGGTGATCGGCGTTGATCTGGTCCGAGAGCAGATCCGCATCGCGCGCGGCGAGCGCCTGCCATCTGGCGGCTACCCGGCGCCCCGCGGACATGCGATCGAGTTCCGGATCAACGCGGAAGACCCGCTGCGCAATTTCATGCCCGCACCGCGTCGCGTGCAGCGGTATGCGCCCCCCACTGGGCCCGGCGTGCGCGTCGACGCTGGTATCCGGCCGCACCAGGAGATCTCTCCACATTTCGACTCGCTGCTGCTCAAGCTGATCGTCTGGGCGGATGATCGGAGCGCGGCCATCGGGCGCGGACGTCGCGCCCTGGAGGAGCTGGTGCTGACCGGGCCAAAGACGACCGTTCCGTTTCATCGTGCCGTTCTCGAGGAACCGGATTTTGTCAACGGCCGCATCTCGACCGGTTTCATTGACGAGCACCCCGGCCTGCTCGAGCGCACCAAAGTGTTCGCCGCCCAGGGCTCGCCACTCGAGTCGCTCTACGGTGGGGGAGAGATGGCGGCGGCCATCGCAGCCGGCGTGGTCGTCGCCGGCGAGCGATAGTCTTGTCGGCTGGCGGGTCTAAAACGGCAGGCCCAGCGCGTCGGTCAGGAACTTCGTGAACGGCGCCGCGGCCCGGCAGGTGCCGATGAAGCGGTCGAGGAAGTCGGGAGCGCACGCCTCCTTTTCCGTGAACCGATGCCCGGCCGTAAAGTCGGTGCGCTTCAGGTCCTCGGCGTGCGGATGATCTCTGGAATAGCCCCGAGGCACGGTCTTGAGTGACCGGCCCTCGATGGTCAGGATCGCTTTGAAGGCTTTGGCGGTCGTCACCTTTCTCCAGCGCTCCGGATCGGCCACGATCGCATCCCGCACCTTGCCGGCCGCCGTGGTGTCGGGGTGCCAGATCCCGACCCCGCTGTAAACGGCGCTCGGCTCGAGGTGGAGATAGAAGCCAGGCGCAGAGCCCGTCCGGTGCTGGTGCGGAAAGTGGACGGCGCCGGCGGTCTTGTACGGCGTCTTGTCTTTCGAGAAGCGGATGTCCCGGTAGACGCGGAAGACCGAGCCCCCCACCGGCCGAGGGTCCGCGACGAAGTGCGGGCTGATCGTCCTGAGCCTCGGACCGGCGGCGAGGACGAAGTCGACAAGCCGGTCCCGGACGTCGTGTTCGTAGCGCGCCTTGTTCTCGGCGAACCAGGGCCGTGTGTTATGACCCTTGAGCTCGCGGAAGAAGTCGAAGAAGGCCGGGGTGAAACAGGCCTTCGCCATCAGGCTTGCGGCCCCGGCTCACCCGGACGCAGTGGCAGGGGCGAACGGGCGGGCGTCGAAGAAGACGTCGATCGCCGTGATGCGGTCACCGGCCACACGGTACCACTCGGCAACGGGCGCCGTGCCCGCCGGCGTGTTCGTCACCATGTTGTAGATGAAACAGACATCCTGGCCGTCGGTGAAGGTCTTGCGCGGCTCGATCCGCTGGATGATGGACGAGAGCCCTTGAATCGCGGTCATATAGTCATCGGCTCGGTGAAAGGTGTCGATTGGGCCATGAAACTGGAGGTCGTCCGAAAGCAGGCCACGGGCGGCCTTGAAGTCCTTGTTGGCCAGTGCCATCTGGTACCGTTCGACGACGTCGCGGGAGCTGTTCGTGGGCATGGGTTTCCTCCTGCGTCACTGAGCTTTGCGCGCATGGTAGGCACGCCGTGACGCGAGGGGAATGTCGCAGCCGCTTGGATTCTTTGCCCCGCTTCTAGGATCCGTTCGTCGCCGTCTTGCGGTAGGTCCCGGGAGCTACGCCGAAGTAGCGCCGGAAGGCCTTGCTCAGCGTGACCTCCGAGTCGTACCCGGTCGACTCGGCGATCCGTGCGAGGCTGGCGTTGCCGCGACGGAGGTCAAGCGCCGCCTTGAAGAGGCGGTAGCGGGTGAGGTAGCGCATGGGCGGCTCGCCCGTCAGCGCTCGGAAGCGACTGGCAAATGCGGCGCGTGACATCGCGACCGCGGCGGCCAGCCGATCGAGCGTCCAGGCTTGCTCCGGATGGCCCTGCATCAGGCTGAGTGCCTTGCCGATCTGCCGGTCGGCGAAACCCTGCAAGACCGGCGGGGCCTCGCCATTGAGGTCGTCAAGGTATGAGCGCAGGACCTGGACCAGGAGCACCTCGCTGAGACGCGTGACGACCGTGTCCACCCCGGAGTGCACGGCCGTCATTTCGCCCGTCAGGAGCTCGATGGTCGCGCTCAACCACGGCACGGGTCGCCCGGACGCGCCCGCCACCTTGACGACGGTGGGGAGACGATTGAGGAGCGGGTTGAGGCGCTGGTCTTCGAGAACGAATCCGCCGCAGAGAATGGTGGTGGCGACGCCGGTGCCGCCGTAGAACAGGCGGCCGTCTGGCACCGGGTGCTCGGTCAGGATGTCGTCCAGCAGCCTGACCGTGGCGGTCGGATCGCTGCGCACCTGGTGCGCTGAGCCGCGCGGGAGGATCACGAGGTCCCCGGCCGTCAGCGGAACGACGCCAGCTTCCCCGTCGACTTCGAGCCGGCACGAGCCCTGGGTCACCAGGTGAAAGCCGGCCACCGGCCGGGCGAGCACGCCGAAGCCCCAGGGCGCCCGCATCACGGAACGGCAATACACGCTGCTGCGCACCCGAACCATGCCGAGCAGCTGGGCGACCGCGTCGGCGGCCAGATCGGTCTCGAGCAAGGTCTCCATGGCGGGTGCCATCAGGGTACCCCGAGGCAAATTGACGGCGCCGGGCACGAATCCGGCTTAGCGGCTGATCACGAGGGGCGCGTCGTATTCCTGGGCCATCGCGACCCCATTGATGTCCGTGACGCCAGTCGTGACGACCAGCTGGTAAGTCCCGGCCCGCAACTCTACCGCGACCGTGGCGAGGTGGTTGTCAGCGTCGAACGTCACCCGTTCGCTGACATCGTTGCCCTGGAGATCTTTGACCTTGATGGTGTCAGCGCTGACGGTGGCGGAGTTGAGATCGGCATCGAAACGAACTCGGACCTGCTGGCGTGATGGCGTCTGGACGACCTGCACCGAAACCACCGTCGGACCATGCCCGACCGGCATGGTCGCCGAGGCGCTGGCGGCGTCGATCAGATACCTCTGATCCTGCTGCACCAGGGTCAGCTGCTCTTCGAAAAAGCTGGTCTCGACGCCGGATTTCGCGATGAAGATCCGGACGCCGACCAGGAACCGGTTCGGGTTGCTGGCCGTGAGCTGGACGGTAACCGGATAGTAGCGGTCGAACTGTGTCCCTGGGCCGCTGAGCAGCGACAACCCGCCGGCCTGGTAGGCCGCGCGTCCGGCATCGTCCAGCGCAGTCTGGGCGGCGTTGCTGTCGCCGTGGATCCGAGCCTGCACGAATGTATTGACCTGTGCCAGCGCCTGCTGCTCCGCCGCGTCGCTCGCCGACGGCATGGCCGTTGCGGTCCAGAACGCCCTGGCCCCGGTCGCGTCGTCACGTCGGATGAAGAGCACGAGGTTACCGGCTGGCGACCACTGGGGGGAGGCGTACTCCTGCAGTGTCGACCCGAAGGTGGTTGGATTGCTGCCATCGCGGTTGACCAGCAAGAGGCTCGACGTCGCGCTGGCTGCGTCAGTCGGCTTGCTCGCCAGCAGCAGCGACGTCGCATCGGGTGACCAGTTCGGGTCAGACCAGGCCTGACCATTCGAGGTGGAGGCAATCCGGGCGTAGCGACCATCCGTCAGAAGATAGAGATCCGTGCCGCCTTCCCGCTGGAGCAGGAACGCGAGGTCGCCTTTGCTCGACCAGGCGAAGCCGGTCGCGCCCTGTGGCAGGCGTGTACGGGTGGCGCCCGTCGCCAGATCGAGGACCACAGCTCCGTCGGTGGTCTGCGCGGCCAGCTGCTGTCCATCGGCGGAGGCAGCCAGGCTCCCCTGTTCGACTTTGAGAGCCGGGATGCTGACCGACGCGTGCAGCCCAACCACCCGAAGCGTGCCGTTGTCGACGTAGGCGACCCGATCCGAGCCCACCCAGACCGCCGGTCGGTCGGGGATGCCGTCGACGGTGGCGACAGTGGAGACCAGGTTGCCCTGCAGGTCATGGATCTGCAGGCTCGTCTGGTTGCCCGACGCCAGGCTCCATGATGCAAACAGCCCACCGGTCGGCGCCGTGGATGGAAGCGTGGCGCCCGGGGCGAGGACGCGAAGCGGGGTGCCCAGCGCGCTCATCAGCCAGATATCAGTCGTGGCGCCACCCGGCGCCGAGGCCGACGGGCTGGCGTTTGCCGAGACACCGGGACCGGGCTGACCGGCTGGGCGGGTGACCAGCAGCTGGCCGGCCGGCGTCCAGGTCGCGTTCAGAATCGTTCCCGAGTTGGCCAGCCGGCTGTCGTGGCCCCAGCTGACGTTCGAGCTCGTGAAGGAGGGCGGGACGGCCGGCGGCACCGGAGCCCGAACGGTGGTGAAGTGGACCACGACCGGTGTGGCAGCGGCCACCGGCTTGGGCGTGCTGTTCGGAGTGGCGGGATTGGGGGTAGGCGCGGTCGCCAGGGGCTTCAGCTTGACGGTGTAGGCCGTATTCGGCGCCAGCGGATGATCCGGGATGATCACCAGGGTGTTGCCGACCCACTGCTTGGTGACCGCGGTCGCGGGCTCGATCTGCACCGATTCCTCAATGGCGTTCTTGTCGACGGGGCCGCTGAACTGGATCTGAATCGGTTCCACGGTCGCCACATCGGTCTTGTTATTGATGAGGCGGACCGCCACCTGATTGGTCGGGGTCGTCTGGTTGTGCAGGTAAACTTCGACGCCGAGCACCACGATGAACCCGGCGGCGACCGCGGCCATCGCCGGCATCAGCGTTCTGAGCGGGAAGCTGAAGGGGAACCACGACCGAGAGGCCTGCGGCCCCAGCGTCCGCCGGGCCTCGGTCATCAGCTTGGCCCGCAGGTAGCTGCGGAAGTGCGGGTCCAGCGGCGGGGCCGCGGGACGGGTCACCTTGAGCAGGTCCACCACTTCCTGGTGGGCCGGGTCGGTGAAAATCTCCTGGAGCTCGGGATCGTCCATCATGGCAAGCCCACCTCGGCTTCGAGCTGCGGCAGCTCGCGGCGCAGGCGCTCGACCCCACGGTGCAGCAGGAGCTTTACCGCCCCTGAACTCTTGTTCATGATGTGGGCGATCTCTTCGATCTTCCGGTCCTCGGCGAACTTCAGCACCATCGCGGCCCGCTGCTGCCGGGGCAGCTGGTCGATGGCGGCCCAGACCCGGCGGCTTCGATCGCGTCGCACCACCTCGTCCACCACGGTGGGCTCGCTGCTGGGCAAGCTGGCGCCCTCCTCGAGCTCCACCTCTCTCCCCGCCGCCCCGCGGTAATGGTCAGCGACGGCGTTCAGGGTGATCTGGTAGAGCCAGGAGGAAAAGGGATGACCCGAGTAGGTGTACCGCTTGATATTTTTCAGCGCTTTGAAAAACACCTCGGACGTCACATCCTCTGCCAGTGATTGGTCTCGCACTCTGGAATACGCAAAGCGATAAATCTGCGGGAAGTAGCGATCGTAGAGGGCCCCGAACGCGTCGGGGTTCTCCTTCGCCCGCTCGACAAGTTCCCGATCTTCAAATTCCGGCATCAAGGCACCCCAAGGGGCGCCCGCTGCAGACTGAACGGGACCCGCCCCCTCTTGGTTACGAGTTCGCACAATTTACCAGCAACTCCCCGTAAGGCAAAAAGTCGCTGGAGGTGAGAGAGGTTACGGCGAGTCTATCCGCTGTGCGGCCAGCTCCGCCGCTATAATCAGGCCTTCACCGACGGCCCGCCACCCCAAAAGGAGACCAGCCGCCGTTTGATCCCTCGGTACGCTCACCCGGAGATGAGCGAGATCTTCTCTCCAACGCAGCGCTACGAGCTATGGCTGCGGATCGAGCTCATCGTGGCGGAGGGCTGGGCCGAGATCGGCGAGATCTCCCGCTCGGCGCTGGAGCGCCTCCGTCGCGCCCGCGTCGACCCGGAGCACATCGCCCGATTGGAGGAACGAGTCGGCCACGATGTCGTCGCCTTCCTCGATTCGCTGGCCGAATCCCTGGGGGACGACGCCCGCTTCCTGCACCGGGGGCTGACCTCCTCAGACGTCCTGGATACCGCGCTCGCCCTGCAGCTGGTTCGTGCTGCCGACATCCTTCTTAATGATGTCGATCGGCTGTCGGCGGTGGTCCGGCGGCGCGCGATCGAGGAGCGCGACACCCTGATGGCGGGCCGCACCCACGGGATCCACGCCGAGCCGGTCAGCTTCGGCTTCATCCTGGCCGGCTGGCTCGACGAACTCGACCGGGAGCGCCAGCGACTGCTCACCGTCCGCGAGGATATCCGGGTGGGCAAGCTTTCGGGGGCGGTCGGCACCCACGCTACCGTCGATCCGCGGGTAGAGGAAATGGCGCTCGCCATGCTCGGGTTGAAGGTTGCTCCGGTCACGACCCAGGTCATCGCCCGTGACCGGCACGCGGCGTACCTGACGACCCTGGCCGTCGTCGGCGGTAGCCTCGAGAAATTCGCGACCGATATCCGGCATCTGCAACGGACCGAGGTGGCGGAGGTCCGCGAACCATTCGGGCGGGAGCAGAAGGGCTCATCGGCGATGCCACACAAGCGCAACCCCATCCTGAGCGAGCGGATCAGCGGCCTGGCCAGAACGGTGCGCGGCTACGCCCAGGTCGCCCTCGAGGATCAGGCGCTCTGGCACGAGCGCGACATCAGCCATTCCTCCGCGGAGCGGATCATCTTCCCCGACGCCTGCACCTTGCTCGACTACATGCTCCGCCTGATGGCCGACATCATCGACGGCTTGACCATCGACCGGGAGCGGATGCGGGCCAACCTCTACCGCAGCGGCGGTGTGGTCTTCTCGCAGAGGGTGCTGCTGGCCCTGGTACAGAAAGGGATGTCCCGGCAGGACGCCTACCGGGTGGTGCAACGCGCCGCGCTCGGGGCGCTCGACGACGGCCAGGACTTCAGGACGATCGTCGGCCAGGCGCCCGAGGTGCGGGAGCGGTTGACGGCGGATGAGCTCGCTGAGCTGTTCGATCCAGCGTATTACCTTCGCCACATCGACGTGACCTTCGAGCGCGTCGGCCTCGAGCCCGCCGCGGCTGGGAGTTCTCAATCCCCATCCTCCGCTCGCGGGGCGGGCCCGTCGGCCCACGCGAGCGACGCTTCCGTGCCAGGCCAGCGTTTGCGACGTCCGGACCAGGGTGGCGGCTCATGACTCCCATCCTGACCACCTCGCTGCCGCTTCCGCTGCACTCACGGGGCAAGGTCCGCGATACCTATCGACTGAACGACCGCGAGCTCCTCATGGTGGCGACCGACCGGATCTCCGCGTTCGACGTCGTGCTGCCGACCCCGATCCCCGACAAGGGGCAGGTCCTCAACGGGCTGACGCGCGGCTGGCTGTCGCAGACGGCCGGCTTGATCCGCAACCACATGGCGGGCGATCAGTCGATCTCCCAGGAACTTTTCGATTATCAGCCGGATCTGCCGGAGCGAGCGATGCGGGTGCTGATCGCCGAGCCGATCCTGTTCGAGTGCGTGGTCCGCGGCTACATCTCGGGCTCGGGTTGGAAGGACTATCAGCGCACCAGCTCGATCGCGGGTGACCGGCTGCCGGGCGGCTTGAAGGAAAGCGATCGCCTCCCCGAACCGATCTTCACGCCGGCCACCAAGGCGTTGACCGGCCATGACGAGAACATCTCGCGCGCCGAGCTGGCCCGGCGCGCCGGGCGCGAGCTCGCCGAGACCCTCGAGCAGGCGAGCCTCGGGCTTTACCGGTTCGGCGCCGAGCGCGCCCTCGAGCGTGGGCTGATCCTGGCTGATACGAAGTTCGAGTTCGGCTTTCACGATGGCGACGTCATCCTGATCGATGAGGTGATGACCCCCGACTCTTCGCGCTTCTGGGACCTGGAGCGGTATCAGCCGGGCGGGCCCCAGGCCTCGTTCGACAAGCAGTACGTGCGCGACTACCTCGAGCAGATCGGCTGGAACAAGCAGCCGCCCGCACCAGCGCTCCCCGCCGAGGTCGTCCAGGGAACCAGGGCGCGTTACCTGGAGGCGATGCGCCGGCTGGCCCTTTTCTATGCGTTGGACCGGCCATGATCTATCGGGCGGAGGTCTTCGTCACATTGAAACCGGTCGTCAACGATCCGGCCGGGCTGACGATCCGGGGCGGGCTGCATGCCCTTGGCTTCGAGTCGGTGGTCGAAGTCCGCTCGGGCAAGTACCTGCTGATCACGCTCGACGAGCCCGATCAGGCGCAGGCTCGGGGCCGGGTCGAGGAGATGGCACGCCAGCTCCTGGCCAACGAGGTGATCGAGGACTTCCGCGTCGAGCTGCAGCCAGACCCCGTACTGTCTCCCTCCCCCCTGGTGGGGGAGGGTCGGGGTGGGGGGTCTTGAAATCCGGCATTGTGGTTTTCCCCGGCACCTGGAGTGACCGGGACTGTGCCCATGCGCTTCTCGGCGTCCTCGGCGAGCCTGTTCGCTACGTCGACTATCGAGAGCGCGACCTCGATGACCTCAACCTCGTCATCCTTCCCGGCGGCTTCTCCTATGGCGACTACCTGCGCTGCGGTGCGATCGCGCGCTTCACGCCGGTGATGGATGCCGTCGCCGACTTCGCGAATCGAGGCGGCCTCGTGCTCGGTATCTGTAACGGCTTTCAAATCCTGCAGGAGGCCCGGCTTCTACCAGGGGCGCTCCTGCGAAACGCCTCCTGCGAGTTTCGCTGCGAGTGGGTGCATCTGCGAGTCGAGCAGAGTGACTCCGCTTTCACCGTCGATTGCCGGCCGGGTCAGGTCCTCCGAATCCCGATCTCGCACGGCGAGGGCAACTTCTTCGCCGACGCCCAAACCCTCCAGTCGCTGGAGGCCAACAACCAGGTCGTGTTCCGCTACTGCACGCCGGATGGCCGCATCACCCCCGACGCGAACCCCAATGGCTCGCTTCGCAACATCGCCGGGATCTCCAACGCCCGGGGCAACGTGGTCGGGCTCATGCCGCATCCGGAGCGGGCCTGCGAGGCGCTGCTCGGCGGCCAGGATGGGCTCGCCATCTTTCGATCGGCGATCCACGCCCTGAACCGGGTGGCGGTCTAATGGCGGCCGTTATTGACCGGTTCGCGTTGGCGGCGGTGGCGCTCAACCCCGACGAGTACCAGGCAATCGTCCGCATCCTCGGTCGCGATCCGAAGGAGCTCGAGCTTGGCATGTTCGGCGCGCTGTGGAGCGAGCACTGCTCCTACAAGACCTCGAAAGCGCTGCTCCGGCAGCTGCCGACCGAAGGCCCGCACGTCTTACAGGGCCCGGGGGAGAACGCCGGCGCCGTCGACATCGGCGATGGTCTGGCGGTGGTGTTCAAGATCGAGTCGCACAATCACCCGTCGGCGATCGAGCCCTATCAGGGGGCGGCGACGGGGGTCGGCGGCATTCTGCGCGATGTCTTTGCGATGGGCGCCCGGCCGATCGCGATCCTCGACGCGCTCCGCTTCGGCCCGCTCGAGGATGGCCGCAACCGCCATCTGTTCCGGGGGGTGGTCGCCGGCATCGGCGGCTACGGCAATTGTTTCGGCTGTCCGACCGTCGGTGGCGAGGTGTACTTCGACGCTGGCTACGCCGACAACCCGATCGTCAACGCGATGTGCGTCGGCCTGGTCGAGCATGATCGGCTGCGGCGCGCCCGGGCCGATCGCAGTGGGGACATCGTCCTTCTGGTTGGCGCCGACACCGGGCGCGACGGGATTCACGGCGCCACCTTTGCGTCGGTCGAGATGGATGAGCGGTCAGCGTCGCGACGTCCCGCGGTCCAGGTCGGCAATCCCTTCCTCGAGAAACTGCTGTGCGAGGCCTGCCTTCGCCTCAACGAGCTCGACGGGGTCACGGCGATCCAGGACCTGGGGGCGGCCGGACTCACCAGCGCCGCATCCGAGCTGGCGCATCGCGGCCGGCGCGGCATCGACATCGACATCGCCCGGGTCAGCCGTCGCGAGCGGGGCATGACCGCCTACGACGTGATGCTCTCCGAGTCCCAGGAACGGATGCTGGTCGTCGTCCGGCCGGAGGCCGAGACCGCTGCCCGCGATGTCTTCAACCATTTCGAGCTGCACGCGGATCGGGTCGGCAGCATCACGTCGAGCGGACGGATCCGGGTACGCGACGGCCGCGCGGTGGCGGCGGACATCCCATTGAAGGCGCTCGTCGACGGCGTGCCCGTGCGATCGCCGGTGGGCGAACTGCCGGAGAAGCAACCCTCGCTGCGGATGCCGGCCATCGAGGAACCGGAGGCGATCCTGCTCGACCTGATGGCCCGACCGAACCTGCGCAGCCGCCGACCGATCTACCGGACCTACGACCACCAGGTGCAGGACAACACGGTGTGGGGGCCCGGCTTCGATGCCGCGCTGTTGCGCGTTCCCGGTACGAACAAGGGGCTGGCGCTGACGACCGACGGCAACCCCTGGTACGTGGCGCTCGACCCGTACGAAGGCACGAAGGCGGCGGTCGCCGAAGCGGCTCGCAACATCGCCTGTACCGGCGCTCGACCCCTGGCGGTGACGAACTGCCTCAACTTCGGCAACCCGGAGCGACCTTTCGTGTTCGGCCAGCTCCAGGAAAGCGTGCGCGGCCTGGCGGATGCCTGCCGCGCATTCGAGTTGCCGGTCGTCAGCGGCAACGTGAGCCTTTACAACGAAACCAGCGAACGCAACATCCCACCGACCCCGGTGATTGGCATGGTCGGGCTGCTCGACGATCTCGGGGCTCGATGCCCGGCCGGGTTTCAAGAGGATGGCGATCTCGTGTTTTTGCTGGGCGACACCCGTGAGGAGCTTGCCGGCAGCGAATACTGGCGACTGATAGGCGCCAAACTCGAGGGCCGGCCACCGATGGTGAGCCTCGAGACCGAGCGTCGTCTGCAAGCCGCGCTGCTCGATTCCATCGGCCGAGGGGTGCTACGCTGCGCGCACGATGTCTCGGATGGCGGGCTGCTCGTGGCGCTGGCGGAAAGCGCGTTATTCAGTGGACGGGGGCTGCGCTGTCCCGGGATCACCAGCCCGGTCAGTCGCGAGGCGTTCTACTTCGGCGAGTCGCAGGGCCGCGCCATCGTTAGCGTGGCTCCCCGGCGCGTGCCGGAGCTCCAGCAGTTGATGGCGAAACATCACCTGCCACTGCACGCGATCGGGGTGGTGGGTGGCGAGGAGTTCCAGGTCGGTTCGGATCTCCGCATTCCGCTCGAGAGCCTCCGACAGGCCTGGGAGACGCCATTTTGATCCGGCGTCACTCGTTGGCCGATGAACGGATGCACGAAGAATGTGGTCTGTTCGCCATCAATGCACCCGGCGAGGACGTCGCGAACCTGACCTATTTCGGGCTCTACGCCCTGCAGCACCGCGGCCAGGAGAGTGCCGGCATCGCCACCGCCGATGGACGCGCGCTTCGGATGCATAAAGACATGGGGCTCGTGGCCCAGGCGTTCGACCAGGCGTCGCTCGAGCGACTCATCGGCCACCTGGCGCTGGGTCATACCCGTTATTCCACGACCGGGTCGAACCGGTTGGAGAATGCCCAGCCGATCCTGGTCCAGCATCCACAGCTGGGGCCGATCGCGATCGCGCACAACGGCAACCTCACGAATTCCCAATCGCTGCGCGACGACCTCGAGCATCAGGGCGTTCGCTTCAAAACCTCGAGCGACACAGAGGTCATCGCCGAGCTGGTCGCGCACACGAGCGGATCGGACATCGTTTCCGTCTTACGCCGCTCGCTGCCGCGCTTGCAGGGCGCGTACTGTCTCCTGTTCCTCACGAAGGATGCCGTGGTCGGTGTCCGTGACCCGCTCGGGATCCGCCCGTTATGCCTCGGACGCCTGCCGGACGGCGGTGCCATCATCACGTCCGAAACCTGCGCGCTCGATACCGTCGGCGCCGAGTTCATTCGCGAGATCGAGCCGGGTGAGGCGGTCTTGCTCGGGCAGCGCGAGCCGATCGCCGAGCAGCTGCTGCCCTCGCCGCGAAAGGCGATGTGCATGTTCGAGTTCATCTACTTCGCCCGCCCGGACTCTCGCCTGCAGGGGCAGTCGCTCTACGAGGCGCGCCGCAACATGGGTCGCGAGCTGGCCCGCGAGGCGCCCGCGGAGGCCGATATCGTCATCTCGCTCCCCGACTCGGGAACGCCGGCCGCGGTCGGCTTCGCTGAGGCCAGCGGCATTGCCTACAGCGAGGGCCTGATCAAGAGCCGCTACATCACGCGGACCTTCATTCAGCCAAACCAGCGCCTGCGGAATGTCGGGATCAAGCTCAAGTTCAACCCGCTGCGCGAGATTCTCGACGGCAAACGCGTGGTGCTCGTCGACGATTCGATCGTCCGCGGTACCACCAGCCGAAAGATCGTCGAGGAATTGCGCCGCGCCGGGACGAAGTCGGTTCACTTTCGGGTCAGCAGCCCGCCCATCCAGTGGCCCTGCTTCATGGGCATCGACATCGCCAGCCGATCCGAGCTGATCGCCTCCGGCCGAACCGTCGAGGAAGTCGAGCGGCTGATCGGAGCGGACTCGCTCAAGTACTTGAGCAAGGCCGGGCTCTTTCGCGCCGTCAAGAACGTGACCGGGTTCTGCATGGCCTGCTTCGACGGCGACTACCCGGTTCCGGTGCCGGTGCAGCTCGAGATGGACAAGCTCGCCCTGGAGACGGCGCTGACGTGACCAGCTACCGCGACGCCGGCGTCGACATCAACGCCGGTCACCGAGCCGTCGAGCTGATCAAGCCGCTCGCCGACTCCACCCAGGGACCCGAAGTGCTGGCGGGCGTGGGGCCGTTCAGCGGCCTGTTCGCCCTCGATACGCGCCGCTATCGTGAGCCGGTGCTGGTCGCCAGTACCGACGGAGTCGGCACCAAGGTGCTGCTTGCCAGCGGCGCCGGCCGCCACGCGCAGATTGGCGCCGACCTGGTCAACCACTGCGTCAACGACATCCTGACCGCGGGGGCCGATCCGCTCTTTTTTCTGGACTACGTCGCGACCGGTGCGCTCGAACCCCCGGTCGTGGCCGAGCTGGTGGCTGGAATGGCCGATGCCTGCCGCCGGGTGAACTGTGCGCTCCTGGGTGGCGAAACGGCCGAGATGCCGGGTCTCTATCAACCCAAAACTTATGACGTTGCCGGGTTCATGGTCGGCGTCTGTGAGCGCGACGCGATCATCGACGGTACCGGCATCCGTGAAGGCGACGCGCTCCTGGCGCTCCCCTCGACCGGGCTTCACACCAACGGCTACAGCCTGGCCCGACGGGTGATCCCGAGCCGGGCGCTGAGCCAGACGATCCCGGGCACGCAGCAGAGCGTCCTGGATGCCTTGCTGGCTCCGCACCGCGCCTACCTGGAACCCATCCGGCGCCTCCGGGAGGCCATCACCATCAAAGGCCTGGCGCATATCACCGGGGGCGGCATCATCAACAACCTGCCGCGCATCCTGCCCGTCGGCCTGGGTGCTCGCATCCAGCGCGGCGCCTGGCCGGAGCCGGCGATCTTCTCGTACCTCGCGCCGTTCACCGCCGATGAGGAAATGTGGCGAACCTTCAATATGGGCATCGGAATGATCGCGGTGGTCGACGAGCCGAGCGCGGCAACCGCCCTGCGGATCCTCGATGGTGAGATCTTCGTGGTCGGCGATCTCGTGGCGTCCGGGCAGCGGCGTGTCCAGATCCTAGAGTGAGTCGGCTGCGGGTCGGAGTCCTCGTCTCCGGCCGAGGGAGCAATCTCGAGGCCCTCGTCCAGGCCGGGAAAGATCTGCTGTATCCGGCCCGTGTCGTCGTCGTCTGCGCGAACCGCGAGTGCCGTGCACTCGAGATCGCGAAGAAGGCCGGCATCACCCGCCAGCTGTTTCCCCTGTCGAAATATGCCGATCGCGATGCGCGCGACCGGGCGATGGCACAACTCATGCAGGATCATGATGTGGAGCTGGTCGTGTGTGCCGGTTACGACGCCATCCTGGAGAAAGCCTTCACCCGACGCTTCACGGGCCGGATCATCAATATCCATCCGTCACTGCTGCCCGAGTTTGGCGGGACCATGGATGCGGTGGCGATGGCGCTCGAAGCTGGCGTCACCGAAACCGGCTGCACCGTGCATCTCGTGACCGACGATGTCGATGCCGGCCCGATCCTTGGGCAGCGGCGGGTCGCGGTGCGGCCCGACGACACGCTCGAGAGCCTGCGCGAGCGGATCCAGGCCGAAGAACATGTCCTCCTCCCCGTCCTGGTGAAACGGATGGCGGGCCAGCCGCTTCCCCTCCCGGTATGAACGCGCTCCTCAGCGTTTCCGACAAGACCGGGCTGGGCGATTTTGCCGCGGGTCTCGAGCGTCTGGGCGTCACCCTGTACGCGACCGGCGGCACCGAACGCGTATTGCGCGAGGCCGGCCTCCCGGTTCACGCCCTCCAGGAGCTGACTGGTTTTCCGGAGCTGCTCGACGGCCGGGTCAAGACGCTTCATCCCAATGTTCACGCCGGCATCCTGGCGCGTCGCGACGAGCCTCGCCACCTGCAGGAGCTTGGCGACCGGGGCATGAAATTGATCGACCTGGTCGTCGTGAACCTTTATCCATTCGTGGAAACCGTCTCCGCCGGTGCGGATCACGCCGAAACCATCGAGTCGATCGACATCGGTGGCGTCACTCTGCTGCGGGCGGCCGCCAAGAACTATGATCATGTCCTTCCCGTGGTTCGGCCAGGCGACTATCCGCTGGTGTTGCAGGCGCTCGCCGAACCAGGAGGCGTCCCCGCATCCTTGCGGCGACACCTGGCCGCGGTCGCCTTCGGTCATACCGCCGCCTACGACGCCGCGATTGGCGACCACCTTCGCGACACGCAGGCGCAGAAAGCCCTGCCCGAGGACTATGCGATGGGCGGTCACAAGGTGCGCGACTTGCGCTACGGCGAGAACCCACACCAGTCGGCGGCCCTCTATCGGACCGCACCGGGCGGCGGGATCGCCGGGGCTACCCAGTGGCAGGGTCTCGAGCTGTCGTACAACAATCTTCTCGACGCACAGGCGGCGTGGTCGCTCGTCGGGGATCTCGCGGATGCGGCGGTCGCCATCATCAAGCACGCGAATCCGTGCGGCGTGGCGGTGGGGAAGGATGCCGCCGACGCCTTTCAGCGCGCGCTCGACTGCGACCGGCGCTCGGCGTTCGGTGGCATCGTGGCCTTCAATTGGCCGGTCGATGCGGCCGCCGGCCGGGCGGTGGCCGGGCCGTTCCTCGAGGTCGTGGTCGCGCCGGCGTTCGATGAGGCAGCCCGCGAGGCCCTTAACGTGAGGCCGAAACTTCGAGTTCTCGAACTGGGACCGGGAGCGGTCGAGCTACCGCTAGATGTCCGGCCAATCACCGGCGGCTTCCTGGTGCAGACACCTGACCGAAGTGGACGAACGCTGGGCGAGCCCCGCGTGGTCACGGCGGCGTCGCCTGATGAGGCCACCTGGTCCGACCTACGGTTCGCCTGGACCGTCGTCAAACACGTACGGTCGAACGCGATCGTCCTGGCGCACCAGCAGGCCGCAGTGGGAATTGGCGCCGGACAGATGAGCCGGGTGGAGGCGGTAGAGCTGGCGATCCATCGCGCAGGGGCCCGCGCGAAGGGCGCGGTGCTCGCCAGTGATGGCTTTTTTCCCTACCCGGACAGCGTCGAGGTCGCGGCTCGAGCCGGGGTGCGGGCGATCGTCCAGCCGGGGGGTTCGGTCAAAGACAGCGAGGCGATTGCCGCGGCGGACGCGGCTGGCGTGGCCATGGTCTTCACCGGGGAACGTCACTTCAAGCACTAGTCGCTGCTATTCTTGTAGATGGTCTTCGGGGCAGGGGTGTGAATCCCCGATCGGCGGTAAAGCCCGCGAGCGTCTTACGACGCATGACCCGGTGAAGGCGTAGCGCCCACTCCGGGGCCGACCGTACAGTCGGGATGAAAGAAGGCCCTCGGAGCGCATTTGCCGTGCGCCCGATCGCTGCCCCGGCGGCCAAAGGAGTAATGACGATGGCCGTCCCCACGACCCGGAGCCACACCACAACGGTTCAGGCGCCGAAAAGCCCAGTCGATCGCTTTTCGGTCGTGCTGGTCGCCGTGGCCGCCACCATGTGGGCGTTCGACGTCTATTTCCGGAGCCACCTGGTTCATTTGACGGCCTCGCAGATTGTGGTGGTCGAAGACTTTCTCATTACCGTCTTCCTGCTCGTCTTCCTGGTACGGGGATGGTCGGAGATGAGGCGAATGTCATGGCGCGGCTGGCTCGCGGTAATCCTGATTGGGGTTGGGCCGCAGGCGGTGGCGACCTTGCTGTTCACGCAGTCGTTCAAGCTGGCCGCGCAGCACCAGCTCTTCGCGGAAACGTACGTGCTGCAGCAGACCCAACCGCTGATCGCGATCGCGCTGGCCTGGATCGTGTTGGGGGAGCGGCGGCGGGCCTGGTTCTGGCCGATCGCGGCCCTCGCGATCGTCGCCGTCTACCTGGTGCTATTTGCGAGTGACCCAAAGGCGCCCATCTCCGCGCTCCAGCACGGAGAGGTCGAGGTCGGACTCTACGCGCTGGGTGCAGCGGCGCTCTGGGCTAGTGGAACGGTCCTTGGGCGTTTCGTCCTCGGCACGCTGTCGTTCCGGACGACCACCGCGCTTCGCTTCACCATCGCCCTCCCGGTCCTCGTTGTCGTAGTGCTCGTGCAGTCGGGCATCGCGGGTTTTGGTCAATACCGGGTCGACGATGTGGTTCCGTTTCTTGGGATCGCCCTGATTCCGGGTCTGCTGGCGCTGCTCCTCTATTACCGCGCGCTGGCGAGCACGCCCGCGACGCTGGCGACGATAGCCGAGATGGCGTATCCGGTAGCGGCCACCATCATCGCAACGGCGCCGGCGCTGGTCGTGTTCGGTCAGACGATTTTCTTCGGCCAGCGACTATATCCGGCTCAGGCCATTGGTACGCTGCTGCTGATTGCGGTCATCGCGTTACTCAACTGGACGAAGGAGCGCACTCCGCCGGTGGTGGTGCGGACGGAAGCGGCCGCCTAAACGCGGCGATCCGCCGGCGAGTAGCTGACGTGCTAACCGCGTTCAGCATCGATCCAGACCAGGGCCTGAGCGAAGCCGACGAGTTACAGCTCGTTCGGCTGGCCGCCGAGCTCGGTTACGATTCGGGCTGGACCCCTTCGCGGGCCGACGCGGCGGCCTTCGACCGCTGTCTGCGCTGGCATCAGGCCAGTGGACTGCCGGTTGGCATCTCCGCCGTCCCCGCATCCGGCCGTCCACCGGATTTCTATGCCGAGCAGACGCGCCGCGTCTGGCGGGAAACTGGCGGCCGATTCACCCTCGGTGTCGGCAGCGGGCAGCTGGCTCGGCCGGCGCAGGTGATGCGCCCCTATCTGCGCGAGCTTCGCCAGCAACTGCCGCCAGAGCTGCCGCTCTATCTCGCCGCCCTCGGCCCGCTGATGGTGCGGTTGGCCGCCGAGCTCGCCGACGGCGTCGCCCTCAACTGGTGCACGGTCGAGCAGGTGGCTCGGTCACAGCAGCAACTGGCCGATGCCGCGCGGGCCGCCGGTCGATCCGTGCCGCGAGTGGTCGAGTACATCCGAACCGCGGTCGATCCCGATGCCGAGGCCGCGCGACGGACGCTGGCGGCCGCCGCCATGCCGTACGCGCTGCGCGTACCGGCCTACCGGCGCCACTTCGAACGCATGGGTTTTATGGACGAGCTTCGTCGGATCGAGGCAACGGACGGGGATCCCAGCCCGGAGTTCGTCTCGGCGGTCGGTGCCGCGGGCGCGCCAGGCGAGACACGGGCCCGGTTCGAGCGCCTGGCGACCGGGCTCGACCTCCCCATTGTGCGGATCGTGGTCGTCCGACCTGGTGACGTCGAGTCGGCTCGGCGCGTGCTCGAGGAATGCCGGCCGATCCGATGACGTGTGGAAAACTCCGACACGCACCTGTCGCAAACCGCTGCCATAATGCGGGCGGTTTTGAAGAAGGAACGCCGGAACTGGATTCTCCCCGAGCCGCTTCGGGCTCTCCCAGGACTGGAGGCCTTCTCCCCGGTGTTCCGCCAGGTGCTGCACGCCCGCGGAGTCACGCGCCAGAGCCAGCTCGCGCCCTGGCTCGAGACGGATCTGCAGCGAGCGCCCGATCCCTTCCTGTTGAAGGATATGGGGATCGCGTGTGACTTGATTGCCGAGGCCGTTGAGGGTGATCAGCGGATTGCCGTCTACGGTGATTACGACGCCGACGGCGTCACCGCCTGTGTCACGCTCGCGCGCGGGCTGCGCTCCGCCGGCGCCGATGTCATCACTTACATCCCTAATCGATTCACTGAGGGCTACGGCCTCAATCTGGAAGCGTTGAAAGAGCTCTACTCACGAGGAGCCCGCCTCGTCATCACCTGCGATTGCGGGACCAACTCCGTCGACGTCGCGCGTGGCCGACCGGAAGGCATGCGGCTGATCGTCACCGACCATCACGAAGTGGGGGCCGAGCGGCCGCCCGTCGATGCGCTTATCAATCCCAAGCAGCCCGATTGCTCCTATCCCTTCGATGGGCTGGCGGCGTGTGGCGTCGCCTACAAATTGCTGGTCGCCCTCGAACGGCGCGTCTTTCCGGGGAAGCTCGACCCGACCGCGTCGCTCGACGCGGTCGCCCTCGGGACCGTCGCCGATGTCGTGCCGCTGCACGCGGAAAACCGGGCGATCGTCCGTGCCGGCTTGCGGCGTCTGAGTGAAACACCCGGCCCCGGATGTGCGGCCTTGCTGGCGGTTGCGGGAATCCATCCGCCGGTCACGGCCGAGCATCTCGCGTTTCAACTGGGGCCCCGCATCAACGCGGCGGGACGCATGGAAGACGCCATGCTCGCGCTTGACCTGTTGCTGGCGGACAGCCGCGAAGCGGCCGATCCAATCGCGCAGCGCCTCCAGGAGCAGAACGCGCAGCGACAACAACTGACGGCCGAGATCGTCCGCGAGGCGAGGGTCGAAGTGGCGGAGCTCGACAGCGCGACGGCGGTGATCGTGATGGGCGCGAACCACTGGCCACTCGGGGTGCTTGGATTGGCGGCGAGCAAGCTGGTGGAAGAGTTCTACCGTCCGACATTTGTGTTCAACACCGAGGGCGACGAATGGCGCGGATCCGCGCGCAGCATCGAAGGCTTTCACCTGGTCGAGTGCTTGCGTCATTGCGCTCCGCTGCTGCGCCGCTTCGGCGGCCACGCCATGGCGGCGGGTCTTACCGTCCTCGCCGAGCGCTTTAGCGACGTCAAGGCCGGGCTCGAGGAATACACCGCTGCGCGCCTCAACGGCGATGCGTTCTCACGCCCGATCCGGATCGAGGCGTCGGCCGCGTTCGCGGATCTGAAGCCGAGCCTGCACCACGAAATCCAGCTCCTGGCCCCATTCGGTGTGGGCAACCGCGAGCCGTTGCTCCTCAGCCGCGACGTCGAGGTCGCTCGCACCGAGACGTTCGGCGCGGACGGCCGGCACCTGCGGATCCACGTGCGCGATCGAACCGCCACCGCCGAGGCGATCGCATTCGACAAGGGCCCGTCGGCGCCGCACCTTCCAACCGGGCGTCGCATTGACATGGTCTATGCGCTGCAATGCGAGCGATGGGACGGGCTTGACCGGGTGCGGCTGCATCTTCGCGATCTTCGTCCCGCGGTCCAACCTGCCCTGGTCCTCGCCGGCGCCTAGGTTCGTCAAAAATAGTGACCCTGAACTCTTTACGCCAGCGCGACCCCTGTGCTACGGTAGCCGTCAGGCAGGTGCTTTGGGGAAGAGGCACCTTGTTGAGCAAGCAATAGCGAGGCAAGGATGCTGGACGAGGTTCGCACTCCAAGGCTGGTCATCGCCGGCACGTCGAGTAGCGTCGGCAAGACGATCCTTACGGCCGGACTGATCGCAGCCTTCAAGGCTCGTGGTCTCACGGTCCAGTCGTTCAAGGTTGGCCCGGACTTTATCGATCCGGCGTACCTGGCGCATGTGAGCGGACGGCCGTGCCGCAACCTCGATTCCTGGATGCTGGGCGAGGGAGCGCTGCGCCAGGTGCTCGCCCAGGGTGCGCTCGGCGCCGACCTGGCGCTGATCGAAGGAATGATGGGTCTGTTCGATGGCCGCGGCGGCAGCACCGATGGCAGCACCGCCGACGTCGCCCGCATCATCAAGGCGCCGGTCGTGCTGGTGATCGACGTCGGCAACATGGCCGAGAGCGCGGCGGCCATCGCGCTCGGATTCAAAACCTACAGCGAGTCACCGAAGATCGCGGGTATCCTCCTGAACAACGTTGGTTCAGACGGCCACCGGCGCAGCGTCGAAGATGCCATCTGGGGGACCGCCAAGTTGCCGGTTCTCGGCGCGCTCCGGAACATGCCGCAGCTCGACATCCCGGAGCGTCAGCTCGGCCTGCTGCCGGTCACCGAGAACCGGGAGTGGGAGCGGACCATCGGCGTCCTGTCGGAAACGATCGCCCGCGACGTCGACCTCGACCTGCTGCTGCGGATCGCGAACAAGGCGGAGCTGGTGCCGCTCGTCCCCAAGAAGGTCTTTCAGGGAAAGCCGGCCGACGGCGAACGGGTCCGTCTTGCGGTCGCCTACGACGAGGCCTTCAACTTCTATTACCCGGAAAACCTGGAGCTGCTCGAAGAGCACGGGGCGCAGGTCGTCCCGTTCAGCCCGCTGGAAGACGCGCATCTGCCAGAGGACGCGGCCGGCCTCTATCTCGGCGGCGGATTCCCCGAGGTCTTCGTCGAACCGCTGGCCAAAAATCGCGCCATGGCCGAGTCGATTCAGCGCGCCCACCGGAGCGGGCTGCCCATCTATGCGGAGTGTGGAGGCTTGATGTACCTGGGGCGTTCGCTGCGGACCGAGAACGGCGCGGCGTACACCATGGCCGACGTCATTCCGGTGGACGTGGAGATGGACGGGCAGATCCATCGCTTCGGGTACCGGCAGATCCTGACGCTGGAGGAGAGCATCCTGTCGCCGAAGGGCCAGTTCTACCGCGGGCATGAGTTCCACTGGAGCCGGATCACCGGTCACAACGGCGGCTTGAAGTCTGCTTACCAGATGTTGAACGCGGAGGGCGACGTCATCGGCTACGAGGGCTTCGTGGGGCCGAACCTGCTGGCGAGTTACGTCCATCTGCATTTTGGGCAGAATCCCCTCCTGGTCGACAAGTTCGTCCAGCACTGCCGCGAGCACGCGACCGTTCGCGCGCCCCTGTAGCCGGCCGGTTTCGGCCTCAGCGATTTCGGGCATCACATCGTATTGACAGATGGCCACCCCTGAATACAAGGACTACTACAAGACGCTCGGCGTCGGCCGGACGGCGAGCGAGAAGGAGATCAAGTCTGCCTACCGGCGGCTGGCGCGGCAGAATCATCCGGACGTCAATAAGGACCCCAAGGCGACCGAGCGCTTCAAGCTGATCAACGAGGCCTACGAGGTCTTGAGCGATCCGAAGAAGCGGTCCAAATATGACCAGCTGGGCTCGGACTGGGAGCGGATCGAGCGCGAGCAGGAGTTCGCCCGCCAGTACCAGTCACAGGCCAGGCAGGGAGCCGGCGCCGCAGGGGCCGAGGGCTTCGGTGACTTCAGCGACTTCTTCAACACGTTCTTCGCGGGGGATCGTGGCTTTTCAGGGTTCGACTTCGAAGGCGCCCGCGGCCGGGGCGTTACCGCCGAACGCGGCGAGGACATCGAGCACCCATTCGAGATCACGCTCGAGGAGGCGGCCCGCGGTGGCGAGCGCACGATTCAGATGGAGGTCCCGGAAACCTGTCCGACCTGCGGTGGGTCAGGATTTACCGGCGAACGCCGCACCGTGCGTGGTCGCACCGTGATGGAGAGCGTCACCTGTCCGACCTGTGGCGGCGCCGGCGTGCGGGCGACTCGCCGCCAGATCCAGGTCAAGATTCCAGCCGGCGTCACCGAGGGTTCGCGCATCCGGGTCAAGGGTGAAGGCCGGCGCGGGGCCGAAGCCGGCGATCTCTACCTGCGGGTCCATCTTCAGCCGCATCCGCGCTTCGCCGCCAAGGGCCGTGACCTCTATACGCCGCTGGCGGTGCTCGATGATCAGGCCGCCGTGGGAGACGAGGTCACCATCCAGTCGTTGACCGGCGGGCAGCTGCAGTTACGCGTGCCGGCTGGCAGCCAGGCCGGCAAAGTCTTCCGGCTGAAAGGCAAAGGGCTCCCGGCGTTGAAGGACGGGGTGGCCGGCGACCTCTATGCCACGCTCGAGATCCGCATTCCCGAACCCATCACACCGCCATTGCGCGATCTCTATGAGGCAATCCGCAAGGCTCGGTCGAACTAGCCTCAGCGGTTTCGGAAGAAGAGGTTCAGCAGCAGCGTCAGCACCACGCTGAGCAGCAGGCTGGTGACGATTGGAAAGTAGAAGTGGACGTTGCCGCGGTCGATGGAAATGTCGCCCGGCAGCTTGCCGAGGAAGGGAATCCGGAGTCCGAGCGCGAGGAAGAGCCCGATGACCACCACAAAGCCGCCCACGATGACGAGCAGCCTGCCAAGCTCGGTCATGCACTCATGCTAACCGGCGCTCGGAACATTCCCTCCCGCCCAGGGGGAAGGTCGGGGAGGGGTTTTTAGAACCCGATCCAGCCGATCGCTTGCTCGATCTGGGCCTGCTGGACGCCCGCGATCGGGACGCCGTCGATGACGGTCAGCGGGACGTCTTTGACGTCGATATCGAGGTTGCGCAGGTCCTTCCCATCGAGCTGGCCATCGGCGCAGATGTGCTCCTGGAACGCGACGCCGCGGTCCGCGAGGATCTCCTTGATTCGCCGGCTGCTCTCGCAGTCGGGCCTGGTGTACACGATCACTTCCATCTCGCCCTATGCCTCCGATGTGCTCCCGCCCGCCCGGGGTGACACATGACTTGATATCGCGCCTATACAAAGGCTGTATCAACAGTATCAAGGGACATGCTATTTGTCCAATTCTTTTATCCGATCGGATCGATAGATAGGCTCAATATCAAAGCCGTTTGACAGGCCGCGTCGATCGCCCGTACACTTACCGGGACCTTCGTCCTTTAACCCGGTCCAGCGAGGCCGAAAGGAGAGTGTGATGCGCGATACTCTGGCCGCACCGCCCGCGCGGACGCAGGTCCCCTGCCGTCACCTGGCCGAGCCCCAGTCTCTCGAACTTCCCCTGATCGAGCACTTGCTCCAGGCCGCCGCTGAGTTCGAACGCCCGGGCGGCGTCGCCCCGAACCGTCTGCCAGGCCGGCTGCTGGCGACCATCTTCTACGAACCCAGCACGAGAACCCGGTTCTCGTTCGAGGCGGCGATGCATCGACTGGGGGGCCAGGTGCTGAGCGCCGAGAACGCCGCTGAAGCATCGTCGGCCGCGAAGGGCGAGTCGCTCGAGGACACCATCCGAGTGGTCAGCGAGTACGCCGACACCATCGTGCTCCGCCATCCGGAGATCGGCGCCGCGAGTCGGGCGGCGGGGGTGGCCCGAGTCCCCGTGATCAACGCCGGCGATGGAGCCGGCCACCACCCGACGCAGGCGCTACTCGACCTCTACACCATCAAGAAGGAGCTCGGCCGACTCGATCATCTGCGTGTGGGCTTCGCCGGGGACCTGCGCTACGGGCGCACCGCCCGGTCGCTCGCGCTGCTCCTTACGAAATTTCCCGGCAACGATCTGGTCCTGGTCTCGCCACCCGACCTCCGGATGGGCGACGACGTTCGCAGCGCGATCGACCCGGACGCCGTTCACGAAACGACGGATCTCGCCGGCGTCGTCTCGAGCCTCGATGTGCTGTACCAGACCCGGATCCAGGCGGAGCGTTTTCCGACGGCCGAGGACTACGCGAGATATCGCGGCATCTACGTCGTGACCCCCGAGCTGATGCGCTCCCTGCCGGAGCACGCGATCCTGATGCACCCGCTGCCGCGGGCTGGAGAGATCGATCTCCAGGTGGACGCGGACCGACGAGCCGCCTACTTCCGGCAGGCGCGCAACGGCCTCTGGGTGCGGATGGCGGTGCTCGATTGGACGATGGCGCGCTGATGGTGCAGACGCCCCCGCTCAAGGCCGTCATTCTCGATGCCGAGGCGGTGCGGCGTGCCTGGCGTCGCATCGCCCACGAAGTCATCGAACGCCAGCCGGATCTCGCCCGGCTGAGCCTGCTCGGCATCGTCACCCGCGGTCTGCCGCTCGCCGAGCGACTGGCGGCCACCCTCGACGAGCTCGAAGGCGTTCGGGTTGCGGTCTTACCGCTCGACGTGCGCGCCTATCGCGACGACCTGCCTCGGGCGGCCGCCGCGCCGCTTCCCGTCCTCCCCTCTGCTGCCGTCGACCGCCGGCCGGTGCTGCTCGTCGATGACGTGCTCTTTAATGGGCGAACCGTCCGGGCTGCGATCGACGCCGTGATCGCGGCAGGCCGGCCGACGCAAATCCAGTTGGCCGTCCTGGTCGATCGCGGTCACCGCGAGCTTCCCATCCGGCCCGACTACGTCGGGAAAAATGTGCCGACCTCACGTCAGGAATGGGTCGACGTTCACCTGCGGGAGATCGATGGCGAGGATGCGGTCCGCATTCTGGAGCGGCCGCGGGCTTGATGCGCCTGCACAACGTTCGGCTGCTCAACGCACAGGGCCTCTCCTCGCCACGGACGGTGGATATCGAAGCCGGGAGCGGCGAGGACCGCGATGCCACCGGGCTGATCCTGTCGCCGGGCTGGCTCGACCTGCATGCCCACTTGCGCGACCCGGGTTTCCCCGAAAAGGAAACGCTCGTGTCCGGGGCGGCCAGCGCCGCCTTCGGCGGCTTCACCCACGTGGTGGCGATGGCCAACACGATGCCGGTAACGGACCAAGCCGATCGCCTCCGCGAGCTGGTCGCTCGCGCTGCGGATCTTCCCATCCGCGTCAGCGTCGTCGGCGCCGTCACCCTCGGGCTCGACGGCCGCGACCTGACCGATGCGATGGCGCTGAAGGCCGCCGGCGCGGTCGCCCTCTCAGACGATGGCCGTCACCTGATGGGTGGTGACACGCTGGCTCGAGCGCTGCGAGCCGCGGCGCGCGCCGGCCTGCCGGTTCTCATTCACGCGCAGGCCGAGCATCTCGGCAGCGGGCCTGAGGCCGAAGCCGCCGCGGTGACAGAAGCCCTCCATAGCCTGGCCCAGGCTCCCGGGGCGCGGCTCCATATCCAGCACGTCAGCACGCGAGCCGCTGTGGAGTCGATCCGCGCGGCAAAGCAGCGGGCGCTGCCGGTGACGGCCGAGGTAACGCCGCATCACCTCGCACTGACGGCCGGCGACGTCGCGCCGATGGGACCGTTCGGCAACGTCAATCCGCCGCTGCGCTCCATCGACGATCGCGACGCACTCCGCGAGGCGTTGAACCAGGGCGTCATCGACGTCATCGCCACCGACCACGCACCGCATGACGTCGCGGCGAAGGCGGCCGGCGCCAATGGCTTTCACGGGTTCGAGACCGCCCTGCCGGTCTTGATCGGACTGGGCCTTGATGCGCGCGTCCTGTACCGCGCCTGCGTCGCGCGGCCGCGCGAGATCATCGACCAAGCGATCGAGAACGAATGGATCCTCATCGATCCCGATCGCGAATGGACGGTCGAGGCGACCTCGTTCAAAAGCCGCGGCAGGAACACGCCGTTTGATGGCCGTCGAGTGCGTGGCCGGATCGTGATGACGGTGTGTCGCGGTCAGGTCATCGTCGAGCGGATGCTACAACGTGTCTGAGGGGTTGGTCCTGGTCCTCGAAGACGGGTTCACGCTGTTCGGCGACCAGGGCGGTCAGACGGCGGAGGCCAGCGGCGAGATCGTTATCAACACCTGTATGACGGGTTATCAAGAGGTGCTTTCCGACCCCTCGTACGCCGGGCAGATGGTCGTCATGACCTATCCGCTGATCGGCAACTACGGTGCGACGCCAGACTTCCAGGAGTCAGGTCGCCCCTGGGTGCGAGCGTTGATCACCCGCCAGCTCAGTACCTTTCAGCAGCACTGGCGCACGCACCAGTCGCTGACGGAATGGCTCGACGGGTACGGCATTCCGATCATGACCGACGGCGACACCCGGCGGCTCGCTCGACACCTGCGAGGCACCGGCGCCCAGCGGGCGATCATCGGCCGGCGTCACGAGCTCCCCCTCCTGCGCGAGCGTGTCCAGCGGGTGGCGCGGCTCGAGGAGCAGCCCCTCGTGCGCCAGGTCTCCGAAGGATTCAGTGACCTCGTGGAATCGCTCGACCCGGTGCTGACCGCCCGGTCGCCGCGCCAGTGGCCCGGGCTGAGGGTCGTCGTCGTCGACTACGGCGTCAAGCGCAACATCCTGCGGTCGCTGCGGGCTCGGGGCGTGGAGGTCGAGGCTCTCCCGCACGATTGCAAGCTCGATATGATCCTGGCTCGCCGGCCCGACGCGGTCGTGCTTTCGAACGGCCCTGGCGACCCGGCGCAGCTGCAGTCCGCGGTGGCCACCACCCGTCAGCTCATCAGGCGTCTGCCGGTGTTGGGCATCTGCCTGGGACATCAACTGATCGGCCAGGCGGCCGGCGCGCGTACCGCTCGGCTGCGATTCGGCCACCATGGTGGCAATCATCCGGTGCTCGATCTGCGGACGGGCCGGGTGAGCATGACCTCGCAGAATCACGAGTTCGAGGTCGATGCGGACAGTCTGCCCGCCAGCAGCGGCTTCCGCGTGAGTCATCGCAACCTGCACGATGGCTCGGTCGAGGGCCTGGTGCACGACCACCTGCCGGTCCGCTCGGTGCAGTTCCATCCCGAAGGGGCGCCCGGTCCTCAGGACAACCAGGTGGTCTTCGATGAGTTCCTCGACCTGGTCGCCGGCCGGCAACCTGCGCTGTTCACCGTGCGCGAGCCGGTACGCCGTCCCGCCAGCGTCCTCGTCATCGGATCCGGGCCGATCGTCATCGGTCAGGCCGCCGAGTTCGACTACGCCGGCACCCAGGCGTGTAAGGCGTTGCGCGAAGAAGGAGTGCGAACCATCCTCGTCAACTCCAATCCGGCGACCATCATGACCGATGAGGGAATCGCGGACCGCGTCTACATCGAGCCGCTCACCATCGAGGCGGTCACCGCAATCATCGAACGCGAGCGACCTGACGGCCTGTTGCCGACCCTCGGCGGCCAGACCGGCCTGAATCTGGTGGTCGCGCTGGCCGACGCCGGCGTCCTCGAACGCTGCGAGGTACGTGTGCTCGGAACACCGCTCGCGGCGATCCGGGAGGCCGAGGATCGCGAAGCCTTCAAGACCGTCCTGCTCCGCATCGGGGAGCCGGTGCCAGACAGCCGCACCGTGACCACGGTCGAGGCCGCTCGGGAGTTCGCGGCGTCGATCGGATTTCCCCTGGTGGTGCGACCGGCCTACACCCTCGGTGGCACGGGCGGTGGCATGGCCGGCAGCCCACTGGAGCTCGAAGCCGTGGTCCGCGATGGGCTCGCCGCCAGTCCCATTCGGCAGGTGCTGGTGGAGCGCTCGCTGAGCGGCTGGAAAGAGATCGAGTATGAGGTGATGCGGGACGCCAACGACACCTGCATCGCCGTCTGCAACATGGAAAACATCGATCCCATGGGCGTCCATACCGGTGACAGCATCGTGGTCGCTCCCAGCCAGACCCTATCCGACCGGCAGTACCAGATGCTGCGCTCAGCCGCCCTGCGGATCATCCGGGCACTGCGCATCGAGGGTGGCTGTAACGTTCAGTTTGCGCTGGACCCGGCGTCCGACCAGTACTACGTCATCGAGGTCAATCCCCGCGTGAGCCGTTCGTCGGCGCTGGCGTCCAAGGCGACGGGGTATCCGATCGCGCGGGTCGCCGCGAAGATCGCGGTGGGGCGGGGGCTCCACGAGATCTCGAATGCCGTCACCGGCAAGACCAGCGCCGCCTTCGAGCCGGCTCTCGACTATTGCGTGGTCAAGATTCCCCGCTGGCCCTTCGACAAGTTCCCGGCGGCGGATCGGACCCTCGGCACCCAGATGAAGTCAACCGGTGAGGTGATGGCGATCGAGCGGACCTTCGAGGCCGCCCTGAGCAAAGCGCTGCGAGCGCTCGAGCAGCGGCTGCCCGACGCTGCACAGTTGCGCGGCCGCCCGGACCTGCTCCATCAGCCCAACGACCGTCGGCTGATGGCCGTCCTGCAGGCGCTTCGCGATGGCGCGTCGAACGGCGAGATCTGCCAGGCGACCGGCTATGCGCCCTGGTTCGTCGACCGCCTCGCCTACATCACCGGGCTCGAAGCCGAACTGTCACAAATCTCGTCCCCCCCTGAGGGGATAACTCCCTCACCCCTGGTGGGGGAGGGTCGGGGTGGGGGGTCTCCCACCGACCTTTTGCGACGAGCGAAGCGAGCCGGCCTGGACGATGGCCGGATCGCCGAGCTCAGCGGCGGACGCGCGCCGGCTGCAACCATCGAGCCGACCTTCCGACAGGTCGACACCTGCGCCGCCGAGTTCGAGGCGGTGACGCCGTATTACTACGCCACCTATGAGGATGAAGACGAGATCATCGGCAGTGGGAACACCGCGGTGGCGGTGATCGGCTCGGGCCCGATTCGCATCGGCCAGGGCATCGAGTTCGACTACTGTAGCGTGCACGCCTCGGCGGCCCTCCAAGAAGCTGGCCTCGACAGCGTGCTCATCAATAGCAATCCGGAAACCGTCAGCACCGACTTCGATGCGTCGACCCGCCTCTATTTCGAGCCGCTCGATCTGGAAGGCGTGCGCAACGTCCTCCGCCGGGATCCGGTGCTGGGGGTGGTCGTCCAGTTCGGCGGCCAGACCGGACTCAACCTGGCGGACGCCCTAGCCGAAGGCGGGGTCCGCATCCTCGGATCGTCGGTCGATACCATCGATCTCGCCGAAGATCGCCGGCGCTGCGAGCGGCTGCTGCGTGATCACGGCATCCCGCAGTCCCCGGGCGGTTTCGCGACCAGCGTCGACGCCGCCGTGCAGATTGCCGCGCGCGTCGGATACCCGGTGCTGGTGCGACCCTCCTACGTCCTCGGGGGGCGCGGCATGGAGATCGTCCATTCTTCCCAAGACCTGCGGCGCTATGTCGAGGCCGCCATCGCATTTGGCATTCGCGGCCCGATCCTCGTTGACAAGTACCTGCTGGGGCGCGAGCTCGATGTCGACGCGGTGTGCGACGGTGATGCGGTCCTGATTCCCGGCATCCTGGAGCACATCGAGCGCGCCGGGATTCACTCGGGCGACTCTTTTGCCGTGTATCCACCGATCACGCTGACCCCGGAGGAGACGGCCCGCGTTGTCGAGTCGACCACCGTGATCGCCGGCCTGGTCAGAGCCGTGGGGCTGATCAATATCCAGTACGTCATCCGCGATGGAATCCCCCACGTCCTTGAAGTGAATCCACGGGCCAGCCGGACCGTCCCCTTCCTCAGTAAGGTGACTGGCGTGCCGATGGTCCGCCTCGCGACCCATGCGGCGCTCGGCCGTTCGCTGGCGGATCAGGGCTTCAGCGGCGGGCTTCGAGCGAACCGGCCGCTCTACGCGGTCAAGGCTCCCGTCTTTTCGATGGCGAAGCTGCCGGCGGTCGACGCAGTCCTGGGTCCCGAAATGAAGTCCACGGGGGAAGCGATGGGCATCGCGGCCGACCTGGCCACGGCGCAGTACAAGGCCTTTTTGTCGACTATGCAGGAGCTGCCCCCGGATGGCGCGGCGCTCTGCTCGATCGCGGATGGGGACAAGAGCGAAGCCCTGCCCATCCTGAGGGCCATCCACGGCCTCGGCATCACGCTGTACGCGACGACCGGGACGGCGGCCTTCCTCCGCGCATCCGGCATCCCGACCATCAACGTGCAGAAGCTCCACGGCGGACACCCCAATGTCGTGGATGTGATCCATTCGGGTCAGGTGCAGCTGGTCGTGAACACCGTATCGTCAAGCCCCGTGACGGACAACGGCGCGGGCGTCCCACTGCGTGATGGCTACCAGATTCGGCGCGCCTCCGTCGAGCGACGCATTCCCTGCCTCACCTCACTGGACACGGCGCGCGCCCTGGTTCAAGCGCTTCGTGACTGGCGGCGTGAGCATCGATCGAACGTGGCGGTGCTCGGCGAGTACGTCGGCACCGTCACTGCCGAGGTCGTGCGCGCATGAGCCTTATGCTCGAAGAAGGTCTGAAATTTTCCTCCCCCTCTGGGGGAGGGCAGGGTCTGAAATTTCCCTCCCCCTCTGGGGGAGGGCAGGGTGGGGGTGCCGTCGTCGTCGAGCGCTCGACGCCGATGCAGGGCGCCATCGAGCTGGTGCTCCACCACCCGCCGTCAGCTTCCGCGGTCAGGCCAGGCCAGTTCTTTCAGCTGGCCGTCGGCGCTCCCCACACGATCCTGCGCCGGCCGTATAGCGCGGCCTGGGCCGACCCCGCCAGCGGTCGGATCGGCTTCATCTTCAATGTCGTCGGCGCGGGCAGCGCCTGGCTGGCGGTCCGACATGAGGGGCACGAGCTGGACCTGCTCGGTCCGCTGGGTCGCGGATTCGAGCTCGACGGCATCAACCCGGCGATCGTCGTCGCCGGCGGTCTGGGCGTCGCCGTCTTTCCGGGTGTCGTGCAGGCCCTGGTCGCGCGTGGCCGGCGCGTCACGGTGCTGCTCGGTGCGCATACCGCCGCGCAACTCCTACCTGCAGACCGCTTCGCCGGTGCCGAGCTTCGAGTGGCCACAGATGACGGCTCTGCCGGCAACCACGGTTCCGTCGTCGACCTCCTGGGTGAAGAACAATTCCCTTCCCCCTTGTGGGGGATGGAATTGGTGCGGGGTGCCGATATCTTTGCGTGCGGTCCTACCCCAATGCTGCTGGCGCTCATGCATCAGGCCCGACGGCTCGAGATTTCCCTCTCATCACTTCAGGTCGCGCTCGAGACGCCGATGGGTTGCGGCATCGGCACATGTCTTGGGTGTGCCGCGCCCCGCGGCGATGGTGGGTACCTGCTCACCTGCCAGGACGGACCCTGTTTGCGTGCCGACCGGATCGATTGGGACCGAATGACGGACGCGTTTCATGGCTGACCAGCTCGACATCGGTGTCGACCTTGGTCGGGGACTACGCCTGCGCAGCCCGGTGATGGTCGCCTCGGGTACCTTCGGTTACGGGTTCGACGCGCCCCTGGTTGACCGCTCCGCGCTCGGTGCGATCGTGACCAAAGGCACCACCCCACGGCCACGCGAGGGCAATGCCCCGACCCGGATTGCCGAGACGCCCTCCGGCATGCTCAACGCGATTGGGCTGCAGAATCCCGGGGTCGAGCATGTGGCGGGCGAGTATGCGCCGGTGTGGGCGACCTGGGACGTCCCGGTGATCGTCAACGTGGCGGGCGACGCGATCGATGACTACGTGGACGTGGTCCGTCGTCTCAACGGAGTCGACGGCGTCGCCGGTTTCGAGCTGAACATCTCTTGTCCGAACGTCGCGAATGGGCTGCAATTCGGGCTCGATCCGCGGCTGGCCGCGGAGCTGACGAGGGCCGTGCGACGCGGGACCCAGCTTCCACTGATCGTCAAGCTGACGCCCAACGTGACCGATATCGTGGCAGTCGGCCGAGCCGTTGCAGATGCTGGCGCTGACGCTGTCTCCGCGATCAATACCTATGTGGGTATGGCGATCGACGTTCGGCGGCGGCAGCCGATTCTCTCACGTGGAAGCGGTGGGGTGAGTGGCCCGGCCATCAAGCCACTGGCCTTGCAGGCCGTCTGGCAGCTGGCGGCTGAGCTCGGTATTCCCATCATCGGCGTTGGGGGGATCATGACCGCATCCGATGCGCTGGAGTTTCTCCTGGCCGGGGCGGTCGCGGTTCAACTGGGGACGGTGAATTACATCCGGCCGCAATCAGCCCGCGAGGTGCACGATGGGATCGCGGCCTATATGCATGAGCACGGGTTCAAAGACCTCCGCGCGTTGCCAATCGGTGGAGCCAAGGTGATGGCGCATGCCTGACCTCGATCGCCAATCGATCGCCCGGCGGGCATTCGAGTCGGCGGGGGCATTTCTCAGTGGTCACTTCGTCTACACCAGCGGCCGGCACGGGGCCGACTACCTGGAGAAATTCCGAATCCTCGAGGATCCCCGGGCCACGACTGCGCTGGCCGCGATGATCGCCGAGCGCTTCCTACCGGATCGGCCAGAGCTGGTGGCCGGTCCGACGACTGGCGGCATCATCCTTGCGTACGAGGTGGCCCGGCAGCTTGGAGTCGACGCCGTCTACGTCGAGCGGGGAGATGGCGCCGGCCGTGTCCTGCGGCGTGGCTTCGACATCCCACCCGGTGCCCGAGTTCTCGTCGTCGATGACGTGGTCACAACCGGTGGGTCGCTCCTCGAGACCGCCGCTTGCGTCAGGCAGGCCGGCGGCGATGTCATCGGGATTGGGGTGCTCGCCGATCGCACCGCCGGTCGAGCTGGAACCGAGGCTCCTTTCTTCGCCTGTCTTACCGTTGACTTTCCTTCGTACGCGTCGGAAGACTGTCCCCTCTGCGCGGCCGGCGTACCCGTTGCCGCGCCGCGTGGTTCCGGCAGGAGGCTGGCAACGGCGTAAATTTCCCTCCCCCTGCAGGTGAAACGCCTGCTTCTCCCTCCCCCCTTGTGGGGGAGCCAAAGTCGTCAGGGTCGCGGGATTTCCCACGTGGGCAGGGTCGGGGTGGGGGTATTTACTGCAACCAGGAAGGCGCCGGCGCGGCCTGGCGCTGGAGTTGCTCACGCATTTCGCGTCGAAGGTTGCGCCGCCCGTCGGCCGGTCGGGCCGGGGTTGCCGGCGTCGCCGCGGGCCGGGATGGGCCGTGAGGCTGGTCATCAAAGGCTCCGGCTTTTGCCGCCCGCAGCACATGCCGCAGTCGAACCGTCCATACCACCTTGCCGAAGTCCCACTGGCTCAGCGCCGGCTCAGCCTCAGGCTGGCGGTCGATCTGAGCAGTGAGACTCTGCTCGTGGTCCAGGTCGGCGAGCTGGAGCGCGGCAGCTGACGAGCTGATCGGCGTGATCACCGCGACCGCCGAGGCTCCGGTGTCGCGCAGGATCCGCATGATGGCCTGGGTCGGCACCAGATTATCGAGTGCCGCGACTGGCTCGAGCAGTAGTTGAGCCGGGCCTTCCAACGCGGATCGGGCCAGCGACCGATGATCGAGGTCCCAGGTCGAAGCCGTGCCGGCCGCGTCGATGACAAACACGGTTGTGGATAACTGTTCGCTCTGTTCGAGAGTCCTGATGCGCTCCCGGGTACTCCCATCGGCGAGGTCTCGGAGTCGATCCAGCTGAGACCGCTGTGTAAGGCAGCCGTATTCATCAATGTGTTGCATGTTGTGCCTGCCCTTCTGAACCCGGATGCTGCTGTCAAACAGCGTTGACAGAAATTCTAACAGCGTCGGCTCGTGATGCAACAGATTTTTTTGGCGAAGTCGACTCCGCAAGGAAGGTCTTAGAAACGGTTAATGCTCTCCAGAAGTTACGCAGCATCTGCAATGGGTTGGATTTCGTACCGATTCGTGCAGATCCCGCGTTGTGCGGTCGACGATGAAGATCACGAAGGTCTCGGCCGCGATTGCGGGAATTACCCTTGGCGGCATGGCGGGCGCGCTTCTGCAGTTCCACACGGCAAGCGCCGCCAGCCTAACGACTAACAGGCCTCTGGTGGCCACCACGCCGTCTCCGCTTGCAGCCACGCCGTCTCCGCGTCCGGCCTGCCCGCCGATGACGCTCGCGATCGCGTTCACCAGCAACGTGGCCGATACCGCCACCCTCGATCTGCGTCTTCCCTGGGGTCACCCGGGTGATCCGGAGGGGCGGATGATCGAGGACTACGGCGCCTATAACGGGACCACCATCCGGGAGCAACTGCCGGTGCATGACGTGACCACCGGATCGCTGATCGAGCTGTCCGGCCACAACGCGATTGACATCATTCTCGATAGCGGAACGCCGCTCTTTGCCGTGACATCGGGTACCGCCTACCGGATCAGCAACTGGACGATTCCTCGCGGGCCACAGGGCTGGGCAGCGGTCATTGTTTCCGACGTGCTCAAAGATGACCGGGGCGATCCGATCGCGTTCTTGTACGGACACGTCCGCGAGTTCGATGTACCAAACGGTCAGCATGTCGCCGCAGGCGCCCTCCTCGCCAAGAGCGGCGGTGATCCCGACGACCCGGGACACGGCTTCAGTGACACGGCGAATGTGCATTTCGAAATCATCGAGTCGCCGAATCCGCTGATCGCTCACGCTGGGACGGTCAATCCGCACCAGTTCCTCGAGAATCTGTACGCTCACGCCGCGAACACGCCCGCCGGCTGCCAGTAATCGTTTCGATCCTGCGGCATAATTCGAACGGAATCGGTGCTATAGTCCGATCAAGGCACCGTCGGGGCGCTGTGACGCCCCTCCTCCCTCCGGCTCGAGCCCGAGGTTGGTCCTTCAAGTCGATCCTCAACCAGCGCGACCCCTGTTGGCGTCGTGAAGGAGGACATCGGATGTCAGCCGACCCGAACCCGGCGTATCCGCATTGCAACGTCGTCCGAATCAAGGTCCATCCGAGCAAGGTCGACGAGACGATCAGGCTTTGGATCCAGGAGGTCCTGCCCACCCTCAAGAAGCAAAAGGGCTTCGGGGGTGCCACGCTGATCGGAAACCGGAAGATCGGTAGCAGCGTCACAGTCACGTACTGGGACTCCGAAGGGGCGATGAAGGAGGCACGCGGTCAGGTCCGCCCGGGGGCGCTCAGAACTCTGGGCAAAACCGGTGCAAGCATCATCGAGGATGACGAGTGCGAGGTCGCGTTCCTGGAGCGGTTCCAGCCAGCGAAGGCTGGTGGCTGGGCGCGGCTGACGACGGTCCAGGGCGATCCGGCTCAACTTTCCCAGGCTGTTTCCAACTTCAAGGAAAAGATCGTGCCCGCGGTCAGGCGCCAGGCCGGTGCCCGAACCGCCTACTTCTTCGGCAACCGGCAGACGGGCAAGACGTTCGCTGGCTCCGTTTGGGACACCCAGCAAGACCTGCAGAAGAGCGAGTCGTCGATCAGCGAGCTGCGCGCTGAGGCGATCAACAGATTCGGCGGCAGGGAGGCGAAAACCGAGGCGATGGAGATGTACTTCATCGAGATCCTCGCCCCCATCGCGCTAGTCCGCTAGCTGACCCGCGAGGGGCGACCGTCCACTCCGAGCCTAAAAGCGGTCGGTCGCCCCTTCAGCCTCGTCGACCGGTGATCGCGCGCCGGGATTTCTCGGCTTGTGCCCTGGCACGACCCGCTTCTTCCTCGGCCGCGGTCGCCCGATCGGCGGCCCGCTGCGCGGCGGTCGACGCTGATGTTGCCTCCTCGCGAAGGCGCTGGGCCGTGGCCGCCGCCTCCTCCGCGCGTTCGGCGTCGGCTCGAGCCGCTTTTTCCGCTGCCGCCGCGGCCCGCCGCTGCTGCATGCGCTCGGCGGATTTGCCTACCGCCGCCGTACTGCCGGATCCGAACATCTCGAGGACGTCGTCGGCGGGCTGAGGCTCGCTGGCGAGCGCGCCCTTTTGCAGCTGATCCCACGTTTCTCCGCCCTTCAGCGCGGCAATGCGAAGGATTTCGCGACACCGGCGAAGCGTCTCTTCGCCGGCCGGATGCTGACCCTCGCGGAGCGCTGCTGCGGCCGCGTTGCTCGCGGCGTCGAGCTTCTGCTGAAAATCCTCGGATGCCCGACGCAGTTCCTGTGCCGCGTTGGCACGCCCGGCGCCCGCGCCCGCCTGGGCTTTTGCCAGCGTCTGCGCGGACTGGCGTAGATCGCGCAATAAAGCCGTGCCTGACCGAGCAACCTGATTCGGGGCCCACAGCGACACCGAAGGCTTTTTCAACGCGGACAGCTGAGAGGCCAGATCAGCGTGGCCTGACGCCTTGAGCTCCTTGACCCTGGCGTTGCGATACGAGGTGAATTGGTCGAGCGGCTGGGCGAGCAGCTCCGCCGCGAGGTCTTGGAGGTTCAAGTTGCCTGGTTACAGCCTCTCGACCTGGTTGGCTAACGTCTGCAGCTCGTGTGCCTCGTTCGCCAGGCCGATGGCTCGGTCTCGGTGGACTTCGTAAGAATCCAATCGGGCCGCCATCTCGCGGAGCTGCTTGCCGATCAGCTGACAGCGGGCAGCGCGCTCGACGATCATTCGTTCGGCAATTCGGCGAGTGCTACCCATGTGGTCGTTAGCCTAATTTGTCCAACCTGAGGTCTGCACACGCCTGGAAATGGGGCGGAGAGGATCGAACTCTCGACACCCTCCTTAAGCTAGGTGGGCTTGACCGCTGTCGGTCGACCTGTGCCAGTATCGTCGCCGGCCGCCCCTACCCTCTTGGAACGGCCGGCCGGACACTAGCTGTCCAGTCTCAAGCCAAACGGAAAACCACGCCTCGTCTTCCTCCATTTGCCGCCCTGTGCAATTGATGGTCGAGCGGTCGATGTTGCGCACGTGAAGGTCATCCAAACAAAGCCGATCAGACACCCACAGCAGGCCGTTCCCGTCAATAAGAAGCAGGTCGACGAATCCACTACAGAGGACAGCGCCTGTCTCATTTACTCTTTTAAGCACCCGAACAGGCTGCATTGGCAAGACCTGATAGTTCGAAGGAGTTCGCGTATCGACCAAGTAGCCCGACCCATCAACTACTGCACAAACTTGGTCTGGATTCGGGCAGGCGTAGACGCCCGTCAGCCCATAGATCCCGCCAGCGAAGAGCCCCACCCACTCCATGCCATCGACCCGACGTATTCGAATAACGAATGGCTCGCCGAACTGCGCGAATTTGTCCACTAATTCCGGTCGTTGTACGAACCTGTAAACAGGGCAACCCCAGTCACCCGAGCCCGGGAACTCAGGCGCGATTTCACACGAATAGTCGCTGGTGAATCCCAGCGTTTGAAGGTCCATTGAATAAACCTTAGTGCGTCGGAATCGCTTGAATCGTCAACCTAACGGTTGGAACTGCTTTTCAGCGCAGAAAAGCGTCGCCCATTTGTTATTGTCTCCGCGACCGGTGGGGGGCCACGCCGGAAAAACGTTGGCTGGGCGAATCGTAGGGAATATGGGTGAGCAATAGGGGCGGAGAGGATCGAACTCTCGACACCCTGCTTAAAAGGCAGGTGCTCTACCACTGAGCTACACCCCCGCGCACGATTATAGGTAGGGGTCTTGGCTCAGCCGCCGTCCTTCCCTAGAACTTGTTGAGCAGGTTGAAGACCGGGGAATATGCCTGGGTCAGCGCCTGCCAGGAGAGCCAGGCGATGGCGAGCAGAATCCCGATGATCAGCACCGCTTCCACCATCTCGAGCCAATGGTGGAGATGGCGTGCCATAAAACCAATCCTCCTGATCCTGAGCCTAGGCCTATCGGCCCAGTCCGTCAATGGCTGAAATGCCCAACCTTGCCTGCTACACTCGACCACCAATGCCGAGCAGTCGGGACGATGCCTGGGCGACGCTCAACGAGTTCACCAAGAACCCGAGCCTGATCAAGCACGCCCTCGGGGTCGAATCGGCGATGCGCGCCTACGCCCCGAAGTACGGCGGCAACCCAGACACCTGGGGAGTCGTCGGCCTCCTCCATGACTACGATTACGAGCGCTACCCGGAGGTCGGCGAGCATGCCATAAAGGGCGCGGCGATCCTGAAAGAACGGGGCTGGCCGGAGGAGATCCGGTACGCGGTCCTGTCGCATGCCGACTACGCCAACGCCCCGCGAACGACGCCGATGCAGAAGGTCCTTTACGCCGTCGATGAGCTGGTCGGGTTCGTGGCCGCCGTGGCGCTCGTCCGGCCGACCAAGTCGGTCGCAGAGGTCGACGTCGCCGCGGTCAAGAAGAAGTTCAAGGACAAGGCCTTCGCCCGGGCCGTCCATCGGGAGCAGATCTTCACCGGCGCGGAGCAGCTCGGGGTCGACCTCGACGCGCACATCCAGGTGGTCATCGACGCGATGAAGGGGAACGCGGCTCCGCTCGGGCTGGCCGGAACTGCGGCCTAGCCGGTCAGGCGGCGATCAGCCGCCCGTCCCGCATCTGCAGCACCCGATCCGCGCCGGTCAGCATGGCCGGATCGTGGGTCACGACCAGCAGGCTTCCCCCGCCGCTGCGGCGGTAGTCGGCCAGCAGGTTGACGACCTCGTGGCCGGTCGCCTGGTCGAGGGAGGCGGTGGGCTCGTCGGCGAAGACAACCGCCGGCCGATGGACCAGCGCCCTGGCGACCGCCACGCGCTGCCGTTCGCCGATCGACAACTGATAGGGCCGCTTCTGCAGCTTGTCGCCAAGGCCGACCCGGCGAAGTAGTGCGAGCGCGTAGGCGGCCACGTCGTGGTTTCGCTTGACGGCCCCGACCATGACGTTCTCGAAGGCACTCAAGTAGTTGACGAGGAAGTGTTGCTGAAAAACGAACCCGAAACGCTCGCGGCGGAGCCGCATCAGGCCGGCCCCCGACAGGCTGGCGTAGTCCCGGTCCTCGAAGCTCACCGCTCCTCGGCTCGGACGCTTAAGCCCGGAGAGTAAATACATCAACGAGCTCTTTCCGGATCCGGAGGGGCCGACCAGCCCGACGAAGCTGCCGCGTTCGACCGACAGGGTGACGGTGTCGACGGCGTGGGCGACAGTGCCTCCAGAGCGATAGTCGAGGGCGAGATCCTGGGCGTTGAGCATCAGTCTCTCCGCTCGATAATCGAGATGGGATCGAGACGCAAAAGCTGCCAGCCGACGGTGCCCATCCCGAAGAGGAAGACCATCAGTGGAATCGGCAGCGTGTGCAACGCCAGGACGTTCCAGTCGAAGACGTTCATGAGCAAGCCATGGGGAACCATGAAGATGAGGTTGAACCAGCTCAAGACGGCCACCGCGATGCCGACGCCGAGGAGCCAGGCCGCGAGCGTGACCCCGAAGGACTCGAGCGCCACCCGCCGAATCAGGCCCCAGCGGCTGTAGCCAACCGCCGCGAGAAGGCCGAACTCATTCATGCGCTGGCGGAAGAAGAGGTTGTTCAAGAGCCCGACGACCAGTGAGAGGACGAGGGTCACGAGCAGGATCAGGAAGCGGTTGATCGCATCGAGGTTGGCGATCAGGCTGTCGATCTTGGCCTTGATGTATGGCCAGTCGAAGAGCCGAAACGCCTGATTCCCGACGAGCCGCTGCAGCTCGTCGTGCACGGCCTGTTCGTGACCCGACTGCGGAACGACGATCAGGCCCTGGTAGCGCCGTTCGAACAGGTAATGCTGGGTCATGTAATCGAGCGGAATGACGCCGAGCCGCGTCGGCCCTCGGATCACACCGACTACCGTGAAGGCGTCAGGCAGGCGATCCAGCTCATCGAGGTTGTTGCCCAGCTTGCCCCCGACCACGACCTTGCGTGAGCGGGCGATCTCTTCCGAGACGGCGATCTCACTGGCGTTCTGCCGGGGCAGACGTCCAGCGACAACGCGATCCCCGTAGAGCGTCAGGAGTTGCGCCATCCCTGGCTGGTCGACGCCATACAGGTCGAACTGGGCATTGCCGGCCAGCAGATTGATATCCAGGTTCGAATAGGCATCTCGCTTGACGAATGCCGTTCCCGGAATCCGGGCGCTATCGGCGAGAAGCTTTTCGAGGCCCGGCTGCGGCTGCTCGATCGATCCCAGGCTCGCGGTCAACCGATCGAGCGCGTTCCGGAACTGGTCGATGGTGGCGCTGGGAGACGGCGGCAGCGGCAGGTTGGCGATGTTCTCACCGGCGCTGTTCAGGTTCGCGGTATCTCGATTCATGGCCTGCAGCGATTGCTGCAACCCGTTGGCATCAGCCGACGCGCTGCCGACGGCGAGCTGCAGCCGCCCCAGCTGGGCGCTGTCCGGGAGTACGGATTGCAGCCACGTCTGGTGCTGCTGCAAATAGGTGATCAGCGGACGGGGATCGGTCGGATTCTGCGTCAGCTGCCCAACCAGCTGATTGAAGGCCTGCTCCTCGGTCTGAAGGCGTTGGACTCGGACGATCAGATCGCCGAGTGGCACGAGGTCACCACGCAGTCGCGCCGCGTAATAGCGTGCATTCGCGGCATCGATCTCGAGCCGCTGGACCGCTGGGAGCTGCGCCCTGACCTGCGCGGGCAGGGCGATGACGGCGTTGTAGTAGGAGGTGATCCCGCCCGGGCCGTCGAGCGAGTCGACCTGCAGCTGGACGTCATGCAGGCGCGCCAATGAATCCTGCAGCGGGTTGGCCAGATCCTGATCGCGCGTTGCGCGCGGAGCGACCAGGATCAGTTTCTGGTAGCTGCCGAAGGTGGCGTAAGCCGTCTCACGGGCAGACGCCAGCAGCGAGTCCGTGACGACGACGCCCAGAATCGCCAGCGCCAGGATCCCGATAACCGGGAGCACCTTGCGTTTGTTGCGAAAGTAGAAATGCCAGAGGGAGAGCGGGTTGTCCATGCACGCTTTATCAATGATAGTTGGCGTCCCTGATGCGACCGTAGAATGGGTTCGCGTTGCCCGAGCTTGTCGACTTCTATCGCCTCGACGACCTCCTCAGCGAGGAGGAGCGTCTGGTCCGATCAACGGTTGGGCGCTTCGTCGACGAGCGGTTCCTGCCGATCGTCGCCGAGCACTACGAACGGGGGACCTTCCCGATGGAGGTCGTCCGGGAGCTGGCGCGGCTGGGCGTGTTCGGCATGCACCTGCAGGGTTACGGCGCCGCCAGCCTGAGCAACGTCATGTACGGCCTCGCCTGCCAGGAACTCGAGCGCGGCGACAGTGGCCTGCGCAGCTTTGTCTCGGTGCAGGGATCGCTCTGTATGTTTCCGATCCATCGCTATGGCTCCGAGGAACAGAAGCTGCGCTGGCTGCCGTTCATGGCGAGGGGAGAGGTGATCGGGTGTTTCGGCTTGACCGAGCCAGATTTCGGCTCGAACCCCGGCGGCATGGCGACCCGGGCCCGTCGCGACGGCGACGACTGGGTGATCAGCGGCACCAAGCGCTGGATCACAAACGGTAATGTCGCCCACCTGGCCATCGTGTGGGCCCGGACCGAACAGGGCATTCGCGGCTTCCTGGTCGAGACCGGCACCAAGGGTTTCGAAGCGCGGGAGATCCATCACAAGCTCTCGATGCGAGCATCGGTCACCTCGGAACTGGTTCTGGATGAGGTCAGGATCCCGGCGTCCAATGAACTACCGGAGGCTCAGGGGCTGAAGGCACCGCTCTCCTGCCTCAACGAAGCCCGCTACGGAATCGTCTGGGGCGTGCTGGGCGCGGCGATCGCCTGCTACCGGAGCGCGCTCGAGTATGCGAAGGCGCGGGTCCAGTTCGACAGACCGATCGCCGGCTATCAGCTCACCCAGGAAAAGCTCGTCAACATGCTGACCGAGATCACCAAGGGGCAGCTGCTCGCCCTGCAGCTCGGCCGCTTGAAAGACCAGGGGAAGGCATCGGCGACGCAGATCTCGATGGCCAAGCTGAACAATGTCCGCGAGGCGCTTCGGATCGCGCGTGAGGCGCGCAGCATCCTGGGGGCGAACGGGATCAGCCTCGAGTACCCGGTGATGCGGCACATGACCAACCTCGAGACCGTCTTGACCTACGAAGGCACGAGTGAGATTCACATGCTCGCCATCGGGGAAGAAATCACGGGGATCGGCGCCTTTAAGTAGGGCATCGTTCCCTCCCCCGCTTGCGGGGGAGGGCAGGGTGGGGGCGATTACGGGCGGATAACGCGCGGCTTGTTCGTGTAAATAGCGTTCGCGGGCAGCGCCTTCGACCAGGCCAGCGAAAAGACGTCGTCCACCGTCCAGACGCCGATCAGCTTGCCGGCCGCGTGCAGCTCCGCCGCGGTCTCTGGTTCGATGGCCGCCCAGTGGGGGCAGAAGACATCGGCCTCGGCGTCATCCATCACTCGGAGCACATCGACCGGGCGGGATGCCTCGAGTACGCCGGTCAGGATCTCGGGCTCGAGTTCGGCGACCCGCTTGATGCAGCGGTGGTCGAAGGAGATCACGACGACGTCCTGAACCATCTTTGTGTCTCGAATGGCCTGCACCACCGCCTCCTCGATGCCGGGATAAGGCAGTGGCAGGTTCTTGATCTCGATCGCGACCCCAACCTGACCCCTGGCCAGCGCCAGCACCTCGTCGAGCGACGGAATTCGCTCCCCGGCGAAGCGCCCATCCTTCCAGCTGCCAGCGTCGAACCGCTTCAGCTCCGCCAACGTGTGGTCGCGAACCAACCCACTGCCGTCCGTAGTTCGATCGATCAGGTGGTCGTGGATGACCGGCAGGCCACCGTCTTCCGACCGGTGCACATCGCACTCGATGACGTCGACCCCGAGCTCGATCGCGGAACGAAACGACGCCAGCGTGTTCTCCGGACATTCGTCGGCATTGCCGCGATGACCGCCGAGCAGGATGCGGCCGCTACGAAGCTTCGCCGCGAGGGTCTCCGCGCGCGCCACCGTCACCGGCCAATGCTACGTGAACCGTCGCGAGATTTTTACATCGGCCAGCACACGCAAGAAATCTCTAAGGCGGGCGTGACACCAGCAACGGTTTCGGCGATTGCCGGCCGACTCAGCTATGACCTTACCCAGGATCCAGTCGCTGGTGCTTCGACGGCGGGTGCAGGCCATGGCGATCGCGTTGCTGGTGCCATTCCTGGCCGTCGCCCCCTTGCATCTCTTCATGCCGGCGGCGGCGAAGGCGCATGGGATCGCCGCGCCGGTCCAGGTCGGGATCAGCTTCAGTCCGCCGCGCGCCGCCTACCTCGGCCTCGATCCGCGCAGTGCCTTCACCCGGCTGGAGGCGATGCACTTTCGCGTCATCCGGCTCAGCACCTACTGGGACGATGTGGACCAGACGGGTTATGCCCAGCTCGACTGGATGATGAACGAGGCGAAACGGGCGCACCAGCCGATCGTCCTCACCGTCGGCATGAAGGCGCTCGGCTGGCCCGAGTTCTTTATCCCCGCGTCGGCGGTCCCGGCCAGCGGTCTCCGCCAGGGCCAGGACGTGGCATCGGACTCGAGCCTTCGGGATGCCGCGCTGGCGTTCGTCAACGACACTGTGCTCCGCTACCGGGACAACCCGGCACTGGTTGCCTGGCAGGTCGAGAACGAACCGTTCAACCGGGCCGGCCCCCAGCGTCTGTGGATCGATGCCGAATTCCTCCACGATGAGATCACGAGCGTCCGGCAGCTCGATACCCATCGCCGGCCGCTGATCGTGAACGCCTTCAGCCACTTCAACCTGATCTTCGATCAGGCATCCGCCCGGCAGGGCTTTGACCTTCGACAGTGGCTGGGCTTCAATGCGGACAGTGCCGAGCGCGACGGACTCGCGGTGTTGAATCGCGGCGATGTCCTCGGCCTCGATGTCTATACGGCGATCGGCTACCAGTTCCTCGGCCAGGACCACATGAGCTACGCCGACTCGGACTGGCCGGACCGGCTCGCCCTTGTCCGTGACCTCGCCCGACAGCAGGGCAAGCCGGTCTGGATCACGGAGGCGCAAGCCGAACCCTGGGAGTCAGCGCCGAACAACTACACCGACCCCAAGAGCACCAGCCCGCGAGCGATCCGCAGCATCTTCGCCAACCTCAAGGACGCCGGGTTTACGACGGTGTTGTTCTGGGGCAGCGAGTACTGGCTGTGGCGGCAGGATCACGGCGACTCGCGCTGGATCGAGACGATCAAAACCATCCTGCGCGACGAAAACCGTGCGCCACTGATGACACTCTCCGCCTGACGCCCCACCCTGACTCAGACGGGGAGCGAACAATTCGACTAAAAGACCGCCCAGTTCACGGTGGAGAGCTGGGCGTCGGTGAACGGCAGGTTCGGAACCTGCAGGTAGAGGTAGCCGATCAGCCGGGTAACCCTGGATTCCTGGTAGTAGTAGCGACGGTGGTCCTCGTAGGCGCTGGAATGGATCGCCTGCGCACTCTGCCCCTGGGCCGCACTCTCCTCCGCGGTCAGAATCAAGTCGTAGTTCCCCAGGAATCGGGTGACCCGGGTATCGCGATACAGCTCGAGTCGCTTAGGCGGTGTCCCGGTCAGCAGATCTGCGGCGATCCGCTGAAAATCCTGGCGCATCGTCGATAGCGCGCCAGGAGGCGAGGGAGACCGGGTCTCGCGGTCGAGGTCCTGGTTCAAGGTGGCCATCGAGATGGTGATGCGATCAAGGTAGGCGGACTCGTCGGGCTGGAGGTCGTTGGGCCGCACGTATGGCAGCGCGGCCGCCCCATGGAGGAAGTCGAGCACCTCGTAGCCCAACTCGCCTCCGTTTCCGGTGTCTTGCAGAAAGAATGCGTCGACCGGCGGCGATTGGCGCACGCTGTAGCGATAAAAGCCGACCCGATGGGATTGCACCTCTCGCACCTTCGCCTGGTGTTCGGCCAGGCAGAGGTCGGCAAAGTCGGTCAGCCCCGGATCCTGCAGGATGAACAGCCGCGCGTTGGAGTAGCTGGCGACCCTCTGGTCCGTGGTGTCCAGCACAAATGCCTCATAGAGGGTGGCGTCCTGCCTGGTCGATTGGAGTGCCCTGGCCATCGATTGCATTGCACTGGCAGTGAGAGGGCGCTGGCCGTAGGCGTTCATCTCGAGGGTACTGCCGTCCCGCCAGCAATGGAGCGCTTGCAGACCCGCCCCGAGATGCGGGCAGCTGATCGCCTGCTCGCTCGGCCGGAAGGGCCGCCGGTCCGCCGAGACGCCGGCAAACGCCACAAAGACGATGGCGATCGCGATCGCCAGTGCGGTCAGGCCGGCGGCCCAGGCCCGCAACCCTCGCCGCAGCGCCGCGGGAATCAGTCGGCGGCTGAACAGTAGCAGGATGCCGGCAGTGGGGACGAACAGTAGCGTGTAGGACGCCAGGCTGAAGACGGTGTCGGCCTGTGCTGTGCAGGGCATCCCAGGGTAGGCGGCGCCGGCCCGCAATGGGGCCCACAGCCAGGCGATAACCAGCAAGCCGAGCGGCCAGGTCCATCGCAGCCACCGCCACCGGCGGCCGAGGTTTTTCGCCGCGACCGTCACTGCGCGAGGGAGACAACCGTCGGGCGGCGGGCCGGCAGCATGTAATGAATGCCCGGCTCGAGCCGGCCCCGGCGATCGAGCCCGCCGTTCTGCAGGAACGCGCTGGTCCGGGCGTAGGCCTCCTCGATCAGCCGATCGACCTGGCTGAAGTCCGTTCCGGACGTGCCGAACTCGACATTGGGGACCAGCAGACAGATCTCCGCTTGCTCGGAGAAGCGCTGATACTCTTCCAGGGTTCGCTGCCCGAGCATGATCTGGATGCTCTGCGCCAGGATGCCGGTCAGGGTGTGGTTCGGCGGCCGGCGCGGGTTCGAGGTGCTGTTATCGATGGCGATGATGTGCGTCGCCCCCAGCTGGATGGCCTCGGCCAGGCCGACGTTCTCTGCCACCGCGCCATCAATGAACTCCTCGTTGCCGATCCGGTAGGGGTTGAACAAACCCGGGATCGCCGAGGAGGCCGCCACCGCGTCCGGCACGCTGCCGGTCGTGAAGATCTCCTTTCGGGCCCGGGTCAGGTTGGTCGCGATTACCGCGCAGGGCAGCGTCAGCTGGTCGAAGGTGGCCGGCAGATTCATGGCCGCCAGCGTTCGCAGGTAGCGGCTGTCGAAGAAGCTGTTGCGGCTGCGCATGTATCGATACGCCATCCGCAGCGGGTTGCGATCAAACAGGTCGCGATTGCGGATCGATCGCCAGACCTGCGCCAGCTGGGCGATCGTCTGCAGATCGGGTTTCGCGGCCAGCGCCACCGCGTTGAAGGCGCCGGAGCTGCAGCCGACCAGGCCGTCCGGCTTGATGCCGGCCTCTAACAGGGCTTTCAGCACCCCCACACTGCAGGCGCCCCGGCTGCCCCCGCCGCCCAGAACGAAGACCAGCCGGCGCAGCTTCTCCCCAGGTTGCAAGACGCGGGTCCGACGCCTTCGCCACCATGACATGGCAGGGGATCGCCAAAATCCAGTCTCCCGCATAGAGATTACGTTTGAGATCCCGGTCCGAACATGCGCACGGCTGAGTGTAACGGGTCAGTGGAAGTCAGTCGCAACTGGGCCAGAAGGGTGTGGACGCTGCGTTGTCTGGCTAGAAGAGGGCGACTGCAGGCGCCACGAGTCCGGCTACGTGTTAGTCTTGTAGTATCACCTTTCATTCCTATGCGCTGTCCCTACCTAGAACAGATCCTCCGCAAGCGGCAAGCCTTCCTCAAGGTCTTTCAGGCTGACTGCCATGTCGACCGCAAGGTGCACCGCTTCCACAGCCTGGTCAAATGGCCCTCTCCGCCTTGCCTGGGAAAGATGGCCACCTGCGCCCTTTACCAGGAGGCCCGCGCGACCGAAGACCTCAGGTTGCGCCGCCTGATCGACTGACAGGCACAACTAAGATCGACTCGTGACCCCTGACGTCATCGTGATCGGCGCGGGTGCGATCGGCACCTCGATCACCTATCAGCTGGCCAGGACGGGCGCCAAGGTGATGATCTTCGAGCGTGGCCAGGTGGGCCGCGAAGCGACCGGAGCCTCAGCCGGCATGATCATGGGCCAGCATGATCGGGGTACGCCCCAGCCATTGGCCGCGCTGGCCACCGAGAGTTCCCGTCTGTTCGCAGCCCTCGCGGCAGAGCTGAAAGACCGCACCGGTATGGACGTTGGCTACCGCCGAGTCGGCCGGCTGCAGGTCGCCTTCGATGAGGCCGCGGAGCGTCAGCTCCGGGCGGAACGCGACCGGCAGGTCGACCACGGGATGATCGCGTCCTGGCTGGATCAGGCGGCGGCCGTGGACCTCGAGCCCGCCCTGAACCCGGCCGTCCGCGCCGCGATCTACTACGCCGATGAGGATCAGGTCTTGCCGCTTGCGTTCGCCCAGGCGTCGGCTCGGGCCGCGGCTGACCTGGGCGCGGTGATCCGCGAGGGCGCCGCGATCGATCGGCTGCTGATCGAAGGCGATCGAGTGGTGGGCGTGGCGCTCGGCGACGAGCGCGTCCGTGCGGATGAGGTCGTGATCGCGAACGGTTCCTGGGCCGGCAGCTGGGCCATCCCGCTCGAGGTCCCGATCCCGGTTCGCCCGCTGCGCGGTCAGCTGGTGGCGCTGCGGACGCCGGGAACCGCGCTCCGGACGGCAATCGGCGCCGGGGATGGTTATGCATTGACCAAGCCGGACGGCTCGACCATCGTCGGAACCACGATCGAAGACGTCGGCTTCGACTCGCGACCGACGGCCGCCGGGATCGCGAGGCTCCTCAATCAGGCGCCGCAGCTCGCGCCGCGCCTGGCCAACGCGACCTTCGCCGGTGCCTGGGCCGGACTGCGACCCGGGACGCCCGACGGCATGCCGCTGATCGGCCGGCTTCCGCGATGGCGCGGCGTCGTGCTGGCGAGTGGGCACTTCCGCAACGGCATCCTGCTGGCACCGGTCACGGGCGAGCTGGTCGCCGACATCGTCGCTCGCCGTCGGCCGCGCCTTGCCCTCGAGGCGTTCGATCCCGGCCGGTTCCTGGTCCGTGCCGCCTGACGTCCCGCGCGCTTTCCCGCGGCGGGCCGACGGGTTCCGCCACGCCGCCGCCGGGGGACTCTGGCTGGCGCCGCTCGTCTACCTGGAGCGAGCCCGGTATGGTCCAGGCTGGTACGGCAAGGTCGTGAGCGCGGACCCGGAGCGGTTGCTAGCCTGGGCGATCAGCAAGGGCATTCCGCAGCGGGCGCTACAGGTCAAGTCGCTGCCCGAGGTCGATATGCCGCGCGCCACCCGCCGCCGGCTGCCCGGCTATCACATCGATTTGTGGGGGGCGCGGCTGGCGCTCGCGTACGATCCCGAGGTGCTGGCGCGCACCCGGGATCGCTCCCTCCCCCGGGAGGGTCGGGGAGGGGGCCTAGTAGCGCTCCACCGCTTTCAACCCGGATCCGGTGATGATCAGGACGGCGCCGGGCGGCAGGTTCAAGACCCGCGCGCCGGCAATGGCGGCGGCTGAGGTCGGCTCCATCAGCAGCCCGGCCGCGGCCGCCTCACGCCAGGCCCGTTCGATCGCGGCCTCCGATACGGCGATCCAGCGACCGCCGCTGTAGCGGACGGCGGCGTAGCTTCGCTCCGCGCGGGTCGGCTCCGGAATCCGGATGCCGTCGGCGATCGACCGCTGCGGGACGACCGGCGCGGGTCGCCCGATCGGCGCGCCGCGAACCAGCGGCGCACAGGCTTCCGACTGCACGCCATGGAGTTTCGGGGCCCGTTCCACACGTCCGGCGGCGACCAGGTCGGCGAATCCCATGGCCAGCCCGATCAGGATGGTGCCCTGGCCGACCGGCGTGATCACGTCGCGCAGCTGCTCACCGAGCTCCTCGAAGAGCTCGTAGGCGATGGTCTTCGTGCCTTCCAGAAACGCGTCGTCGCGGGCGTGCCCGACGTCGTACGCCTCCTTCGCCGCCGCTAGGGCCGCCTCGGTCACCGCCGATCGCGGGCCGGACACCTTGATCAGCTCGGCGCCGAGCACCTCGATGGCGCGCGCCTTCGACGCGACGATGTCATCCGGGGCGAAGATTCGGGCCCGCAGCCCGGCGGCGGCGGCATAGGCGGCGATCGCGGTGCCGGCGTTGCCCGACGAATCTTCGATCACCGTCCGGGCGCCTGCGGCACGCGCCGCCGTGATCGCCGTGGCGGCCCCGCGATCCTTGAACGAGCCGGTCGGGGCGATGCCCTCCAGCTTCAGCCGATGGTTTTGATACGAGACGATTGGCGTGGCACCCTCGCCGAGCGTGACCGGATCGCCGCGGATCGCCAGGTCGGCGCGGTAGCGCCATAACCCGTAGCCGGACCAGGTTTCCGTTTCGGCCGTCGGGGTCACGAAAGGATTTTCTGCAACACGGGGTCGAGGTAGTCGCGTGTCAGTGGGAACGGCTCGTAACTGCTGACCGTGCCGTCGCGCGCCACCAGCACGCTGACTGGCAGGCCGGTGCTGAGCGTCAGATTCACCCCATATGCGCGGCTGGCCTGACCATCCGGATCGAGCACCGGCGCGGGCTGCAGCTTCAGCGAGATCCAGAACGCCCGAATCGTGTCGGGCGATTCGTTGCCGTAATCGATGGCCACCACGCGCAAGCCCTCCAGCCGGTGCGCCAGGTACTCATCGCGAATCAGCGGCAGCTCGTCGCGGCAAGGAACGCACCAGGTCGCCCAGAACGTGATCAAGATTGGCTGGCCCTTCAGACCGGATAGCGACACGGGATTTCCGTCAAGATCCTTGAGGGTGAAGGCCGGCGCCAGCTTCCCCACCTGGACCGCTCCGCGGCTCGCCGGCAAGGTGGCACCAGTGCTCTGGAAGTGCGAGTCGAACGGCGTCGTCACGGCCACCACCGGAAAGAAGTCATTGAACACCGTCAAGCGGTTCGAAAAGATCAATATCCCCATGCCAATCAAGAAGACGGCCGCCACCGCATTCAGGGTCGCATAGGCGCCGCGGACGCGGGCGAGCAGCCGCATCAACATCCCCGACAGGCCGGCTGCGATCAGAAAGGGAAGCCCCAGCCCGGCGGAGTAAAAGGCGAGCAGCACGGCGCCCTGCGCGGCCGTCCCGCTGCTCCCGGCGCGGAGCAGGATCGCGGCCAGGATCGGGCCGACGCAGGGCGTCCAGCCGATCGCGAAAGCCAGCCCGATCACGTAGGACGCCCAGGGGGCGCGCGGCAGCCGGTGGGCGATGTCGAACCGCTTCTCGCCCATCAGTCCGGGGATGCGGCCGAGGGTGAGGAGCGCGACTCCGATCAGCACGAGCGCCACGCCGGCGATCTGCAGCAGCAGCGGACGGTAGGCCTTCAGGTCGGCGCCGATCAACCCGAACGAAGCGCCCAGCGCGACGAAGGCGGTGGCAAAGCCCGCGACGAATAGCCCGGCATTGCCCAGCACCTTGAGCTGCTGTCGGACCGGCATCTCGCTGCCGGCGGAGGCCGCCCCCATGTAGGTGACGTAAGCCGGGACCAGCGGCAGCACACAGGTCGAGGCAAACGACAGGAGGCCGGCGAGGAACGCCAGCGCCGAGTCGAGGATCATCCCGCCGGCTTAGGTTTCTCGGTCGCGAGTTGACGGACCCACTCGCGCAGACGCGCGGGGGCGTCGTCGGTGCAGCATTCCTTCCGGACCAGTCGCTTCAGTTCCGCCTGGAACTCGAAGACCTTCTCGCAGGGCGGGCAGTCGTCCAGGTGCGCCTTGACCTTGCGGACATCCGCGTCGCTCAGCTCTCGGTCGATGTAGCCAGAGAGATTGCGCATGGTCTGCTCACAGTGGTCGGCCATCAGTGCGCTCCCACGGCGACGGCCCTCGGTTTGGGCCGGCCAGAGTATTCCCAGAGCTTCTTCTGCAGCGCTTGCCGCCCACGGTGCAGCCGGGACATCACGGTGCCGATCTTGATCCCAAGGATCGACGCGACTTCTTTGTAGGAGAAGTCTTCGACGTCGACCAGGACGACCACCATCCGCATCGGGACCGGCAGTTCTTCGAGCGCCCGCTTGACTTCGTCGCCGAAACCACGCTCCACGATGATCTCCTCCGGGGACATCAGATGGACGGGCATCCCTTCGCGCCTCAGCTGGTCGTAGATCGAGAAGTCGGTGCCCGGAGTGTCGATCGGATCCTCGGGTGCTGGCCGCTGCCGCAGCCGGTTGCGAAAGACGTTGGTCATGATCGTGAACAGCCAGGCTTTCTCATTCGTGCCGGGCTTGAAGCGATTCCGGTAGCGGTAGGCCCGCAAATACGTTTCTTGCACCAGGTCCTCGGCGTCCTCCGGCTTTCTTGTGAGGCGCAGCGCGCTTCGATACAGCGCATCGACGTGCCTCTCAAAAAGCGAAAAATCGCTACTCATGCCAACGCCTCGCTGGTCCATTCTATTCCGGCAATTCAGCGCGATCGCCGTGGGTCAGTCCGGGGGCGGACCCCCACTCGAGCTCGGCGGTCCTCCCTGATTCGGCGGTGCGTTGGGTCGCGGTCCCCGGCCACGGCCTCGCCCTCTCCGGCGGCGGCGGTGCGGGAAATCTCCCTCTGACCTGGGCTTGACTTCTCCCTGGCCCTTGGGCCCTAAATCACCTTCCCCCCTGGTGGGGGAGGGTCGGGGTGCGGGGAAGGGTCGCCGATCGCGTCCGCGCTGCGGTTCCCGGGGTCCGCGCTGCCGCGGCGTTCTCGGTGCGGGCGTGGCGCTGCTCTGACCGGATGACGGGATCGGCTGGCTGGTGGCCTGTCCGCGGCCGCTCCCACGGCGTCGCCGCCGCCCGCGACGCTGGTCGGGTGAGGGCGAGGGCGAGGGCGAGGTGGCGGTTTCGGGGCGTGGACGCTCGGCCCGCGGGGGCGGGACGCCTGGCAGAATCCGAGCCAGCCCCCGAGGGCGACGTCGGCGACCGGGTTGATCCCGGGGCCGCGCATCCTGCTGCTTGACGCGCTCCTCGAACTCGGCCAGCCACTCTTCCATCGGCCGTTTGATCTGCGGCCGGGGCGCTCGTGGCTCCTCGGGCCAGATCCGCGGCCGATCGGGGCGAACGGCTTCCGGTGGCGGATCGGCGTCGGTCGGCTCGGGCTCGACCGCGATCTCAGGCGGGAGTTCCGACATCTGTCGAAATGTTAACCGCGGTCGCCCCCAACGCCGGTTGGGCCACGGTCCACTGGACCAGGAAACGGCGCCGGAACCGGTTGAGGGCCACCACCACCGGTGCGCCCAGCGTCGCGATCAGGATGATGTTGCCGGCAGACCGGAATGCGTCGTAGACGAGCGAGGTCGCCAGATAGAAGCCGGCGAAGCGGCGGGTCAAGTCCGTTATTCCGAGGCCCGGCGCCCAGCTCAGGGTCGAGGCGGCGGGATTGAGCAGGAGTGGCCACTCCCAGAGGTCGAGCAAGAGGCCGTACGTCAGCCCGGCGGCGCCGCCGTAAAGCGCCAGCAGACCGATGGTGAAGCGCGAGGTGGAGCGGCCGGTCATGCGACCGAGATAGCCGGCCCCCATCCCCACCCAGCCGGCCGCCAGCATCTGGTAGGGCAGCCAGGGGCCGAGCCCGGCCGTCAGCACCGCCGACAGGAGCAGCGTGAGCGCGCCGCTGGCGAAGCCGAAGCTCGGTCCCATCGCGAAGCCGCCGGCAATGATGAGAAAGAAGATTGGTGAAAAGCCGAGCAAGCCGATAACGATGACCAGTCGCATCACGGCATCGACCGCGACGAGCGCCGCGAGGATCGCCAGCAATCGAGTCGAGAGCCGGTGGGTCTGCACGGCCACCGCCAGGACGACCAGGGCGGAGACTGCGACCAGCGCGCTGAAGAGCAACACCGGCTGCGGAAATCGTGAACCGAGCAGAAGCGGAGCGATGAAAAGGATCACCCCCGCAGCGGTGATACTGAGCAGCACGGCGTCCTCCAGGTGGGTGCGCAGTCCGCGACTCACACCGGAACCTCCTCCGGCAGCAGCCACTGACCGCCCAGCAACTTGTTGATCTGCGTGGAGAAGACCAGCGAGTCGCCGAGCACGCTGCGCGGCGGACCGTCGGCATAGATCTCACCGTCGGCCATCAGCAGGACGCGGTCGGCGGTCCGCGCCGCCCACTCGACATCGTGGGTCGCGATCAGCATCGAGGCACCGGTTTCGGCGCGGGTCCGCAGGAAGCTGGTGAGCGCCTGTTTGACGGTTGGATCGAGCCCGCGGGTCGGCTCGTCGAGCAGGAGGAGATCCGCTCGGGCCGCGACCACCGCGATGGCCAGCTGCTGCCGCTCGCCCGAGCTCAAGTCTCGCGGATAACGGTGCCGCCAGTCGCGGAAGGGGGCGACCGACTCCGGGGGGAGGCCGCGAAGCTCGTCCTCCACCGTCGCCGCGAACAGCAGCGCATCGGCATCTTGCGGAACATAGGCCGCCGTCACCTCGCCATGCAGGTGACCGCGCTGCGGTCGCTGGAGTCCCGCGATCAATTTCAGCAGCGTGGTCTTCCCCGACCCATTGCGACCCATCAGGGCGGTGACCTGGCCGCGGCGAAGGGTCATCGACACACCCTCGACGGCGCGAGCGCCGTCATACCGAAAGCTCAGGCCCTCGAGCCGGCAGATGACCTCGCCCCTGCCGTCTATGGGTGGCAGGTTTTGGGTCGCGGCTGGAAGGCGCGGGGCGTGGATCCGCGCATCGCGCAATCCCAGCGGGATCGGCACCCAGCCCGCCCGAATCGCGAGGTCCACCACCGGAGGACGCGCGCCTCCGTCCGCCACGGCCGCCCGAGGCGCCTGGTCCCGCATCGTCCTCGATTCGAGGGTCCAGATTCGGTCGACAAAGGGAGCAATGCGCTCCACTCGATGCTCCGCGATCATCGTCGTCATGCCGAGCTCGGCGACCAGCCGCAGCACGACCTGCAGCACGTCTTCGGCCGCCTGGGGATCCAGTTGCGATGTGGGCTCGTCGAGCGCGAGTGCCTGTGGGTGCATGACGAGGGCCGCCGCAATCGCCACCCGTTGACGTTCCCCGCCCGACAGGGTGGCGATCCGGCGACGCCGCAGCGGGTGGATGCCGACCTGGTCGATCACCTCCTCGATGCGCTTGCGCATCAGCGGGCGGGCCAGCCCCAGGTTCTCGAGGCCAAAGGCGAGCTCGGCCTCGACGTCCTCGAGCACGAATTGGGCATCGGGATGCTGAAAGACGAAGCCGATGCGCGTGCCCAGCTCGCGGGTGAGATGCGTCCGCGTGTCCAGTCCGCAAACGGTGACCCGGCCGCTGAACTGTCCCCCGGTGCTGTGCGGCACCAGACCGTTGAGGCAGCGAAGCAGCGTCGATTTTCCGCTGCCCGAAGGGCCGCGAAGCAGGATGACCTCCCCTGGATCGACGCGCGCGGTGATGCCCTCGAGGGCCGGCGCATCGGCCTCGGGGTACCGGTAGCCAAGATCGTCAAGCGTGATGATGGGCATGGTCCGTTCGAGGTAGGAGCGCGGTCACCGCCGGGGTGGCCAACAGCATGACGGCGATCAGGCTGACCGCAGTTGGCATCGTCGGCGCGAGATCGACGTAGGGGTTATAGGGCCCCGACGGCAGGACCAGCGTGAGAATCAGCGCGGCGAGCGAGGCGGCGATCGCCGCCGCATCCAGCCCTGACCAGCGGAGGGGGTGGTACCGCGAACGGTGGCCGCTGCCGTAGCCGCGCGCATCGAGCGACTCGCCGTACTGGATGGCCTGCTCCAGCGTGGTCAGCAAGAGCGGGACCAGCAACCCGGGAGCGGAGTGCCATCCGGTCCGATGACCACGGAGCCGGCGCGCTTCGCGGATCGCCTGAAAGGACGCAGCGGTCTTCGGGACAAACGCCAGCGACAGGGCAACGGCCGTGCCGGCGCGGTAGAGCGGTTGGGGAAGCAGCGATAGCAGGTCGGCGCTACGAATGGTCGACGGCAGCAGCCCGAACACGGCGACCGTGAGCAGCAGGGCGACACCGGTCGACGCCCCGTAGGCGACGGCCTCCCAGGTCCACGCTCCGCCAATGATCGGGATGGGCGGAAGCTTGAGCAGCAAGTGATGGCCGAATCGGCTGAGGGCAGCACTGAACAGGATGGGGATGACGGCGAGCACGGCGCCGACTTTCCAGTACGTCGAGCCTCGCCGGCCACGGTACGACAGCCACACGTTGATCAGGACCAGGAGCAATAGGGCCTGCAGAAATGGGCTGCGGTCGATGAACGCCGCCGCCAGGCCGGCGATCGCCCAGGCACACCAGGCCAAGGGGTTGCGGATCATGGCCCGCGCCGTCGCAGGTTGATCGCCCCCAGGCCGAGCAGCAACGTCGCCGCCCCGCCCAGGAGCAGCCATGGTCCGATCGTGGGCGGCTGTGGCGGTTTGGTCGAGGGCCCCGTGGTGGCGAGCGCAGACCGGCTGGTCGGCGATTCGCTGGGCGCCACTGCCTCCAGGTTGGCCGATGGTGGTGTCGAGGTCGCTGGTTCCGATGCCGCCGTTGTCGGAGCGCCACGAATCGCCGGCGGCTGGCTGGCCGCGTGGGTCGCGGCGACCGTGGGCGCCGGCGCGCTGCAGACCTGGCTGAAACGAATCGACGGTGGCGGCGCGCCGAAACCGGAGGTGTAGGTCCAGCCTTCCATATCCCCGTCGTGAATCGTGTAGCCGTTGACGCCTGTCGATCGCGCGACCCATCCCGACGGCGTGGCGGACCAGTCGGACCAGTTCGGGCCTGACGTCGGGCCAAAACACCGGTCGGGTACGGGGGTCGGCTCGTGATCGACCTGACAGACCGTGTCGCTCCCACCGCCCCAGTCGTATACCTGGGGCGGCTGGCCGGAATTGACGCCGGCAAGCTCGAGGAGGGCCAACCCACCGATCGTCTCTTGCGCGAACTCGACGCATCTCCAGAGCACGCGCGGGCCTGGCCACGAGGAGCTGTGCTGGATCACCAGCGCGGCGCGATGGATCGCGGCATGCGCGGGTGGATGCCAGAGCACCGCGCCCGAAAGCGCCAGCGCCAGTGCGAGGGTCGAGCGAGCTATCGACGGCGCGCGCGTCGGCGAGGCCTCATCAGGATGGCGGTGGCAAGCAGCAGGATGACCAGACCGGCAAGCGGTGGACGGAGGTCGGCGGTCGCACCCGTCTGGGCCAGCCGGGCCGTCGTGGTCACCGGGGAACGGGTGGCCGTTGGCTGCGGCGTTGGAGATGTGGAGGTGCTGGTCGGGCAAGCCAGCAGCGACACCTTGGTCTCGGCGAGTCCGGTGACCGTGAGGGCACGGAGCAGGAACGCCGCTGGCGCAAAGGTGGTGGCGAACAGCTCGCTGAACCCGCTCAAGGCCCCTGCGTCCGCACCGCTGGGGATCTGCTGGCCGGCGAGATAGTTGAGGGCCTGGTTGAGCATCGAGGCCCAGGTTGGATTGCTTTGCCGGCCCGCCGCCAGGATGGCCTGGATCGCTAGCTCATCCGAGTTCGGATCGGGGCCCGCCCCGGGTGTGTTGCCGAAACCTCCCTGGCCAAACACGGTCTGCAGGTAATCGAATCCCCTGGTGATGGACGCGTCGTCAGGGGCAACTGCGGCGCTGACCAGCGCCTCGACGACCAACGCAGTCGTGTTGGAGTCGGTGCCGAACTGATCGGCGTTGTCAAAACTCCATCCGCCATCCGATTTCTGCTGCTGCTTCAAAAAATCGACGGCGTCCTGGCCAACCGCCTGACTATCCGCACGGAGACCAAGGATGGCGAGGGCGTCGCTGAAGACGTCGCCGCCGTATTCGCCGGCGGTCTGGCCGGAGATCGACTTGGAGGCCTGAAGCTGTGCCGCAAGCGTAGCGGTCGGACCGGTACCGGGTTGCGAGGCACGAGCGAGAAGCAACTCACCGTTCGTCCCGACATCCGTGCTGACGGCGGTCTTCAGGTAATCGGCCAGCGACACGGCCCCGGTTCGCATGGCCGAGGCGGCCTGGCCGGCCGCGGCCAGGCTGAAGGCGACCTCCGATGAGCGGGCGACCGGGTTGCCGCCCTTGCCGATCTGTCCGTTGGGCTGCTGCTGCGCGCACTGCAGCCATTGCAGAGCTCGTTGGGCGTTGCTGGTGAGCGGGCTCTGCGCGCTGGCCGCGGTCGAGGCCAGCAAGAGCACCACGCTGGCGATGACACTCGCGGACGGTAGTCGTTTCATGTGAACCTCCAGAGCAAGAAATGCGCAGCTGGAGGCCGATCGTGAAGATGCCGGGCACCTCCCTCTCAGCCTCGAAGAGGGTCGTGGTCCCCGACAGGCAGGTCTCCTGGCTCCGGATCGTTGTCGCTGGACTCCTTCCCAAGGCGACGGCCTCAGTGGATCTCGTCCATGACTCCCCGGTTACAGTGACGGGTTCGCGCCGGATTCGCACCGGCTTCCCTTTTCAGCTCTCCTCGAGCCACCTGTCGGCGTTTTTAGTTGTCGAGGCCCCTGGCCGGCATCACCTCCCCCAAAAGGTGACCGCAATTATAGGATGCCGCGGAGAAATGAAACGCCGCCCGAACCCGGGCGGCGTCGCGATCGGCGGCTTCGACGATCAGGCGACGCGGGACTGCTCGAAATAGGCTTCCAGCTCTTCGATCGTCGGGACCCGGTTGATCTCGTCGGGCTCGACGTTCATGAACTGTTCCTGCGCCGTGAAGACGAGCTCGATCAGGTCGGGGATCCGGATGTCAGGCGTGTAGGGCACTCCGAACGTCCGCAGCTGCTGGACGACATTGAGCGGCACGATGGTCCGCTCGGCAAGGTTCATCTCCTCCAGGGCCCAGAGGACGCGGTCGAGTGCGTAGAGGCTGAGCTTGCGCTTGGCTTCCTCGGCACGGGTCGCCATAACGCGCAGCGTCGTGCGTTGAGTCTCGGTTTGAATCGCTTCGTACAGTCTTATAGGTAGTTCCTCCGACGCTTGCTGTTGTTTCGGCCAGCGCCCACGGTACGAGCCTCTTCGGGGTGCCGCAAATAACTTTCGTTAAAAGATGTAAATAGACGACCCGATGTCACCGGCAGGCTTTCGAAAACGCGCGGGATAATACCCACAATGGCGTACAACGATCTCGAAGGCGATCGGGGACCGGGTCGGGAAGCGGTCGAGCTCTACACCCGAACCTACGGGACACTGCTGCGCAGCTCGGGCGAAACCAAGCTCAAGGTGCTCGAGCAGTCGCACATCGGGATGCGGTCCAGCCTGCACCCGAAGGCGGGATCGGCCGAACCCGACACCGGGGCCCTGATCTACGCGCTCCGGCGGCTGCCGCCCTGCATCACGGCCGTCCGCCGGATCGTCCTCGGTCAATCGGCCGAGGTCTTCAAACGGATGCTCAACGTGGACGTCGAGCGCTGGGAGATGCAGAGCTCCCCGGGTCGGCGACGCCGATATTACTTCGACGGCAACCAAACGCTCGCCGTCTACATCGCCAGCCCCTCGGACATCGATGATGTCATTCCTCAGCTGGTGGCCTTGCAGATCGAGTGGAACAAGCTGCACGCGTTACTGAGCGTCGAGGACCTCCGTCACGGGGAGGCCGTGGCGCAGCAGTTCCAGGTACTGCAGCGGCTGGGGATCTCCGAGGACGACGCGCTTCGACTGGTGGAGATCTGGGGTGACTTGCTCGGTCCGCTGCGTCGCATCCAGGCCGAGGAAAAAGACTTTCGAATTCGGATGTTGGGCGGCTCCCAGGTTGGCTACATCAAGGCCACGCGCCGCTGGTGGGAGCCGATCGAATCGCTGATGCGGAGCCAGGGGGTGAGCGACCGTCCCGTGTACTTCATCTCGAGCAACACCCACAGCCTGGTCAACCTGCTGAGCGGCTCGGCGCGGCGCCATCAACAGGAGATCGTCGACTACATCGAACGCAGTAACAACCTCGAGCTCGTTCCCGAGCTGCGCAAACTCCGTCAGGGTCAGTCGCGCGGCAACTGGGACAACTTCCTCTATTACGCAGCTCGATCCTATTACGGGCAGTCACCGGAAGCCGGGCAGCGGCGGGCGCAGCGGACCGGCGAGGAGGAAGAGCGCGGCATCTTCTTTCTTCCCAGCCAGGCGGGCCTCGACGTGGCGGCGCAGGTCATCATCCTCGACCGGCTCGTCGCCGGGGATCTCGATGCGCGTTTGGGGAATCCGGCTGCGGATCGATTGAAGCGTAGTCCGGCGGTCTTGATCAACGTCAACTACCCGCTCGGCCTCGGCGCCTACAACGTGCTGCGCGAGGTCGCGGTGAGCGTGGGGACGCTGCGGGGCGTCTACGTGCTCGGCAAGGCGGCCACCCTGAACGGCAGCATCGGCGACATCATGATCTCCAACGTGGTCTATGAAGAGCACTCCGAAAACACCTACTGGCTCGACAACTGCTTCAGCTTTAACAGCGTGGCCCCCTTCCTGGTGTACGGCTCGGCGCTCGACAACCAGCGAGCGGTGACTGTGCGCGGGACCTTCCTGCAGAACCGCGGTTACCTCGACTTCTACCATCGCGAGAGCTTTACGGTGGTCGAAATGGAGGCCGGGCCATACCTGGACGCGCTCTACGAAGCCGCCGAATCGTCGCGTTATCCAGTCCGCGAGAACATCAACTTCACCAAGCTGCCGTTCGACCTGGGCGTGCTGCACTACGCCTCAGACACTCCGTACACGCAGGCCCGGACGCTGGGCGCGCGCGGTCTCTCCTACTACGGCATGGACTCCACCTATGCCTCCTCGGTGGCCATCCTGCGGCGGATCCTGGCGCAGGAGCAGGTGCTTACGGCGGACGTTGCGACGCCTCGTTGGGCCGACGCCGAAGTCGCCACCAGTTAGCGCCGCCGTAATGCGAGCTTGCTAGGCTGCGCTCAGATTCCAACCCTTCGCCCCCCTCCTCCCCACAAGAGGCCGCCTTCAAAAGCGGCCTTTTGATTTGTTAAGGGTCAGGCCGCTCGTCGGTGTTTGCGACCGTCTCTCTTGCGCAGGGCCAGGTCCGCCAGCGCGAGGTCGATCCGACGATCCGATGGATCGAGATGTTTGGCACCGGTCAGCAACCGTTGGGCCGCCGTGAGGTCGCCCCGCTCCAGGTCGGCGAGTCCCAGCTGCAGCGCGAGTCCGGGATCGACCGGGCACTGGGTCGCGGCACGCTCCAGAAAGGGATACGCGTCGTCGCGTAGGCCCATTTCCCAGAGCAGCGTGCCCAGCTCGGCCAGGATCTCAGGCTCGTCGGGCGCCTGGTCGTGGGCTCTGAGGTAGGCGAGCCGCGCCACCTCGGCGTGGCCCAGCTGGCGGTGGTCGCGGCCGATTAAATACCAGGTTTGCCAGGAACTTGGGGCGAGCATCATGGTGCGGGTATAGGCGGCGCGTGCCGACTCGCGATCGCCGAGGGCATCGCAGGTGAGTCCGAGCCGGAACGCCACCTCGGCATCCATCGGGTCGATCCGACTAGCCTCCTCGAGCGCCTCGCGGGCGCGCGCGTAGTCGCGGATCCGATGGCAGAGCGTCCCGAGCCGGAGCCGGGGACGCGCATCGCTCCCCACGAGCTTGACGGCGGCCTCATACCGGACGACCGCCTCGCGGACGTTGCCTTCCGCTTCCGCCAGCCGGCCGCTCTCGAGTACGCGCTCCATCTCCGCTGACATCGCGCAGAAATAACGCGCCGGACGGACCGCTCCTACGCCCGGCCGCCGTCCTCCAGGAAACGCAGCAGGTCAGGCTCTTCCATCTCCTGGGCGGGGAGCAGTGGCGTGTATTTCAGTCGAGTCGCCAGCTTCATCGCCAGCTCGACTTTGAAATCGACCGGCGTGAATCCCTTGTCGGTGAATATGCCGAGGGTGCGGTCCCGGATCACGAGCGCCGCGCCCTGCTTGCGGGCCAGCACCCGCATCACGGGTGTCCCGCCGTTGCCGCCGGCCGGTGGGCGGCGGCCACGGCGCTGGACTCCCAGCGCACCTGGTGACCTTCCCGCTCCAGCTTGAAGACGACGATGGACGCGATATTGGGCTCGTCTTCGACAAGCAGAACGGGTGCCATGAGTCGGGCACTAATGTTAGCGGGTGGCGCCGCCATCATCCAACCTGCTATCGATCTTCCTCGCACACGGCGCCTCGGGGGATGCGACGAGCATGCGGCCATACGTGAAGGCGCTGCAGACTCGCGGGCTTCACGCCGCGGCCATCGACTTACCCCGATCCGGGCGTTCGGTCGTTAAGGCCGAGAAAGCCATCCCCACCTTCATCGCGAAGGTGCCACCCGGATCGATCGCCGGCGGGCACTCGTATGGCGGCCGAGTCGCCAGTATGGCGGCGACCGAGGTGCGCTATTCGGCGTTGCTGCTGTTCAGCTACCCGCTCCACCGCCCGGGACATCCGGAGGACCTGCGAACCGAGCACTGGCCGCGGATCGAATGTCCGGTGCTGCTCCTATCCGGTGAATCCGACCCGTTTGCGCGAGCCGATCTGCTCCGGGCGTCGGTGCGACTGCTGCCGCGCGCCGAGCTGATCACGTTTCCAGGGGTGGGTCACGGTCTGCTCCCCGTACTCGACCAGGCGATGGACCGGGTCGCCGCCTTCGTCCGAAAGATTGCTGGATAGACTTGCCCGATGTGCACCGCCCCGGACGACGACGATGGTCCTCGGGTTGGGGCGGCGTTCAAGGAAGAAGAGCGCCGGCTGCGCGCCGGTGATGGCGCCGCCCTGCGGGAATTCGTCGCCCAGCCGGCGACCGGGTTTCGGCGTGGCGCGGTCCTGATCATTCACGACATCTGGGGCTACACCGACTTTTATAAAGACCTGGCGCGCCGGATCACCGAGCACGGCCACGCCGCCGCTCTGGTGGATTTCTTCGGTCGCCAGGGAGACCTTCCGGAGTCGATGCGGGCGCCCGAGCGCACCGGCTCTAACCCCGAGGCAGTGGCGCGCGCTGGGCAGCGAGCTCAGCAATTGCCGGATGAGCGATTCATCGCGGACATGCAGACCGCCGTGGATGACCTTCAGTCGCGCGGCGCAGCGCGGGTCGCCTGCTGGGGCTTCTGCCTGGGTGGGCGGTTGGCCTATGTGGCCGCCGCCCGGGTGCGGGGACTCGCCGCCGCGGTCGCCTACTACGGGTTTCTACAGGCGGCGGCCGGGCGAATTTCTCCCCGGGACCTGGCCGGAGAGATTCGGATTCCGGTCCTGGCCGTCTTTGGCGGTGCGGATGAAGGAATCACGGTGGATCAGATTTCGGCGTTTCGCGACGCACTGCAGACCGACAAGGAATTCGTCAGCTACCCAGGCGCGCCACACGGGTTTCTGCGGTACGGCGCAACCGAGCACAAAGCCGCGATCGACGACGCGCTGCAGCGGACCTATCGGTTCCTGGCGCGGGCGCTGGCGCCGCCGGGCTAATCGCCCTCAGCCGCTAAAGCCGACGGGGAGCAGCACCTCGCCACTGGTGGTCTGGACGTAGACCTGCCAGTTGTAGTAGCCGAGGTAGGCGCGAGAATCGGCGAGCATTTGCCTGGCGTAGAGCATGATCGCGCGGACATAGAGCCAGCTGGGGTTGTAGGCATAGACGGCTCGATTCATGTCCGCGGGCGCACCGTGCGCATGAAGGTAGCGGCCGGCGGCGAGGATCGCGTCGTGCGGGTTGTTCACATCGCCGTGTCCGTAATAAGCCCAGGTGGCGGGCATGAACTGCATCGGGCCCTGCGCGCCGGCGGAACTGAGTCCTTGAATGCGTCCCATGTTGGTTTCGATCAGGTTAATGGCGGCGAGGTATTGCCAGGGCACGCCGTAGGCCCGCTGGGCCTCGTTGTAGTACCCCATCAGAGTCTCAGCCGTCGGTGGCGCGATGATCCGCCAGTGGGGCAGCGCGCTCCGGGCGCCGTTGAGGGTATCGATCTGTTGGGCTGCGGTCAGGTTGTCCTGGACGGCGGACCGCACCGCGGCAGGGACCGCTGCCAGAACGGCCGGTACCCAATCCGGGTGGGCGGCCAGCAAATGGTACGCGCGCTGCTGGCGCTCGCCGAGGGCAGCAAATTCCACCTCCTCAGTGTCCCCAGATCGGATGGCGGCCTCCACATAACCGAGCTCGTCGGCGACGTAGGCTGCATCGATGACCGCCGCCGTGGGCGTGGAGGTTGCGATCGGTGAGGCGGTGCCGTTTGGCTTGACGGTCGCAGACCCCACCGTGTGGTGGGAAGCCTGGTTCGAGCTGGATAGGGCGGTTTGCGCGCTCGCGCCACAAGCGGACAGGCCGAGTGCGATGAACGGGAGGACGACCCGACGAAAGAGACGCATCAGCGCTGGGGAAGTCTAGGTCCGACGGCGCCTCAAATCAATCTCAACGATACTCAGGTTTCGACGACGTATGGGTTTTATCCGCCATGGGGAAGCTCAGCGGCCGGACTACGTTGCATCATCCATGGCCTATCCCTGGACCCGCGTGCCGGAGGGCACGCCGCCACTCGATCGCATGCAGCTGCGGCTGTTGCCGGTGGCCAATCTCTTCATGGGCGTGATGTGGTCACGGCCAGGGGGCCTGTCCCTGCGCGCCACCTGGGTGACACCGGCCACTATCTGGCTCGGCATCGCCGCCATTGCGCTGCTGGGATTCCCGGGCGTCGGCGCGATCGGCTACGGACTGACTACCGGACAAATCCTGTACGTCGCTGCGGGGCTGCTGGCGATCGCGCTTGCGGGTGGCGCCGGCACGGTGGCCCTGTATGGCATCCGACAGCGCATCCTGGCGGCCGCGCGTCAGGACTGACGAGAGCTGGCCCGCGCACGGACCGCAGCCCGGCGGCGCGCCCGGTAGGCTCGACCCTTCGCGTCGTTCCCGCAGTCGGCCATCTCACACCAGCGACCCGACCGGTTTTTCGACGCATCGTAAAAAGCCCATTGGCAGGTATCGTTGCCGCAGCCTTTCAGCCGTGTCCAGCGGCCGGTCAGCATCGCAACGAAAACGGCCGCCAGGATTCGTGAGAGTCCAGCGTCGACGCCCGGAACGGACGGGTCCAGGCGCGCACTTCCATTGTTGGTGAAGGCAACCACCAGACGGGCGTCATGGGCGAGCTGGTTAAGCTCTCGTACCGTCCGGACCTCAGCAGCCGCGCTGTTGTTCGCCAGCGCAGATCGCCGCAGCGCCTCACGCAACCTGATCGCTTGCCGGCGATCCCGCTCGCTCACCGATTCGCCCGTCTTGATCAGTTGACGATCCACGAGCCACGACCGCAGGCCGCTCGTCGACGCGAGTTCATCGGCGCCGGATTCGAGGTCACGCGTGTTGATAAAGGCCTCAACCAGGTCAAGCGGTGCCGGGGCCGGCGCTCGTTTGACGGCAACCTCAGCCACGCCGACATCCTAGCACACCAGCAAAACGGCTTGACAGGTTACGTTAACCAGCGTAAGCTCTACGTAGGTTATTGGGCTTACTCGATATTCAGAGAGGTGGCCGAGGATGAGCATTGGAGGTCGGCTGGAGGTCTTGTCGAAATGGTTCGGAACTCCGCGGCCCAACGGTGCGAAGGACACGCGGCTGAGTCAGTGGCGAGCCAACTATGAGGAAGCCTGCGCGATCGCTCGATACGTTCGGTGCATGGCTGAGCGGAGACCGCCGCTGCGATTTTGCGGCACCCAAGACGAGGGCTGAAATGGCAGATCAGGCAGTCCCCAGCCAGAAGATCACCGTCACGCTCAATGAGCGGCTGCACCTCGAGCTTGCCCGGATGGCACGCGACGCCGACACAACGGAGGACGAGCTGATCCGGACGGCGATCAAGGGCCTGGTGCAAGCCCGCCGTGGCCCAGGCATCCCGCGATTTGCCCGAAGGCTTGGTCCCATCGCGCTCGAAGAGGATGGCCCCTCGGCCGCGTGAGTTAGACCGCCAACTGTGCCCTGGATACGCAAACCGACCGTCGGTCTGTTATAGTTTGACCATGGCCCGGACGGTCAATTCAACCCTTCATAGGGTCCGCCGCGTGGCGTTTCTGGACGTGGCCCAGCGTCTGGTCCAGACGAAGGGGTACGAGCAGATGAGCGTGCAGGACGTGCTGGATGCGCTCGAGGTTTCGAAGGGAGCGTTCTACCACTATTTCGATTCGAAGCAGGCGCTGCTGGAGGCCGTTGTCGAGCGCTTCGCCGACGGCGCGATCGCTGCCCTGGCGCCCGTGATCGATGAGCCAGATTTGCCGGCCCTCCGCAAGCTGGAACGGATCTTCGCGGGCATCGCCAGCTGGAAGGCGGATCGGAAGGAGCTCGTGCTCGCGCTCATCGAGGTCTGGAACTCGGACGGCAACGCGATCGTCCGAGAGAAGGTCCGCCGGTTGACCGTGAGCCGCATGGTCCCGCTCCTCTCCAGGGTCGTCAAGCAGGGCATCGACGAGGGCGTGTTGAAAGTCTCCTCCCCTGACGAGACGGCGACCGTCCTCGTGTCGCTCATGCTCGGCGTTCAGGATCTGGCCATCGACCTCTTCCTTGCCCGCCAGGCCGGCACCATCAGCTTCGAGGTCGTGCAGCGAACCATCGCCTCATTTACCGAGGCGTTCGAGCGCATCCTGGGGATTCCGAAAGGGTCGGTGGAGCTTACGGATCAGTCGACCCTGCATTTCTGGTTTGGCTAAGGAGAGAGGCACACATGGCAACGATGATTGAGACGGAGCGACTTACCAAGAGCTACGGCCGCAAGCGCGGCATCGCCGAGGTGTCGTTTCAGGTCGAGGAGGGCGAAGTCTTCGGCTTCCTGGGCCCGAACGGCGCGGGGAAGACGACGACCATCCGGCTGCTGATGGCCCTGTTGCGCGCCGATGCCGGCGCGGCGCGAATCGCGGGACTCGATTGCTGGCAGCAAGCCCTGGAGATCAAGCGACTCATCGGTTATGTCCCCGGCGAGCCCGCGCTCGATCCCAATCTGACAGGCGGGCAGATCCTCGAGTACTTCGCGCATCTCCGCGGCGGTGTCGATCACGCCTACCTCAAGCAGTTGATCGGGCGCTTCGATCTCGACACCAGCCGCAAGTTCCACCAGTACTCGACCGGAAACAAACGCAAGGTGGTTTTGATACAGGCCTTCATGCACCGCCCACGCGTGTTGATTCTTGATGAGCCGACGAGCGGCCTCGATCCGCTCAACCAGCAGGAATTCGATCAGATGGTCAAGAACGCGCGCGATGAGGGGCGCACCGTCTTTCTGTCATCGCACATCCTGAGCGAGGTCGAGAAGACCTGCACCACGGTCGGCATTATTCGCGACGGGCGACTTGTCCGCCTCGGAGACGTTGCCGAAGTGAAGGCGATCAAGCGCTACGAAATCACGATCACATTTGCCAGCGCGGTTCCCGCCGAGACGTTCAAGAGGCTGGACGGCGTGGTTGACGTGGAGACACTGAACCACGGGCATGGTATGCGCCTCGCCATGCAGGGTCCGGCGGATGCGGTGATCAAGGCGGCTGCGCACTATCCGGTCGTCTCGCTGACCAGCTATGAGCCAAGCCTGGAGGACATCTTCCTCCGCTATTACGAGGGGGAGAGTCCAGCCCCCAATGAGGCCCACGATGTGGCTTAGCAGCGTCTTCCTCAAGACGCTCCGCGACTACCGGATCCCGATCCTCGGCTGGGGCATCGGAATGGGACTGGTGGTGGTATCGCCGATGGCAAGCGTGGCCACGCTGCTCACCACGCCGCAGGCCCGGGAACAACTGGTCAGCCTGGCCGCGACGTTCGCATGGAATGCCGATGTGCTCGCTGTCGACACGATCGGTGGTTACGCGACCTTTAAGATCGGCATCTTCATCTTCCTGATCGCGGTCTGGCCGCTCCTGGCTGCCAGTCGCATGTTGCGCGGCGAGGAGGAGCGCGGTTCGCTCGACGTGTTGCTTTCGCTTCCGCGCCCGAGGTTGCGCGTCGCGCTGGAGAAGTTGGCGGCACTGTGGACGGCGCTGCTTGGCATGGGCCTGCTGATCGGGCTGCTGGCGTTCGCCGGTGGGCGAAAGTTCGGCGCCGACTTCGGCCTCGGCGACGCCCTGCTCTTCGGCTTGAACCTCGCCCTGGTCTGCGCCGTGATCGGCGGGGTGGCGCTGCTGATCTCGCAGTTCACTCAGGAGCGAGGCCCGGCGGCGGGCTGGGCGGCAGGCTTGCTCCTCGCCTTCATCGTCCTGGACATGGTCCACCGCGTCATTCCCGACACCGAATGGATCTCGCGCTTCTCTCCCATCTACTACTACAACCTGAGCAAGCCCCTGGTGCCGAGCCATGGCGCCAATGCCGGGGCGATGCTCCTCCTTCTTGGCCTGACCCTCGTCCTCAATGGAGCCGCGATCTGGCTCTTCGTCCGCCGCGACGTTGGAGCGACGGTGCCGCTGCCACGCTGGCTCCGGCTACCCGAACGCCCGGCGAGTCGAGCCCTGCCGGCCGGAGACTGGTCGCTGCGTTCGGTCTACGCGCGCAGCCTTGGCATGATCGCAATGCCGACTGTCTGGTGGACGATTGGCATCGCGGGTTTCGCCGGCTGGATCGTGTTCGCCGTCGAGCAGATGGTGACGCGGCTGTCCGCATTATTCAGCAGCTCGCCCACCATGATCACCCTGATCGAGAACCTGGGTGGAGGTGACGCCAGCCTGAGCGCCGGCTTCCTGAGCGCGATGTTTGTCCTGCTGCCGCTGTTTCTGATGGCCTTCGCCGTCACCCAGGTCAGCGCCTGGTCGTCCGACGAGCAGGACGGTCGCCTCGAGCTGGTGCTCTCGACGCCGCAGCGGCGCCTCGGGGTGCTCCTGGGTCGCTTCGCCGCCCTGGGCTCAGCCACCATCGTCATCGGCGTGGTCACCCTCCTTGCGTCGGCCGGGGCCGCCGCGGCCACCGGGCTGAAGCTCGACTCGGTCAACCTGGCCGCGGCGACGCTGGGCATGATCCCGCTCGGGCTGCTGATCGCTGCTATCGGCTACCTGGCGTCGGGGTGGCTGCGTACCGCGGCCGATACCGGGCTCCTGAGCGTCGTGCTGCTGATCTGGTTCTTCATCAGCTTCATCGGACCGGAACTCAATTGGCCGGACGCGACGCTCCGCCTATCGGCTTTCTACTACTACGGCACCCCCTTGCTGCACGGGCTGCAGGTGGCGTCCGTGTTGGGGGTCGTCGCCGTCGCCGCCCTGGCGCTAGGCCTCGGCGCCCTGCGGTTCGTGAACAAAGACATCGGCGTGTAGACTCGGGGCCACCGCCGGGTCCAGGAGGAGTACTCATGACCGTACCGACAAAGGCGCCGACGTACCGAACCGGCAAGATCTGCTACATCGAGATTCCGGCGACAGACATCGGCCGGTCAGCCGCGTTCTACAACCGGGCCTTCGGGTGGCAGATCCGACAGCGCGGCGACGGTGCGACCGCCTTCGACGACACCGTCAACGAGGTCAGCGGCACCTGGGTCCTGGGGCGGCCTCCGGCTTCTGAGCCCGGGCTGATGGTTTACATCATGGTTGGGAGCGCTGCCGCGGCGGTCGCCGCGGTCGTCTCTGCAGGCGGTGAGATCGTGGAGCCCGTCAACCCCAACGCCCGCGAGGTTGTCGCAACGTTCCGCGACCCCGCTGGAAACTTGATTGGCATCTACCAGCAACCCGGCCTGGCCGAAGCCGAGGCGCGCGAGGCAGGCGCGACAGTCGCTTGATCCGCTTAGATCCCCGACGGAATCCGGCTATCGGGGCAGTGGCACCGGGGTTGTAGGTCACAACTGGCCGTCGCTCAACATCCTTGGGGTCCGGGCGGGGTCGGCTGGCAACCGGTTCCTGTTAGCAGGAGGGCCATCAAGATCGCGACTCTATTCCGGGTCACACGGTAGCTTTAACGGCCAGGGCTTTCAACTCGCTCTGAGCCGGCTTCGATGTCCGTTCCTGGGTCCCGGTCCGCGCGAAGGTCGTCGGCGGACGGGCCCCTCACAACTACTCGAGTTTCGTGGCCTTCGATTCGATCGGCCTGCGGATCGCTCATGAAATTCACGACGAGCTGAGCGAGGACGACGTCGAAGGTGCCCTCGTCAAATGGAAGCCGCTCAGCTTGACCGACTCGCACATCGACCTGGATAAGACGAGCTTGGCAAGCGGCGGCGAACGACTGGGATGGATCCACGGCTGAAACGTTGCGAGGGCCGAGCCGGGATGCGAGCACAGCGGTAAGCGCACCAAGTCCGCAGCCAACGTCCAGAGCCCGCTGGCCTGGATGAACGTCTGCCGCGGCGATCAGCGCTTCGCCGAGATGGGGTGTATACCTTCCGACGTGCTGGTCGTAGGCGTCGGCGGACGTCCTAAAAGGTGGCGGCTCCTTCGGCTCGCGGCATGCCGGCAGTATCTAGGGCATTGTGGGAGCTGTCAACAAAACGGGCGGGAGGTCTCGTTCGGGAAACGGCGCTCGTAATTTCTCAGCGATCTTCTGGGCCCTCTGGATCGGTTAGCCTTCGAACCCCTGAATGTCAATGGGCCCGGAATTTACACCACTACTCTCTACTCAACTGCCGGAAGCCCGAGGCCACCGACGGAAAACGGCAACTCCGGACGACTACGCTACTGGTTGAGGACAGGTGGATGGCCGTCATAAGCGGGGCCCCATCAGCCGTGTTGCGGGATCCGGAAGGCTTCACCGCCTTCTACGCACGGGCGTTGCCGCGCGTCTATGGCTACCTCCTCGCACACTGCGCCGGCGTCGCCTGGTTGGCGGAGGATCTCACCCAGGAAACGTTCCTTGCCGCTGTGGCTGAGATCAAGCAGGGACGGTTGGTGACGGATCCGATTCCATGGGTTGTGAGGATTGCGAGGAACAAGTTCGTGGACCACGTTCGGAGGAACCGCCGCGATGAGCGAAAACTGGTGATGGTTTGGGAAGCCCAGCAAGATGCCGGAAATCCCACCAGCGGTCGGGGAGGTGCGCTAAACGCATTGCGGCGCGTCCCGCTGGCCCAACGCGCGGCCTTGAGCTTGCGATACCAGGATGACCTGTCTGTGGCGGGTGTTGCAAAGGCGCTGGGCCTAAGCGTTCATGCCGCGGAGTCGCTTTTGGCCCGCGGCAGGGAGACGTTTCGGCGCGTGTACGGGCTGGAAAAGCATGGCTGATCAGGTCGAGCAGATCCTCCGCGAGGCGGACCGTCCCGTTCAACCGCGCGATGAGTTCCGCGACCGTCTGCTTGGCGAACTATTGGCTTCGCTCCAGGCGACGCGCGTCGAGCGGTCGGCTCGCCGTCGATTCCCGCTGGTCCGCGATCTGGCCGTGGCGGCGATGCTCCTCGTGTTCGTCGCTGCTCTCGTCATTGGCTTCAGGGGGCTCCGAGCGGCCAGGCTACTGGCGCCAGTGGGCCCGGCCCCGATCGTTTCGATTAGCCCCAGCAAGATGGTGAGCCCGACCACGGGCTGGGCGTTTACAGGCGACAGACTCGTGCGCACAACGGACGGCGGCGTGCAATGGGTAGACGTGAGCCCGCCATCCCTGCCAGATCGGGTCCCGGTCGACACCAGCGCGTATTTCCTCGACGCAAGGCACGCCTGGATAACCGAGACCACTGGTGGCAGTGGCTTTTCCCTCGTCAGTTTCCGCACCTCAGATGGCGGTCGAACGTGGCAGCAGGGCGCACGGGTCGGGGCGCCCGGAGTCGGTGGCGATGGCGTCTCGCCGCAACTGTATTTCATCGACGCCCTCCACGGCTGGCTACTCTTGCGGGGGGAGAGCACCGCTGGCCAGCCGTCCCCTACCCTTTACAGCTCCAGCGACGGCGGACTCCGCTGGACGCTGACGTCATCCAATCCGGGGAGCCCATTGGGCTGCACGGCGTGGCAGATGGCCTTTGCCTCGGCCAGTACCGGCTGGCTGACAACCACCTGTCCTTCCACTCAGGTTGGGCCGAGCCTGTTGATGACCCAGGATGGTGGCATCACCTGGCACGTCCAGCCCCTACCCCTCACGACGTCGAAGGTGATCTGTCCATGCTCGCTCGATCCGCCTGTCTTCTTTAATCACGCGCGGGGAATCCTCGTCGTGCATGGGTCCCCGGGAGCGCTCTTGGTGACGTCCGATGGCGGCAGCATCTGGACCGCTCGCTCGCTGCCAGGGGACGATCAGATGGAGGTCGACTTCGCCGATGCTGACCATGGGTGGGCCATCGCTGGGCCAAGCGCTCAGCTGGTAAAGAACCCCTTCTCGCTGACGGAGCCGGCCGTGGCTCTCCCCCTGTATCACACGGCAGACGGCGGAGTGACGTGGGTGCCCGTTCGCACCGATCTTCTGCTCCAGTCGCAGGATGGCCGAATCGACAGCCTCTCCTTTGTGGACCAGAAGAATGGCTTCGCTTCCCGCGTCACATCCCTTGGTCCCTCCCAGCTTCTCAAAACCACCGACGGCGGGATCATTTGGACGGTGGTCCGGCCACGCTGAGGCACCCAGCAACAAAGACCAATCGATCGGGTTAGCCAACTTTCTTCTATAGCCAACCCAGGCAAACCGGAAAACCGAGCGCGGGTATTTGCCACTCATGGGATGGAGAGCGAGCTCTTCAAATCACCGGCGCAACAACGAGGAGCATTAGCCCTACGAGAATTACCGTGGCTCGGACCTTGATCTGGCATATCGACATGGAAGAGAAAATCTCGAAATCTACGGCGACCCACCGGTCCCTTGGTCGCGACCCCTCGCCCAGCTCGACGCCATTGCGAAAACGGCCGCGCCGGATCCTGTGATGCACGCACGACCTGGCGGCTGAGCACCGTCGGGTCCGATGGGCACCCACACATGGCGGGCGTCGGCGCGCTCAGGGTCGATGGACGATTCTACTTCACGAGTGGGCCCAAGACGCGAACGAGCCGCCACCTGGCAACGAACCCGGACTGCGCGATCTCCGTGGCACTCCGCGATGTCGACCTGCTCGTCGAGGGCCACGCCGCAAAGGTTAGCGACACGGCCACGCAGGAGCGCATCGCGGCGCGTTATGCCGCGCAGCGATGGCCGGCCCGCGCGAGTGAGGGCGCACTCACCACCGAGTATCATGCGCTCGGCGCAGGCCCGCCGCCATGGAACCTCTACGTCTTCACCCCGGTGGTCGCGTTCGGCGCCGCGACCCGCTGGCGTTTTTAGTTGACGCGCTAGTCCCTCGGTCAGCTCCGGCTAGGCCATTGCGGCCGCCTGCCGTCCCCGGCCCCAGCGCAGCCTCAGCGCGAGATATCCCGCGGTCACCAGCGGCAGCACAAAGATCGCGAAGCTAAGGACCGCGCTAGCCAGGGCCTGGACCCACGCCGGGCCAGCCGGTGGGCACGTGTTCTGAATGACGTGGCCGGCAGCGTCGGTCCCAATCACACAGCCATTGCCATGCGCCGTCGTCGCCATCAGGCCGACCATGCCCACGCCCATGTAGCCGCCCGGCGGCAGGAGGGTCCCGATGATTTTGTCCCGAATCTTCCACGCGGGTGAAATCCAGAGGAGAATCACGCCGATCGGCCAGAAGAACGGCACCAGGATCACGGCGGCGATTTCCAGGATGTCTGGCCGGTAAGGCGCCGGCGCCTGCAGGTCCAGGCGCTCCCGCGTCTCGGCGACGACCACGCCGGGTTCGCCGAGGCGGTCGAGGATGTTCAGGATGGTGGCATCGGTCTCTTCGGGCTCACGAGTGCGCGCCTCGGCAATGTGCGAGTGCATGTCATCGAGCAGGCCGTTGCGGGCGCCGGCCGGAAGATCGGCAGACGCGGCGCGGATGCGGGCGAGGTAGCCGTCGATCAGCTGGTCGGCGTGGGGCGGTCATGTCGTCTTGCCCTCCTGCAGGATTTTGTCGACGGCACCGCGGAAGCTGGTCCATTCGGTTTTGAAAGCCGTCAAGGCGCGCCGGCCCTCGGCGGTCAGTTCGTAATAGCGCCGCGGTGGCCCGTCGCTTGACTCGCGCCATTCGGTCTTCACCAGCCCATCGCGCCGAAGCCGGCTGAGCAATGGGTACAGCGTGCCCTCGGTGGTGAGCAACCCGGTCCGGCCGAGCGCGTCGATCAGCTCGAAGGCATATCGCGGCGTCTCACGAACCAGCGCCATGACGCAGTACTCCAGTGCCCCGCGGCGCATCTGGCTGACGAGTCCGTCCGCGGGCACGGCTGCAATGTAGCACAAGCTTCCTTGTTGCGCAAGGTACTTGAGAGACAACCGCGTAAAGGTCCAAGCTGCCCTCGAGCATGGGAGGGTAGGACCAGGCTTTGGAAGAGTAGCCCGTGGCGGACACTACTCTCGAACATGTGAATTCAGCCGACGGTAAAAACGCCTTCGTTCATCCGGAATCTGGTCAGAAGAAGCGAGGGATCAGGCGCCACGTCCGACGCTGATACATGTGGTAGGGTGCTCCGAACTCCGCGCGTAGCATGCGCTCCTCTGCCGCGATCCGATACAAGTAGGCGCCTCCCAATACGAGGGTGATGAGGATCGCCGCAGCCCAACTTCCGGCACCGAGGGCGTATCCGATCCACACCAGCAGGCTGCCCGCATAGCCTGGATGGCGGATGACCCGGTAGGGGCCCGTGGTGACCAGCTCTTGGCGTTTCATAACTCGGAGGCCGCGGCTGTACCTGGTTCCGAGAATCGCCATCGACCACGCACGCAGGACTAGGCCGCCGACGAGGAGGATGCAGCCCGCCCAGCGGATCAGGCTCGGGGCCAGGGCTATGTGATATCCGGAAGCAGCAGGCTAATGACAAGCGAGATGAGGTAGGAGACGAGCAAGACCAGTGTGCTGTGGCCCGCATCCGCGCGGCCCGCCAAGCTCCTGGCTTCTCCCGGCGCTCTGACCAGAAACTCGAAGCTCACCCAGACCAAGAGTCCGGCGACGGCAACCCAAAAGACCATCAGAGCGATTATCGACAGCTGGGACTTAGGCGCAGCACGCTCCAGTCGTGCTCGCTCGGATCTAATTCGCCGGCGGCTGGGGACTCATCTCCGGGCTATTCTGCAGGCGTCTTTTTTGCGTGAACGCGCTTGCCCCAACTGGCTTGCTGGTTCCTAGCCGCCTCGGCTCGATTTGGATGGTAGCCCGTAGCGGATTCGAACCGCTGATTTCTGCCTTGAGAGGGCAGCGTCCTGGACCAGCTAGACGAACGGGCCTTGGGGCTCGGAAGCGACCCCTATTATAGGTAGGCATAAATTCAATTACCGGAGGATTCGATCGTGATCTACGATCCGACCGGCGTCAATTACGTGATGAACACCCTCCAGGCGGCGAGTTACCTGGGAGTGCCGTCCGATGTGATCGAGGACATGGTGAGCAAGCACCTGATTCCATACACGAAAGTTGGCGAGCGGGTGGTCTTTTCGAAAGCGGCGCTTGACTACTGGGTCTATGCGAAATCCATGGAGAATCTCCGCGACGATTTGCCCAACCTGGGATTCCAGGGGCGCAAGGCCGGCTGACCGTGCGCCCCGGTCGTCTGTTGCGAGCCGCCGTGCTGTTCTTGACCCTGGCCGCCGTGGCGCAAGAGTTGAGCAAACCTGAAAGCGAGCGCCGCTGGCACGGCCGCGTCGCAGGCGTCCCCTATGACTTTCGCTTTCCCACGCTCAAGCGATTCCGCGACTCGTACTGGAACCCAAACGACGAGCGCATCTTCACCGACCGGGTCGTTGGCATCGGGTGGGCGGTCAATTTTGCCCAGTTGGTGCGGCGGCTACGGGAGGGCTATCGTCGCCTCGCTGAGCGCGGCTGAGCGAGGGCGCGTGACGGTCCAGTAACGTCCGCCTTCGTCGAGTGACAGCCTTTCTGCGACTCAGCGTTCTATTAACGTGCCTGCGGCCAGCCAGCGCTCCTGCCTCGTCATCGGCGGCCGCACTCGGGGAGGCGGCAGCGACGAATGAGCGGTCTTCAGAACTTCCTGGCGCCCTTCAGCCACCTGCTCTTCGCCAACCGCAACATCGTCATCGTGCTGCTGTGCGCTGGCCTGTTCGGGGTGGCGCTCGACGCCCTGATTCATCGCTGGCGCGCCACCCGCCTCGAGCACGACCTCTCCACCGCACGGTCGGGGGCATCCAACCCGACGGGACGACGCTATGTCACGGCCCAGGCGGTCGAGGAAGCCCCGCCGGAAAGCGGTGGCCTGCCGCCGGTAAAAGGTGGCCGCACTTACGCCCGCAACCTCGGCTCGGCCCTCCACAAAGCCGGTATGTCCGGCCCGCAGATCTACTCGCCGCCGACGCCGCCCGGTTGGGCCCCGAACACCAACCCGATGCAACCTGCGCCTCCGCAGCCAGGAATGGCGCCGCCCTACGCCACGCCGAATGTTCCGTGGGCCGCCCCCGCGCCCCCACCGCAAGCTGCGCCGTGGGGCTACCCGGCCGGTGCCGGCCGGGGCATGCCCGGCCAGCCGCCGGCCCCAGCTCCTTACTACCAGCCGTCGGCACCGCCGCCGCAGCCACAGCCACAGCCAACCGGGATGCCGCAACCGCAAGCGCCGGGTCTGTACGCCTTGCCGCCGCCAGCCCCATTCGGACAACCGACCTTCCCGGCCCCAACCAGCGGACCCGGTGCGCCATCATTTGCGCCTCCGAATGCTCCTGGGCCCCCGGCCGGCGCGCCGCTTTATCAGCCTCCGACCCCAGGACCTGTCGGCGAGCCGCCCGGGCCGGATGGCGGCCGGCGCGGAAAGCCGAAGCGCCGGCGCTTCAACTTCAACGTGCTGGAAAACCTCGAGAAGATGGTTCAGGCCAAGCCCGCGGAAGCCGCTCCCTCGACCGGTTGGACTCCACCGGTGAAGCCACCTGCAGCCCAGGTTGCACCGCCCAGTACGCCGACCGCGGCTGAACCAACCAGTCCCGCCAAGCCGTCTGAGGTGGAATCCCTGCCTCTGCAGTTTGGGGCTCCTGCCGCCAACGATGCCGCCGAGGCGACCGCGGCTGTAGCCGACACCGAACCCGTCGCCGCAGAGCCACCGGCCGCCGGGGAGAAAGAGGGGGAGGAGACCCCGGCGGCGGACGAGCCTGAGGCCGCCCAGCCAGAGGCGTACCGAGAGCCCGAGCAAGTGCTCGAGCCAGAGCCGCAGCCGGAGCCGGAGCCGGAGCCGGAGCCGAAGGTCGAGCCACGGACCTCGATGCGCTCGATGCTCTTCGGTGAGGAAGCCGGTCCATCGTCCGACACCGAGCCGAAGGCGCCCGAGCCGGCGAGCCCCGTGGTCGAGCCCGACGCATCCGCCTCGATATGGCCGTCCTATCCGTGGACGCGGGATCCGGACACGACCGACACCGAGCCGGACACGGCGGTCCCACAGCCCTCCTCCACCGACGAGCCCACCATCGAGACCGCGCCGGAACCCCTCGCTGAGTCCACGTCAACCTCATTCGACCCCTGGAGGTCGACATCGGATTCCGACGAGCCGATTGCGGCCACGGTGGCGAGTGAGTCCGCCGAAGCATCCGTTGAGGTCCCGGAGGCGCCGGTCGCGGTCGATTCTGACGGGTCGAGTGCAGGAGTGATCGTCCTTATCGAGGACGACCAGACCGCGGCCAGCTACTACGCGACGCTGTTCCGGGGCAATGGCTATCGAGTCGAAGTGGCCAACGACGGGGTCTCCGGCGTCGACCTCTGCGCCCGGCTCCAGCCCCAGCTGATCCTGCTCGACGTGATGATGCCCCGCCAGAACGGCATTCTGGTACTACAAACGCTGCGCGCCTCCGACGAGACAAAGACCACGCCGGTGGTCGTGATGTCGAACTTCAGCGAACCGACCCTGATCAAGCGGGCCATTCAGCTTGGCGCTCTCGAGTACGTCATCAAGACCCAGGTTGAAGGCCCCGCCTTGCTCAACGCCCTGCCGCGCTGGATGAAGCGCGAGAAAGCGTTCGCCGCCGCCTGATCGACGGCGCCCGCCCGAAATCTAGCGCTTGACCCGCAGGGTCGCGATCTCCCACGGTCGCATCGTCAGGCGGAGGGCGCCGCCGCTCGCCGAACCCGACTGACGGATATCGCTGGCGAGCGTCAGCCAGGCTACCTCGGTCGGTCGGGGCGCGACCCGTACGGCCGCCTCGCTCGGGTGGTCCGACGCGTTCAAGACTCGAATGTCGTAGCCATCCGGCCGGGGGATGCAGGCGGTCATCTGGATGCAGCTCGGCTCGAGCTCGATCATCGGCGGGGCCGTGGCCGGCGCCGGCCCTCGCCCAGGGACCAGTCGGAGGAGGGTCGACTCCGCCGCCCGCCAGACATTGGCCCGCGCCCAGTCGCCGGCGTGGAAGAAGAGGCTGTAACGAAATCGATGCCCGCCCAGCATTTGCGCACCCGGAGTCTGGACGGCCGGGCCGGCGTGGCCCGTTCGGGTGCTGAGATCGTCCCGCGAGAGCCAGCCCACCGACCGCAGCAGGGTGAGTGCAAGCTCGGGTTGCGCGCCCGGGATGACCTCGTACTCGTGCAGGCCGTCGGTGATCAGGGCCACCCCGGTGCGACTGTCGCTAACATCGACAAAGGACCACATCGGATAGGTCGGAAGTTCCATCTCGGGGGCGCCAGGGTCGCGGCGCGCCTCGATGACGGGCCTCCGCGTGACGTGGAACGGCGTGTCCGCCGCCGAGGTCGCCGGCGAAAACGGTAGCGGAAAATGCACCCGCAGCCGGTGGTCGGTGGCCCGGTTCGTGAGCTTCAGGTCGATGTCGAGCCTCGGCGTATCCGCCTCGATGGAAAGGATGAGGTGAACCGGCAAGTGGGTCTCGGCGTCCCCCCGGCGGTGGCGGTCGGCAGTGAGGCCGCTGAAGACCGCGACCTCGAACCGGGCCTCGATCCGTCCACGAAGTGATCCGTGCTCGAGCACGTGGCTGGTCAGGCCGCCGAGCGGCTGGGGTGGCGGGGAGCTGACGGTGGTCGGCGAGAAGTTGTACTCATCACCGGCATCGCCCTCGTCGACCAGCCGATGGAGGCCGACGTAGGCGCGGCCGGTTTGCTTGTGCAGCACCGAGACCGTTCCGTCCGGGTTCAGGTCGCAGGTGAGTGCCGCATTCTCGAGTCGGGTGGCGCGGGCGCTGGCGGGAGCGAGCGGGGTGGTCTCGGTGAGCGGGCCAACCGAGCAACCCCGAATCATCGGCGTCAACACCAGGCGCCCCTCGACCTCAACCAGTCCGCGTCGCGGGAACGGGCTCGGGTTCCACGCCTGTCCACCGCCGGCCAGCCGAGGCAAGCCGTGGTCGATGACGTCGCGGGCGATCTGGAGCACCCGATCGCTGCGCCGCCGAGATTCGTCGGCGACGGCGTCGATCCCCGAACCGCAGGCGGTGTCGTGGGCGGCATTTTCCAGGACGAGTGTCCATGCCTGGTCGAGCGCTGCTGTCACGTCGACACCGCTCAATGCCGCGATCGGTTCGGCCAGGCGCTCAAGGCTGCGAGCCGCCTGCGCGTACCGCTGCTTGTCGCCGACCCGGACCGACAGCGTGCCCATCAGGAGGTTCGCCCGTGCCGACGAGCGCAACTCGCCCCGCCAGGTGGGCCAGTTGCGCTCGGGGAGGGCCGTGAGATAGTCGTCGAGGCGGGCGAGCCGAACCTGGGTTCCATCCAGCCGTCCGCTTGCGCCACGGACCGCCGCGCTCAGCGCCCGCTGCGGCAGCACGTGGTCGTTGCCGTTCATCAGCAGAACGTCGCGGGTGGGGTGAAAGGGCTCGATCGCTTTCAAGACACCGGCGATCCGCATCGCGAGGGCGTCGGGGTCGGTGGGCAGATCGACGCCCTGCGAGTACGAGTTGCCCAGGTACGCGGTGAGGACGGAGCTGCCGTCGGGAGCTTCCCAGATGAAGGCGACGCGATCGATCTCGAGCGGGACACCGCGCCAGACGACAGCGTGACGAAAGCCAACCTGACGGTAGATCTGCGGCATCTGCGCCGCGTGGCCGAAGGAATCCGGAAGGTAGCCGGCCCGCATCGCTCCACCATGGGCGTCCGCCAGTCTGATCCCGCGTTGCAGGTCACGAACCAGTGTCTCGCCGCTGACCAGGAACTCGTCCGGCAGCGTGTACCAGGGCCCGACCTGGATCTGACCGCGGCGGATCGCGTCGTCGAGCCGATCCTTTGCCTCGGGCCGGACCTCGAGATAGTCGTCGATCACGACCGTCTGACCGTCCATCAGGAAACGAAAATCCGGGTCTGACTCGGTCAGCGCCAGCAGTTCATCCCAGAGCTCGACGAGCTGTGCGCGGAAGGTCTCGAAGGTCGCATACCACTCGCGATCCCAGTGGGTGTGTGGGACGACGTAAACCGTAACCACCGGCTCATTGTGCCGGAGAGGGAAAGGAACCCTACAGGGATCCTTTCCTCAGTCGGTCAGGGCAAATGCCACTTTTCGGAGCCGATGACGTGGACCCAGGTCAGCCCGTTGTCCAGATCGATTGGATTGCCGTTGGCGTCCAGGTAAACGGCAGGGACGTTGGGATCCGGGTGATGCCAGCTGGCATGGATGACGACGCCATCCACATAGATGTCCGCTCTGCCGTCCCCAGTCAGCTCATAGGCTTCGGTGTAATAACCGTGGAATCGGTTGGCCGGGTTGGTATCGAGGTACGACGTCACGTACTCGACGATGACGGTCTTGGCATGGACCCGACCGGTGCCGATGTTCGTGAAGGCGCTGCCGTCTTGCGACTTGAAATATTGCTTCGAGCCCGCGTCGTACTGCCAGACGGCGCCATGATCGGGGACGGAGACTTGCGGCGCGGGATCACCGGTGAAGGTTCCGTCGGGGTGCTTCGGCGCGATGTCATATTGCAGCGCCGGCAAGTTCTGCTGGGCCGTGTAGGCCGTGGTGTTGGCGCCATGCATCATCACGTTATGCGGCGCAAAGCGCGTGGTGTTGTCGCGATAGAAGACGTTGCCGGCGCCGCGACTGTAGTCGTTGACCAGGTTGGGATACTTCCAGACCATGCCCAGCACGTAGTCGTTCGCGCCCGAGCAGTAGATCATGCCCCTGTACATCAACTCCAGGCGGATCGTGATCAACCGGCAGCTGCGGACCGGGCCGACGAGGTCGGGGAGCGGATGCCAGTACACCACGCTGAGCCGGGGGATCGATCCCTCGCTGATGTACTCATAGATGATGTCCGCTTGCTGCATGCCGGCCTGCGGGCGGGCATCGATGCTGTTTTCGACCTGGATGATCACGGGTGCCCCCGAACCGATCCGGGCCGGGTCACCCTGGGAGGGCACCTCGATCAGGGTGGTGAAGGAGAACTTCCAGTCAGCCGCCAGCGGATCTTGCTTCCGGTTGACCGCGGTCTGCGGGATCAGGAGCTGGTACTGGCGGCTGTGGCCCAGCTTGAGGTCCAGAGTGGCGCTCTTGCCGTCCGTGGACCAGCTGACGTTCTTGCTGTCGAATGGTTTGCCGTTCAGCTGGATCGGCGTTTTCCCGCCGTCCATCGGCTGCGTGAAGTCGAGCTTCACGTTGCCGGTCGGCTTCAACGATTGCTGCCCGTCGGTGACCTTCGTGTTGTCGACTTCGACTGCCGAGATGGCCGGGGCTGGCTCGGTCTTGAAACTGAACCCGCTGCTGACCCCACGTCCGGAGGTGTTCTTCGCGTCTTTGATGTTCACGTGATAGGCGGTATTCGGCGCCATCTTGGGCTGGAACTGGAACTCTCGGGGCGTGACTGCTTTGAATCCCACCAGCACTGCCGGGCTGATCGTGAACGAGTGCTGCACCGAATCGGCCTTCATCTCCTGGTTGAAACGGAGGTCGATGGTGGCCGTGCGGGGGACCGACCGGTCGCCGTCGCTGACGTTCGCGCTGACTTCCAGCGGCGTGGTGATGATCCGGATGATGATCGCGGCCGCGACCGCAAGGATGGCGATCGGCGCCAACCACCAGCGCTCGCGAAGGGTTTGCGTCCAGGTCATTGATCACTCCCTATTACGTGAACCCAGGTCAGCCCGGTGTTGAGGTCGACCGGGTTTCCGCTGGCATCGTAGTAAACGACCGGCAAATCGCGGTTGGGGTGCTTCCAGGTCACGTGGATCACCCCGCCATCCGAGTAGATGTCGGCCGCGCCCTCACCGGCCAGCTCGTAGTACTCGGTGTTGTAGGTGTGATGGACCCCAGTGTTCGCCGGGTTGGTGTCTTTGAAGGAGGTCACGTGCTCGACGATGATGTTCTTCGCGTGCACCTGGCCGGTGCCAACGTTCGTGAAGGGTGCCCCATCTTGCCATTTGAGGTATTCGCGCGAGTTGGGATCGTAACGCCAGACGACGCTATGCTGTGGAACCGACACGCTGGTGGCGGGGGTCGCCCCGGGAAGGGCCACGTCTGGATGCGCGGGCGCGATGTCGTAGCTCAGCGCCGGCAGGTTGGCCTGCGCCGTGTGCGCGGTAATCTGGTCCGGCCTGGCGATGACGTTGTGGGGCGCGTATCGGTCGGCGGCCCGGTACATGTAGGCGTACATGTAGGCGTAGTCGTAGACCACGTTCGGCCATTTCCAGACCTGACCGAGGACATAGTCATTGGCCCCAGAGCAGTAGATCATTCCGCGGTACATCTGCTCGAGCTGGACGGTGATCAGGCGGCAGCTTCGCACCGGGCCGATCAGGCTCGACGGCGGGTGCCAGTAGACCGCGGAGAGCCGCGGGATCCCGAACTCGCTGATGTACTCGTAGATCATGTCAGCCTGCTGCATGCCGGTCTGCGGACGGACGGTGGGCTGCGAACTGTTCTCGATCTGGATGATGATTGGCGCCCCGGAGTTTCCGATTCGTGCGGTCGATCCGGCGGAGGGCACCTGCACCATGGCGGTGAAGCTCAACGTCCAATCGGCAACCGCCAGGTCCTGTTTGCGGTTCGCGGCGCTCTTCGGCACCAGCAGCGAATGCGTACGGCTGTGGCTCACGGTCAGGGGAAACGTCGCGGTCTGACCGATCTTGTCCCAGGTGATGCTCTTGCCGTCGACCGCGGTCCCGTCGAGGAGTAGGGGGGTGCGAGCCGGATCCATCGGCTGGGAGAACGTGACCTTCAGTGTGCCGCGCAGTGGGACCGCCTGCTGGCCGTCAGCGAGGGGCGCATCGTTGAAGGTCGCGCCGGTGACCTTGGGCGCCGGCTCGGTATGGAAGGCAATGGTGTAGTTCTCGCTGCCAAACCCCATCCCCTTGCGGACGCCGGTGACCTGGATCTGGTACGCGGTGTCGGGCTGCAGCTGTGGATGGAACGCGAAGCGGTGCGGATTGCCGACGACCACCGTGTAGGGAACCGCCGGCATGATCTTAAAACCGCTCTTCACGGAGGCGACGTTCATATCCTGGCTAAAGGTGAGGACGACCGCGGCGCTGCGCACCACGGCATGGTCGCCGTCGGCGACGCTGGCACTAACGCTCAGCGGCGCGGTCAGCGCCCGCAGTGCCAGGCCGGCCGCGACCAGCACCAGCACGACGGGCAACACCCACCAGCGGCGCCGGAGCGCCGCCTTGAGCCCGCTATCGCGGGCGACTGTCTGACGCATCAGAGAACCTCAACAGCGTAATCCGACCGGCCGCACAGGCTATTGGAGGCACACACTGGATTCAACTGCAACTGCTATCCGGCTTATTGAGCGCGGCGACGGATGGTTTTCTTGGCGGGCCGGCCCGCCTCAGGATCGGATTACGCCACCATCAAGCGGGGTAGGAGGAGCTGCTGGACATCGAAGAGGACGTCGAGTACCCGCACGGGGTCATGGCTGACGTTGCGATTCAGCGCCCGCAACAGCTTGCGGCTGATCGGGCGGACGAAACGTGTGATCTCCTCCATCAGGGGTGCCGGGACCGGTCCCCGGTGGTTTTCGATCAGGTCCTCGATCGCGTGCAGAAAATCGTCGACCCGTCGCACCTCCGCCCGCCGTCGCAGCTGCTGGTCGCGCCGGTTGGCCGCCGCCTGAAATTCGCGATGTATCTCGTCGATCGCGTCGCTGAGCATCTAATCGCTCCCTTCACTTACCCCAATGACGACCTTGTCTGGGTACGAAACCTGATATGCACAATGTTACATAGTAGGCATTGCCTGTCAAGGCTTTTCACCAGGCGTGCTAAATTCAGCCGCCGATGCCGTTTCCGGACACTTCCTGTAGCGTGTCGAGCTCGCGGACCTGGCTGACGTCCAGTCCTTGCTGGCCGAGCGACTGGAGGAGCCGCAGCACGTACTTGACGCCGGCGAGATTGACGCCCTTCTGACGGGTCAGGAACTGGATCACGCGGACCCGTCGGATGTCGTCTTCCGAATAGCGGCGGCGGTTGGTGGCCGTTCGCTGCGGCTTGATCAGGTTTTCGCTCTCGTAGATCATCAGGGTTCGAGGATGCAGGTTGAGAATCTCGCTCGCGATGCTGGGCGTAAACACGGCTCGCCCGGGAGCGATGGCTGGCATCCGTTTCCGCTTTCCCACGCTGTCACCCCCTGGACGCGGCATACCGCTGCCGTCGTATACCACTAATTTTATAGTCAGGATATCACGTATTGCCCCAGCCGTGCAAGGCCGGGACCGGCGAAGGAGAGGTGCCGGGCAGCGGCGCGTAGAGTTAGACGAGAGCGATGCTGGCGATCGAGCAATATACCCGGCGGCTCCTCAAAGACTTTCATCCGATCATCGCCGCGAACCGTCCGCCGGTCGACCTGGCGCCCGAGCCGGCCGATCGCGAACGCTTCGTGCGCGGCTCGGGCGGTCTGGTGACCGGCCTCTCCGGGATGGCCCTGGCAACCGGCGCCGTGTGGGTGGCGTCCGTCCGCGACGGCTTCGAGGGTGAGCTGGAACTCGGCAGCGGCGGGGAGCCGATGATGGTGCAGACGACCGACGGCGCGAGATTCCAGGTGAGCTGGGTGAACCCGCCGCGGCTCGCCTACGACCTCTACTACAACACCATTGCCAATCCACTGCTCTGGTTCGTCCAGCACTATCTGTGGAACCTGGCCGAGGCGCCCGTTCTCGACGACAGCACCCACCGGGCATGGGAGGAAGGCTACCGGCGGGTCAACCAGTTGTTCGCCCAGCAAGTGGTGCGTGAGGCGCGCCGCAGTCGGAAGCGGCCGCTCGTGCTTTCCCATGATTACCATCTTTATCTCGTCCCTCGGCTGGTGCGGCGGGAGCTCGCCGACGCCGTGCTCCAGCATTTCGTCCACATCCCATGGCCGACGCCGCAGTACTGGAAGGTGCTGCCGAATTACATGCGCGAAGAGATCATGGATGGACTGCTGGCCGCCGACGTCATCGGTCTGCAGACCTCATCCGACGTGCGCAACTTCTTGCTGACCTGCGAGGAGAACATGGGACTGCCGGTGGACTTCCGCCAGCAGACCGCCTTTTACCGCGGCCGCACTGTTTGGGTTCGTCGCTATCCAATCTCGATCGATGTCCGCGAGTTCGAACGGAGCGCGACCAGTCCCATGGTCGAGCGGGCGGAGCGCGAGATTTTGCGCTGGCGTCCCGAGCAGTTGATCTATCGCGTTGATCGGATGGATCTGTCGAAGAACATCATCCGGGGGTTCATTGCGTATGAGCGGCTGCTGCAGGCGCACCCCGAGTGGCACCGGCGCGTCATCTTCTGGGCGATGCTGCAGAAGACCCGCCAGAACGTTCAGGAGTACCGCGACTATGCGCGCCAGGTGATGCAGGTCGTGCGCGTGATCAACAGCCGCTACGGATCAGCGGACTGGCAGCCGATTCGGCTGGAGTTGCGCGACGACATGAGCCGCGCCGTGGCGGGTTACAAGCAGTTCGACGTTCTGCTGGTCAACCCGATCTACGACGGCATGAACCTGGTGGCGAAGGAAGGGATCACGGTCAACCGCCGTGGCGGGGTGCTGGTGCTGTCCGAGAACGCTGGCACCCACGAGGAACTGGGCGAGTGGGCGATCACGATCAACCCCTTTGACGTGGACGCGACCGCCGACGCGCTGCACAAGGCGCTGCTGATGGACCCGGTCGAGCGTCACGCCCGCGCCGAGAAGATGCGGGCGGTGGTGCAACAGAATGACGTGGCTCGCTGGATCTCGGCGCAGCTGCAGGACATCCGCGACCTGGTCGAGCCACTAGCCGCTCGGCAACCAGAGGTCAGCCGCGAGGAAGCGCTCGTGGTGGGACGCGAGGGGACCATCTAAACCGGGCGAACCCGCTAGATTTGTCGGGCGAGGTCAGGCCCAGAGATGGCGCGCGCCGGCGAGCTCAGGAAATTCGGTCTCCGGAATCGGCAGCCGGCTCTGCACCGCCGCTTCCATCAGCGAGAAGATGACCTTGACGCCGGCGAGGTTGATGCCGTGCACCGTGGTCAACTCCCGGATCAAGCGGATCCGCTCGATATCACGGCGCGAGTAGCGACGCCGTTGGGTCGGCGTCCGCTCGGGGGCGATCAGGTTTTCGCTTTCGTAGACGAACAACGTGCGTGGCTCGATGTCGAACATGTCGGAGACTTCGCTCGACTTATGCGGCATTGCCAAGTGGTGTCCTCCGCGCTCGAAAACTGTAAACCATTATATCCAACATGTCAGGATTTGTGATAAACGGCGAAGGCGCGCGTCGTTTGCATCAATTGTGGCGACACTGTGCCCAGGGTGACGGCGCCGAAAAGCTCACGCATTGCGTATACGGGGGCGTATCACCTTAGCCGTGGGACCTCGCGCTTGAACGCGGTTCGAGTTGCCGTTAGTGTCACGCCCGAACGGCGCCTGCGCCGTCGACCCGAGCATGTCGCGCATCTTACGGCAAGTCACAGCATTCGGAGGAAGGGTCGTGCTGGGTGTGATGCTTTTCGCACTCCTCACGCCCCCTTTTGGGTTACGAGCCTATCTCGAGGCGCGCGCCCAGGAACAGGCCCAGGCGGCCCACGTGATGATGAGCTTCGGGCGACCGGTCGGGGCGGTCCTCAAAGTGCCGGTCACCGCTCGTCCCTTCGCGCAGACCCCGCGAACGCCGCTGGACGGCGTACGGGGCAAGGGATCCTGGCTGATGATCTTCGACGGCGATTGGAACGACCCCGATCCGGATCGCGCCGCGGCGGTCGTCGATGCCGCGGTGGCCGCCGACCTTAGCCACCTCTATGTCCGGGTCGCCGATTCCAGCCACCACTTCTACGGCGCCTCGGCCCTCCAGGACCTGCTCCCCATCGCCCATACGCACGGGCTCAGCGTCATCGGCTGGATCGAGCCGGTGCTGGATGACCCGAACGGGGATGCGGCCGATGCGCTAGCGGCAGCTCAATTCGAAGAGCAGGGGCAGCGCCTGGATGGACTGGCGCTGACCATCGAGGGTGATAGCACGTCCGATCCGAATGTCGGACAGTACCTTTCCGGAATCCGCGGCGGCATCCAGGGCATGAATGGGCTGGGCGATCGTTACCTCTTGATCGCCAGCACGCTGCCCACCCCCTACGATCACCCCGGTTATGCCTATGCCACGATGTCGCGCTTGTGCCAGGTCTTTGCCCCGATGGTGTACTGGCGCGCGACCGGTCTGCCACAATACAGCGGCCCGGACGGAACGCGTGCCTACGTCGACCAGGTCTTCCAGCAATTTCGTGACCCCGGCGTCAACCCCTTCAAGCGGCCGCTTACGATCACCGCGCAGGCGTACGATGCCGCCCCGGAGTACGGGACCCCGGGCGCCCCGCCCGGCGCCGAGATCATCACCTCCATGGATGAGACCCGCGCCCAGGGCGGGATCAGCTGGTCGTATTACCGGCTGGCCAACGCCGACAACGGGGTGACCGGCGAAGAACAGCAGGCCATTACCGCATATCCGTTCTGGCAACGAGACCAGGGGGGCGGGGTCGCAAGCAAAGCCCTGATCGCGCTACCTGACCAGCCCGTGGCGTACTAGGGAGAGGGTCTGAGGAACCGGTGAAAGCGTTCTTCCGTTCTCTTCGAGTCCCATCGGGGCTTCGTCGCAAGTGGGTGGTCGTCCCAGCGATCGCCGTGCTGGCGGTGGCCCTGCTCGGCGGTCTCTGGTTCCTCGGACACACCGGCAGCAATTCGGTCTGGAACCAGCCAAGCGTCCCGATCAGCGACGTCCTCGACCGCGCCGACAACGGTCAGATCGCGAGCGCGAGCATCAGCGGTCAGCGCATCCTGGTGACCGATACGGCGGGTCGCCAATCCTGGACGATCGAGAAGGAATCGACGATGGGCTCGACCGAGCAGTACCTGCGAGCCCACCACGTCAAGGTGGCGATCGAGTCGGCCGACGAGACCTCGTTCACAACGATGGTGCCGAACCTGCTCGGACTGCTGGTCTTACTGGCGTTCCTCTTCATCATGCTGCGTCGGTCCAACCTGCTCGGCAACCCGATGGGTGCCATGACGAAGCATCTCGCTGACGCCCGCGTCGGCGATACGGACCAGATCACCTTCTCCCAGGTGGTGGGGGTCGACGAAGCAAAACATGAGCTCGAAGAGGTGGTCGAGTTCCTGAAGGCTCCCGGCAGCTTCAGCCAGCTCGGCGCCCGGATGCCGCGCGGCATCCTCCTGGTCGGGCCGCCCGGAACCGGGAAGACGCTCCTCTCCCGCGCGGTGGCGGGCGAGGCGAAAGTCCCCTACTTTTCGCTGAGCGGGTCGGACTTTGTCGAGATGTTCGTCGGTGTTGGCGCGGCCCGCGTCCGCGACCTCTTCCGGCACGCGAAGAAGAGCGCCCCGTGCATCGTGTTCCTCGATGAGATCGACGCCCTCGGCCGCCGGCGTGGCGGTTCGCAGGTCCGGACCAACGAGGAACGCGAGCAAACCCTCAACCAGCTGCTGGTCGAGATGGACGGCTTCAACACGGATTGCGCGGTGGTCGTGATCGCCGCCACCAACCGGCCGGATGTGCTCGACCCGGCGCTGCTCCGCTCCGGCCGCTTCGATCGGCGAGTCTCGATCGATGCACCGGATCTCAACGGCCGGCGGGCCATCCTCAGCCTGTACGCGGCGCAGAAGCCGCTGGCCGACAACATCGATCTCGACGTCGTGGCGCGCCAGACCCCCGGCTTCACCGGGGCCGACCTCGCCAATCTTCTGAACGAAGCTGCCATCCTGGCCGCGCGCAACAAGAAGGCGGCGATCGGCACGCACGAGCTCGAGGAGGCGAGCCTGCGGGTGATGGCGGGGCCGGAAAAGCGCAGCCGGATGATTACCCCGGAAGAGAAAGCGATCATCGCCTACCACGAGGTCGGTCACGCGCTGGTGATGAAGTCGATCGCGAAGAGCGATCCGGTCCACAAGGTATCGGTCGTGTCCCGCGGGCAAGCCCTCGGGGTCACCATCCAGCTGCCCCTCAAGGACCGTTATCTGACCTCGAAGTCGGAGCTGATGGCGCGCATGGCGGCGGCGATGGGCGGCCGCGCCGCCGAGGAGATCGTCTTCGGCGACGTCACGACCGGAGCCAAGCAGGACATAGAACAGGCCACCAGCATCGCCCGGCAGATGGTGTGTGAGTTCGGGATGAGCGAGCGGCTCGGGCTCGTGACCCTGCACCGCAAGGGCGACAGCGACAGCCAGTTCTTTTCGGAGCTGACCGCGGCGGACGTCGATGCCGAAGTCAAGGCGCTGACGGACGCCGCCTACCGGCAGGCGTACGAGATCTGCCAGTCGCGTCGTGCCACCCTGGTACGGATCGCGGAACACTTGCAGCTGGTCGAGACGATCGGCGGCGACGAGCTGGACCGGCTGCTGCTGGAGGTCGACGCACCCATCATCGCCAGTATTGCGGAGATCAAAGAATCGGCTGGTGCGGCGCGGATTGCGGCCGCCGCGGCACCCGATTGGGAGGCACCGTCCGCGGGCCCGGCGGCTGACAGCGACACGGGGCCGCCGATCGCCGCAACCTAACCGGGCGGATGCGACCTCCACTGTCGCATCGCGCACTCGGCCAGAATTCCATTGGCCTCGTGAGCGCGTACACGACAGTGTCCGCTGCCCGCCCTCATTCGCGCGAAAGCGCGACGGCCAGTAGGCCGATTAAATAATCTCTTCGTAGAGGTCGTAGACTTGCTTGAGGTCTTCCGGCGGCTTGACGCCACCGTTCTTCAGCGCCTCGAGCAGCATCAGGATGTACTTGACCCCGGCGAGGTTCACACCCTTCTCGCGGGTGAGCTGCTGGATCACCTGTAACTTGCGCACGTTCCGCTGCGAGTAGCGGCGTCGATTGGTCGCGGTCCGATACGGCTCGATCAGGCCGAGATCCTCGTACATCATCAATGTCCGCGGATGGGTTTCCAGGATCTCTGACGCCACGCTGATGGTGTACAGCGGCTTATCGAGGTCGAAGGCGCCGCCGATCCGCGGATCGCGATTCGGGATCAAGGCCTATTCCTTCACCCAGTCGTGGACGCCTCGACTCAGACTGGCGGGGGTGGTCTCGGATTTGATCAGGTAATCCAGGGCGCCGAGCTTCAGTCCACGGTCGACGAGTTCCTTCTCGCCATAGTTAGAAAGGATGATCACCGGGATATTCTTGGTCACGCTGTCGGAGCGAAGGTTTTCGAGCACCGCGAAGCCATCCATCTTGGGCAGCCGGATATCGAGAAAGACGATGTCCGGCACCATGTTCTTGGCGTGATCGAGGCCTTCCTCGCCCGACTTGGCCACCTTCACTCGATAGCCGTCGAGCTCTAACTTCAGCTTGTACATCTCGGCAACCGCCGGGTCGTCTTCGATAAACAGGACGTTTACGTCCTCGTCGACCACTTCACTCATATCCCCTCCTTACCGGCGTTCCCAATCTGGACATCAGGTCTGTCACCTTTCCCCCCTCTGCATCGGTCGTAAGTATAACCCAACCTCTCCCAAAAATCACGCATCCTCCGAGTACAGAAACAGGATCGGCGGCCGGAAAGACAGTGGTACGATGGGCTCCAGCGTTGGCGGAACGGACGCGGGGTCGCCGCGGGAGGAGTCGTTTTTAGATGGGGTATTTACGAGGTCTCACGCATGGCGCGATCGCCGGCGCCGTCCTCGGCCTGCTCTACGCGCCGGAGTCCGGTGCGCGCATGCGTCGCCGGGTGTCGCGGCTGCTGGGCCAGGCGGAAGAGATGTTAGCCGCCGATAACAACAGCGCAGCGCCGGCCGCGCCGGCAACACCACGGCGGCGGACGGTTGGCGGGACAGAAAGCCGGGCCAAGCGCCCATAGGAGGAAGCCGATGGATCAGACGGTAGACAAAACGATCGACCGGTTGAGCGAGCTGCTCGAGCGGGCGACGAAGGCGGCGCAGGACCTCGAAGTGAAGGACCGGCTGACGGATGCCGTCGCGGCCCTGCGGCGCACCCGGATCACCCAGGACCAGGATGCCGGGGTCGAGCGCTTCGTGACGGGGCTTCTGATCGGCGTCGCGGTCGGCTTCGGGCTGGCGTTGTTGCTGGCGCCCAAGTCGGGCGAGCAGATGCGGGATGACCTGATGCAGCGCGGCATCGAGCTGCGCGATCGGGCCGGCGAGCTGGCCTCGCGTCGGCCGTTCGGCGACGGCGAGCAAGGTCGCGCGGAAAAGGCGTCCAGCGACCAACCGGGAATCGCCTGAGCTAAGCGCACCCGCCGGGTCGATCCGAGCGGCTCAGCCGCTAGGGTTTGCACTTGTCTGGCGGAAACACCGTACAGGTCGGCGATGGTGACGGTGTTGGAGTCGGCGCGGGCGCCGGTGGGGGCTTGGGGGCGTTGATGATGCAGTACACCCCGTCGACGGTGATCTGCGAATAGGTCAGCGTGTAGGGGTTGTAATTGGCCGGCAGCTTGCACTGCGGCCACGGCTGCGCCAGGGTCTTGGGAAGATTCTCGGTACCGCTCAGGTAGTAGTCCTGGCCGATCTGGGTGATCCCGGCGGGCACGGTGTTGTACCACTCGTCGGGAGTTCCGGCGAGCGCCTGCGTCATGAACTTGTGCCAGATCGGCGCAGCGCCGACGATCCCGGTTGAGTTGTGGCTGAGCGGCTTGTTGTCGGGATTGCCGACCCAGACCGCCGTGGCCAGGCTCGGGGTAAAGCCGATCGTCCAGTTGTCCTTGAAGTCGTTCGTCGTCCCGGTTTTGGCCGCGACATGACGTCCCGGCAAGGTGAGATCACCGTGGCATCCGAACTCCATGCAGCGGTTTCGGTCATCCGACATGATCGACGCGATGATGAAGGCGACGCTCGGATCGACGGCGCGAAACTCCGCCTTTTTCGCGTCGTACTGGTAAACGTCGCGGCCGAGGCCATCTTTGATGTTGAGAATCGGGGCTTCGCGGTGGCGCACGCCGAGGGTGGCCAGCGTCGAGGCCGACGTCGCCATGTCGGCAAGCCGCACCGGGTAGGCGCCTAAGGTCAGGCTCATGCCGTAGGCATCGGGCTTCTGATCGACGCACGGCAGGGGGCCGAGGCAGGTCAACCCCAGGCGGTGCGCCATGTCGACCACCGCCGGGATGCCGGTGCGCAACTCCACCTTGAGCGCCGGGATGTTGAGTGAGTTTCCCATCGCCATCTTCAGCGGCAGGGTGCCGTGGTAGCGGCGGTCGTAGTTTTGGGGCGCGTACTTGCCCAACCCGGCGGGATCGCCGCCAGTGGGGAAGACCAGTGCCTCGTCGAGGATCGGGCTCTCCATGTTGACTCTTCGGCTCTCGATGGCGGCGGTGTAGGTGAAGATCTTGAAGCTCGAGCCAGGCGGGCGCGGGATGTCGTAGGCAAAGTTGTACTGGCCGCCGGGTCGGTTGTAGTCAACGCCGCCCACCATAGCGAGCACCTCACCCGTTTTCGGATCCATGCTGACGAGCGCGGCGTCGTGGAAGTTGTAGAAGTTGCCCTTTTGCGCCACCTGCTCGGTCACCACCTGCTCCGCCATGTGCTGCAGGTTCAGGTCGAGGCTGGTGTAGACGCGAAAGCCGCGCTTGTTGTCGGAGGTGATGTGGAAGTCGGTCGCCAGCGTCTTGAGGACGTAGTCGACGAAGTAGGGGGCCTCGAACTTGGTGGTAGGTGGAGACACCTGCAGCTTCACCGCGTAGGCGGCCTGGGCCTGGAGCGCCGTGATGTACTTCTCGCCCACCATCGCCGCCAGCACCTGGGCCTGGCGGCGCTTGGCGGACTCAAAATTGATCACCGGGTTGTACTTCGTGGGCGCCTGCGGCAGCCCGGCGAGCATGGCCGCCTGCGCCAGTGAGACGTCGTGTGCGTTGGTCTGGAAGTAGCTGCGGGCCGCCGCCTCGATCCCGTAGGTCTGGCTGCCATAGAAGATGGTATTGAGGTACATCTCGAGAATCTGGTTCTTGCTGTACTGGCGGTTCAGCTCGATGGCCAGGATGGCCTCCTTCAACTTTCGCTGGATGTCGGCCGGGGCGTTGGTCCCGATATAGACCTGCTTGACCAGCTGCTGGCTGATGGTGCTGCCACCCTGTTGAATGCGATGGTGCTGGTAATTCGCGATCGCTGCGCGGACGATGCCCCCAATGTCGATGCCACTGTTCGAGTAGAACGTCCGATCCTCGGTGGCGAGGGTGGCCTTCACCACCCAGGGGGAGATGTAGTTGAGCGGTACCACGATCCTGTGGTTCCCTTCCTTGCCGACATCGGCCAGCAACGTGCCGTGGCGGTCATAGATGAGCGTGTCCTGCTGCAACGAGTTGGTCGAGAGGCCGCTGATCGCGGGAAGCGGACCGACGGCTTGTGCCGTGACGGCGGGAATGCCCATCAGCGGCACGAGTAGGACCACGATCAGCCCCAGGATGATGGTGCGCCGGAAGTCGGCGCGGGCACGCTTGCGCCACCGGTCGACGTTTCGGTGGGACCGTCGGCGGGCGGCTAAGCGGTTAGAAACCCGAAGATCCCGGAAAGCAGGAGCCACAGCGAGAGGAGAATAACCGCTCCCCACCCCGCCCCGCTGGCCAGCACCCGGATCGCCGACCGTCGTTGCCGCCGGATCTGGCGCCGGCGCTCGGCGAGCGATGAGAGGCCGTTTGCGGTCGCGGGTTGGGTCGCGTGCCGGATGCTGATCACTTCAGGCCCCTAAAATTGTAGTGTCGCTGCTCACCGAAATCTGACTCAGTCATTATAACCTAAGCGGAGCTCCTTTGTGCGGTGTGGGCCTAAATCTTTCCCAAGACGTCTGTGGAACGGGTGGCGCTGCGTCTTGGTTACGCTCGCCGGCAAATTCACTCGAGTTGCAATCCCGAACGTATAATGGGGCGACTTTGTCGAGCTCTGAGCTGCCGGGTGGGGGGGACACGACGTTCTGCCGGGCGTGTGGCAAGCCCATCGAGGCCGAGGCCCGCTTCTGCCGGTTTTGCGGCAAGTCGCAGGCGGATCCGGCCCCGATGTCGTCCCGGAGCGCGCCGGTGGGCTCGAACTCGCCATCGAGCGGGGCGGGTGAATCGCTCGAGAACCGGGTCCGGGAGCTCTTTCCCCGCCATCACCTTCAGGACGAATTCATGCATATCAGCACCATCGCGGCCTTTGTCATGGCGGCGATCGGCTTCGTCCTTGGGTTCTTTACGCCCGCGCTCGGTGGCAGCTGGCTGAGCACCAACTTTTTGCTGGGGTCGATTGCCCTGCTGCTGTTCCTGATCCTCCGTGAGTCGACGCTCAGCCACATCCGAGGTCGCGGCGGGGCTGGCGCGCCATCCAGCCCGGAAGGCGCCCGGTATCACGCCGCTCGCCGCGGCGGCTCGGACGTCTCGGCGGAAGCGGCGACCGCGGACTCGTCTCCGCCGTCCGCCCGCCGGCCACCCGCGACACCGAAATAGGGAAGGCCGGCCTGGCGTCGCGCCGGCTGGTTGCCGGCATCATGGATACCGTTCGGACGACTTCTTGATGCCCCGGCTGGGCGTTTAAATGAGTTCACATCTATTTACGAGTCCTGGCTTGAGGCCGCTCACCCTGCTACCTATACTCAGGATCGTCTCGCCGGTCGTGCGGGTCAGGCGGCGTCGTCAGGATTCAAGATTGGGAGCAGGTATAAGTTGGAGGGCCAAATGTCAACCGCCGTCAAGCGTGAAACCCGCCGCGACACGAACATCTCCCTGGACAAGCCGATTTACACCATCAGCGTGGCCTCCGAAATCCTCGAGACGCATCCTCGGACGCTCATGATGTACGAGCACCTCGGGCTGGTCGTCCCGAGGCGGACCTCAACGAACCGGCGGCGCTTTTCGCAGCGCGACGTGATGAAGCTGCAGACGATCCAGAAGCTAACCCGGCAGCACTCGGTCAACCTGGCCGGCGTGCGCTACATCATGAAGCTGCTCAAGATGCTCCACGAGCACGAGCTGCCGCCGCCGGTCGAGCTCCGCGATATCGACGTCTCGCTCCTGGACGTTTAGCCGCGTCGCCGATTTCTGCGAATGCCTAGGCATAGCGGCTGCCGTTTAACGGACAGTCGTTCGGTGCAATATCTGATGACGCTCTTGTTGACAAGAATTGCGGGCGTCTTTATAATTCGGTTCAGTTCTCTTGCCCCCCTCTTCGGGCCCTCCCTTCGGAGGGCCTTAACTTTTTCAGGGTCCGCGAGATCCGCCAACTTGGTCTATACTGCTTCGCGCCAAGGGGAGTGTTATGGAAAATAAGACGCGCCGTGCCACGGGCGCGAACCAGTCTGGCCAGGTCGACGAGGACCTGGTCGACGTCCTCCTGGTGGAGGATGATCCCTCGGTCCTCGAGATGTATCGGCTGAAACTCGAGTTGGACGGTTATCGGGTCAACACCGCACTCGACGGCGAGGAGGGCCTGAAGAAGGCCGGTGACCTGTCGCCGGACATCATCTTTCTCGACATTCGCCTGCCCAAGATGGACGGGCTCGAGGTGCTGAGGAAATTACGCGCGCAGGAAAAGACGCGCAATATTCCGGTTATCATCCTTTCTAACTACGATGAAGAGGATCTTGTCGCCCGCGGGCTGCGGCTCGGCGCGCACGAATACCTCATCAAAGCCCGGACCACTCCGGCCAGCCTGTCAGAAGGAATTGAGGATTGGCTAAAGGAGTAGCGCGTCGGGCGCCGACCGACACCAGCCTCTCACTCGACAAACCGATTTATACCATCAGCGTTGCCTCCGAGATCCTCCAGACGCATCCGCGAACCCTGATGATGTACGAGCACCTGGGGCTGGTCGTGCCGAAGCGCACCTCGACGAACCGTCGGCGCTTCTCCCAGCGCGATATCCGCAAGCTGCAGGCCATCCAGACCCTGACCCGGCAGCACGGGGTCAACCTGAATGGGGCGCGCTACGTGCTGCGCTTGCTCCGGATTCTGGTTGACAATGGGCTGCAGGCGCCGCCCGAGCTGCGCGAGCTCGACGTCAAAGAGCTCGACGTCTAGCAGCCGCTAGCCGCCCGAACCCCTCAAACGCTCGCATGGCACTTCGCGCCGCTCGCGTGGGCCGGCGGGCCCGGCCGTTACGGGCGGGCAACATCTGTGGCGCGAATCGATGGCCGAAATGTTGTCTCCGATCGGCGTCGATAACTTTATGAGCACGTATGAGCTTTCGGCCCGATAGCCCGCTGAATCGGCTCGTCATCCTCTGGCCCGGTGTCCCAATCGCCGCCTGCGCGTTGGGCTTCGTGCTGGCGACCGTCGAAATTTCCGAAACCCACAGTGGCGCCTTCGCCGCCCTGGCGATTGCGATGGGCTGCGGGCTCGCCTTCAGCGTCGGCCTGCTCTTCCACAGCTTCTTCATCGAGTGGATCGAAGTCACCGTCACGCGTGAAGGAATTGCGCTTCGGCCGGTGGGCCACGCCTGGCTCAATCGGCAGCCGCGGCTGGTCCCCTGGGATCGGGTGCAGGGAATGAACCAGGTCATTACCCGCGAGGGCGGTCATCTGGAGATCGCTGCCGGCAGCCAGGTCCTCCGACTCGACCGAGCGCTGTTCCGAGCCGATACCTTCGCGAATCTCTGCGCCGCCGTCGCGCAGCGGACCCGCCAGTGGGGTGCGGCCGCCTACGACGACGAACTCGCTGCCGCCTGAGCCCTTGTCGCTGACGGATTAACCGCGGGCGTAAATCTGCGCCGAGTGGACCGCGTGCTGGTAGCTGCCGTAGCGAGCCTGCAAGGTGGTCCGATCACCAAACCAGGGGTCGTTGATCAGCAGGGTGTGACCGTTGTGCCCAGTGATGACGACGAAGTGCATGCCGCCGTAGAGCCTCACTTCGGCCACCACCAGGCGACCAGCGTCGAGCTGGGCCTCGACCACCGACTGTGGCGGCAAGTCCTCAATGTCCTGGTCATCGGTCCGCAACTGGGACACCATCCCGGGGACGTGCATCCACTGCCAACGGACGGCGCCCTGGGTGAGGGCGGTCGCTTGCCGCCAGAGGAGGAGGTCATTCTGGATGTAGCCGCCATGGGCGGTAAGCCAGCGGTTGAGCGACTGCGGATTCGTCGAATAGCCATAGGCGTTCGTCACCATCGTCACCGCGGTCAGCGCGCAGCCGGCTGAGCCGATCGTATCCACCGGATCGCTGCCCAGCGCGTCGCGTGACCACTGGTGGGAACGCTGGCTCATGGTCGGCACTGGCGCGCCGGCGACCGCGACCATCCCCCCCGAGCCCCAGATCCCGGCCGCGAGAAGGCTTGCCGCCAGCGGGCGACGCCATCCGCCCTTCACGGCGTCATCTTACGGTCGAGGTTGGGTCAAGTCCAGCGCGAGTGCTGTGGCCTTTGAAAGGTTGTTACTGGTACGTAACGGACCGGGTCACCGGAGCAGGCTGGCGAGGTCTCCCTCGTGGCCGGCCAGCGCGAGGCGGGCGTCGAGCACCTCGTCGGTATTGATCGCTGCGCCCAGCTCGTCGGCGGGCTCGTCCCGAATATCGATCACCGGAGCTTCCACGCCGGTTTCGGCGGCAAAGGCCACGGCGACGAGCCGGGTGTCTTTGCAGTGCGCGCACGTGACTTTGACCAACGATTGGTCGTCATGGTGCGCTACCATCTCGAGCTCGCAGCCAGCCAGGCTCTCCCCGCAATTCGGACATTGAAAGCGACCCGCCTGTCGGCGAAGAATATCCAAAACGTCCACGAATTTTTCCTACCCGGAACGTGCCGGCGCAAACCAGCAAAGCTGATAGCGGTGCCCGGTCGTAAGCAGCTACCGGCTGAGCCTCAGTTGGTACCAGAACAACCGTTTGCGGGCGACCCCGTGGGCGGCAATACTCGGCCGGCATGCGCTTTCCCGTCGTGCTGGGTAGCAGCGCCATCACGACCGGGATGTTGCTCCTCGGCGGCCTGCTGGCGACCGAACTCAACCCCGTCCCCGTCGTCAACGTTGATGCCATGGACCTCGATGGCGCCTCGGTGCTGGCCGCCCCCGTTCCGCAAGTGTCGCCGCGTCCGCAACTGGTCGTGCACGTCAGCCGGCCGCTGAACCCCGGCGATTGGCACCTGACGATGGATGGCCGCACCGTCGACGTCGGCATGCGGTCGAGTGGGGCCGTCTTGCGGGTCGCGCTTCCCGGCCCGCTACCCCTTGGCAGCCGCCACAGTGTTCAGCTCGCTGCCGGCGCGATGCGGATGCGAGCCGTGTTTCAGGTGGTGCCTCCGCTGAGTGCGGTCGTCTCCCTGCGTCTCTATCACCTGCAGATCGATACCCAGCCCAGCGTCGCCGCGACCATCCAGTTCTCGCGGCCGGTGGCGAGTCGACCCAGGCGCAGGCGCACGTGACCGTCAGCGGGCGTCCGACCTTTGCCTGGCGCGACGCGCGCACGCTTGAGGTGGTCTCGACCGGTTTCAGTCTGTCCGACCACGCGTTGGTGATGATCGACCCCGGCATCGAGGCGGCCGATGGGACGAAAAGCCGCAGCTTTCAGAGCGCCGGGCTAACCATCCCGTCGACGCTCACCCAGGTCCTGCCGGGACGCATGGTGCAGATGTATTACGTCAACACCGATGACGGTCACGCGTCGCTCTTCGCTCATCTGAACCAAATCGACGTGCTCAGCCCCGCCTGGTATGACGCCAACGCAGATGGGAGCATCACCGGATATGCGCGTCGCGATGTGATCGACGCCGCGCACGCGAACGGCGTGGCGATCATTCCGCTGGTCGTCAACAAGGATGTCGATCCCGACGTGGGCCACACGATCCTCGCCGACCCCGGTCGGCGTGCCGCCTTAGCTCAAAACCTCGTCAATGAGGCGAAGACCTACGGCTATGCCGGCTTCCAGCTGGATTTCGAGCAGATCCCCTGGACCGATCGCGACCTGCTGACCGCGCTGGTACGGGACTGTGCCGCGGCGTTCCATCCCGCTGGCCTCAACCTGTCGATTGCCGTCATCCCGCGGTTGTCCGGCGACGACACGGCCAGCGGAGCGCTCCTCGATTATTTCCACGAGTGGTCGGGCGCGTACGACTTTGCCGGCTTGGCGAAAGCGGCGGATTTCCTCTCGTTCATGACCTACGACGAGCACAATGGGGTGACGCCGCCGGGCGCCGTCTCCGGAACACCATGGATCCGCCGCGCACTCGAGTTCTCCATGCGAGGCGTCCCGCCGGAGAAGGCGACCCTCGGGCTGCCCACCTACTACCACGATTGGACCGGCGTGGGGTCGCTCACCTCGAGCTCGTACGCCGACGCGATGATCCTGGCCCAGAGGCACGGCGCGACCCCGGTCTTCGACCCCACCGAGGAAGAGATGCATTTCGGCTATGACGCCTACCGCGTCCACCACGAGCTCTGGATCCAGAGCACCGACACGCTCCGCCGCAAATTGCCCCTGATGTATGAGTACGGCCTCAAGGGCGTCAGCGTCTGGCGGCTGGGCTTCGAAGATCCTTCCTTCTGGACCCTGATCCCGCCGCGGCGATAGGGGTGGCAGGCTCGGACTCATCGAGCGGCGCAATTAGGGCGTCGTACAGGCGCTGCTGTCGCCGGCGCGCGCGTTCATAGACGGCATGGATCCGGGGCCGCGGTCGGTAGCCGCGGCCGCGCGCCGGAGCTGTAGACCACAGACGCGGCAGATACCCCAGCGCGTTGAGGACCAGGAGCGCCGCGCCTCGGCTGGAGGCCTCTGCCTCGGGAGAGATCACCACGCGCAGGTTCAGGGCATCGGCCAGCATCTGCGACCACGCGGGTGAGTGCACGAGCTGGCCGCCAGTGGCGATCACGGACCGTGGTCGGGGCGCGACCTGGCGCATCGCCGACGCGACGGCGACGAACTGGTACGTGATCGCCTCCATCGCCGCCCGCAGCATCTCGGCGGGCTGCGTGCTAAGCGACAGGCCGGCCATCACGCCGCGCGCGTCGCCCCGCCAGTTGGGGCTGCGCTCACCGGCCCAGAAGGGCAGCACGGTAAGACCGTGGCTGTCGGGTCCTATCTCGGCGGCCGCCCGCTCGAGCTTCTTCTTGGGCTTGAGACCAAGGCTTCGCGTGAACCATCGCACGACATTGCCGCCTTCGCTCAACGCGCCACCCACAACGAATCGGTGACGATCGAGTCGGTAGACAAACGTTCCCCAGGGAATTCGGAGGCGCTCCTGGTCGAGGATGACGCGGAGCGCGCCTGAGGTTCCAATTGTGGCGCACAGCCATCGAGGACTGGTGCACCCGGCACCGACATTCGCGAGGCCGCCGTCGCCCTGCGGTAGGAACCACGGAATCTCGCGCAGCTCGGGCCACCGCCGCGCAAAGGCGGGACGCAGCGACCGGAGTGGCGGATCCTCATCGTCCAGCGGCGAGAGGTTCTCCGACGCAATACCGGCCAGCTCGAGTGCCTGCCGATCCCAGCGGCACTGCCTGACGTCGAGCAGGCCGGTTCCTGATGCCATCGAGATGCTCACCCGCGCCTCTCCAAACAGCTGTTGATAGAGGTATTCGCCGAGCGAGATCCAGCGGGAAGTGCGACGCACGGCCGACAGCCGGGTCGCCCGGAGCCAACGAAGCTTCGCCGGCCAGTAGCTGGCATGAAAGAAGCACCCGGTTCGAGCGTGGTAGGCGCGTTCGTCGAATCGAGCGCGCAGACGCCGCGTTTCGGGCGCACTGCGCGTGTCCGCCCAGGTGAGGAGCTCGGTGGTGGGGCGACCCCGACGGTCGACGCCCATCAAGCTGTGCCAGTAACACGAGGCGCCGGCCGCGAGGATGGTGACATTTTCTTTGCGCGCCGCCTTCAGCGCCTTGTCGATGCTATTCGCGGTGAGTTTGACGAGGGCGTCAGGATCCGACGACACCTCACCGGCCTCCGTCGTCCGGACCTTATACGGCAGGTCGCTAAGCGTTGGATCCAACATCCGTCCGCGGGTGTCATAGACAACCGCCCGCACCGATGAGGTGCCGAGATCGAGCGCGAGAACGCCACTGACAGAGCTGGTCTTCGGCATGCCGCCGCTCGTAGCCTAGCGAAGTTCCTGGTGATAGACTGTCCCAGCCGAAAGCCGTACCGCTGGGGCGTGGCCAAGCTGGTAAGGCGCCTGACTCTGGATCAGGAAATTCCTAGGTTCGAATCCTAGCGCCCCAGCCATTGTCCTGTCTCAAGAGATCCCGGACGCCTGTCGCAAGACATTATGGACAGGCCACCGTCCGTTGAGGGGCTGGTAGTCGCGGGTTGGGTCGATGGTCAGAGCCCGGAGGAGTTCACCCTCCTCGGTG